>Ga0310342_100001722_pt1 | contig 13724 bp, 12 predicted proteins | sample S15DNA20500_MG_FD_206155 | JGI IMG/M metagenome (GOLD analysis project Ga0310342, IMG submission 206155) | Marine microbial communities from station ALOHA, North Pacific Subtropical Gyre - S1503-DNA-20-500_MG | ecosystem: Environmental > Aquatic > Marine > Oceanic | place: Pacific Ocean: North... | reverse complement strand
AGACGGGCACGATCAACAGGGTCAGAATCGTGGAAGACAACATCCCCGCCGCGACGGCCACCGCCATGGGGGCACGGCTCTCGGAGCCCGGGCCCACGCCCACCGCGGCGGGAAGCACACCGAATATCATCGAAAGAGCCGTCATCAGCACCGGGCGCATGCGCACCGGTGCGGCGGTTCGCATCGCCTCGAGCGCCCCCATGCCCGCTGCCCGCAACTGGTTCGCGTAGTCGACCAGCAGGATCGAGTTCTTCGTGACGAGCCCCATCAACAAAATGATGCCGATCAGGCTGAACAGGTTGAAGGTCATCCCGGCCCTGCCCGTGACCGCCAGCATCCAGAGCGCGCCGAGGGCACCCACCATCGCGAAGGGAAGCGCGAGCATCACCGTCAGCGGGTGCACCAGGCTCTCGAACTGCGCCGCGAGCACCATGTAGATCACGAGAATCGCCAGACCCATTGCGATCCCGAACTGCTCGAAACTCTCGACGTAGCTCTCGGCTTCGCCCGAGAGTCCGAGGTTCACGCCCTCGGGCAACAGCGTCTCGGCGATCGCCTCGGCCTCGGCGATCGCCTGGCCGAGCTTCTTGCCCTCGAGGCTTCCGGAAATCGTCACTGCACGCTGACGGTCGCGGCGGGTGATGGTCGCCGGGCCGGCTCCCGTCTCGATCGTCACGAGATTCCGCAGCTCGACGGCGTCCCCGGTGCGGGTTCTCAGGTAGAGCCTGCCGATGGCTTCCGGCTCCGTGCGCGACTCCTCCTCCAGCCGCATGCGGATGTCGTAGCGCTTGCCTCCCTCCTTGAAGGTGGCGACGTCCAGTCCGCCGATCATCGACTGCACGGTGGTGGCGAGTGTGCGCGCATCGATTCCCAACGCCGCAGCCTTGTCCCGGTCCGGAATCACGCGCACCTCGGGCATGCCGAGCTTCAGCGACTTGTCGACGTCGACGTAGCCACCCTTCGCCACGAGTTCCGCCGCGAACGCATCCCCCAGGCGGTCGAGTTCATCGAGGTCGACGTTGCCGCGCAACTCGAACGCGAAATCACCCCCACCGCTGTTGCTGGCCATGTTCGACATGTCCATCACGCGGACCTTCTGTCCCGGAATCTTCTGAAGCGCCTCCCGCGCTGCCACCACGAGCTGGGCGACGTCGCGCTCGCGCTCACTCTTGCTCTTCAGCATCACGAACATCATTCCGCTGTTGGTTCCACCGCCCCGTCCCGGCGAGAAGCCGGCGCCACCGAAGACCCCGGACACCTCTGGCTGGGCGAGAACCCACTCCTCGTTTCGCGTCAGGTACTCCGCGCTGGTATCGATGTTGGCGCCCTCGGGCGCCTCGAAGAGCACGAAGAAGAGTCCGTTGTCGATGGCGGGAAAGAACTCGCGCTCCAGCCGCAAGCCGAGCCCGCAGCTCAGTGCAAAGCTCAGGAGGGCCGCGCCCAGAACCGTCCAGCGGCGCCGCAACGCCACGTCCAGGCCCCGGCGGTAACCCCTTGAAAGCCATTCGAAGGCCCGCTCGAGACGGTGGTAGAGACTCCCCTGGGCGCGCTCCTTCGGGGGCGTCATACGCGCCGCGAGCATCGGCGTGAGCGTCAACGCCACCAAGAGCGAGACCATCACCGCGCTCGCCACGGTGACGCCGAACTCGCCCAGGAAGCTGCCGACGATGCCCTCGACGAAGAGGACGGGAAGGAACACCACGGCGATCGCGATGGTGGCCGAGGTGGCCGCGAACGCGATCTGGGCCGTTCCCTTGGACGCGGCTTCCTTGGGGGACTCGCCCTCCTCTCGATGCCGCTCGATGTTCTCGAGCACCACGATGGCGTCGTCGATCACTACGCCGACCGCGAGCGCCATCGCCAGCAGCGTCATCGTGTTGAGCGTGTACCCGAGCACCCAGATCACGCCGAAGGTCGCGACGAGCGAGATCGGGATCGACAGGGCCACGATCAACGTCGGCCGCCAGCGCCGCAGGAAGACCATCACGGTGAACGTCGCGAGCAGGGCGCCGACGACCAGGGCGAAGAGGGTCTCATCCACCGACTCGCGGATCGCTTTCGAGAAGTCCGCTCCTTTCTTGTAGGTGTAGCCGGCGGGGAACTGGTGCTCGATCGACTCGAGCTTCTCGTAGGCCGCATCCACGACGGCCACCGTGTTCGCACCCGACTGCTTGCGCACGCCGATGCCGATCGTGTCCACGCCGTCGAAGTGGGCGACGTGCCGATCGTCTTCCGCGCCGTCCTCGACCCGGCCCACGTCGCGCAGCCGCACGGGAGCCCCGTCGTCCCAGGCGACTACCAGGTCCGCGAGCTCGGCCACCGAGAGAAACTCCGCCTGGGTCTTCACGGAGTAGTCGATCCGGCGGCTCTGGACGCGCCCGCCCGGAACCTCGACGTGTTCGCGCTGGACCGCGGCGAGAACATCACCCGCAGCCAGCCCGTGGGCCCGGAGCGCCTCTCCGTCGAGCCAGATGCGGATCTCGCGGTCCAGACGACCGAAGATCATGGCCCCGGCGACGCCGGGAATCGTCTCGATCTGGGGCTTGATCGAATTGCGAACGTACTCGCTCGTCTCCACCGTGGAGCGCGGCGAACTGATCGGAATCCACACGACCGGCTCGTCGCCCGGATCCTCTTTGATGACGATGGGCGGTTCTGCATCCTTCGGGAGCCAGTAACGCGCCTGGGCGACCTTGTCCCGCACGTCCTGGGTCGCGACATCGAGGTCCATTCCCAGCTCGAACTCGACCCGAACGGTGGTCTCGCCCTGCTGGGTGTCGCTCTCGATCTTTCGCACGCCGGCGATGGTGGTGAGGTATTCCTCGAGGACGTCGGTGACATCCTGCTCCACCACCTCGGGACTCGCGCCCTCGAGATTCGCGATCACGGTCACCACCGGGAACTCGAGGCTCGGAAACTGGTCGACGCCGAGCCGCGCGTAGCCGAGCACGCCGAACACCAGCAGCGAAAGCGTCAGCATCCACGTCAGTACGGGACGCTCGATGAAGAGGTCGAAACGGCTCACGGGAGGTTCGCCGCGCCCTCTCCATCGCCCTCTTCGGCCACGGGCGGAAGTGAACGACCCGCGAGCGTTCCGTCCGGGTTCCGCGGCGTGACACGCTGGCCGTCGGTCAGCCAGGCCTGGCCCCGTGAGATGATGCGATCTCCCGGCGCGAGGCCGTAGGTCACCTCGACCATGCCGTCGCGGTGCAGGCCGGTCCCGACGACTCGGCGCTCCACGCGGTCGTCCTCCTGCAGCCAGAAGACGACCGCACCATCGGCGCGCTGGAGCACGGAGTCTTCGGGAACCATCACGACGCCGTCGCGGTTCGCGATGCCGAGGTCGACCCGGGCGAACAAGCCCGGCCGGAAACGCCCATCCGGGTTTTCGAGCAGCGCCTTCACGCGCAACGTGCGGCTCGACGGATCGATCGTCGGCGAGACGAAGTTGACGGTTCCGACGAAGATCTCTTCCGGGAAGGGCGCCAGTTCCACGTCGACGGCCTGGGAGCGGGCGACCCGGTCCGAGTCGACCTCGGGCACGCGGAACTCGACCTCGATGGGATCGAGCGCCACGAGCTCGAAAAGCGCCTGGCCGGGCCGGACGTACTCGCCGCGGCTCACCATGCGGCTGCCGACGTACCCGGCGAAGGGCGCCGTGACCCGGGCGTCGCGCAGCGCGCGCGCCTGGACGCCGAACTCCGCCTCGGCCGCCCGGAGACGCGAGCGCGCCAGCTTGTAACCCGTGTCGGCCCCGTCGAGTTGCTCCTGCGAGGCGACGTTCTTCTGGAAGAGATCGCGCATTCGCTCGTAATCGCGCTTCGCGTCGCGCAGCTGGGCCGTCGCTTCGTCGACCCGCGCCCGCGCGCTGTCGCGCTCGAGCGAGCGCCGCTCCGGGTCGATCGCCATCACCTCGGTGCCCGCTTCGACGCGCGAACCCTCGTCGACCAGGATCTCGGTAACGCGGCCGGCCACCTCGGCGGCGATCTCCGCGTGCTCCACCGCTCGAAGCTCTCCGGTCGCGTGGATGCGCTCGCGGACGTCGACGCTCTCCACGGAGTGGAGCGTCACGGGGAAGCCCGTCTCCGGCTCCACCGCGTCCTCGCCGCAGGCGAGCAGAGCGGCGGGGAGCAGCGCGACGAGTCTCCACTTCACGATCGGTTCCTTCCGGGGCGCGCGCAATTCGGGTCGGGGGCGATGAGGCCCTGGATCGCAATGTCCAACGAGTACTCCACGATCGACTGCTTCCATTCGACGTCGGGCCGCTCGCTGCGCAGCGAGACGATTCCGTGGAGAAGCATCCAGATGAACTGGAGCGCTCCCTCTACGTCGGCATCGCGCAGCCGTCCCGCGGCGCCGAGTTCACTCAGCAACTCCGCAAAGAGGTCGCCGATTCGCTGGGCGCTCGGCGGCATCGCCGCTCCTTCGGGGCGGTGGACGGCGAGAAGACTGTGGTGGGCCGGGTTCTCGACGCCGAAGCGTGCGAACTCGCCGAGCATCTCGCGCACCGTCTCGGCGGCGTCGGCGCGGCGCTCCACGCGCTGGAGCCGCGCGAGGACGAGCGCCAATCGCTCGTCGAGCACCGCGTCGAGCAGGCCTCGCTTGTCGTGAAAGTAGTGGTAGATGGTGGGGGCGGTGTAGCCGCAACGGTCCACGAGCCGCCGCATCGAAAAGCCCTCGTAACCGTGCTCGACCAGCAGCGACTCCGCCGACGCCAGGATGGTGCGCCGCGCTTCCTCGCGCTGCTGGGAACGGCGGCGCTCGGAGGGACTCGTCGTGGGCTGGGGAGTGGAGGTGGCCACGGGGGGGGGGGACCGCTTTCTTAACGCTGTTCAAGAAGGCTAACGATGTTAGACAACGGGAGGCGACCCCGCTACCCGCTAGAGTCCGGTCCCCACAGCCACCCGGGGAGACGCCTTGGCCCGCCTGGAGTTCTTTTTCGACTGTTCGAGCCCGTGGACCTACCTCGCCTTCCACCGGATCGAAGAGGTGGCGGCCGAGGCCCGGGCGGATCTGGTCTGGAAACCCATCCTCGTGGGCGGCGTTTTCAACCAGGTGAACCCGGGCGTCTACGCGCAGCGGGCCCAGCCGGTGCCGGCGAAGCTCCGCTACCACGCCAAGGACCTGGCCGACTGGGCGCGGTTCTACGGACTTCGGATCGGGTGGCCCGACGTCTTCCCGGTGAACAGCGTCAAATCCATGCGCGGCTGCGTCGTGGCGCAGGAAGCCGGCTGCCTGCCCGGGTATGCGCGGGCGGTGTTCGAGACCTATTGGGGCGACCTCGAGGACATCTCGCAGGCTGCAGTGCTCGAGAAGGTCGCGAAGCGCGCGGGCCTCGAGCCCCAGCAGTTGTTCGCGCGCATCGCCGAGCAGGAGACCAAGGACCAGCTGCGCGCAAATACCGACGAGCTGATCGAGCGCGGCGGCTTCGGCTCCCCGACGATCATCGTCGACGGAGACGACCTCTACTTCGGCAACGACCGGCTTCCCCTGGTGCGCGAAGCACTGAAGGCGGCGCGTTGACCGCGGAGGACGGATCGCTCGAATCGCCGCTGGAGCAGCTGGTCCAGCTACTCGACCTCGAAGAACCGGAGCCGGACCACTTCGTCGGCGATCCGGGCGAGGGCGAGGGACGCCTCTTCGGCGGGATGGTCGCGGCCCAGTGTGTCGTCGCAGCGGGCCGAAGCGTCGGAGACCCGGCGCGCCGGCTCCACTCGCTCCACGCCTACTTCCTGCGCACCGGCCACCACGAGTCACCGCTCCACCTCGAAGTGGTCCGGGTACGCGATGGGCGGAGCTTCACCACGCGACACGTGACGGCGCGCCAGGACGGCGAAGCCATCTTCAACGTCACGGCGAGCTTCTGCCTCGCCGAGCAGGGCATCGCCCACCAGGACCCGATGCCCGAGGCGCCGCCGCCCGAAGGCCTCCCCGACTGGGAGGACGAGCGCGCGAAGCTTCCCGGGAGCTTGCCGCCCATGCAAAGTCCCATCGAGCTTCGCATGGTCGACCCGTGGACGAACGAGCGGTCACCGGCCCGCCAGCGCAGCTGGATGCGCGTGCGCGGAAGACTTCCCGAAGATCCTCTCGTGCACGCCGCAATGCTCGTCTACGCCACGGACCGCACGCTGCTCGGCACGGCCGCGCGTCCCCACGGCATCCCGTGGGACCAGCGGATGAACCTGAGCCTCGACCACGCCGTGTGGATCCACCACCCGGTTCGCCTCGACGACTGGCTCCTCTACGCCAGCGAGAGCCCGGTCGCCCACGGCGCCCACGGCCTCGTCCTCGGCGCCGTCTTCACGCGCGACGGGCGCCGGCTCGCCTCGGTGGCCCAGGAAGGGCTGATCCGACTCCGGCGCTAGCCCGACTTCGGCGCGAAGACGGCGTCGCGGGCTTCGAAGACGCCGTCCTCGAGGGCCGCGTCTTCCGCCAGATCGTGGGACCTGCAGCGCACGGCGCCGAGCACGTCGGGCAGACCCGGCGCGAGCCGCACGAGGGTCGCGGCATTCCCGGCGATCCCCAGGGTCTCGATCTCGCGGCCCATGCCCACTTCGGCGTCGGCCTTGGCCTTCATCACCGCGCGCCAGCACTCGATGGCGACGCCCAGGCTGCCCGCGTCAGCGGGCGGAGCGATGCCCTCGAAGTCCGCAGCGCCGGGCCACGGGGCGGCGTGGATGCTCGGCGCGCCGGTCTCGCCGGCGTAGGCCCAGTTCCAGACTTCTTCAGTGATGTACGGCAGCACCGGCGCGAAGAGCCGCAACAGCACCGAGAGGCCGAGACGCAGGGTCGCCACCGCCGAGGCGGCGCCCTCGGGATCGTCCTCGCTGCGCGCACGGGTCTTGAGCAGCTCGATCGTGGTGTCGGTGAAGCGCGTCCAGAAGAAGGTCTCGATCTCCTGGAGCGCCTTCCCGAATTCGTAGCGCTCGAGGTCGGCCGTGGCGCGCGCGACCCGCTCCGCCAACTCGGCGGCGAACGCGCGGTCGACCTCTCGGGAAACGGGTCCCACCTCGGCGCTCTGCGACAGCACGAACTTGCTGGCGTTGAAGATCTTCGTGACGAGACGCTTGCCAATCTTCAAGACCTTGTCGTCGAAGGCCGTGTCGACGCCAAGCCGTGCGCTGGCCGCCCAGTAACGCGCCGCGTCGGCGGTGTACTGCTCGAGCAGGTGCGTCGGCGTCACCACGTTTCCGATGCTCTTGGACATCTTCTTGCGGTCCGGGTCGAGGACCCAGCCCGAGATCAGCACGTTGTGCCACGGCACCGTGTCCTCGTGGAGCAGCGCCTTCGCGATGGTGTAGAAGGCCCAGGTGCGGATGATCTCGTGGGCCTGGGGCCGCACGTCGGCGGGGAAGAGCTTTGCGTGGCGGTCGGCGTCGAGCAGCCAGCCCGAGCCGATCTGCGGGGTCAGCGAGCTCGTGAACCACGTGTCGAAGATGTCGGGCTCGCCGACGAAGCCGCCCGACTTGCCGCGCTGCGCCTCGTTGTAGCCCTCGGGTGCGTCCGTCATCGGATCCACCGGGAGCCGCTCCGGCGGGGCCGCGATCGCCCGGTCGTAGTCGGGCTCTCCGGCGTCGTCGAGGGGGTACCAGACGGGAATCGGCACGCCGAAGTAGCGCTGACGACTGATGCACCAGTCGAGGCCCAGGTTCTCGGTCCAGTCGCGGAAGCGGTGCTCCATGTGGGCCGGGTGCCAATTGATCTCGGCGCCCTTCGCCAGCAGCTGCTCTTTCTTGTCGAGCAGACGCACGAACCACTGACGCGTAGGCAGGAACTCGAGGGGGCTCTCGCCCTTCTCGTAGAAGCGGACCGCGTGCTCGACCGGACGGGGCTCTCCGCGCAGCGGCGCCCCGTTGCCCGTGGCGCTGCCCTCGGCCTCGGACAACAGCTCGACGATGCGCCGCCGCGCCTTGGGGACCGGCAGGCCCGCCAGTTCCTCGTAGTAACGGTTCGCGGCCTCCGCGTCCGCGCTCTCGAAGCCCTCGCCGCCGAAGGTCACGGGCACGAGCCGTCCGTTGCGCCCGACGAGCTGGCGCAGCGCGAGCCCCTCGTCGCGCCACCACTCGACGTCGGTCTGGTCGCCGAAGGTGCAGACCATGAGGATCCCCGTCCCCTTCTCGGGGTCGGCCTTTTCGCTGGGGAAGATCGGGACGGGCACGCGGAAGAGCGGCGTCAGCGCGCGCTTTCCGAAGAGGTCGCGGTAGCGCGCGTCCTCGGGGTGGGCCGTCACGCCCACGCAGGCGGGCAGCAGCTCGGGGCGCGTCGTCGAGATGACGAAGCCCCGGTCGGCACCCTCGACGGCGAACTCCAGGTCGTGGTAGGCGCCGGTCAGCTCGCGGTCCTCGACCTCGGCCTGAGCTATGGCCATCTGGAAGTCGACGTCCCACATGAACGGCGCGTCGCTCTGGTAGACATGACCCTTCTGGAAGAGATCCCAGAAGGAGAGCTGCGAGAGCTGCCGGCAGCGCGCGTCGATCGTCGTGTACTCGGTGGTCCAGTCCACCGAGAGGCCGACGCGCCGCCAGAGCGCGAGGAAGGCCTTCTCGTCCTCCTTCGTCACCCGCTCGCACAAATCGATGAACTCCGGCCGCGAGACCACCCGCGGCGGCTTCTTGCGGAGCTTCGCCGTCGCCGGCTCGAGGGCCGGGTCCGGGGCCCGCGGCAGCGCGGGGTTGCAGCGCACGTGAAAGAGGTTCTGCACCCGCCGCTCGGTGGGGACGCCATTGTCGTCCCAACCCAGCGGGTAGAAGACGTTCTTGCCGCGCATGCGCTGGAAGCGCACCACCACGTCGGTGTGCGTGTAGCTGAAGACATGGCCCATGTGGAGCTCACCCGAGACGGTGGGCGGCGGGGTGTCCACGACGAAGGTCTCACCTCGCGGACGCGCGGGGTCCCAGCGGTAGATCCCGCTCTCTTCCCACGCGGCGTCCCAGCGAACCTCGGCGGCCGACGCGTCGAAGTGCCTGGGCAGCGCCGCGGGATCGATGGCTCTCACCCGCGCCATGGGGGATTGGGAGTAGCACAGCAAGGGCGTGCCCCGTGGGGATTTGTCACGGAATCGCTTGCCGCTCCCGGGGCTTCGGACTACCGTCCCGCCTCCCCGAGGAGTCCATGGCCAAGAAAAGCCAAGTCAACCGAGACCAGCGCCGCAAGGCACTGATCGCCAAGCACGCCGAGAAGCGGGCCGACCTGCGCGCGAAGCTCAGGGACCCGATGGTCTCGATCGACGAGAAACTCCAGGTTCAGGAAGCCTTCGCAAAGCTGCCGCGCAACTCCTGCCCGACCCGCCTCACCCGCCGCTGCTCGATCTCGGGCCGGCCCCGGGGCTACTACCGGAAGTTCGACATCTCGCGCATCGCCCTCCGCGACCTGGCCCTCAAGGGCATGCTCCCGGGCATGCGCAAGTCGAGCTGGTAGGGGACCCGGGTGAAGGAAGACATCCACCCCGAGTACCACAAGGTGCTCTACGTCGACACGGCGACGGGCGACGAGTGGGTCACGCGCTCTACGGTGACGTCGAAAGAGACCCGCGAGGTGGACGGCGACGAGATCCCGGTGGTGCGCCTCGAGATCTCGTCCTACAGCCACCCCTTCTGGACCGGCAAGCTGCGCGAGCTCGATGCGGACGGAAAGATCGACCGCTTCCGTCGACGCTTCGGCGGCGGCAAGAAGTAGCCCGCGAGGGACCACCAAGTATGGCGCGCCGCTGCCAACTCACCGGCACCGATCCCATGTTCGGGCACAACGTCTCGCACTCGAACGTCAAGACGAACCGGCGTTTCGAGCCGAACATCCAGAAGGCGACGTTCAAAAGCGAGGCCCTGCGCCGCAAGGTGTCGCTGCGCATCACGACCCGCGCGATCCGCAGCATTTCGCGCGCCGGCGGGCTCGACGCCTACCTGCTCGGCACCACGGACGCGAAGCTCGCCCCCGAAGGCCTGCGCCTCAAGCACCAGGTGAAGAAGGCGCTCGCCGGCAAGCCCCGGTCCCCCGCCCAGGCTTCCTAACCCGCTCGGCCCGGTGATCCTCGACCGCTTCGAGCTGACCGACCGGGGCGCGATCGTGACCGGTGCCGGCAAGGGGATCGGGCGCGGCATCGCCCTGACTTTCGCCGAGGCCCCGCGCTCGGCGGGGCTGCTCGGGGTGGGCGTTGCTGCTCGCCTGCGCTCGGGCCTGCGCTTACCTCCGCCGGAGCCCCGCCGCCTTCGCACTCGTTAGGCGAAGACCGGCGCGTGGCCTCGGATTCCGGGCTGGTCATAGGCAGATGGGGAGTTTTGCGAGGCCCTTTACGAACTCGTTCTGGTAGGGCTCGGCGCGGTCTGAGAAGATTTCGTACTCGGGGCTGCGGGCCAGGATCTCCTCGATTCCGATCCGGGCCTCGGTGCGCGCCACGTGCAGGCCGATGCAGCCGTGGGTACCGTGGCTGAAACCGAGAAAGCGGGGAGGGCGCCGGTCGAGGCGGTACGAATCGGGCTCCCGGAACTCCCGCTCGTCGCGGTTGGCGGCGGCGTAGAGAAGCAGCACCGGGCTTTCCGCGGGCATCTTGTCGCCGCGGATTTCGACGTCCTCGAGGAGCAGGCGACACATGTACTGCGTCGGCGCGTCGATGCGCAGCGCCTCGTTGAATGCGTCGAGCGCGAGCGTCGGGTCCGCGGCCACCTTCGCCCGCTGGTCGGGGTTGTCGTAGAGCCGGACGACCGCGTTCGCGAAGGCCTTCGGCAGGGTGTCGGTGCCACCGATCAGGAACAGCGCGAGGTGGGACGCCACCTCGTCGTCGGCGAGAAACCGGCCGTCCGCCTCGAACGCGTGGAGGGTGGCGAGCACGTCGTGGGCCTTGCCGGGCTTCTTGCGCCGCTCGGCGGAAAACCGCGTGAAATACTCGAAGATTTCCTGCATCGCCTGGACACCCGCGTCCGTTACGGCGTCCGTACCCTCCTCCCGGGAGAACACGAGTTCGATCCGTTCGCGCATCAGCGCACCGTCCTCGAAGGGAAAGCCCGATACACGGGCGGCGACGAAGGTTGAAAGCGGCTGGGCGAACTCGCGCACCACGTCGAATTCGCCCTTTTCCGCCAGAGTGTCGAGCAACTCGACGACAAAGCGGTGGATCTCCGGCTCGAGGGCCTTCATGCGCCGCGGCGAGAAGAAGCCGCGCAGCTGCGCCCGCAGCCGGGTGTGGTGCGGCGGGTCCATGACGTTCAGCATCGGGGCCACGGGCTGGATCCGGGTCAGCAGGTGGCCGGCGGTGGTGCCCCGCGCAACCGAGTAGGCCGGGTGCGAACACGCCTCCCAGACGTCCTCGAATCGCGACAGCGCGAAGCAGCCGTAGCGCTCGATCCGACACACCGGTGCCTCGTCCTGCAGCTGACGGTAGATCGGGTAGGGGTCGCCGTGGATGATCTCTGCAGAAAACGGGTCGTAGTCCACCACGATTTCCGTAGTCTACTCGGTCGTAAGTGACGACGCGTGGAAGCGATTCCCTGACGAGCTGAAAGCGGCCGGTGTCGCCTGGCGGCGACAGGTGCAGCAAAGACGCTGCGCTCCCGCGCGCGGAGAACGCGTCTCCCGTGGCACGCAGCTTGCGATATCCAGGGCCAGGGAGGACGAGTGATCCGATGAACGTGTTCGAAGACGAGATCGTCGCGCGCCGCGCGCCCCACCCGGGAATCGCTGCGGTGCTCTCCGTGCTGCTGCCGGGCCTGGGCCAGGTCTACGCCGGCAACCTGCTGACCGGCGCCCTGTGGTTCCTGTTCACGGGCTTCGCCTACTGGGTCGTGCTGCTCCCCGGCTTCCTGGCCCACGCAATCTGCGTGTGGTGCGCCTACAGGGCCGCAAAGGACTGGCGGGGCTACTGACCCGAGCCCGCCGGAGAAGTACGAATCGCCGCTTCAGCGGGCGTGATTGCGCATAAGATGGTCGCATGCAGCTGCCGAAACACGGAGCGCCGCGCGAGGCGGTAGCGGCGCGCATCCGCGAGAAGAAGGCCGCCGACGCCGACTGGCGGGGCGGGCGCACCTGGAGCCTGATCTACCCAGCCGGCGAGGACGTCGACGCCGTGCTGCGCGACGCCAACGACCTCTACCTCTTCGAAAACGCGCTGAACCCGTTCCGCTTCCCGAGCCTGCGCGAAATGGAAGTCGACGTGGTCTCCATGACGGGCGGGCTGCTCCACGCGCCCGAAGGCTTCGGCGGCGCCATGACCTCGGGAGGCACCGAGAGCATCCTGATGGGCGTGCTCTCAGCGCGTGAACGCGCCCGGGCAGAGCGCGGCGTCGAGCGACCCGAGATGGTGGTCCCGTTCTCCGCGCACCCGGCGTTCGCGAAGGCCGCGAAGTACCTGGGCATCGCCCTGCACCCCGTGCCCCTCGACGCCGACCACCGAGCGCGCGTGGACGATGCCGAGCGACTGTTGAACGAAAATACGGTGCTCCTGGCCGGCTCCGCGCCGAACTACCCCTTCGGAACCGTCGACCCGATTCCGGAACTCGCGGCGCTGGCCGCCGAGCGCGGCATCTCGTTCCACACGGACGCCTGCCTGGGCGGCTTCCTGTTGCCCTTCTACGCGCAGCTCGGCGAACCGGTTCCACCCTTCGACTTCCGCGTGCCCGGCGTTACGACGCTTTCGGCGGACGTGCACAAATACGGCTACTGCACCAAGGGCGCCTCGGTGATCCTGCATCGCGAAGACGCAAGCCTGAAGCAGCACCAGCTCTTCTTCTGGGACCGCTGGCCCGGCGGCCTGTACGCCTCGTTCGCCATGGCGGGCGCGCGCCCGGCGGCGCCGATCGCAGCGGCCTGGGGCGTGATGAACTTCCTCGGCGAGGAGGGCTACCTGCGGCTCGCGCGCCGCGTGCGCGACACGACGCAGCGGCTGCGCGAGGGAATCGGCGCCCTCCCGCAGCTCCGCATCTGGGGCGAGCCCGTGATGGGCGTCTTTTCGTTCGGCTCGGACACGCTCGACGTCTTCGCCGTCTGCGACGTGATGGACGAACGCGGCTGGCACCTCGACCGCCAGACGGGCCCGGACGCGCTGCATCTGATGGTGTCCCCCGAGCACGACCGCGTCGCGGACGACTTCCTCGCCGACCTGCGGCACGCGGTGGAGCACCACTGTGAGTCAAAGGGGACCGAGGCCCGTTACAGCTAGGTGGCACATCCCTCCGATCCTCGAACGGCCGAGTCCCACCCGTTCGTCGCACGACCGCACCGCACCTTCGCACTGCTCTCGGCGCCGGTGCTGGCATCGCTCATCGTCGAACCCCTGACGGGCATCGTCGACACCGCGTTCGTCGCGCGCCTGGGCGCCACACCGCTCGCGGCGCTCGGCGCGGCGACGACGCTGCTCTCGAGCCTCTTCTGGATCTTCAACTTTCTCGGCATCGGCACACAGACGGAAGTCGCCCACGCAGCGGGTCGTGCCGATAAAGCCGGGCAGAAAGCCGCCACTCTGGCGCTGGCGCTCGCCCTGCTGATCGGCGTGGCGCTCGCCCTCGTGGTCTGGCCGCTGATCCCGGTGATCGCCGATTTCATGAGCGATGACCCGACGCTGCTCGGCGACATGCACGCCTACCTCGCGATCCGGTTGCTCGGCGCACCCGCCGTCCTGCTGCTCCTCGCGGGCTTCGGGGCGCTGCGCGGGCTCCAGGACATGACGACGCCGCTCTGGATCGCGGCGGCGGCAAACGCCGCGAATGCCGCGCTCGACCCCGTCCTCATCTTCGGCT
>Ga0310342_100001720_pt1 | contig 13726 bp, 10 predicted proteins | sample S15DNA20500_MG_FD_206155 | JGI IMG/M metagenome (GOLD analysis project Ga0310342, IMG submission 206155) | Marine microbial communities from station ALOHA, North Pacific Subtropical Gyre - S1503-DNA-20-500_MG | ecosystem: Environmental > Aquatic > Marine > Oceanic | place: Pacific Ocean: North... | reverse complement strand
GGCTTCAGGACCCTCGACAACGTCATGCCCCGCAACGCGCTGCTCAAGAGGGCGCAGGCCGGGGGCGTGACCACGGCCCTCTTCATTCCCGGAAGCGGCACGAACATGGGCGGCTTCGGAACCCTCATCAAGACCGCTGGAAAAGACCTCAGCGAGATGCTCATACGCTTCCCGGGCGCCCTGAAGATCGCCCAGGGGGGGAATCCCGAGCGGCGAGGAGGGGACATCGGCTATTCCAGGCTCGGCATGAACTGGTTGATCCGCAACGCCCTGAAAGAGGGCAAGCTCTACACCGAGGCCTGGGATGCCTGGGAGGCGGACAAGACAAAGAAGAAGCCGCTCAGGAATCCCCGTCTGGAGATGTTCCGCGGCCTGTTCCACAAGGAATACCCGGTGGTGGTTCATACCCAGGGCTACCACCTGATCCTCTCCACTCTCAGGATTCTGCATGATGAGATGGGGCTCTGGGTGGTAATAGACCACGGGACCTTTGATGGATTCGAGCTCGCTCCCGAGGTCGCCAGGCGCGGTATCCAGGTGATGAACGGCCCACGGGAGTTCCGTTGGGACAACCGTCTCGGCGGTTTTCGGGGCCTCGCCTACGAATGGTATCGCGGAGGAATCAAGACGGTCGGCGTCAATACCGACTCTCCCGTTGTTCCGGCCGAGGAGCTCATCTACCAGGCGTCCATGGCTGTCCGGTTTGGACTGAAGGAAGATGTGGCGCTCGCGGGGATTACCATCCACGCCGCCCGCGCACTTGGAATGGAAAAGAGGATCGGCAGCCTGGAGGCCGGCAAGGACGCGGACATAGTCATCTGGACGGGAGATCCGCTCGATCCGCGCCAATCGGTCGTGCTGACGATGGTGAATGGAAAGATAGCCTACGATACCAGCAAGGAGCCCCAGCGGTTCTGAGTCCGCTGCGCCCTGTCATGAAAATGAAAACAACACAAGGTCATATCAATGCGGTACGCGGCGGCGCGTGGGCCGCCCGGCTGTTTTTGCCGGCGCTGTTGTTCGCCTCGAGTCCCGCGTTTCTCGGGGCCGATGAGCTTGTCGCCTACCGGGCTGCGAAGATCGTTCGTTCCGCCGGGGAGGTCACAGCTCCAGGCCTGCTCATCGTGCGCGATGGCAAGGTGGAGGACGTTCTCGCCGGCGATGCGAAGCCTCCGGAAGGAGCGAAGGTTGTCGAGCTCGCCGATACGGTCATACTTCCCGGCCTGGTGAATCCGCTCAGCGCCATCAGCCAGAATAATTACAGGTCAGGGCCCGGCCGGGCCTCGCAATCGAATTCCTCGCCGACCGATGGTCGCAAATCCGTCGGGCTCTCGGCCTTGAACCTGAAGCACGAGATCTACAGGCGCCTTGGACGAACCGGGTATACGACCTTCGCGGTAGTCCCCAATGACACGAAGGGGATCATCGCCGGGCAGGCATCGGTCATCAGGCCTGCCCTTGGAAAAGAGAAAGAGGCCAAGGAGCTGGTGCTGTCCGACTCGGCATATCTCATGCTGGGATTCGCATCGGGAAAGACCTGGTACGACGCGGGCAACAGGTACCTGAAGAAGGCGGTCGACGATATTCTCAAGGAGAAGGCCGCGAAGAAGAAGGCCGAGGAGGAGGCTCGAAAGAAGGCCGAGGAGGCGAAGAAGAAGGGCACCAAGCCGGCGGAAGGTGAAAAGAAGCCGCCTGCCAAGCCTGCCGCCAAGCCGCCCGCGCAGGCTCCCGCCAAGGCGCCGGCCAAGGCGCCGGCCAAGCCGAAGGCGCCTGATCCCCTGACGCTGCTGTTCAAGGGCGAGAAGAAGGCTTTTGTCCGGGTAACGAGCCCGGCCGCGATCTCCCACCTCTTCGCCTTCCTGGACTCATTGCCCATGAAGTTCCAGTTTGTCCTGGTGACGGGGCCGCAGCCTCCGGAGCTGGTCGAGCTGATTCTCGAGCGCCGGAAGCAGATCACGGCCGTCATCCTGGAGCCGCGCATGGGGCGGCTTCCTGATACCAGCGTATATGTCAACACCGCGAAGTTGTTCCTGGAGGCCGGGATGCCTGTCGCGTTCGTTCCCCTCCGCGATACCATCGACGGCCATCGGGAGGTCTTCTTCCACCTGGCGGCAATGGTCAAGTCGGGTGTTCTTCCTCATGAGGCCCTCGCCGGCGTTACCACTGTTCCGGCAGGCCTCGTCGGTCTCGACTCGAAGGTGGGAAGCCTCTCGAAGGGAGGACTCGCCAATTTCGTTTGCTACGACAGGGACCCGCTCTCGGGCGCCGCGAGGATTCTCTCGGTCTATGTCGAGGGCAGGAAAGTATTCGAGGATGATCCGGCAACCGGCAAGCTGAGTGGGGAGGCGGTTCGATGAGCATGAAACTCCGGGCCTTTAGAGTCATGAACTTCCTGGCGGCGTTATCGTTGGCGATGTTCTTTTCCTCCGCTGTCGGAGCCCAGGAGAAGAAGGACAAGGCGGAGGAGAAGAAGAAGTCCTCCGTTCATGCGGTTGTCGGAGCCACCGTTCTCCCGGTGTCCGGGCCGATGGTGCGCAGGGGAACCGTGACCTGGAAAGACGGAAAGATCCTCGAGGTGGGAGCGGAACTCGATCCTCCCGAGGGTGCCGAGGTCCACAAGGGCGAGGGCCTGTATGTCTGCCCGGGATTCGTTTCGGTGGTTTCCATGGGGGTGGGTATCGAGACCAGCTCGGGAAATATCAGGAACGGGCTGAACCCCTGGGACCGTGAGCTGGCAATAGCACTCGCCAGCGGGATCACGACGGTGCAGGCTCTCCCCGCGCCATTTTTCGGCGGCTTCGGACAGGACAGGCCGCTCTCCGGCGGCTCCAATTCAGCCATCATCAAGCTCACCCGTGGCGACCTGGGCGGGATGCTGGTAAGGGAGCCGGCGATGAACTACTTCTCGCTCCCCACGCGCCAGCTCGAGCTCAATTATTTCCTGATGAGAGAGCGATTCAACCAGGCGAAGAAGTACCTGGCCAGCCGTGCTGAGGCCCGGGCCAAGAAGACCAAGGAGCCGAAGCTCAGCTCGAGCCTCAAGCTCTACGTCGCGGTTCTGGAAAATGCCCGTCCGACGGTCTTTTCGCCGGCGAACAACCACGAAGTGAGGATCGTGCTCTCGCTGAGCAAGGAATACGGTTTCGATGTCGTTCTCAACGAGCCCAAGGATGCCTGGATGATGGCCGCAGACCTGGCGGCCGGGAACGTTCCGGTGCTGGTGAAGTCCAGGGGGCGCGACTTCGACTTCAACACCACCGGGCCGGTTTTTGAGAAGGGACAAATGGCTCCCGTGCGGCGTCCTGCTGCCTTCGCCCGCGCCGGCTGCCTGGTGTCGATCCTGCCCTACCGCAGGGGAATCACCCTGAGCGGCCTGGCCGGCCGCGACCTGGCGACCTTGCACGTTGACGCGGCCTTCGCCGTTCGCGGCGGAATGAGCAATGAAGATGCCCTGGAGGCCATCACTCTGAATCCCGCCCGTATTCTCCGGGTGGATGATCGTCTCGGCAGTATCGAGAAGGGAAAGGACGCCGACCTGCTCATCCTCAGCGGCCATCCCCTCGATTACCGCAGCTTCGTCCTCAAGGCCTTCATCAACGGCAAGCTTTACTACGAGCGTGACAAGTCGCGAATCTTCCGCGAGGTTCCTCTCACCCGCGACAAGTAGAGCAATCTTCGCAGGGATGCTTTTCGAAGGGCGTTTTAGCTGTAGAATCCGGCTATGCAGTCGCCAGCCATACAGCCCGCGCTCCCGAGGTGTTTGACGCTCCTGGGCGCGCTCCTCTTCCTCGGCTCCTGTGAGAGGGGGGTCGCGCCGCCTGTGGGGGTGCCTACTTCCGAGGAGAGGGTGGAGGTCTTCTGCTCCGCCTGTCATCTCCTTCCTCCTCCCGGAACGCTTCCTCGCGGAATGTGGGAGCGCAAGATCGATGAGATGTACGAGCTCACCCGGGGCTCGGAGAAAGAGCTGCCGCAGGGGCTGCCCCCGAGGCAGGAGGTGGTGAGCTATTACACCAGTCGCGCCCCGCTGGAGCTACCGGGTCTCTCGCATACGGTCGGCAAGGGAAGCGAGGCTCTTGATTTCGAGGCCGTCGGGGTGCGGATTAGCGGGCTCGAATCCTACCCGGGGGTTTCCAGCGCCCGCCTGGTGCACCTGTCGAGGGATGATCGTCTCGACCTGCTGATCTGTGAAATGCGGTTCGGCATGGTCCTGGCGGCGAGACCCTACCTCGAGCCTCTCGATATCCGGGTGCTTGGCCGGGGCTCCAATCCCTGTACGGCCGAGGTGGTCGATCTCGATCGTGATGGACATCGGGACCTGCTGGTCTCCGACCTCGGTACGGTGACCCCATCGGATGCCGAGAACGGCAGCGTGTTGTGGTTCCGCGGCGATGCCGAGGGGGACTTCAAGGTCATCCCCCTGGCTGCCGGGCTGGGACGCGTAGCACATTGCCAGGCGGCGGATTTTGACTCCGATGGAGACCTCGATATCGTTGTCGCGGTTTTCGGGTGGCGGAAGGTGGGAAATATCCTGCTGCTTGATAACGAGACCACCGACTATTCAACTCCCCGGTTCGTGCCGCACGTACTCGATCCGCGTCCCGGGGCGATCCACGTCCCGGTCGTTGACCTCGACGGCGATGGCGACCAGGATTTCGTGGCGTTGATATCCCAGCACCATGAGACGATCGTCGCCTTCCTCAACGATGGAAGCGGAGAATTCAGGAAGGAGACCATCTTCAGGGCTCCCCATCCGAATTGGGGCTCCACCGGTATCCAGCTGGTCGATATGGACGGTGATGGAGATCTCGATATTCTCTCGAGCAATGGCGACAGCCTCGATGATTTCATTCCGAAGCCCTACCATGGCATCCAGTGGCTGGAGAACTCGGGCGGCTTTCCATTCAGGCCCCATGCCCTGACGAAGCTCTACGGCTGCAACGCGGCGAAGGCGGCGGATATCGACGGAGATGGAGATGTTGACGTCTTCGCCAGCGTCTTCCTGCCCTACATCAGGAAGGAGACCCCGGGTTCGGAATTCATGGAATCGCTAATCTGGCTGGAGCAGGTCAGGCCGGGGCACTTTGAGCGCTATTCGCTGGAGAAGTTTACCACTTTTCACCCAACGCTCGATCTCGGCGATTACGATGGGGATGGGGACGTCGATCTCGTGGTCGGCAATATGACCATGGCCAGGCGCAAGGAGGACACCCTGGCGCATTGGGCTGTGTTGTGGAGAAACCAGGAGCGCTGAGCGGCCTGCTCAGATCGATTTCAGATTTCTTACCCTGAACCGTCTGTCGAGGCTGGAGCCGATTTTCTTCAATAGGCTCCTGATCTTCCGCGAGAGTCCTGTCGCCGTCTCCAGGCGGTTGGCGGCCAGGAGCAGGCGGTTCTCATAGTCTTCGAACTCGATGACGCGGGCCTCGGGCCAGGGGCGTGAAACCATCGTGAGAATGGCCGGCCAGGAAGCATCCGGCCAGGGCAGGAGGTTGAAGATGGCCGCTCCATCCGGCCGCAGCTTCTTCGAGATCAGCCGGGGCAGCTCATCGAAGCTGGCCCATGGCTTGCAGGCTCCCAGCCGGGGGTGTGGTTCGGAAAGATCTTCGATGACCAGGCCGTAGCGGCCCCGGCGTCTTCGAAGCCATTGGCAGGCCTCCGAAGCAGAGAAGTCGACCGGGCCGCTCCAACTGCCGGAGAGCTCGCGAAAGAGAACTTCGCCGTCAGCCCAGAGATCGACACCCGTGATACGGCAGTCACAGCCCATGGCGCGCAGGGGAGCGACGACCCCCCCGGCTCCAAAGCCGAGAACCGCTATCGGTGAACCGTCAGAGAGGCAGGCGGCCGAGGCGGCCAGCGTGTCAAAGAGGGTTCCGGTCGGACCTGGTCTCCTGAGCACCCTGCTCAGGAGAATCTCTCCATCTATGACTCTCGCGCCCGCTTGATCGCGGATGATTTGTATCGCCATGGTGTCCCGGGTTGCCGGCTCGCCTGTTTCCTCCAGTCCTTCGCTCACCGGGGAGAAGCTTATCACGGCTCCATTTTGGATGAAGAAGATTTCATTCGGCGGGTGACACTGATTGTCACTTTTGACAGATCACGGCGCTGAAGGTGTCGTTCTTTGCCTGTAGGGGATGCGGGAGAAATCTCGATGTGCTGATGGCAAAGGGACTTGCGATTATTGCCCGGGCTGGCATGGCGCTTGAAAGGGATCTGTGGGGGGAAAGGTGTATCGATGGAGCTGAATCCCTGAAGAAAGCTCGGAGGTTGAACGGTTGACGATGCTGGCATTGGAAAGAAATGAGAAATTCTGCATGAGACGCCAGGGCGGCTTCAGTCTGCTGGAGATGGCCCTCTCGACGGTGATCCTCGGCGCCGTGCTCATCGGCACACTCGGCTCGCTTTCGAGCGCGGCGATCGGGCAGCGCACGGATGGAGTCAGGGTCGAGAGCCAACTGCTCCTCTCGCGTGTCATGGAGGAGCTGCGGTCTACATCTTTTGAGTCACTCCCCGGTTTTGATGAGACCTGGATCGATGAGGGAGGGCATAGGGCCGAGATCAACGTGACGCCCCAGGGACCAGGTCTTCTCAAGCTCTCGGTCCGGGTTAGGCATCAGGGCAATAGGGCGGTAGAGACTCGTGGCGTTCTGCTGGTCACGCGACGATAGGAGATTCAGATGGTTCGAACGGAAAAACAGTTTTACACGGTGGGCAGGATTGCCCCGCGGCAGTCCGAGGCGGGCTTCAGCCTGCTGGAGGTCTGCGTCGCGGTAGCCGTCGGGGTGCTCTGCGTTCTCACGCTCGGGCAGGCCCTGTCGGGCGCGGCGGGCTCCAGCGAGTCCATTGTCCGGCAGGCGGACCTGAACGCCCAGGTCCATCGTAGCTTCGGCGCCCTGCGCCGGGAGCTGCGGTCTTCGAACCCCGACCTGGCCGAGATCTCCACCCACGCCGATGGCAACGATATCCTGGTGCTCAAGACCTGCGGACCCTATTCCGAAGCTTTTCGCTGGGGGGCCTGTGACAATAGCGGAGAGTGGCGGGCGGGCTGGTCTGCCCGTTTTCGTGTTGTCGAGGGGCAGCTGGTGCGGGAGGCGCTCGATCTTTCAGGCGCTGTGAGGGGAGAGCCTCGGCCGCTTGCCAGGGGTGTACCGCTGCGGGAGCTGGACGAAAAAGGTTTCTCAGTGGAGAAGGACGGTTCGCTTTTCACTATCAGCATCTCGATGCGCAGGACCTTTCGTGATGGGAGTGAGCTGAGGCGGGTTTTCTCGACAGCGGTCAAGGCCTTGCCTGGCCTGCTCGGGAACTGATGGAGCGAAGGCATGGGCGGACCGGAGGGTCCGCATCAAGGGAGTAATATCGATGTTATCAGGAGACAGAAAAAACCGGCCGGCAGCTTCGAGAGAGGCGGGCTATATCAGCCTGCTGCTTGTGGTGGGAGTTTCTCTCATCGCCACCGCCGTTCTGACAGCGACGGCGACCGTGGCTACCTCGACCCGGGATGTTCGCCGCAAGGGCCACCTGCTCACAGCGGGCCTCGCCGCGAGGTCGGGTATTTCCGAGCAGGTAGCTGATATTATCGCGGTGCGTGACATGGCTTCGGTTAGAGAACCCTTCAGCGGGCTCGACACCATCGATACAAACCCGCTCAGGGGACCCGGAGGCTTCACGACGACCGTGGACGGGAGGGAACTCACCGACCACCAGGGAGAGGCCCTGGCGGAGTACGACGTCTTCGTCGACGCCTTGCCGGGCTCCTCGACCTCCAGGCGCCTCGCGATCACAGCCTACGCCTACGTTCCCGGTAAGGCCGCCTATGATTCGGGCGACCCCGATGCGGCCCGCGCCGATGCCCACGCCGTGGTAGAGGTTCGCTTCCGGGGCAGCGAGGTTTTTGATTATTCCTATTTCATCAATCACTGGGGCTGGTTCTTCGGCGATTCGATCATCTCCAACGGCAATGTTCGCTCCAATGGTCAGTTCGACTTCGGCCATCATCATTCCGAGGTGAATGGGAGTCCGAGATACGAGGCGGCGCACGGCTCGCAGCTGCTGGGCTATATTGATGACAATGGCGACGGGGTGAAGGATGGCAGCGACGGCGGAGCCTATTCCTCGGTTTCGATATTGAACACCACCCATGTGGATGGAATAGACGGCGAGTCAGGCAGCAGTCACGTGACCTCCAATGTGGTCAAGATGCCCAATCTCGAGCAGCTCGATTTTTACGAACAGAGGGCGAGAGCCCGGAGCGCGAGTATCGGGGTGGAAGGTTCTTTCGAGGTCGCGGGGGTGGTTGGGGACGATCCCGCCGAGCCGCAGAACCTATACCTGGTCGGAACCCCTGAGAATCCTATTCTTCTCAACGGCCCGGTGGTGGTGAGGGGCAGCGTGATCCTCTCAGGTTACGTCAGTGGCCAGGGGTCGATCTATTCAGGCGGCAATATCTACATTGCCGATGATGTGATCTACATGAACGGGCCCGAAAGCGTCCGCCCGTCCTCGAATGATCAGCAGAGCGTTGAGGACTGGCGTTCGGAATCTTCGGGGCGGGATTCGCTCGGCCTCTTTGCGAGGGAACATATCGTGGTGGGTGATTTCACCGACGACTGGTGGCAGGAAAATGTAGCTGCCTGGGTGGGCCATGACCTGAACAAGTCCAGTGAAGACGCGGGCATCGATGGTATCCAGAATACCCGCGAAGGTCCCGATGGCATCCTGGGTACGGCGGACGATGATTTTCTCGAGGACGATGGCGTCTGGACGGTTAGCCACTACACCGAGGAGGATGCCGAGAGGAATCTGATTCCCGAGGGCAAGGTGCCCGGCGACGTCATTCCCGGCAGCGGCGAAGACATCGACGGTGACGGGGATTACGACGGCACCACCCGGATGTCCGAGTTCGATCTTCGGCAACCGCTCTCGCGGGAAAACTGGGCGGGGAATCTACAGGAAGGACAGGAGACCTACTCCGATGTCTCGAATTCCGAGATAGGCCGTCTCGATGCGGCATTTTATACCAACCATACCTTCGCGGCCGTCGTTTCCAATCCGGCCGGCAGGATCCAGATCAACGGCGCGGTCGTTTCCCGCAACGAGTCGATTATCTATGCGGCTGATGGACTCGAGCTGAATCACGATGAGCGCCTCACCGGAAGGGGAAACTCCCAGAGCGGCTTCGACAGTCCTCTAGGCTGGGATCCCGTCAGATTTATTCACTGGGAGTTTGATCGGCCTTTGCCGGAGGATGCCATTACCACGGCGGGGAATATATCGGGCTACTTTGAAGGTATTTCAGGAGGAGGCGAGGAATGAGCCGGGTAATGAAGGTGATCGGTCTCGTAGCGCTTTTCTGGATGCTGTTTCCGGCGGAGGCGGAAGCGGGAGAAAAGAAAGTCCAGCCGGGGGGAGGCCGGAAAGAAAGCCAGGCCGCGGGGATCCGGGGCCTTTTCATCGACAAGGGCGCGATTGCTGAGCGTGCGCAGGACAGGGCGGTGAGACGTACTCCGCAGGAGAATCCGCATACCGGCAGGGGTTTCCTCCTGGAGAAAATCCAGGGCGGCCGCGGCAGGGATAAGCTGGCGCTGAAGGAAATGCGCCAACGCCAACTGGAGCGCTACGAGCGCAGACCCGCGGCAAAACCGCGCGCGGTCAGCCCGGCTGAGAAAGAGCGTCCCGACACTCTCTCGGGAGCTCACGAGATGGATGTGTCACAGGAGTCCGGCGGATATTCCGGGATCGTCTGTGCCTTCGGAGTTCTCGCCGTGGCGGCCTTCGTGGTATTGAGGAGGCGGACGGGTCGCCAGGGGCTGGAAAAGAAAAAAGCGCGCGGTCTCTATTGAGCCAGCGCGCTTTTTTCGCTACCGAGCCTGCCTGAAGTCTTACTTCAGCTTCGCCAGCACCTTCTGGGCGCCTCGCGGAATCTTCGGCGCTTCAACCTTGCCGAAGTCCGACAGCTTGTATTCGAAGTGGAAGGCGGCATGCTCTCCACCGACGATCTTGTTGCCTTTGCGACGGGTTTTTCCTTTGCGGCCCGTCAGCGCGGTAACCTTGATTCGGATGGGAAGAGCGGTTTCAGGATCAATCTCGATTTCATAGAAGGCGTTGGTCATTGTCTTGTCCGCACCGGACACGAATTGAGAAACGCCTCAGCCACCGCCGAGACAGCCGGAATTTTCTACTGCCAGGTAGTGATTGAGAGCTTCCCTGGTCGGGGCCTGCACAAGCATGACGGTCGGCATGATGGCCTCGGCCTCTTCTCCCGACAGGGGCTTCTTTGAAACCACAGTTCTTCCGCTGTCCTCGAGCTCGATCTCAAGCTCTTCGGCTGCCGGCCTGGCCGGGTTCTTTTCGGCTTCGGCGGCAGGCTGGTCAGCGTCGAGCCACCTTCCACTCTTCTTGGCGTGGCGCAGGGCCTGCTTGAGGACTTCCTGGGGGAAGTTGAAGAAGGTCTGCAGCATCTTGCCTTGCGGATCAGAGTGGATGTTTCGCCAGGCGCCTTCGAAGAAGCGTACGCCCTTCCTGGGAGTTTTGAAGGATTCTTTTGCCGAGACGTGGAGCAGGCCCTTGTAGATATCTCCCTGGTAGGTCTCCTTGACCGCGAATTGATGGATCTTGTGATCCTTGGTGTTCGACAGTCCACCCTGTACGGTGAGGGTTGTCTTGAAGCCCTTGATCTTTGAGAGGTTTCTCGCGGCCTTCGCCAGCTGCGAGTAGGGGGATGGGACTTTCTTTTTGGAAGAATCCCCTGCGAAGAGGAGACCCGTGCAGGCGGTAAGTACCACCGCCGGCAGAAGAGCCCTAATTAAGAGAGATTTCATCATATGTCCTTTCTCTCCAGGTAATGGATATTGATTTACCGACGAGCGCCACGGGGTTCTCATCGGCTATCGATTGTATTTCTAGCTCCTCCGGCAGGAAAGGGTAATTACGTCTCGCAGCAAATTAAATTCACCACGAAACTGTTTAAGTCGTTTTATTCCGAGGCTTTGCGGGTCACCTGCAGTCCGCTGATTATCGGCGGCAACTCGCTGCGGGATTTCAGCTTCAGGTGCAGGGTTTCCTCTAAGGCGATGTCATCGATCGTTTTGATGATGCCCCGCCTTGGGCCGCCGGCTTCGCTGGCAACGTCAAGCTTCTCAAGGCAGGGGACTCCCTGCAATTCGACATCAAAGACCCGACTGGCGGATTTCAGGTCTTCCGGTTCCGCGAAGATAAAGCGGATCGTGTAGAGGTTGGAGTCGGCCTTCCCCCTGGGCCTTCGCATGTTCCAATAGCCCGCGACATTCTCAGCCGGTACCGCCTCGACGCTCTTTTTCAGCAACTGGGAGGGAGAAAGGCTCACATTGCAGATCCGCAGTTCGTCGAGAAGATTACCAGCGCCCTTTGCCCCCTTGGCGATCTCGTATTTGGGTTTCTTATTGTCCCACCACAGGCGGCGGTTTGCAGGCCCCTTGTGGTCACCCGCCAGCTCGCCATTGATATACAGGGCGCCGCGTCCTGTGGCGGCGTCGTAGGTGAAGGCGATGTGGGTCCACTTGTCCTTGGGGAGCTCGTTGCCGGGCTCGATCTTTATTCCCTTGTCGTTGTCGTCGCCTGCCTCGTTCGCGACGAAGTACCGGACCCTGAGCTTCCTGTTGTCGAGGACGAAGCCGTGCCGCGAGTCCTTTCCCGATCCGCGCGCGTCGATGTAGTCGATGTCGGAGTTCACCCGTGTTCTCAGTTCGACGCTGATGCTGGCGGGTGAGAGCTCCTCAGAGTCTTCGATTTTCGCCACGAGAGCATCTTTGCCGCCGTCCTGTCCGAGGCTGCCGGAAGGTTCGGGGCCAGCGCTTGCACTGTCCGGCGAGTCGGCGTAGAGCTTCGCCTTGCTGGCGATGACAGGGCTCCTGCCTTTGACCAGGTTTTCCAGCTCGAGGGGCCCGGTGGGTTTCTTTCTCAGGGGGATGATGATCTCCGCCTCCCCCTCGAGGATGGAGGAGGAGATCCAGGGCAGCTTCCCGGACTTGACCAGGGAGGAATGGATGCGCCTGTACTTCAGGTCTTTGCCCTTCAGCTTGACCCCGGGCTGCGGCGATGGGCCGCCAACGCTGGGGTAGTCCAGCCAGTAGGTCCCGTCCTTCGCCCTGCGGTCTCCCGGGGCACCGAAGTTGATGCCCAGGTTGTCGACGCCTTTGTCGTCGTTCTTGTACGTGCTGAAGGTCCACATCTCGGCTTCCGGCATGTGGACTAAGGCGAGGGAGGCCTGGTTCTGATAGGAGCAGGTGCAGGTACGCGTATAGTCCGGTGCGTTGAGGACCCCGCTGGCGGGGATCAGGCTGGAGGTGCAGCCTGATCGGAAACCACCGAGATTGCCTGTCCCGGAGTCGCTCGTGAGGTCGTAATAGCCGGCCGCCGCCGAGCGGAAGGTGATCAGGTTCGTGCAGCCGATGGCCGTCGTGCAGCCGTAGTTTCTCGTATAAGACCAGTTTACTGGCTGGCCGGAGACCGGGTGCGCCCGCTGGATTCTCTTGCCGGTGAGGAGGTCGTAGGCATGTCCCGGCGCGGCATCGGACTGGGTTACCACCATCCGATCGATGAGAATCGGGGGGCCGTAGTATTTTTCCGAATGCTCCCACAGCTTCTCGCCGGTGGCTCCACGGTAGGCGACCATGCCCTGGCCAACCTCATCGGCGCTCCGGTCCTTGGCCTTGCTGCCGGCCTGCAGAAGAATGTCGTATTTCTCCGAGTAGCTGATCCAGGTTCCGAAGACCCGTTCGCTCACCTTCCAGAGCACCGTACCCGTGCTCAATTCGATGGCCTTGATGGAGCGGTCTTCTTTGGCCACCTTGCCCCTGCGCTTGAAGTAGTTGAGCTGGGCATCTGTCAGGCGGTCCATGAAGAAGACCTTGCCGTTGCCGGCTGCCAGGGTGTTGTGCCTGATGTTGTGGATGGCCTCGTGCTCGCAGATGAGCTCGCCATTGTGGCGATTCAGCACCGCGATTCTCTTGCTTCCTACCCCAATCCAGCTGCCGTCCTTGCCGGCGGTCTTGGGCGCGTAGTCGGGGAGCCCGAAGACCTTATTGAGAATCGTTCTCTTGATGCGGACGGCGGCGGCATCCGAGTGACTCCTGCCGGGTACGGCCTCGAGGTATTTGCGAAGCTGTTTCTCCAGCTCGTCCGTTCCGGCCTTTCCCCTGGTCTTGGGGGGAATCTTCTGGTGCATCGCCTCCCCGGTGAGAAGCCGGTTGAGATTTACGATCAGCTGCTCCTTGATGTTCTGCTTCTTCTCTTTCGCGCTTACCTCGAAATTTTTAAGGTTCGCCAGGCGTGTGAGCAGGTTCTTGGCCTGGTCGTCTTTCAGTCCGCTGATTTCATCCTTCGAGTAGTCCGGGTAGCGCAGTTTTGTGGGCTGGAGTGCCGCGATGAGATAGTCCCCCCAGATCCCCAGGTAGCCCCACTCGGCGGGTTGGGGTTTTTTTCCGCCGCTGTTGAGCTTGAACTCTGAAACGGTCTCTCCCGTGTCAGGGTCGAGCTTGAGGCAGCTCTTTTTGTAGATCGCGTAGATACCGTCAGGCATCGAGACGTAGTTGCTGCCGAGAATATTGGCTCCCGGCTGATGGTCCGTATTGTCGTAGGGGACTCCGAAGTCCTTGAGGGTTCTCTCCCAAAGGAGCCTGCCGGTATAGGCATCGACCGCGCGCAACATATCCCGTCCCTCGATGATGACTCGGCCCTCGACGACCTGGGGCGT
>Ga0310342_100001718_pt1 | contig 13736 bp, 8 predicted proteins | sample S15DNA20500_MG_FD_206155 | JGI IMG/M metagenome (GOLD analysis project Ga0310342, IMG submission 206155) | Marine microbial communities from station ALOHA, North Pacific Subtropical Gyre - S1503-DNA-20-500_MG | ecosystem: Environmental > Aquatic > Marine > Oceanic | place: Pacific Ocean: North... | reverse complement strand
TTGGATCTTATCGCCCCAATGCGTTCGGTCTGTTCGATATGCACGGCAACGTTTCCGAATGGTGCTCCGATTTTTACACGGCCGACTTTTATGCCCAATCACCACCGGAAGATCCAACAGGCCCGGAATATGGACCGGGGCGTGTTCATCGTGGTGGTAGCTGGAGCAGTGATGCGGCGAGCTGCCGATCGAAGTATCGCGATCACGTCATTGATCCTTATGGTTATCGTACGCGAGGCTTCCGTGTGGTTTTGGCTGCGTGGAAGGATTTGCCCGTTGTCCAGCCAACGGCGGTTGATCGCTTGAACCTGACCTTCCAGGAAAAAATCAAACCCTTGTTGAATCAGTATTGCCTGTCGTGTCATGCTGGCGCCGATCCGGAAGGCGGATTATCTTTGGAAACATTTCAACATGCGTCCGACGTGGCCACGACAGGTCGTAAGCAATGGCAACAGGTTCACGACCGACTTTTAGCAGGTACCATGCCGCCTCCCGATCAGGAGCGTCCGCCTGAAGAGGAAATCAGCTTCGTGCGAGAGTGGATCGACACTGCGCTGGCGACGATGGAGCTGACCGGTGATCCGGACCCAGGCCACGAGACGATCCGCCGGCTGAACCGGTCGGAATATCAGAACACGATTCGCGATCTGCTGGGGATCGATTTTCAAACGGCCGATCAGTTTTCTGCCGACGATGTGGGTGCCAGCGGTGATGTACTTTCGCTGGCTCCTGTGCAAATGGAGAAATACGTTCTTGCAGCTGAACAAATTGCCGGGCAAGTCATCGCCTTGAGCGACGGTCAGCCCCAGACGGCCGAGGCATTTGCGAAGGTCTTTATCGCTACCGTCGGTGGGGATCTGACACGTGAACAGGCGTCTCGGAAAATCGTGACGCAACTGGCTACCCGGGCCTATCGTCGACCAGCTCTACCAGAGGAAATTGCCCGGCTGATGAGGGTGGTGCAAAACGCCTATGGGCAATCTGGCAGCTTTGAGAAGAGTATTGGCGCCGTGATCAAGGCCATTCTCGTCTCGCCCCACTTCCTGTTTAAGGTGGAGTTGGACAGGCATCCCGATGATCCCAAGGTTGTTCGCCAATTGAACGATTACGAGTTGGCAACGCGTCTGTCCTATTTCTTATGGAGCAGCATGCCGGACGACTCGCTCAGGGAACAGGCCAGGGAAGGAACATTGCGGAAGAACCTGGCGGCGGTCACGTGGCGCATGTTAAAAGATCCAAAGGCGTCTGCCCTGACCAGTGATTTTGCCGCGTCTTGGTTACAGCTCTCGAAATTGAAGGAAATCACACCCGATGCGCAGCTCTTTCCTGAATTTGATGAACAGCTCCGCAAGGCGATACGGACTGAGACACTCATGTTTTTTAGTGCCATCGTCCAGGAAGATCGCAGCTTGATGGATCTGATGGACACCGATTTTACGTTTTTAAATGCGCGGCTGGCTCGCCATTATGGAATCCCAGGCATTCAGGGAGATGAGTTTCGCAGGGTTGTGCTGGGCGACCAGCCGCGAGGAGGGTTGCTGACGCAGGCCAGTATTCTCACGCTTACCTCCAATCCGGATCGTACCTCGCCGGTGAAACGGGGGAAATGGATTCTGGAAAACATACTGGGATCGCCCCCGCCGGCCCCGCCGCCAGACGTGTCGGAATTAACAACGGCCGGAGATGCGGCTGATTCCTTGTCGCTGCGGGAAAGGTTGCAGCAGCACCGTGAAAACCGGACCTGCGCGGCATGCCATGAAAAAATGGACGCACTCGGATTTGCGTTTGAGAATTACGATGCGATCGGTCGATGGAGAACCGAGGTAGGCCAGTTTCCGATCGATGCGAAGGGACGGCTTCCGGGCGGGCAGGAGTTCGACGGTGCTAAGCAATTGAACGCGGTTTTGCGCAGTCAGCTTAATGAAGAAATGATCCGCTGCATCATTGGAAAAATGTTGAGTTATGCGTTGGGTCGTGAATTGGAATTTTTCGATGAACCGACACTTCAGCAGATTTCCCAGGCGCTTGTGGAAAATGACTATCGTTTCTCTACCTTGATTGTTAAAATTGTTTCCAGTGATCCCTTTCTGAAAAGACGTGGAAAACGGAAGCGAGTTCTGTGAGTACCGGCCGCGATCACGCTGGTCGTTTTGAGAAGGTGTTATCATGAATGGAAAACCCTACTTGTCCCGGCGAACCGTTCTTCGCGGCCTGGGGACGGCGGTCGCCCTGCCCTGGTTAGAGGGTATGTTACCGGCGCGTTTGATTGCCGGTGAGGCTGACAGCAAGCAACCGGTGCGGATGGCTTTTTTGTTTGCGCCCAATGGCAAGCATATGCCTGACTGGACTCCGGCGAACCAAGGTGCGTTGGAGACGCTGCCGTCAATCATGCAGCCGGTGGAGCCATTCAAATCGGATCTCCTGGCGATCAGCGGCTTGTCGTTGTCCAAGGAGGGTGGTGATAATTGTGGCGGCCATTCGTGTACCGTTGGCCAGTTTTTGACCTGTGAGTTGCCGAAACGGACCATCGATAAAGATATTCGTGCTGGTGTGTCGGTTGATCAAATTGCCGCAGGGGCCATGGGTGGCCAGACGCGGTTTCCGTCGCTGGAATTGGGCTGTGTGCCCAGCAAGTTTACCGGCGATTGTGACTCCGGATACAGCTGTGTGTACACGACGAATATTTCCTGGCGTACGCCGACCTCGCCGTTGCCTAAAGAAGTGGATCCAAGGGCGGTCTTTGACCGCTTGTTCGGCAACAGCATCAAACAGGAAGAGAGTGCCAATCGGTCACGACGCGATCGTGACAAAAAAAGCATTCTGGATTTTGTAATTGAGGATGCCGATGCGTTGCAACGGCGATTGGGGATTTACGACCGACGCAAGCTGGAGGAATACCTGTATGCCGTGCGTCAGATCGAACGACGTGTGGAACGTTCCGACGACGGTTTGGCTCCTGAAACGGATACTCTGGGTGATCGGCCAAACGGGATTCCCAGGGATCGAGATGAGCATCTGCGGTTGATGATGGACATGATCGTGCTGGCATTTCAAACCGACTCGACAAGAATCGCCACGCTGATGATTGGCAATGGCAGCGACAATCGCAGTTTTCCAAAACTTGGTATCTCCGAGGGACACCACAATCTGTCACATCATGTTGGTAGCCAAAAAGCCCAGGCCAAGCTCAGCCGTATCAATCGACATTACATGACGCACTTGGCGTATTTCCTGAATCGACTGCGATCGGTTTCCGAAGCCGATGGGCACCTGCTCGATAACTCGATGGTCCTGTACGGCTGTGCCTTCGGTGACGGGAATGCTCATGATCACACGAATTTGCCAATTCTGCTGGCAGGCAAAGGGGGAGGAACGATTCAAACCGGTCGGCATCTGGCCTGCGAGCAAGGAACACCTCTGGCCAATTTGTACCTTGCGATGTTGGATCGGGTGGGCGCACCGATTGACCAGCTGGGCAACAGCACGGGTCGGCTGAGTGAACTGGCAGGCTAAACCGTTGCCGGGGCCTGTGGTCCCAGTTAGTGCCTGTGGTTCCAGTTAGCGTTTGTTGATCTCTGCCGTATTGCCGACAGGATGTGATGCTACGGACGTGGTTCCGCCTGGCGGGCAAGACGAGCCGCTTTAAACGACCGGATGCAAATGACGAGGTAAGCGGTGCTGAGCAGACCCATCAGCAACGTCATCGTCAGGCCGAGGGTACTGGGGTCTCCTTTCGCCAGCGAGCGAGCCAGATTGCCGATTGCTCCGATCACACCGAAAAGTCCCACCAGGGCCGAAAGGTGCATGGCGTGCTTGCGGAGATTTTCGGCCTGCATTGAAATAATCCCGCACAGCAACAAAATCGCGCCCAATGCCGAGGGAATCAACGCAGTTGGGCTCTTGGATTCTGCCAATGCATATCCCGCAATGCCGTTGAGTATCAGTAGGATTCCGAAAAGTAACGAGTGTTTCACCATGGTTTTGCCTCCGCAGAATTCCAGTTTTGGCTTGTCAACGAGCTTACTATAGGGTGAGTTGCGATCTTGGGAAAGATCAGCCGACCATTTACGAGGTTGGATTGACCGCTGTTGGAACGAGCCTAAAGAAAGAAGTCGGGAAGGAGTTCGTGATTCGGCTCCATGGCATACGGATTGAAATCGGTGATCCCTTCCTCTTGCAGCACTTGCTCGTCCACAAAAAAGTTGCCCGTGCATTCACGGCTGGGACGAGTGAGTATGGCATGGGCGGCGTCGGCCATGATTTCCGGTTTTCGACAACCACGCAGCGCTTCTTCCCCACCGAGCAGATTCTTGATGGCCGCCGTGGCAATGGCGGTCTGGGGCCACAGCGCGTTGACCGCCACGCCCTGGTTGCGGAATTCCTCGGCCATTCCCAGCACGCACATACTCATGCCAAATTTCGACATCGTGTACGCCAGGTGGGGAGCGAACCAGCGGGTCTCCATGTTCAAGGGTGGCGAGATGTTGAGAATGTGCGGGTTGCCGGCTTTCAGCAGGTGGGGTAGGCAGAGACTCGAGGCGATAAAGGTGGCACGGACATTGACGTTGTGCATTAGGTCGAGACGCTTGACAGGGGTCTCGAGTGTCCCGCCGAGAAAGATGGCACTGGCATTGTTGACCAGAATGTCGAGGTGTCCAAAGGTTTCGAGGGTTTGTTCTACAGCCGCTTCAAGCTGGTCTGCAAAACGTACGTCAGTGACACACGCGATCGCCTGCCCGCCCGCGGTACGAATCTCTGTGACCGTTGTGTGAACGGTGCCCGGTAGTTCGGGGTGTGGATGATCCGTTTTTCCAACCACCGCGATGTTAGCGCCGTCAGCCGCGGCACGCAGGGCAATGGCTTTGCCGATGCCGCGGGTAGAACCGGTAATCAAGAGCGTTTTATCTTTAAGTGTTGACATGGCGGCGAATGAGTCGTGATAGCTGTCCTGTGGCGAGCGGAGTGGTTCGCTCCTGCGCTGAGCCTCAATGAGTGCCCTTCTTCAAAGGTTGAAGCTCGCCCCGTTATGGCTCGTCACGATAATCAATTGCTAATTCTACTTTTTCGATCCGGATCTCCTGGCGATGTTCCTCCGGATGGGATGCGACTCGTATGCCGATAAGATTGTCACCACGTGCGACTTGTTGGGGCTGGACGTCAAAAAGCAGCCAGCCGTTTTCGATACGGGAACTTGGCAATAACAAGTTGTTAATGCGAACTTCGATCCGCTGCTCGATCCCTTTGAACGGCGGGATGTTATCTTCGGGATGACCGTGATAGGTCCACATGCGCGTGGCGGCAATGCGTTGTTGAGCCGGTATCCCTTGCGCTGCCAGGTCGGACAGCAGCAGTCTCAAGGTCAGCGTCTCAATTCGGTTGCGCTCCTTTTTGACGTGATCAGTGACCATCAAGTTGAGCAGCGTGTCGACTTTGCCATCAGGATCTGCCATGGCGGCCAACGGCGCCTGCATGTACGTCATAAAATATTGGTGACGAGGTGTTTGCCAGTCATTGGGATTTCCCGTAATCTTGTCACCATGAGAGCCGGTACGGCGGGCAACGATAAAAACCTTATCCCGATAAAGCATCCCTTGGCGATCACCAATTTCGGCCAGGATGGGTGAATCGGGTGACAGGTTGAATGTATGAACCCCGTGGGCACCAAGTTCCCACCACTTGCTGTACATGCCGCGCCAATAGGGAATGGGTGGCTGGCGGTAACCGTCGTTGGGGTGATACTGGTCCCATGACGGGTAAATCCGTACGTGGGTTCCCTGCACGAGTTGTCGAAAAGCTGGCACATCGACATCGGAAGCGCCGCATCCGGTGATCAAAATGTCGACGAGTCCCTGGTCGACCCAGGTGGCAACATCCATTCCGTCAAACGTGCAACCGACGAGATTTTCGGGAATACGAACGACAATCAGTACAGGGCGACCTCTCTCGGCCGCTACTTCCTGCAGGGCTGTTCGCAATTGACGCATGAAGGCAGTCATATGATGGCAGTTTTCCCACTGTTCACCGGCGGGAAATAAAATTGCCGACCGGGCCAGATCAATTTGTAATCCGGCGACGTCGTACATGCTTGCGACTTCGCGCAGGATAGCAACTTTGTGGTCACGCACTCCCTGGTAGGCAAAATTCCAGAGGGTAATCCCCCAAGGGGCTTTCAATAGCCAATCGGGGTGTTCTTTCTTAAAGGCGGGCAATTTCCAGTTACCGTACTCTGAATCTTCTTCGACGTCCGTGCCGTTGAGCCGGTAACTCAAAAACACTTCTTTTTGGTGTTGTTTGGCGATGTCAATCAAGGTTGCCAGTGGGTCGATGCCGGCCTGCCACCATTTAGGAAATACGACCTTGGCCCGAGGTGCAATTTCACTGGGCCAGACCGTCGGACCTTCTCCCAATTCGTAGATGATGGAATCCATGAATTGCGTGCTGGAAGTCTGGTAGGGTTGGGAATAGTAATCGACGATCTGATCGAGTTGGTCGACGGTCTGTTTTCCCCAGGGAGTTGTTTTCATCGTGTGTCCGGAATAGTCGTAGTGCAGCATCAAGCGTCTGTGTCGACCGACCGCGGCAAGATGTTCCTTGCTGAATTCGAAGCGGCTGATCGTGTCGTCTCCGGGTGTGGCCGCATCTTCGGCAGCTAAGGGTAATGACAGTGATGTCGCCAACACCAGGATCGCTAAAACGAACGGCCGTTGCTTTAATGTGTGCATTTCCATCTCCAAATCAGAATCATCGGGACTTTGGAAAATAATTTTGCAAGACAGCGGATGTCCCTCTTCAGTGGCCTTTCAATGAAATGAGACACGAGGGTTGTTAGCTGTCATGGTTTGCAGGATCTTCTCCTGGGAGCATTGTCACACGGGCTCTTGTCTCTGACAAGTCAGTTCAACGTGGTTAGGATCCTAGGGAGATTCTTGAGAGAGTGCGTACGAAGGAAAACACAGGCGACGCGGTTGAAGATTCGCCCCCTGTGTCGGGCCAGCTACTCCCGTCAGCAATTTCCACCCTAGGTGGTGATTTCACTCAAGGGGCGAGTACTGTCACCAAGGGAATCGACCGGGATGTCGACAGCTTGCAACATGGCTAAAAACAGATTCATGAGTGGTTCATTGTCCGGATAGTGAAGATGGCGTCCCGGTTGGATCGTACCACCACCACGCCCGGCCAGCAGGATCGGCAAGCTGTCGTAATTATGGGAATTTCCGTCTGAAATCCCACTGCCGTAGACGACCAGGGAGTTGTCTAAAAGCGTCGCATCTCCCTCGCGGACCGATTTCATTTTACCCAGCAGGTAGGCAAAATGTTCGACCAGGTACTGATTGATGCGACTGATCTTCTCGTGCTTGTTCTGGTCGCCACCGTGGTGAGACAGCCAGTGGTGGCCTTCCGGGATTCCGATGAAAGAGTAGCTGCGATTACTGCCGGCGCGGCCCAGCATCAGCGAACATGTTCGTGTTATGTCCGCTTGTAAGGCTACTACCAAGAGGTCGCACATCAGGCGAACGTGTTCGCCAAAATCATGCGGGATGCCCTGGGGGCGGGCCAGGGGAAACTCGTCCTGGTCGGCCGCATCCGGTTGACTGGCCCGTTCGACTCGGCGTTCCAGGTCCCGAATGGACGTGAGGTACTCGTCGATTTTTTGTCGATCGGTGATTCCCAATTTTGTTTTTAATTGACGCGCATCTTCCCGGGCAAAGTCGAGAACACTCTTCTGGAAAAAATCTCGCTGGGCACGGGCCTCATCACCGACGGTTCCACGATCGAAGAACAAGCGGTCGAAGACCGAACGGGGATTAATGTCAGCCGGCACAGGGGTGGTCGGGTTACGCCACGACAAATTATTGGAATACGCACAACTGTAACCCGAATCGCAATTGCCTGATGATCGTCCGATTTCACATCCCAGTTCCAAGGATCGCAGGCGTGTCTGGTCGCCCACATATTGAGCCGCCAGTTGGTCAACTGATACGCCGGCGCGAATGTCCCGCCCGGCCGTCTTGTGGGCCAATACACCGGTCAGGAAGGTGGACAACCCACGGGCATGTCCACCCGCTACGCTCACGTTGGCCGCCATGTTGGAAAGGCCACTGAGAACGAGAAGATCCTGCTGAAAGGGTTGGAGTGATTTCAAGATGGGAGACAATTGATAATCACCACCCTCGGTGGTCGGTGTCCATTCTTTCATGTTGGCCCCGTTGGGCATGAAGATGAACACCAGGCGTTTGGCACTACCGGAAATCGCAGCTTGTGCGGGCTGATGATGGAACAGCGATTCCACCGCTGGAAGCGCAATGGCAGTCCCCAGTCCCCGTAAAAAGTTACGCCGTGGCAAACAACGTTTTTGGGAACTTTCAGGCGAGTTTGCTGGATTCAACGAACGTTTCATCGTGCTCCTCCGTCACCTCGGCGAAATTGGAACGGGTGGCTGTCAATGACAGCCATGACCAGGGCTGAAAATCGGTCGTCGCCGGCTGCCATGGCCTCTGTAATTTCCTGGATCGTACGATAATCATAATACTCCATCCCCCGGCCTAACGCAAAGACAAGCATTTTTTCCGCCAGGCACCAGCGAAATTGATTCACGTCAGTTTTGAGAATCTGCTTGATGCCTGTCGGACCATTGAACTGACGCCCGTCGGGAAGGGTTCCCTGATTGTCAATCAGATGATCGCCGTCCTTGTTACGCCATCGCCCAATCACGTCATAATTCTCCAGAGAAAATCCCAAGGGATCCATGCGGGCATGACAAACGGCACAGGTATCCTGCGAGCGATGCTTTTCCAATCGCTGTCGCAGCGTTTCAGTGAGAGCCTGCGGGTCTTCTGCGGCCAATTCGTCCACACCCGGAGGTGGAGGAGGTGGCGGGGACCCCAGTAACTGCTGCAGGATCCATTTACCTCGTTTGACAGGCGAAGTGCGGGTTGGATTCGAGGTGAGTGTGAGGATGCTGGCCTGTGTCAAGATGCCGCTCCGCTGGACCCCGTCCAATGGCACACGTCGGAATGTTTCGCCCTGGATGTCTTCAATGCCATAATGCTTTGCAAGTGTTTCATTCACGAACGTGTATCTGCCGTCAATAAAATCAATCACACTTCGATCCTCTTGGATGATCGAAGAGAAGAACATTTCCGTTTCGGTGCGCATAGCAGCTCGCAACGCGTCGTCGAAAGTCGGAAAATGTTTTGTGTCGACCATGCTGTTTTCCAGGTCTCGCAGTTGTAGCCACTGCGTTCCAAAATTCTCTACCAGAGACCGGGATTTTGCATCCTGTAACATGCGGCGAATCTGCGGATGAAGATTGGCTGGCAAGGAACCCTGGCGGGCATGTTCCCTCAACTCACGATCTGGCAGGCTGCTCCACAAAAAATAAGATAGTCGAGAGGCGAGTTCGAATTGGCTCACCGGACGCACGGCTCGAGGGTCATCGGGTGCCGGATCGAATTCACCGAGAAAAAGAAATTTTGGTGAAACCAGTACGGCCTGAATGGCCAGTTGCAGCCCTCGCTGATAGCTGCCCCCTGCCTGCTCGGCCAGGGCAACCAGCCCCAGCAATTGATTGACTTCCTGGTCCGTTGCCGGTCGACGATAGGCACGCGTGGCAAAGCGGGTGAGAATTTGTCGAGTGACCTCGGTGGAAACCGGCTTGCTCCATTTCTCCCAATACTGGGCAGGAGGAAGGTGAGACGGGCGATCGATGTTACAAAACCGATGGTGGGACTCTGGAAGGATAAAGGTCTGCAGGGATGCATCCATGGGTCCGATAACTTCAAAATATTCCAACCAAAGGTTGCGGTCGCGATTGAGCGGATCTGGATCGTCCGGTCGGTAATAATCATTGTCATAGCTCAAAGAAAACTCTTGTGTCCCGGTAGTTGCCTTTGTCCAGGCGGTGAGCATTTGAGGGTCGGAGGGTTGAGCGCGTAACTGAATTACCTTGAGAACCTTGTTGCCCATCCGAAAGGTTACCTGAACGGGTTCGCCACCAGCTTGGTCGGCCCAAGCCCGGGCTTTGAGGAGATAAATCCCCGCTTTTGGAAAGTCGTGTTCGGCGATGAAGCGGCCCTCGCTAAATAAGACACGTCCTTTGGCGCCCGATACGATTCCGCCGTTGAAATTGAGCGTGGTGATCAGGGCCGAAGGTTTCTGGATGGATTCGGGAGTGAAAATTGCCGCACGTGCAATCTTGTGACTTGTCGTTAAGTATTTCTCCAGCAATAAGGGTGATAAAGATAAGACATCACCAATATGGTCAAAGCCGTAACCGACATCGTCGGTGGGGAAGTCATCGGGCAAGGCAAACTCGATGCCGAACAAATCGCGGATGGTGTTGGTGTACTCGGTTCGATTCAAACGACGGATCGTCACCCGGCCCGGATCGCGAAACCCGCTAGCGTTGCTCATCATGTTCATGATGGTCGTTTTCAGCAGTTGATGTTCAGCCAGTGAGAGAGGGGGTTGGCCGGGCGGTGGCATTTCACCACTGATGATACGTCTCAAGACTTTTTCCCAGGTGACGGTGTGTTGGGCGATAGGGATCTTTTGGTCCGCTGAGTCCAGAGAAAAATTGGCTTTGGGATCAGCACCGCTGTGGCATTCCAGGCAGTGCTCTGCAAGCAAGGGGACAATCGTTGTTTGGATTACCGTCGAGATCGATGGTGCGGGGCTGTCAGCTGTGGTCCCACCCACAAGACAACTGAGCATCACGCCGATGGTACCAGCGGCGGTGGCAGACTTGGTGAGCGGCGAACGCTGTGTCGGGTGGTGGTTGGTCACGGAGGGTCCTTTGTCAATTTCCACAAGCCGACGGTGGTGTCAAAACTTCCCGAAATGAGCCATTGGTTATCGGGAGAGAATTTTACGGATGAGACTTCTGCCGTGTGGCCGCGCAGGACCTGGGGGTGCTGCTCATCGGCAAGGCTCCATATGCGAATGGTACGGTCAAAACTTCCCGATGCTACCAGCGTCGTGTTGGCTGAAAAGGTGACCGATGTTACGGCATGGGTGTGTCCGGAGAGGGGAGCCAGTGACTCTTCCATCGTGGTTGAAAAATCCCATAAACGTACCGTGTGGTCATGACTGGCCGAGGCAAGTATTTGTGAGGCCGTTGAGAAAGTGACATCATTGACGTAACCAGAAAATGGGAAATTGCCGCCGCCGCCATCATGCCCGATCAGAGTTTTCTGGAGAATGGCCGTTGGCCAATGCCAGAGCTTGACGGTCTGGTCAAGACTGGCTGATGCCAGCAAAACACCGTCAGGGGAAAAGGCTACCGATTGAACACCTGCCGTATGACTGGCGAGTGTGCTCTGTAACTGTCCGTCAGCCACTTTCCACAATCTCACTGTCTTGTCGGCACTGGCGGTAGCGAGAAATTGTGAGCCAGGGGCAAAAGCAACGCAGTTCACTCCCTGGGGATGCGCCTTGAGTTGACGTAACAGTTTCCCTGATGGAAGTTCCCACAATCGGACTTCGCCATCCCAGCTTGCTGATGCTAGTAACTGACCATTGTCGGAAAAACAGACGCTGTAGACCGACTCTTCATGTCCCCGCAGAATGCCAAGTGGAGCGTTGCTGTGGATATCCCAGAGTCGGATGGTCCGATCTCGCCCGGCGGAGGCGACGATTTTTCCGTCGGGCGAAAAAGCAACATCCAACACGAAGTCGGCGTGTCCCTTCCATGTTTTTTTACGTGTGACGGTACTGGGCGGTGAACCCTCTTCTGCCCCTGCTGGTGTAGCAGCGCCCAATGGCAACGTGGAACAGAAAAGAAACAAGATGCCCTGTTGGAACCGTGTTACAGGACTCTGCATGATGATGAATTCCTTGAAGATCCTCTCCAACGGGTTAGGGTGGACAAGCATGAGATGATCCTCTCCGCCTTCGGAAGTCATGCCAGCAGGTCCTGGACAACGTGGCCATGGACATCGGTCAAACGTTGGTTGCGGCTTTGAAATTTATAAGTTAATCGTTTGTGATCGATGCCCAGGCAGTGCAGGATGGTCGCGTTCAAATCATGGACGTGTATCGGATCGCGCGCGATGTTGTAACTGAAATCATCCGTTTCGCCGTAGCTTCGTCCCCCGGCGATACCACCGCCGGCCAACCACATCGAAAAACAACGGGGATGGTGATCGCGCCCATAGTTTGTTTTGCTCAAGTCGTTTTGGCAGTAGATGGTACGACCGAATTCGCCCCCCCAGATGACAAGGGTGTCGTCAAGTAACCCGCGTTGGGCCAGGTCGTGTACCAACGCTGCACTGGATTGGTCCGTGTCGCGGCATTGTGACGGCAGAATCGACGGCAGGTTCTGGTGCTGATCCCAGCCACGATGAAAGAGTTGTACGAACCGCACGCCTCGTTCGATCAGCCGGCGGGCCAATAGGCAGTGGGACGCGTAAGTTCCGCGGCGGCGGGCGTCCTCGCCGTACATTTTAAAGATGTGTTCCGGTTCGTCGGAGATGTCAGTCAGCTCAGGAACCGACGTTTGCATGCGGAAAGCCAGTTCGTATTGGGCAATCCGGCTGGAAATCTCCGGGTCACCAAATTCTTCTCGTTTGAATTGATTGAGTTGTTGCAGGTCGTCCAGTATTTGGCGACGTGTGTGCGGGTTCAAGCCGGGAGGATTGGAGAGATACAACACGGGGGATCCGACCCCGCGTAGACGCACGCCTTGATAGGTGGTCGGCAGGAATCCGTTGCCCCACAACCGCTTGTAGAGTGGCTGGGAACCCTTGCCGTTGGAGGTCATGACGACAAAGGCCGGTAAGTTCTGATTCTCAGTTCCCAGGCCGTAAGTCAGCCAGGCGCCCAGGCTGGGACGACCGGCCCGTTCAGAACCGGTTTGCAGGAAGGTGATCGCCGGATCGTGGTTGATCGCTTCGGTGAATAATGACTTGACGACGCAGAGACGGTCAGCGATCCCGGCGGTGTACGGCAGCAGCTCGCTGATTTGCGTGCCGCATTCTCGATGAGGTTGAAACGAATAGATCGACGGCGCAACGGGAAAACGGTCCTGTTGGGATGTCATTGTGGTCAGCCGTTGGCCTTGACGGACCGAATCGGGCAACTCGACGTCGTACCAGTCCTGCATCTTCGGCTTGTAATCAAAAAGATCCATCTGTGCTGGACCACCGGATTGGCAAAGGTAGACCACACGTTTGGCCCGGGGCGTAAAATGGGGTCCGCCCAGTGAACCGCGAGCCGGGGACGCTGAAGAATCTTCCGACATCAACGTTGCCAGTGCCGCGCCACCGATCCCGACTCCCGTTTGTTGGAAGAAATGGCGGCGGGTAAGCAGTTGCTGAGATTCAAGTTCAGGATGCATGTTGGCCCGGTCGTGTTGGATAGAAACCGTTTTTAATTTAGAAAAGGACAGGATGGAACGTGAACCACCACCGTAGTGTGGTTGATGTGAAGCCCACGCTGGGATTATTCTCGATTGATCACCTCGTCAAGATTTAACAGGGTGTTGGCGAACGCTGTATAGGCTGCCAGTTCGGTTACCGCCAGATTGGGATCCGCTGCCGACTCGCCCACATGGATCAACTGAGAAGCGGCCTCTTGGTTATCCTGGTAAGTTGCCAGGTGGTTGTGTAGTCCGCTGAGCAGGACATCAAGCTCTGCCGCGTTGGGATGCCTGGAAGTCACCAGGCGAAAACCGAAATTTGCGCGCTGCCCGGGTGTATCGCCTCCTTCACGAAGCATTCGTCCTGCTAAACCACGAG
>Ga0310342_100001716_pt1 | contig 13737 bp, 13 predicted proteins | sample S15DNA20500_MG_FD_206155 | JGI IMG/M metagenome (GOLD analysis project Ga0310342, IMG submission 206155) | Marine microbial communities from station ALOHA, North Pacific Subtropical Gyre - S1503-DNA-20-500_MG | ecosystem: Environmental > Aquatic > Marine > Oceanic | place: Pacific Ocean: North... | reverse complement strand
ACGGCCATCACATATCGACGAGGCCATCGATTTGTTCGTCGCGCGTCGGGCCGACTCAGTGGTTGCAGTCAACGAAACGCCGGCGAATCACACCCCTTATTGGACACTCGTCAAACATAAACGTCGGCGCGTTACTTTGTTCAGTGGTGAACCACTCACAGACATTCTGACGAGGCGACAGGATTTTCCCCAGACCTGCTACGCGCGCAATGATCTCGTCTACGTGGTCCGACCTCACAATCTGTTCGAGCAACCGGCAAATCTTTACGGGCAACGAATCGAGCTTTACATCACAGGATCCGAATATGACGCAGACATCAACACAGCTGCGGATTGGGAAGCTGCGGAATTACGATTCGCCCGAGCTTCAAAAAACGATTAACAAACTAACAGTCCTCGCTTTCTACACACCGAAGATCTAGATCCTGTTTCCCTGCTTGAATCCGACTGGCCGATCGCTGTTTACGCGCGCAGTCCCAGGGCGTCGCGAGTAGCGGGACTGCACCGGTCGTGGATCTTCTATGCAGCCACGGACAGCTTGAACAATCTTTTCCCGCGATCCTGTATTGGTTCCTCCACACACCGCCATCACCATTTGCCGACGCCCGTGACGGTCAAGACTCGGATCTAATAGGTACGCGCGTGTTTTCTGGATTAGATCGTCGAGTGACCTCGCGAGCTCCGTGCCGCCTGTTTTCCATACGAGGTCGTGGTAGTGATCTTGATAAAACGCCATCATCTCGTGGGATTGGAAGAAATCCCGATCGAGTTCATCATGATTAAAAAACATGGATACGATCGGTGTGTCAAAAATAGCTGCTTGGACGCTCGTGGTGCTCGCAGTATTCACCACAGCGTCTGAGTACTTGAGTGCCGACGGGAGAAACAGTGCTGCGCGGTCATGAGTCCTTTCCCATCGGCCAAGGTTCTCCGCCGAGGAATCTGCGTTGGTCGGATAACTGACATGAATGAAACCATGCTGCGCCGTTACGGCTTCTATCGCTTTCCGGTATTCAGCATAGAACGGCCTGACGATAAAATTCGGTTCGAACCGTACGACGAGTCGAATAGGTCCAAGGTCGCCGGATGCGATCCGTGCCACGAACCGAGACAACACAACATCCTGAAGAGGGTAAATCGTCGGACTCCCGAGCACAAAGGTGACAAGCTTTTCCCGACCAGGATCAAACCCGATTTCGGTCCGGAACTCCTCAAATGAAAGTACCGCGTCGGCATCGTGGTAAACGTCAAAGGTGGGTGACCCGGTGACAAGAATCTCATCCTCGCTGTACTCCGGATAACATCGTATTACGAGGTCTTTCATGTAGTCGTTCCACACGAGCAGTCGGTCAAGTTTGTGCAGTAGTACACCCTTAGTATTTAAATTGTCCCAGCTATGCACAAACCCGACCGTTTTGATTCCGCGAGCTCTCGCGTACGCGATCAAGCCTTGTATCCCTTCGTAGTACACGTGCGTGAACAACACCAATCGAACGTCATCAACTACTGGCAGCGCCGGCGGGACGCTCACGCGAGAAAAGAGGCGTTCTGCTAGGTCGTGAACATAATCGACTAGTAAGGTGCGGTAGATACACTCCCCGACAAGGTACCGGCTGAATTCATGCCGGAGTTGCAACTCAAGCATCATCGTAAAAGACCGTAGATGCACACGCCGTGCGATGTCGCGAAACCGGAACGAATGATAGACGCGATCAACTACCCTTCTCAGGACTCGCCGTACAACACCGGTTGCCACGAGGCGCACATCATTCTGCACGTGTGAGACATCCGCAAATGCCTCCGCGAATGCTGGATCGTCAGCAAACGTGGAAAGCACCGACACGTCGTAGTCACGTGCAAGATCGCTAACGATGCCTTGTTGCAGAAAGTTTCTCGCACACATACCGCGAGGCACGTCCACCAAGATCTTCTGCCTCTCCGAGCTACTCATGAGAGAAAGGGTAATGGAAATGAAGGCAGGGCGGTTCGGATAAGCGTGATCGCGAACGCCGTTAATACGACAGCAAATGCCAGATACTGCCGTCGGAGAGGGAAGACACGGTTGGATGCCCACACGGTCACGAGCCCCTCGACACTTCGGGAGACAAACAGTGTGATCGCCGCACCCAAAATGCCGTACCGGAGCGTTACAAACGCAATCAGAATCGCCTCAACGACAAATCTGATGCCGCTTGACCAAAGGAGCGCCGTTGTGCGCTTCGATAACAACACGACGACGTTGCTCACACTGGTAACTTCGGTCATAAGAAATTCGAGCACAAGAATTGCCAACACAACCATCAGCGCCGGCGTACTATCGATTTTATAAACCCAGAAAATGATCGGTGCGCCAAAAAAGACTGCGGCTCCGAGAGATCCTCGCAGCAAATAGGCCGCACCCATATAACGATAGAAGCGCCGAACGAACACCGCTCGGTCAGTTTCATACATTTCAAAGACCCTAGGAAACACGCCTTCGACAACGCCCCCAATCGTTTTATGAATGGTGGTAAGAATGTTTTTGAGAATCGAGTAGACTGCCGCGCTTTCCAGAGAAAAACGGCTTCCCAAAAGAAGGAGGGGCACATACCCCCGCACATACGACAAGAGGGACGAAGCGTTGAGCGGCATGGCATAGGCTTTCACGTACTGATCCCACCCATTACGTAACAACGTCCACCGATCCAGAGCCCTCGCTGCCGCCAACAGATCGCCGCCCCGTTCTTTAGTCACTGGTTTGATCGCCCTCCACAGATAGACGACCTGCAACACATTAAGAAACACTTCACACACTACGTACTGGGCAATTCCCAGATCCAGAGTTATCACTCCGATCACACAGATGAAGGTCGCGATCTGCTTAGCTACCGACACACGCAAAACGAGGGAAAATAGTTTGTGTGCATTCGCGGTGGCAAACACTGTCGTAGAAATAACCGAAACCGCGGAACTTGCGAGCATCAACCAAAATAACCGGCTAAACAACGGCTGCATTTCCAAAGAAATATTCATCCAGCGCGGGAGAACTGGCAGCGTCAGTGCGAAAACCAACAAGATAAGTCCAGTCGCCGCCGCTTTCAATAGAAACACAGACCACACGACGGCGTCGGCATTTCGCCGGGCTTCCACTGGCACGAATCGCGTAATTGCGTGGTCAAAGCCGACGAACAATAACTGCGGGAACGCGGTCAGCGCACCGAGCACACGCCAGAGTCCATAGTCTGACTTACTGAGGTGCCTAACCAGTAGGACCGAACTAACGATGAAGACCGCCTGCACAATGACGTTAGTCGTGAACACAACTTTCGCCATGTGGAAAATGGAAAGTGGATCCCTCATTCTTTCCAGCGCACGCCTAAGCATTCCGACCTTGAAGAACTCAGACATCATCGCCTCTGGCCCGAGAAGGTCTCGGGCGAAATCAGTCCAGCTTCAGGCGTAAAACCCGCCGCCGAGACGATCCGAGCGGCTCGTGCTTCCCAAGTGCGGGCACGCACATCTGACGCTGCACGTTCGGCCAAACGCGCCGCCAGTGCCTGATCGTCCAGTACGGTTCGGATTCCCTCCGCAAGCGATCTCGGGTCATCAGGCGCAACCAACCATGCATTTTCTCCGTGCCGCAACACTTCGCGTAAGGCAGGTACGTCGCATGCCACAATTGGTCGCCCCGCCGCCATATATTCAAAAAGCTTCATCGGCGATGTGTAAAGTGAGGAATGTGCGTGCTGACCAGAATTTGGCACTACCAACACATCGGCGGCTTTCAGACAAGAAGGGACCCGGTCCGGATCTCGATGTCCTAAAAACTCAACGTTTGGCGGTCCATCGATTTCAATTCGTTCGCGCCATTCACGCACGTGCTGCGGCATTCCCCCAACAACTTTCACTCGCACGTTGCCAAGCAAACGACCGGCCTCAACGAACGTGCCCACTCCCTTCTCCGGAAAGAGATGTCCAGCATATACGGCCACCGGCTTCTGACTTTCCCATTCGTCAGTCGGTGCACCGGTAAATCGCTTCGGATCAACCGCATCATGTTCGACAATGACGTTCGGGGCCACAACCCCGCGCTCCAAAAGCGCCTGCCGCAACTGCTCCGTCATGACTACGAGTAAACGCAAGTGCGGACTCTGAACCACTCGCCGCAACAACACCAGTGACCGCCGTTCCGGTGCCTTATGCACTTCGAGTACGAAGGGCAGGCCGCGGCCGGCCAGTGCCGCCGCCACCGCGGGGTCACGGGTCATGTACAACTCGGCCGGCGCCGTTCGGACTGCCACGCCCACTCCATAGCGCGCCCACAGCCAGCCGTGGACAAAAAGCACCCCCAAGAATGTAGTTGGCGGTAAAAATCGTTCTATCGGGACCACGTCGATGTTCGGAACTTTGACGACCGCAAAGGTCTGGTCCAGAGAGTAGTAATCGTAGACTTCTCGGACACCCAGTTTCCCAGGCTGGTGGCGCACCGGATGGAACAAGGTCACATCGATACCCAGACGGCCAAAAGCATCGCACATCCGAACAATCTGAAGACCATGCGCCTTCTCGGTAGGCAAACGTGCATTGGCTATGTACGCAAGACATTTCAGCGGCTGAGGCAGTGCCGCAGACATCAACCTGTAGATCCAATCACTGCAGATTCCCGGCGCCGAAAGAGCTCATAAATCTCATTCATTTCGATTGCGGCGCGCTCCCACGTGAACATCTCAGCCCGTTCACGATTCGCCCGCCCCATGCGCCGCGCCAGTTCGTGGTCCGTCAGCAACCGTTCCATTGCCGCCGCAAGGTCTTCTCGGTCAGACGGGTCGGTTAATAATCCAGTTGTGCCGACATCGATCGCATCCGCAACACCACCCGTTCGAGTTGCGACCACGGGGAGCCCGTACGCACCGGCTTCAAGAAACACCAAACCAAACCCCTCAAAACTGAAGCCGACTTGTTGAGGCGCCAACGCGAACAACGATGCATCCTGGTAACACTTCCGTAACGCCTCGGGGGACAACTCTCCAAGAAAGTGCACATCTTCAAGATGTTCTTGCTCGATGAAACGCTGAAGCGTCTTGAAGTACTCGGGCTGGTCAACGCGACCCACGATCCAGTAACGTGCCGACGGGACGCGACGTTTGAGCAGAGCAAACGCAGCGAGGCTCACATGGTACCCCTTCCGTGGTTTGATCGCACCTACGGACAAAACCGTGGGAACCGAGGCTGCCCGTCGGTGCATCGCTTCGTGGCGAGGCACGAGCTGGCAATACGCAGTGCCATGACGAACAACCCTCATAGGCAGCCGGGCGGACTCGGCTGGAAAATGCTGTCGGAGTAATCCCATAGTACCGTCTGAGATTGGGCAAAACATGCTTGCATTTCTTAACACTCGTGAGTAAGCCATTCGATCGAGCACGGACGCAGCAGCATTGATGCTATAAGTCCCATGCCCGGTTATGACGTGGGAACAACCAGCTCGCTTGACAAGCCACGAACCGATGAGACCCGTGGGATACGCTTCCAAGGAATGCACGACGTCCACAGGTGGAAGCGGTACCCTGGCTGCGCGCCAGCGGGCTGCGAGGATGTGCGGAATGCTTGGAGCGTTTGCAAACGCAAAATCCTGGATCATCGGAAGTGTGTAGTGTGGCCAATCGGGAAACAACGCTGCCGCCTCGTCAGAATCCTCCGATGACACATAAAGAACCGGAGCGACGAATCGTGATATCGCCGGAAGAAAATGGCGGCAGTATGAGCGCCAACCAGACGCTGACCGAAGCGGCGGCACCACATAGGCAACCGAGATCATGTGGTTATTCAGAGTTTGCGGCAGACGGCGAGGCTCCCATATCCTAAGTTTCTTAAGAGCGCCCGCCGGCGTTGCCGATCCAGGTATGGCTGCAGCCAACGCATTGGCGTAATGTACTCTGCGAGATACGGAACGATCAGTGGCCCAGCCTCGAACCCAACAATTTCAAACCCAGCATCCTCAAGCGCTTGTCGCATGACGTGCGGAAAACGCCACACGTGTGGCAGGTTGTCGTGACCTTCGTATGTCTCATCAGGTCCTTCCTCTCCACGGATCCAGGCGGCGAGAGTCCGAGCAAGTCCAAATGGTACCGCCACCAACGATCGCCGACCTAACGTCCAAAACCGATCACCACCCAACAACGCCCAGCACGCGGGATTCAAGCATGTGGGCATCGCCACCAAGGCAAGTGACCGAGTGACACGAAATAGTTCGCGCATGCCACTCTTCGGATCTGGCAAATGCTCCAATACATGGGAACTCAAGACAACATCAAAACTGCTGTCGGCAAACGGTAGTTGATCGGCATCAGCTTGGATGAATCGTGGCTGTACGCCCCATTCCGTCGCAAGACGTCTAGCCCCATCCACATTCGGACCAGAGATATCTGCTCCAATAATATCCACACCTCGACGGGCGGCGAGACACGTCAACACCCCCTCACCACATCCAGCATCGAGCACGTGCTGGCCGGGCTCCAAGTAATCAAAGAAAGCTTCATGCGTACGGCGATGGGCGTAACGTCGCAACCAGTACGGCGAGTTGTAGCGTTTTTGAGCGATGCAATCGTGGTAATCCGTATAGAACGTTTTGATACCAGCCGACGCAACATCCATCTCACTTGTGTTCTCGTGTCTCGTCATATCATCATCTGCGTCGGTACGCCGGTCCAAACAGAACAGGTAGCGTCGACCGGCCGCTTGTAGAGTCCCGCAGGACGTCAGGCCGTTTTGCGCAAACCGATCGGTTCGATGTAGGTGTCATACCATAGAGCCCACAACATCAGCTTCCAGACAACTATTGGTGCAGGAGTCGGAACAGAATGCTGAAATTTGGTCACCTCCTCCGTGAAAAATCCTGTGCGCGGCAATGCAGACAGGCAGATACGTGCCTGCTCGCCTAACGGGCCATTCATCCAGTGATATAACGGTGCCCACCATCCCCATTTTGGGCGTGCCGTGATCGCTGGGGGCAGTAGATCTGAGAATGCATCCCGCAGTAATTTCTTTCCCGTTTTCCACGTGGCCTTCCGCGTGAAAGGTATGGACAAACCTAATTCGACCACTCGGTAATCAAGAAATGGTGCGCGTGACTCAAGACTCGAGGCCATGCACAATTTGTCCATTCGCATATTCGAGTCCTCAGCAACCCATAGCCGCAGGTCTAGATACGCAATCAGGTCGGTGCCTGTGGCAATACCTGACGAGTCGATGAGTCCTTGAACGTACTGTCCGGGAAAATCAGCGTATGCAGCCATGCCCGGTGTGGTCAAATGGGTCCGCGTGTCACGATTGAGATATTCCCACCATGAAAGGTACCGTCCTGCAGATCTCGGGTTGATTTGGGCCTTGCCGGCAACCCTTGCGAGCCCGTCACCGTATCTCGATCGGTTCCCAAGTGTTTCCAGCCCGCGTAAAACCGGAGTGGGTAAATGTGAGACCGTATCGACCATGCGGTTGCGAAGGTATCGAGTGTAACCACCAAAGACTTCGTCGCTGCCGTCACCGCTCAACACTACCGTTACGCCATTTTGCCTCACTGCACGTGCCAGCAAATAAGTCTGGAACATCGGCGTCGTGACCGGTTCGTCCAAGGCTCGAACCACCTCGTGAACAGATTCCACAATCTGCTCGCTCGTCACACGGATTTCCGTGTGCTCGGTATCGAAGTACCCTGACACACGAGCGGCCGCCTCAGCATCAACGTTGTACTTGAAGCTCCGTGGTCCCGCCTCAAAGGCTGTTGAAAAAGTCCTCACCTTTCGATTCATTAACTGACTCATCAGACCAACGACAATACTGGAATCGACACCACCACTGAGGAACGCGCCAATCGGAACGTCCCCGACGAGCCTCCTGGATACAGCATCCGTCACTTCCGCCCTAACGAGACGTTTCAACTCAGGCTCAGGGGGAGTGTCTGTTGTCGGTGCAGGCGGGCGCCAGAAACGTCTGACTTGCAAGTCGCCTTTACTCGGCGACATTGTTGCCAAATGTCCAGCCTCCAACTTCCGAATGTTCTTGAACATCGTTCGGGTGCTCGGGGAATACCCAAGCGCGAGATAGCACTGCAAGGCCTCTGGATCGACCTGGCGAGCCACATGCGGATGCGTAAGGATGGCCTTAATTTCGGATGCAAAAATTAATGTTCCATCCCGGTACCAATAGTAAAACGGTTTCTTGCCCATCCGGTCACGTGCCACAAACAATTGCTGTTGTGAACCATCCCAGAGCGCAAAAGCAAACATCCCATTGAGATGATCACACACCTCGGTCCCCCATTGCCGGTAGCCCGCTAGGATCACCTCGGTATCAGAGTGGGAAATAAATTCATGGCCGATACGCTGGAGCTCATTCCGCAGGTCTGCGAAATTGTAGATTTCCCCGTTGTACGCGATACACATGATGCGGTCGGCCGTCCACATCGGTTGATGACCCGCCGGCGTAAGATCTATAACTGCAAGTCGAACATTCCCAAGCGTGACGCGTCCGGGCTCGGGCTCCTCGACACCGAAATCGTCAGGGCCGCGGTGCCGTATCTCTTGAAGCATCCGAGCAACACGCTCAGTTGATGAACCTACTTCTCGGGTCACAATGCCCGCGATTCCACACATAACGATTCGTTTAACTCGTCGGTCTGGGGATTGATATCTGACGTAACATTTCGTGGCGAATCTCATATCGCCTATCGCACGCCGTGCAGATGGGATTCGGGTGATGTGTTAGGCCAATTCCACATTCACAGACCCAGCCAGCACGTCGCGCGGGGACGCCCAGCATGAGAGCAAAATCCGGAACATCCGTCGTGATCACGGCGCCCGCAGCGACAAACGCATGACGGCCGATGGTATGGCCACACACGATTGTGCAGTTCGCACCAAGCGTTGCTCCTTGCTTCACGAGAGTTGGCCGAAACTCGTGTTTTCTCGAAATGGCACCACGGGGGATCAGGACATTCGTAAAGACCATTGATGGACCGCAGAACACATCGTTTTCTATCTCAACCCCTTCATATATCGACACGTTGTTTTGAATTTTCACGCTGTCGCCAATGCGCACGTTCGACCCCGTCATTACATTTTGGCCGAATACACAGTCAGACCCTACCTTGGTCCCACTCATAAGGTGACAGAAATGCCAGATCTTTGTGCGTGGGCCGATCGTCACATCGCTATCGACATAACTAGATTCGTGAACAAACACGTCCGGACTGATCATCGTACCTTCCACAACCTTTCCGTCAGGCACTTACACTGGGATCAACCGACCTCTTTATCGGACGGCGATCGAAAGAAGCATCCGTAGTAAACCCCTCTGCTTGGTCGAACCGCTCAACTCATTCTGTCCTAAAAGCACGGCCACATGACGCCGGAGAACCATCATCTCGAAAACTCACTTCGGGTTTCACCACTAGCTGTTTACCGCCCCAGAAAGCAGTTTCTCGACTGTGGAATCGAGAACCGTGGCGTTAAAATGTTTCTCCGAAAAACGGTTCGCACCTTCCGATAGCTTGGCCCGGAGCGCGGGCTCGCGCAAGCGCAATAAAGCTTTGACAAATTCCGTGGACTCATTTGCGAAGAGAGCCTGCGCGCCGTCCCGCACCGGGAAACCAGCCATCCCACGTGGTGAGGCAACGAGAGGAAAAGCTCGGCACAGGGGTTCAAATAGTTTCTGCTGCATCCCACCCCCATGCAGCGATGGGATAAGAGCGATATCCATGTCCTCCAGGAAAGCATCGAGGTCTGGGACGAAGCCCTGCATCCGAATGTCCTCTGACTGAAGACCGTCTAAATCAGAGGGGGCCTTAGCCCCAAGCAGGTGGAAGCGAAATCCCCCAGGTGCGGCACGGCGCACCTGGGGAACAATGTTCTTGAGGATAAATAGAAGCGCTGTTCGATTATGTGCCACGTCATAATTCGAACCAAAGAAAAACACCTCCAGGCACGATCGCACACGCGGTCGACGCGGTGGCTGCAGGAGACCCGGAAGGGATCTTAAGGGCAACATAATGCAGTCAGGCCGGCCAAGTTTTAGATATTGATCTCGGTCGGCCGGAGTAATCGCCGCAAACGCATTAGCCTGCTGGATGGATGTGCGTTCGCTCAAATATTTGCTTAAGTAGCGAAATCCGTTCACCAGATTACGTCCACCCTCATCGAGATTATGCCGGGGTTCGTAGTTCAGTGACCGCATAACTGTCGCAACCCCACGCATCTTCGCTCGTTCAAGTAAAGGCCACATGTTCGTGTAATCAAACCAAGCCACGTCCGGTGTCCAGCGTGAGAGTGCTGTGTCGAACGCCTCGATGACTTCCAACTGCGCATGCGGAAGTGCCGCGCCATCTAGCAATGCTGGATGATGACCTGCAGCAACCAATCGGCGCCACACTGCGCGTACGGAGGTCGGCCGAAGGGGTTGGTAATCAACACATTGTACCGGGCGGCCCAGATAGGTGGTCGCTTCCCGTTCAAACGTCGGTGTCTGATGCGCCGCCAAGAAGGAAAAGACGCGGACGTCATGACCCAAGCGAGTGAGTTGTTGAATGCCCACCATGCGGTCGTGTTCGCAAGCCCCTCGTGGCGGCACGGCAAGGAAAGGAGTTGTGACAAGAATTCGCATGTTCAACCGCGAATGACGAGCAACCCGCCCACCACTCCCGTCCCCTTGGTTGCAAGAGAATTAAACTCAGCGCACGACCACACCCTACTGCCCTGCCAAGACCCCTGTTTGATCACGACCGATATGTCCATAAAACAAGATCCCGCGCTGGTGTCAACATCTCCACTTCTAGCTTCAAACAGTCTCATCCGGTCGGCGCCCGGTTCGCTCCCTGCCGACATAGCTACCCAGAGCCACAAGAAGTAGTCCGGCCGACAGAACGAACATCGGCATCAAAACAAGACCATAGCGCGGAACGGCTATAACGCCGTCAACGTGTGCACCGTAATTCCCAGCAAAGATCACCGCAATCAGATTGAACAGAACATAGAGAAACGAGACGGCAAACCATCCTCGCGTCCAAAGCACGAGAAAACCAGGTATCGCAAGTGCCAGCAGTAGGTAATGATGAAGGTACACGAAAGCCTTCCCGACCATGCAGGGCTGACTAAGCACCTCCCTCACTAGTTGAAGCGAGTTTAATGAACCCTGTTGTCGGAATGCCGCCCAGAATCCACCCGGCATTCCTTGACAGTCGAGGTGGGAAAGGCCACCCGGCGACGACAAAGTTTGTCTGACCTTCGGCCAAGCGACGTCAAAACGGCTCTCTCGCAGGACGTACCTCATGTCGAGCTCAGCCAACCAAATGTCAAGAGTCGACCTGTCACTCGGCGAAATCTCCTCACCCTCAACGGTGCTGTCACTCGGCAAAATCTCCTCAACCTCAACGGTGCTGTCACTCGGCGAAATCTCCTCACCCTCAACACTAGACGCGCTCTCCTCAACGGTGGGCATCGGCCAAGCAACCGAATACAAGCCAACGTCTGGATCATGACCTTGCTCGTCAAGTTTTGATATCACGGGGAAAAAGACACCTTGCGCCCCAACGCGCCGCCAACAGTTTGATCGACGGTTGGCATAGTTTGCGCAACTACGCCGCTCAAGCCTGCACACAGTACCTTCCCGTCTTCGGAACTGTCCGCGTAAAGTGGTGGCTAACTTTTCGTGCAGTGATTCGAACGGCTTCAGCATCAACCCAACAGCATTGCGCTCGTGGCCGTTTAGCACCAAGAACTCCAAGCGGTACACTTTGGTGAAGTCGCGGGCAGTCCACCAACCGACACCCACAACCCCAATAATCACTATGAGTGCACTCGCCACGAGTTTCCAGCGCCACCCAGCAGGCGTGCGTAGCCGCCACATCATCAGGGGGGTCATCGCAAACAATGGCAAGTACAGCAGGTGCACTGAACGAGTCAGGCAGCTGGCGGCAAAACAAACAGCCGCTCCCGCACAGATCCATAAGGAACGACGGCGGGTTCCAACAACCACCAACAAGAATGCCGCTGTTAAGAGAAATAGTTGAAGGATATAAGGGAAGACCACAACCGTATTGAGAATGTCTGGTGGATATGTTGCCCACAAGAAACCAACGATCCAGCTGCGGCGATGGCCACTTAGTTCTCGCGCTAGCCAAAACAAAAAAACAGCTGTAACCGCTCCCAGTAACGCTTGCGAGAACGCGACAAAAATCAATCGCGTTCCAAACAACCACAGATGTGCGGCAAGAAAACCTGGATAGAGAGGTACCCGATCCGGCTGGCCAAACACTTTCCCGTATGGAACGCCCTCTAGAATGTCTTGAGCCAGCCACAAGTAACGTAGCCCGTCTCCGCCCATGGAGTACACGAAGTCACCAAGGAAGCCAACGGCAATCAGACGGAGCAGAAGCGCCGTCCCTAGCACCATGCCTACTGGATACCTGTCACAGAAACGCAGCATCTCAGTCAGGTGGCAACGAACCATGGACACTGCTTTTGAAGACATGTCTCTCGTGCAACGTTGTGTGCTGTCAGCGACAAATTACGAATACTGCCGCTTAACTGGGTCGATGCCGGATCTCAGCATAGCCGTTTATTGTGCCGCCTTTTCTACACAAAACTCACTTCTTGCTTTTTTTTCACAATTCTTCCAGAAGGACCATAATGTTGCTGCCGAGACTAGACGCTTGGCTGGATCGAGGAAATGCACACTTTAAGGAATCTCAACAGAATCTTTCGAAGGAATCACAATTCAGAACATCAAATATTCTTGTATATTCCATTGATCTAATTCGACCATCAAGGCAACTGGGTGACGTTACAACTGTCTATTTTTTTAGCCAGACTCAAAATCTGGCCAAGCTGGATACTCCACACTTAATGAGTAAAAGGTCATAAGAAGTGAACATTTTGGCACACCGCGGCTACTTCGATGGTCCAGATCCGAATTCAGAGAATCGGCCGGAGTCGATGGCGCGCTGTCTCAAGCGAGGCTGGGGCCTTGAGACTGACATCCGGCAGGCGCCTGATGGCCGATTTTACATTTCTCACGATCCTGCACCGATCACAGAGGAGAACGAGGCCGAAGCATACTGTAGACTCTGGCGCCGCTATCCGTACGCTACCATTGCCCTGAATGTGAAAGAACTCGGCTGCGAGACGCCGCTACTCACGTTCTTAGAGCGCGCCGGTGTCTTGAATCAGCTTTTTCTTTTCGACATGGAATTGCTTGAAGCGTCAGCAGGCTCAACCGCGCGGCGCCTGCGGCAAATAAATCCCTCCGTGCGTCTAGCCGCACGTGTGAGCGATCGGAACGAATCGATCGACCAAGCCTTAACAATAGAGGAGGCCGAAGTTATCTGGATTGATGAGTTCGATGACCTTTGGATCGAAGAAACGGAGCTCCAAGTGCTCAAGGCGGCTGGACGGCAGCTGTATGCAATCTCGCCTGAAATTCACGGGTTTTCGCATGAACAGATGCGTCGTCGATGGCATGACTTTACCACTTGGGGAATTGATGGCATTTGCACCGATCATCCCGTGGCGCTCGAAGCGTACCTGCGGGAACTCGACACCATGGAAAGTAGCCTTTCATGAAGGTTTGTCGTCTCGACGAGATGATCGGCGGCTGGTTCGTTGGTGACTTTTCGCCAACGGCGCATCGTTCCGCCACGTGCGAGGTCGCGTACAAGCAGTACCGGGCCGGCGATCGCGAAGATGCACACGTGCACAAGGTGGCCACAGA
>Ga0310342_100001715_pt1 | contig 13742 bp, 9 predicted proteins | sample S15DNA20500_MG_FD_206155 | JGI IMG/M metagenome (GOLD analysis project Ga0310342, IMG submission 206155) | Marine microbial communities from station ALOHA, North Pacific Subtropical Gyre - S1503-DNA-20-500_MG | ecosystem: Environmental > Aquatic > Marine > Oceanic | place: Pacific Ocean: North... | reverse complement strand
ATTATGCTCATGACTTTACGGATAACGTGACCAGTATGAACTGTCTTCCAATATCTCTGGAAGGTCGGATGTATTTCGATCCTTCTGATGAGGGCTTTGAAAAAGTACTCAGAGAAAGGTTAGCGAGTCGACTGAAGAAGAGGTCGAGACCAAACAAGCCAAAGTAATTTCAAGATAAAGGTTCCGGCTAAGCAGGTAACTTGGTACGGGAGCTCTAAGTAAGTTTAGTCAAAAAAAGGCCCGCTAGTATTTACCGTTTGCCGAATAGTAGGGAGAAAACAACAGTGTTTCGAGATCCTTATCTCAATCTACCCTGCATGCCATTGTGACGTGACTTCCCATAAAGTTACGGGTTGATGTGTTCCAGGAAGATCCTAGATTTAAGTTTAATGTATTTAAGTATTTTAAATGAATTACTTTATGATCTTAATTGGTTCTAACAGAAAAAATATTGATGACCTACCAAGGTCCCATTATCATACCAGGCTACCACTGAGGATTTATCTACCTCGTATGATTCTGGATTGTACCAATCATGGTTTATCTTGTCGGCCAAAGCGATCTCATCGAACTTAATACCCGGTTCTAGATCCTCTAGCCGCCCGCCGCCCCTTCGTGGGGCAAAGCCTCTTGATGGTTTTTTTACTCTCTATCTAACTTATTATTTAAAAAGGATTTTAGGAGATCAAAACTATAATTTTTAACCCAGGAGGCAGGAGCCATGACTGATTTTTCGAGTTTCTCTTTAAGAGGAACAAAGGAGTGCAAGGGAGTTCTGGAATTTCCCACTTTCCTTGATTAAAGCCTTCGTGCACTGCCGATCCTTGTTGAAGGAAATTTTCATCAAGACCTAGGTGGTTTGGCGACTATCCATGATCAGCCGAATTAGGATAGACTTTAATGGAAGCCTCCTATTTCGCATCATTCATGAACCATCAATTATTTCTCGGATCCGGCGGAAAACAGAGTCAAACATGGACTGGGTCAGCTTTCCTGTGAAGGTATTTTGCTGGCTGGGATGAAAGGAAACAATAAGCATTCGATTGTTTTCGAGTTCAACCTCAAGCCCGTGTCTGAAGTGGGGTCGCCTGGGCTTGTTAAGGTTTTGGTCAAGCTTCCAAACACTGTCGAAGGCTAGTCGGCCCAGCGCTAACACAACTCGTACCTTTGTCAATTTCTTCCATTCGAGCTGCAGGTAAGGACGACAATTACTGATTTCCTCTAGGTTTGGTTTGTTTAAAGGGGGAGGACAGTGGAGTACGGCAGTGATGTAGCAGTCAATCAATCTCAGTTGGTCATTTCGTTCTAATGAATAGGGTTGGCTAGCGAAACCATATTCATGAAGAATATGATAGAGCCAGGCGCCACTTCGGTCGCCAGTGAACATTCGGCCGGTGCGATTAGCCCCATGAGCCGCGGGAGCTAACCCTACCACCAACAAGCGAGCGTTAGCCTTGCCCAAGCTAGGGATGGGTTTCCCCCAATAGTCCCATTGCCGAAAGCGCGCGACCTTATCTCGGGCTATTTTCTCTCGCCATTGGTTCAAACGTGGGCACAGTTGACAATTAGGAATCTCAGACTGCAGTTGCCGTAGGTTACGAATCCTAGCCAGGTCTAGTTTCATCATCAGATACCCAGAAAGATTACAATCAACACGGCTACCTCTCCAGACCTCGGCAGCAGCACAGTAGGACGGAGTTGAGCGGAGGTATGTGGCCCCTCTCTTCACTGATTCGTGGCTTTGGCTATGCTAGGCCTAGATAGGAGGTTTAAAGGCAGGATCATCCGAAATAACTGAGGCCGTGTAAAAAGAACTACCCTGAAGCCAGCTCAGGTTCAGGGTAGTCAAATGAGGGCAGACAGCAACAAGATTAGTAGCCACTTCGATTTTTTCAGATCCTTCAGGTTTTTTCAGATCCTTCAGATCCTTCAGGTTTTTCAGATCCTTCAGATTCTTCAGATTCTTCAGATTCTTCAGATTCTTCAGGTTTTTCAGATCCTTCAGATCCTTCAGATCCTTCAGATCCTTCAGATTCTTCAGATTCTTCAGATTCTTCAGATTCTTCAGATTCTTCAGATTCTTCAGATTCTTCAGGTTTTTCAGATCCTTCAGATTCTTCAGATCCTTCAGGTTTTTCAGATCCTTCAGATTTTTCAGATCCTTCAGATTGAGTGACTTCTTGAGCTTGTAGACCCTTAGGACCTTGTACTACAGTGAATTCAACAGATTGCCCTTCTTCCAGCGAACGGTAACCATCTGACTGAATCGCCGTGTGATGGACAAAGACGTCGCCTCCCTGACTACGTTCAATGAACCCATAACCCTTGGCGTTATTGAACCACTTCACTTTTCCGGTCTCTTTACTCATGGAATTCGAGACTCCTTTCGAATTATAGGGAATCTGTCGTAAATGTTTTACAACTTGAAGAAGCCTCGAAAAATGGGAGTTTGCGGACACCTGCAGTTAGGGGTAGCAACCTCTTTTTTCGACATGCCTTCAATCTCTAATCCCTAAAAAGATTACAACAATCGCGAGAGTATACAGCAATCGCTCAACTGTCAAGATTTTTAGCCAAGCAAGATTGATGGAGGATCTTTGACCTTTGTTTACTGAAAAATTTGGATCGGGGGAGCTTTTCCCTAAGGTATCTTTAACATGGTTGCAAGGCTTTAGGCCGGCTTATGGTTATCCTTGTTAGACAAACTAATTGCTGTTTCTAAATATTGTATTAAAAGTTTGAGCTGGCGCTCTGTCATTTTGTGGAAAATCATCCATCGAGCTGTCTTGGCGAGAAGATTTTGTTTTGAAGAGGAGTTTCATTCGAGTGGCTGCGAGTGTTTAAAAGTCAATCTCCATTGCAAGGGTATTTCCCAACTATCGGGCGTTTCCAAGGCAATCATTACCTCCTAAGTACTGTAAAAGTTCTTGCTCGAATTGCAAGATCGAACAATACATCTGCTAGTTAAATTCTTTTCTAAAATGCTCTCCTAGTTCTGGGATAGCTTGCTTTCTATATTTGGGTTGAACTTGCTACGGAAGAATAGCGGGTTAATCCCCTTGTGATTGTGTCCCTTTGGGGTTGATAATATTCAGAATCGCTATGAGCCTGTCACCTAAGAAGTCAAGAAGAAGACTCATCTCTCTAGCTGTCGTGGTCTGTGTTCTGCTGCTTTTTGCAATCTTTCAGCAGGCATTTAATCTCTCCCCCTTCTTCGGTGATCCAGAAAGCCAGACGACTTTATTCCTGTGGGCGTTTGCGTCACTTAACGTTATTTTGTTGCTCACCTGTAGCTTAATTCTCTTACGCCAGTTGTTGAAACTGTATTTTGAACAAAAGGGCCAACGACTTGGCTCTCGTTTTCAGAGCAAGCTCTTACTTTTGTTTCTGGGGTTAGCTTTTGTTCCAGGTGTGTTCATGTCTTTTTTTGCTTACGTTGTTGTACACCGCAATCTGGATAAGTGGTTCAGCTTACCCATGGACCAGCTCCAAGAACCTGTGGGTAAAATCGTGACCCAGGTTGAAGACGATGCTGCTCAAGGGATTATTCTGCGAGCGCGCCTTCTAGCGAAACATCCGCTGGTTCAGGAACTATGGACCTCAACCAGTCCGGAGATAGTTCAAAATCTGACACAGTTGTTTCAGAATCTTAACGTTCATTTTTTAGTCTTCTTCGACCAATCTGGTAGTGCTATCTTGGCTTACCGAGATAGCAAGCCATATTTGCCTACGACCAGTGGCTTCCAAGAGGTCCTCCAGCCTCTCGACTTGGTTCCAAAAGATCCTCGTGGTAGCCAAATTCCTGAAGCAATACGGGGAAAAGTCCTGAGGGTTTCCTGGGGAGATGAGTCAGCTAATGTCCTACAGAAGAAGTACAGTTTAATGGTGTCTGGAGTTCGGAGCAGAGAAGGAAGCTTGATAATTGGGGTTCCTCCTCCTAATGAGGTGATGAACCTCGCTCGAGAGTTATCGGTTCTCAGCAAAGACTATGGACAGATGAAGGATAGGCGAAACATGATTCGCACTAACTTCATGTTGGTGCTGGGAGTAGTGACTTTGTTGATTCTTTTCGCAGCTTTCTGGGTTGGCCTTTTCCTCTCACGAAAGATTACAGTGCCAATTAGAGCCTTAGCAGAGGCCTCCAATGAAGTGTTTCAAGGAAACTTGAGCGTCCAGGTTTATTGCCCTGCAGAGGACGAGCTGGGAATTCTTGTTTCTTCTTTCAATCGCATGACTGCACAGTTGCATGAGAACTCACAGGAGTTGGAGAAGAAGAATCTTGATCTGAGAGATTCCAACAGAGCTCTGGAAACAAGGCGACGCTACACTGAAGCTGTCCTTGAGAACATTCCCTCTGGAGTGATCTCGATTGCTCCAGATCTTTCCATTAGCACCATGAACAAAGCCGCTCAAGAAATGCTTGGGCTGAAGAGGGTTGCGAAGCTAACGGTTGGGGAGCTCTTCCAGTCAGAAGATTTTGTTGAGATCCGAGCACTGATCCAAAAGGCAAGTCGAGTGGGGATTGCTTCCAAAGAGTTGGAACTCAAGGCTCAGCGCCATGCTTTCTATTGTTCCGTGACGTTCAGCCCCCTTGAATCTGAGGAAGGGAGTTCCCAGGGTTTTGTGATGGTCCTAGAGGATTTGACGGAACTCCTCAGGGCTCAGAAAGCCAACGCTTGGCGTGAGGTGGCTCGACGAATGGCCCATGAGATTAAGAATCCACTGACCCCGATTCAACTATCAGCTGAGAGAGTCCTGAAGAACCTATCAAAATCAAAAGCTCAGGCTGTGGAGGCAGGTCTGCAGTCCCAAGAAGCCTCTTATTTCGAACTAACTGTTAAAGAATGTGTCCAAACCATTACTCGGGAAGTCAGGGCCTTGAAAGGAATGGTAGATGAGTTTTCCCAATTCGCTAGGTTGCCTTCACCGACTATGGTGCCGTCGAATCTTAACGTTATCATAGAAAGCACCTTGTCCTCTTACGATGGGCGACTCGATGGAATCAAGATTGTCAAAGAATTAGCAACTGACCTTCCGAGAACGAAATTGGATCCAGAGCAGCTAAGGCGGGTGTTGGTTAACTTAATTGACAACGCCTTGGAAGCCATGGATCATTCAAAGGTCAAGCAATTATCTATCTCTAGCCAATTTTCCCCTGCCAGGGAAATGGTCCAAGTGGTCGTGAGGGATACAGGGCAAGGTATTCCTGTGGCGGATCGTGACAAATTGTTCCTTCCTTATTTCTCTACGCGGAAAAGAGGGACGGGCCTAGGTTTAGCCATCGCCAGTCAAATTGTGGCGGATCACAAGGGATATATTCATGTCGAGGAGAGTTTTCCCTGTGGAGCTAGTTTTGTGATTGAGCTTCCTGCCGTTTAGTTTTGGATAGACTGTTTGCTAAGGCTTGCCAACGGTAGTGGATATCTTTTGTGCCAGATAACTTTTTGATTTTTGAACTAAGATTCTATCGTGCCAAAAAACTCCATATTATTGGTGGATGACGAGACGGGTATTCGACAATCCCTAGGTGCCGTTCTCGCGGAAGAAGGTTTCAAGGTCACCACTGCTAAAAACGGAGAAGAGTGTCTACAATTGTTAGAAAAAAAATCTTTTGAGTTGATTTTGTTAGACATTTGGTTGCCTGGAATTACTGGACTGCAGACCTTGGAGAGAATTAAGGAGATGAAGGTTAATGCAGCCGTAGTTATGATTTCAGGACACGGTACGATTGAAACGGCGGTCAAGGCCACGCGTCTGGGGGCTTTTGATTTCATCGAAAAACCCCTTTCCATTGAAAAGACGCTCTTGGTTGTGAAAAACGGACTTGAACAGAATCGTCTACGAGAGGAAAACCGAACTCTCAAGTCACAATTGAGATCTCGCTATAGAATTATTGGCAGCAGTGTTTCTATGATAGCGCTGCGACAACAACTGGCGATCGCGGCCCCAACCGACGGCCGAGTTTTAATTTATGGAGAAAGTGGAACCGGAAAGGAATTGGTTGCTCATGCACTTCACTTCCAGAGTCTCAGGAACAATGAACCATTCGTAGAGGTCAATTGTGCAGCCATCCCTGATGAGCTAATCGAAAGTGAGCTTTTTGGTCATGTTAAAGGGGCCTTCACCGGAGCCAGTAGTGACAAAATTGGGAAACTGGAAAAAGCCGATGGAGGCACCCTCTTTCTCGATGAAGTTGGTGACATGAGTTTGAAGACTCAATCCAAGGTCTTGAGAGCCCTGGAGGCGCAGCGCTTTGAACCTGTAGGTGCAGACTCAACGGTAGATGTGGATGTGCGAATCATTGCAGCCACCAACAAGAATCTCAACGAGGAAATACAAAAGGGTAATTTCCGTGAGGATTTGTTTTATCGATTGAATGTTATTCCTTTCTATGTACCATCCCTGCGAGAGCGAATCGATGATATTCCAGTACTGACAGAATTCTTTATCGGAGAGTTTTCTAAACTCTATGGCCGCCCGCCCAAGGAGTTAACGCCGGAGTCTATGCAACTATTGGTGGCTCATTCTTGGCCTGGAAATGTCCGGGAGCTGAAGAATCTTGCTGAGCGGTTGGTAATCATGACCACGGCGAAAATAATTGAGGTCTGCCATCTCCCAGCTGATTTACTGAAAGCCAATGGGCTGGTGAAGGATCCGGTTGCGGCAAAAAGCCTATCTGAAGCTCGGATGGCGTTCGACCGAGAGTTCATTTTGAAGAAATTGGAGGAGAACCAAGGGAACATCTCTCGCACGGCTGGAGTGCTGGGGATTGAGCGGAGCCACCTGCACCGGAAGCTCAAGTCGCTCGAAATCAACGTTACTCGGAGGGCATTCAAGAGGGACTGATGGTTGATCACTTGAAGATCACTTTTTAAACTGGATTGCGAAGAGTCGGATCTCCTCTGGTTTGTGACTGAGCTAGGCTGGAAGAATACAAACACTAAGACTCATGGCAAGGTTCGGATGTCTTGGATCGATGCTTTGCGTTTCTTATTTTTCTGGTTAGATGATGTCTCCAGTGAAGCCACTTGGAAAAAAGTTATGAGAATCCTCGTTTCGCTGAAGGCGAGCTTCCTCGCATAAGTAACTCATTGGTTTCGAGTTGCCCTTGATCGTTAATCCTCAGTAATTTCTCCGTCAGAATTTGAGTTAATCCCTCGAAATGTGTGATGTCCAGGTGTTTATTCTTGAGTACTTTCTCTAATCCAATTGTCAGGGAAAGTGGACAAGTAAATATCTAGTCTACGAGACTGCGAGATCGAACAATTTGTTATTAAACCCGACCAAGATCTTGATCCCACGCAGTGTTTACGATCCAGCGGGGAGCGCGTTGGGAAATGGCCAAATGGGTGATGCAGTGAGTAAATAGGTTCGGTTTCTTGAGTTGCTTAACGAGGAAGAGTATTGAAGAAGTTCGGTTAGATTTTGGAATTGCTTTCCGACCCTAAGGTATATGGGTTCAAAGTACTTAGCCTTACTGCCTCCTCTTAATGAAAAACTCCTAAATACTTTTCATCTTTCGGGGGTTCCGGGCAATGTAGTGGGTAGGATTAGAATAGAAGATATTGCCCAATATGCAACTAGAGCCAGGTTTCCAAGGTAACGACTTTCTTGTGGCCGGGCTAAAACTTCTGACTGTTTGATCCAATCTGGAGAGAAACCTGCCAATCTGACTGCTGAAGCTTGCTTGGATCGTCACCTTGGGATCAGGGAAACGACCAACCAAATCCTGACTCCAGTCTGATTTGCAGCAGCTGGCTTTACTACAGCTAGGCAATTGATTAGCATAGATCAAAGGATTCTCGTTGAGTTGAGGAACTATGAAACTCGAAGAACCGATGCCGCACCAACAGTTATCTGTTTTTGCTTCTGGATCCCTACGGATGAGTACCCGATCTGATTTGGAGGAGTTTCTTGAAAACTCCAATTCAGCCGACCTTGTTCGGAAAGCAACCTACCAGGACTTGTTCTTAGCCATCAAGACAATTGGTTTGGGCGACAGTCAGGAGCTATTGGTTTTGGCAACCCAAGAGCAACGCTGTGGATTCATCGATCTGGACTGTTGGCGTAAAGATAGTTTTCATATGGCAAGTTTCTTGGAATGGCTGGCAGCCTATCTTCAGTGTGGTCCAGAAGAGGCTGTCAGAGCCGCCAGGGCAGCGGATCCGCAAATACTGGCGCTGTTCTTGAAAGAGAATGTAGACGTTCACTTTTTGGAGTTGGATGAAGATCAACCGGATTTGCCCTTATTGTTGACGCCGGATCAACGATTTGGAATCGAGATAACAGGAGAAGCCACAGGTGCCACGATAACTCGCTTGTTACTTGATGCCATCTTTCGCTTCGACCCTTCTTTGGGGTACGACCTAATTGATCGAATTCGTTGGGACCAGCGAATATCCCTCCAAGAGGATGCTTACCAAAACAAACGGCGACGCCTCGAAGAAATTGGCTTCGTAGATTATTATGAGGCTCTAAGTATTTACCAGGAAATAGGTGAGGTGGTGACGTCGCGCGTCGAAACATTAGAGACGGAGGATAAAGACGCTCAGCGGGTTTCTTCGACCCTGCCTGCCCTGTTTGTGGCTTCCCTCGCTCCAGGGCAGTATCTGTGGCGAGCCTTACACTTCATTCAGGATCAACGAGAGGTGGAAGTGGTCAGTCAACAGTTGGCTGCTTTGGCTAATCGGATCTTATCAGTTCACTCCGTGACCCCGGGAGATTTGGAGAAGATAAGACCGGCCTTGGAGGAAATGCGAGATATGTTGAATCTTGGCTTTGAACACTTAACTCATGGGCAGACTTCTCTTGCACCGGAGACAATGAAGCAAAACAACATGCAATCAATATTCCGGGTAGGCTTCAATGTCATTGCTGATCTGCGAACTCAAGCCGACAGGGTTGTCAGTCGAGGGCACCTTCGCCTGAAAGGCGTGGAGAACACTTTGTTGGAATCGCCTTACGGCGAGTTTCTCGATGGTCTGCGCCGACACAAGCCGCTCTTCTTTGAGGGAGTCAGCAGTCGACAACGGTCTAACTATCGAAATTTTTCTAGTCTGTCGGATATTAAAGTGGCTAGGCAGACTTTATGGGAGATCGAAATGCTAGGACAGGTATTCTGGGGATGTCTTACTGGTCCCCGCCCAGAATGGCCAGCTAAGTCCTTAGAGCAGGTAAATTTTTCTTTGGATGACCTACGATTTGGGATGCTTTTTGCAACTTCCGTCCTTAATCAGGCTCTTGGCAAGCCTTTTTGGCCTGAGCCGATGACGGTTAGTGAGATGGGTTTGGGTTTAAAGAAACTCATGAAGCAGGGGACGGATAGCCGATCTATGACTGAAAGGTTTATTGGGGCAGGGCATAGACAATTTGACCGGCTTGGTATGAAGAGAGTAGAGCAGGACATTCTGGAGCGATTCATCGAGTCCTGGGCGCTGGCGGCTGTTGAAGAACTGGACCTGCTGCACACGCAAGACTCGATTAATCCCCAGTGGGTTGGGGTTATCCTCTTGAAACTACCTGAGAGCTGTTGAACCAAGATCCAATAATTTTCCAGGAATTTATACGTCAGATCCAGAGGAACCAGCTCATCTGTCAGGGTGACAAAGTTCTACTAGCTTTGTCGGCAGGAGCTGACTCGACCGCTATGCTTGCCCTTTTCCTCGATATTCAATCTCGGTATGATTTGGACCTTGTAGTCGCCCATCTCAACCATGAGTTTCGAGAAAAGGAATCTAAGGCTGATGAAGAGTTTGTTCGATCCCTAGCGGCGCGTCATCGGTTGCCTTGCGTTGTGAAGAATATGTCCCATTCAGATTTACCTCAATCTGGAAACCAGGAAGACTGGGCCAGGGAGCAACGCCACCAGTTTCTGCAAAATACGGCTGATTTGCTTTCTGCCCAACGGATAGCCCTGGGACATACTCAAAACGATCAGGCCGAGACGGTTCTCCTGCGTTTGCTAAGAGGTAGCGGGAGCTTGGGATTGGCGGCCATGCCGGTTTATCGCAACCAGCGGCTTATCCGACCACTCCTCTCAGTTAAGCGAGAAGCCATTAGGTGCTACTTGAGATCTCGACATTGGCAGTGGCGTGAAGACTCGTCCAATCAAGACATGAGGTTTTCCCGCAACAGAGTACGCCATAGTTTAATCCCCTTAATAGAAGAGGCCTTCAACTCGAACATTGTTGAAGTGCTTGCTGGAACGGCAGAGAGCTTGCGCGGTGATGTTGAGACCTTAGAGTGGTTGGTTTTAGAGCTTGCCCAACAACACGTCTGGAAAGAGGAAGGTCGTCTAAGTTGGCAATTGTGTTGGATGAAAACTCTTCCCCGGGGATTGCAAAGGCAGCTAGTTCGCTATGCTTGCCGTTGCCTCGATTTCCGGGGCCGTCAGATTTTGAAAAGGCATGTTGATTTGGTTCTCGACCTATTGCAAGACTACAAGAGTGGAAAGTCTGTCCAGGTTGGGAGAATATTGGTGAGGCGAGAATTCGAGCGTCTCCTCTTTGAAAAGATTTCTCCAGTGCCAACTCAGAAATCTTATTGCTATCGACTTGGAATTCCGGGGAAATTAAGGCTACAGGAAGCTGGATCATTTTTTGAAGTATACCTCCACAAAGGTTCGAGTAACTTAGAGTTAGTCAATCGATGGGAAGTCTATCTCTCTCCAGAGGCGAGAGCTAAGGGTTTGCAAGTCCGCAACTGGCAAGCTGGGGATGCCTATCAGCCGGTCGGATCCTCTAAGACTAAAAAAATAAAGGAGTTGTTTCTAAGAAAGAAGGTTGGAGCCAGCTTGCGGTTGGGTTGGCCCATCGTGACTTGTGGTGACAGAATTATTTGTGTAAGGGGATTTCCTGTGGCAGCTGATAACGATTTACATAGCCGATCGATGAAAAATTTCAAAGTGGTTATCGAAGAAAGGACGATCGAAGGTCTCAACAAGCAGACTTCCTTACGCTGAGGACCTAACTCAACGAAGGATTGAAGGAATTGCTCAGAGAATCTAGCGAAAAGTAGGAACAATCATCATCTCCCTGTTGATGGATTACTAGAAGATTCGTTTGTCTTCATAGAAGATTTGATTCGTAAAATAGATATGGAAATGGTATGTTGTGTTACAAAAGTAGGGTTTATAAATGGGAGAATAGACCGGCCCAAATGAAGAAGGTTTCTGTTTTCCTGAGCGGTATATTTTCTGAATGGATGTTTTATTGGAAGGGGGAGTAGATACGGGTATTAGACTTGAATATATTGATAAGTATTCCTAGCCATGTGGCCTAAGTTTAGGTCAAGATCTGATATCCGATTAATCCGAAAAACGCTTAAACAATATTAATTGCCCCCTGACTCTGTCGACTTCGTTGTACAGTACTGAAGCGCATGGACATTGTCAAATGTGATCTGGGCTGTGAAAATAGATAGCGTAATCTTGGCTACTTGGACTTTGCGCTAAAATGATTGAAGACCTTAAGGGTTATTAATGAGGGATTAGTTTAATTCATCAGCTAAGACATTGTTGTTCTGGGTAGGGTTGGTTGTCCTAAGTGTACTGATGTGGCAGCTAGTTCAACGGAACCAACCCAACGAAGAAAAAGAGTGGACGTTCTCACAATTTATGAACCAGGTGGAACAGTCTAACGTTCAGGATATAGAGAAGGTGGGCAGTGAAGTCAAAGGACAGACGATCAATGGAACTCCGTTCAGAACCACCGTCCCAGACTATGAAGAATTGATCAAGGTGCTACTGGCTAAAAACGTCGCCATTAAGGTTACAGAGCCTACACAGAGTCCTTGGCTAGCGGCCCTGATTACGTATGCACCATTTCTGTTGCTTATTGGGTTTTGGATTTTCTTCATGCGCCAGATGCAAAGTGGTGGAAATAAGGCACTATCGTTTGGCAAGAGCCGTGCAAGGTTGTTATCTTCCCAGCAAAAGAAAGTCACCTTCAACGACGTGGCTGGCGCTGAGGAAGCCAAGGAAGAGTTACAAGAGATTATTGAGTTTTTGAAGGAGCCCCAGAAGTTCCAGAAGCTTGGGGGCCGAATCCCCAAGGGGGTCTTGCTGGTCGGAGCTCCCGGTACAGGTAAGACGCTTTTAGCCAGGGCAATTGCTGGTGAGGCGGGGTGTCCCTTCTTTTCCATTAGTGGTTCTGACTTCGTCGAAATGTTTGTAGGAGTGGGCGCCTCTCGAGTTAGGGACCTCTTTGAGCAAGGGAAAAAGAATGCCCCATGCATTATCTTTATCGATGAGATAGATGCTGTGGGCCGACATCGTGGTGCTGGATTAGGGGGAGGACACGACGAACGAGAGCAGACATTGAATCAGTTGTTGGTCGAGATGGATGGGTTTGAATCTAACGAGGGTGTGATCCTCATTGCTGCTACAAATAGACCCGACGTCTTGGACCCGGCTCTTCTTCGACCTGGACGGTTTGATCGTCGAGTGATTGTTGGTCGCCCGGATGTCAAAGGTCGGGAAGGAATTCTTCAAGTACATACGAAGCAGGTTCCGCTGTCTGAGGATGTGGATATCACTGTTTTAGCTCGAGGCACTCCAGGGTTCTCTGGTGCCGATTTGGCTAACTTGGTCAACGAAGCAGCACTCAATGCCGCTCGCTATAATCAGAAGTCCGTAGCAATGATGGATTTTGAAGGTGCGAAGGATAAGGTTTTGATGGGGGTCGAGCGGAAGTCTTTAATCATTAGTGATTCCGAGAAGCGTAACACTGCCTATCATGAGGCTGGTCATGCCTTGGTGGCTGCCATGTTGCCCCATGCCGACCCTTTGCACAAAGTGACGATAATTCCACGAGGAATGGCCCTAGGAGTGACGATGCAGCTGCCGGTCGACGATAAACATACATATACTAGAGATTTTTTGGAGAGTCAAATTGCCATCATGATGGGTGGACGAGTGGCAGAGGAACTCTTTCTGGACCACATGACTACTGGAGCGGGTAACGACATTGAGCAAGCTACGGAAATGGCTCGTCGGATGGTATGCGACTATGGGATGTCCGACTTGGGTCCTTTAACCTTTGGTAAAAGGGAGGAGCAGATTTTCCTGGGGCGAGAAATTGCTCAGCACCGGGATTACAGTGAAGATACAGCAATCAAGATTGATAACGAGATTACCCGATTTGTATCCGAGGGCTATAAAGAATCTCAAAAGATACTGAAGGCAAACCGCGATACCCTGGTTCGTATTGCAGAGACCTTATTGGAGCGAGAAGTTCTAGATGCTGATGAGGTACGGATGGTTATTCAAAATATCCCCCTGGAAGAAGTAAAGGACTCGGTATCTGATAAAAAACCGGATCCTCCGGACCCAGGAAATCCTCGGGCTAAGCAGCCAGTGGCCCCTCCCGTTTCTCCATTAGTTGACAAGCAACGAGAAAAACCAGCGCCCGCATAGGCATAGAGCTGTTTAAGGTCAAGATTGGTGACTTCAGACCTTAAGTACATGCCTCCTGTGTAACGTCCACTTAGTATCTTCCGTTAAAGCTTTGGGTTCCAGATCAATTCTTTTGAAGTGGAGGGAGATTCCTGCTGAAATAAGGGCTGAAAATGAGAGAACACTTCCAATTGAAACTTCCTTCTCGTACTTTGAAGTTAGGTGGCAAAACTCTGATTATGGGCATACTGAATGTGACTCCCGATTCATTTTTCGACGGTGGGTCGTATGTTCGACTAGATAGGGCTTTTCGACGCGGAATGCAATTGGAAGACGAAGGTGCTGACCT
>Ga0310342_100001713_pt1 | contig 13745 bp, 10 predicted proteins | sample S15DNA20500_MG_FD_206155 | JGI IMG/M metagenome (GOLD analysis project Ga0310342, IMG submission 206155) | Marine microbial communities from station ALOHA, North Pacific Subtropical Gyre - S1503-DNA-20-500_MG | ecosystem: Environmental > Aquatic > Marine > Oceanic | place: Pacific Ocean: North... | reverse complement strand
TTGAGGCCGCTCGCAGGCCGTTACCATTCTCCCGGCGCCCTCTGTCATGGATGGCAGGGACTCCCGAAAACGGGGCCAGCAAGGAGGCTGCTGATGTCACCGCGCCGAGCGGAATACCTACCGTCCCCGCAGCGATCACTGGGTACTGTCGTCATCCTTGCGGCGGTGATGGCCACCGCTGCCCTGGTAGGAGTGGAGTGGATCCAGCACGAGCTTGAGCGACGCCTGTCGGTGCAGGTGGAGCAGGAGCTGCAGAGGAGATTTCCCCAGGTGAAGTGGCATGTCGCCGGGGTCCGGCAGACAACCGGGGGAATCCTGCTTTCAGGGGTAACTGCAACCCTGCCGACGGTTGAGAAAACCTCCAGGCCACGGCCGATGCTGATGGCCGAGCAGGTGCAATTGAAAGGGAACCTGGGTACCCGTCACCTGATGCTTGGCTCCACGCGTATCAAGAAGGTCGTTATTGTCCGGCCGCGGCTGATCGCAGAACGCCTTGCATCTGGACAATGGAACCTGGCAAAGTTGCGCCCGGCGATCCCCCTCTTGCCGAAGGATGTGCCAGCGGTGGAGATCAAGGGTGGCAAGGCGGAAATCACCGATTTCAAAGGGCCGCTGTCTGGGACGATTATCGTGGATAATTTCCAGTTGCGATTAACTCCCCCGGGTGAGCAGCTGGACTCGCACTGGAAACTGGCGGCGGCTGCGACCAGCCGTGATTTTGATGCACTTCGTCTTGACGCCCGGCTGGATTTGAAATCTCGACAGTGGGGTATCGAGGGGACGGTCAGTTCGCTCGATCTGAACAACCTGTTTGCCGCTCTTGCTGCCCGGCAGATGGATGTGGAGTCCCTGGATAAATCGACTCGAATTTCCGGGGACCTGGATGCGCGTTTCCAGCTGGCTGGCTCACTCGATTCCAAGCCGGCGGTGGCATCGGAAGGTGACGAGGAGCCAGCGGCGAAACTGCGAGGGCGGTTGGATGCGGAGCTGACAAACGGGCAAATCCAGGATGACCGCCTGCCCTACCCGGTCCACGGGGTGGCGGCGAGTGTTTCCTGGGATGGGAGCGGACTTCGGGTTGATGACATCACTGCCCACTTTGGTACGGCACGGCTGGCTGGTTTTTACCAGCGACTGTACGAGGGCGGTCTCTCCGAGAGCATGCACCTGCTGGTCAAGCACCTGACAATCGACCGGCAGCTTGTCTCTCGACTACCCGATACCATCCGGGAACCGATGGGTTCTTTTGATCCGGTTGGCATGGTTGATGTGAACTGGTCGATGGAAAAAGGGGCCGGGGTGAATGACCGACAGCTGGTCATCACGCTCCAGGATATGGCCTTCCGCTATGCACGCTTTCCTTACCCCCTGGATTCCGCCCGGGGCGTCATTCGTTTCCACAACGGGATGCTCACGCTGGAGAATGTCCGTGCCTATGCACACGGCCAGTCACTGCAGTTCACTGCCGAAATCGAGGATCCCATTGATGCACCGCGAGGCTGGCTCAAGCTGGCTGCCAGTGGCCCGGTCCCGCTGGACGATGAACTCCTGGCTGCCCTGGATCCCCGTTCCCAGCAATTCATGCGGTCCCTGCAGCCATCCGGCCAGATCCTGCTTGAACAGGCGGGCTTTCAGTATGATGGTCAGCGTCTCCCGGTCCATCGGCAGTTAGCGGTCCGTCTGAGCGGCGGGGCGATACGCTACAAGGCTTTCCCCTACCCCATCAACCGGTTGGAAGGGCGATTTCAGCTGGCAGACAAGACCTGGCAGTTTCAGGATGTGACCGGGGTCAAGGGGCATACCTTCCTGCGTTGCAGCGGTCACGGGCAGCTGGATGCCCAGGGCCCAAGGCTGGCGATTGACCTGTCAGCCAGTGACATGGCACTCGATGACGACCTCCGTGATGCACTTGGTTCGTTGGACCTCCGCACGTGGCAATTCTGGAATTCCCTGAATCCCTCCGGATCGCTTGACCAGGTTGCCCTGACCTTGCGGAGGGACCCGGGTGAGTCGCGTACGAGAGTTGCCCTGGTGGCAGAGAAATACCGTACCGACTCAGACAGTGGCCGTGTTCGAGGGGATGGGATTCGGATTGTCCCCAGTTGGTTTCCCTACCAGCTGGACAACCTCAGCGGGTCCTTCTCGTATGCCGACGGGGTTGTTGCCCTGGCAGGATTCCGCGCCCAGCACGATGATGCCGTGATCCGCTTTGCCGCGGACTGCCAGATGCGTTCCGATGGCGAGTGGGCGGTCGACCTTCGACAGCTGGCAGTCGATAACCTGGAAGTCGATCGCGACCTGCTCGACGCCCTGCCTGGCAGTATCGGGCCCGCGGTTGCCCGACTGGATCCCGACGGGCAGTACATGTTTGATGGATCCTTGAAACTGCTGCATCGCAATTCGCACCAGCGGCCGGTGCATGCATCCTGGGATTTCACGATCGAGACTGCTGGCGGGGAACTGGGTGGCAGTGCACGACTGGAGAACCTGTTTGGAGGTGTCCGCCTGTTTGGCACGCTCGATGACCAGGGAGCTCGTACCGAGGGAGCGATCGAGATTGATTCTGTCCAGCTGCGAGAAAAACAACTGACCGGGATCCGTGGCCCACTCTGGATCGACAGGGGCCAGGTGCTGCTGGGCCGATGGGTTCAATCTGTTTCCGGTGATGCCACGCCACGCTCGCTGGTCGGAAACTGCGCCGGGGGAACCGTGCAGCTTGACGCCCAGTTGATCAAGGATAGCGGGTCACGGTTCCTTGCAGAAGTTCGGCTCGCGGACGCGGATCTTTCCCGGTTTTCCAAGTCGCTCACAACCAATGGACGACTCAGTGGACGGGCAGATGCCTGGATCCGTCTCAGTGGAGAGCTTGACGGTGTTCATACCTGGAAAGGAAACGGGCAGGTTCGTCTCCGCACGGCAGATCTCGACGAGGCACCCGTGATCATGGCGGTCCGCAGACTCGTGCCACGAGCCGAGCCGGTACAGGAGAAGACCAGTTCCACCGAGATCGACCTGCGGATCGTGGCGGACCATGTCCAGCTGGAGCGAATCCACGTGCGAGGTGAGACCCTGAGTCTTGAGGGGAGCGGCTGGATGAACCTGGACAGGGATATCAACCTGCGGCTTTACACGGTTGTCGGCCGTGATGAGATCCGGCTGCCGCTGGTCAAGGCGGTGCTGGCCGAGGCGAGTCGAAAGTTGCTGGAGATCAACGTGAAAGGGTCGCTTGAAAATCCGCAGATAAGCAGTACGGCGCTGCCGGAACTGGACGATACCCTGCAGCGAATCCTGGTCGACCTGGAGAACCGCCCGCCCCGGATTGCCAGCCCGACAGCCGAGGAAGCGGCAGGGATGTACCGTTAAGCAGGAGCGAGCCTGTTGTTTCGGGACGAGTGATCGACGAACATGAAACAGGAAATCAAGATGCAATTCGCGCGAGTGCCACCCGGATGAAATTTATCAAGATGCATGGTGCCGGGAACGACTATGTTTTCGTCGATTGTTTCCAGGGGGCCCTGGACAGGGACCTCCCTGCCCTGGCCCGGGAGATCTCCGATCGCCACTTTGGCGTCGGTGCCGATGGACTGATCCTGATTCACCCGAGTGACCAGGCAGATGCCCGCATGCAGATGTTCAACGCCGATGGATCGGAAGCGGAGATGTGTGGGAATGGCATCCGTTGTGTAGGCAAGTACGTCTACGAACAGGGAATCTGCCAGCAGAACCCGCTCTCGATCGAGACCGGCAATGGTGTTCTCTCGCTGCAACTGGAACTGGATGGCGACCAGGTGGCTCGCGTCTGTGTTGACATGGGGGAGCCCGTTCTCGAGGCGGACCGGATTCCCACGCTGCTGCCGGGAGACCCGGTCGTGAACCGCCAGTTGACGATCGATGGCTGCACGCTGGAGGTGACCTGTGTCTCGATGGGGAACCCGCATTGCATTGTTTTTGTCGAGGAACTGACTGACGAACTGGTGTATGGGACCGGTCGACGGATCGAGCTGGATGAGCATTTTCCCTCTCGCGTGAACGTTGAGTTCGTGGAGGTGATCTCGCCAGGGGAAGTTCGTCAGCGAACCTGGGAACGAGGATCCGGGGAGACCTGGGCCTGTGGCACGGGGGCCTCGGCTGTCTGCGTGGCTGGTGTCCTCTCTGGCAGGACTTCACGCCAGCTCACCAATCATCTCCTCGGTGGAGACCTGGAGCTGTACTGGAACGAGCAGGATAACCACGTTTACATGACAGGGCCAGCAACCGAGGTTTTCCGGGGAACCTGGCCGGACTGAGAATGATCACGGCATGGATGTCGGTTTATGAAAATACGCATACCCTGGATTCCGAAAGTTGGCGGGCTGGCGGTCAGCCTGTTGATCCGCAGCTGGATGCGGACACTCGACTACCGGGTCGCACTCTACGACGAGACCGTCGATCCGGCCATGCCGGGATTCCAGGGGCCGGCGATCTTTCTTTTCTGGCATGAATACATCCCCTTTCCCTTTTACCTGCGAGGCCACTGCAACATCGCCATGTTGCTCAGCCGTCATTATGATGCGGAGTTCATTGCCGAGGCATCTCGTTACATGGGTTTCCAGACGATCCGTGGGTCCACCTCGCGGGGGGGAGTTGCCAGCCTGCGAAAGGCACTTGCTGCCGCCGACGAAATGAACCTGACGATGACTCCCGATGGACCTCGTGGGCCTCGTCGCACGCTGGCCCAGGGCTGCATTTACATGGCATCCCGACTCGGGATCCCGCTGGTCTGCCTGGGACTTGGTTATGATCGTCCCTGGCGGCTGAAAGGGACGTGGGATCAGTTTGCGGTTCCCCGGCCTGGTAGCAGGGCCCGCATGTTGATCGGACCGGCGGTCCATGTTCCAGCGGGGCTCAACCGTGAGCAGATCGAGACCTACCGATGCCGGGTCGAAAGCGAACTGGAACTCCTGACCGGTACCGCCGAGCAATGGGCAGCAAGTGGCAAGGCGATCGATTGCCAGTTGCCGCTGATGCGGAGTACTGCTCCCTATTACCGGCTCTCCTGCCGCCCCCCGGTCGGTCGAGTTGCCTGACCGAAGATCCCAGCAACAGGTCCCCAGGTCGGAGTGGACTGATACCCTTGCTGGCAGGGCTCTGCTAGGATCAGCGGTTAAATCGGCGACCCCTCTCGAGGTGCTCCCTTGGTTGATCAACCGCATCATGAACCGGATTTCCTCACCGTGAGTGAATTGACGGGCCAGATCAAGGATGTACTGGAGGGAGAGTTTCCCCAGGTCCGGGTGAGTGGTGAGTTAACGGACCTGGCTCGCCCCAAGAGTGGCCATATCTACCTCACATTAAAGGACGATAATGCACAGGTGCGTGGAGTGATCTGGCGCAACACGGTCAGCCGATTGGGATTTCAGCCGGAGGATGGCCAGCATGTCCTCTGTGACGGGGATATAGACGTTTATCCTCCCCGTGGGAGTTACCAGCTGGTGATTCGCCAGATGCAGCCACTGGGCGAGGGGGCGATGCAACTGGCGCTTCGCCAGTTGCAGCAGCGACTCACAGCGGAGGGGCTGTTTGACCCGGCCCACAAGAAAATACTGCCTGCAATTCCAGAGCGAGTTGCTTTTGTCACCAGTCCAACCGGGGCCGCGATTCGTGACTTCCTGGAGGTTCTTCGCCGTCGCTGGCCTGCCGTGCATGTGATGGTGATTCCAGCCCGTGTCCAGGGCGAGGGGGCTGCCGATGAGATTGTTCGTGGGATCACGCTGGCAAACCAGTTGCGCCCCGCACCCGATGTGCTGGTGGTGGGACGTGGCGGCGGAAGCATCGAGGACCTCTGGTGCTTTAACGAGGAACCGGTCGTGCGGGCGATTTTTGAATCCGGTATTCCCGTCGTTTCCGCAGTTGGTCACGAGATTGACGTGACCCTGTCGGACCTGGTTGCTGACCGGCGGGCCCTGACGCCAAGTGAAGCGGGAGAGATTGTTGTCCCTTCCCGACAGGAGATGCTGGCGCGACTGGAGACTGCCGGTCGTCGCCTGGCGATGGCAGGCATGGCGAAGCTCAAGTCACTGCGGGCACGGCTGGAAGAGCTCCGCGGCCGCCGTATCCTGCGTCGTCCTGATGAGCCGCTGCGGCTTCTCGCCCGTCGTACCGATGACCTTGAATTCCGGGCCGATCGGGCCGTTGGCCAAAGGCTGACATCCCAGCGGGATCGCCTGGCGGTTCTCGCCGGACGTCTGCAATCACTCAGCCCACTGGCGGTTCTGGGGAGGGGTTACAGCATGACTCGGAGTGAGGAGAACGGGCACCTGGTGACCACTGCCGGGCAGCTGAAAGTGGGAGACCGCATCCGGACACAATTCTCCAGCGGTGATGTTGTCAGTCGTGTGGAAGATGTGAATACCGGGAGCGAGGCCGACCAGGTGACAAAACCGGAGGAGGAATAAGCGATGGCGAAGAAGAAAACTGCGGAAGAAATGGATAACTTGACCTTTGAACAGGCGCTGGAAAAGCTGGAAGCATCGGTCCAGCAGCTCGAGGATGGGCAACTTGGCCTTGGGGAGTCACTCGAGCGTTACCAGCAATGCGTGGCGTTGCTGAAACAGTGCCATGGAGAACTGGAAGAAGCGACCCGGCAGGTGGAGTTACTGAGCGAAGTGACGGCCGACGGAGAGGCGGTGACAGAGGAATTTGAGGATAATGAGCTTACGCTGGACGAAAAACAGGCAACACGGAGCCAGCGACGGGGAACCGGAAGCGAGGCGGAAAACAGCTCGCCAGATTCGGCAGTGGACGATGAACCGGGGCTGTTCTAGACTGGAGAAGGATCGTCCCTGTATCCCCTTCAAGGGAACCCTGGCCTGCTCCGGAGCGGTTTGCGACCTTTCCACCCTGAAATACACTCACCGTGACGATCGTGCTCGTCGGTTCCCATCACGTTTGTTCGATGTGCGAGTTCTGCAAAGATGACGACCACGGACAAGCTGAATTTCCTCACATCGGTTGAATCGCTCCGCCTGCTGGTGGATGCGGAGCTGGATCGGCTCACCCATTATGGATCCGGCTGCCCCACGGTCCTGCAGGAGGCGATTCGTCACAGCCTGCTTTCGCCAGGCAAGCGATTGCGACCGATGCTCGTGTTAATGGCTGCCCGGGCCTGCGGTCAACAGGATAACACGGCACTTTCAGCAGCCTCGGCCGTGGAGATGGTCCATACTTACTCGTTGATCCACGATGACCTGCCTGCCATGGATGATGATGACCTTCGCAGGGGAATTCCGACCTGCCACCGGCTGTTCGGGGAAGCGAACGCGATCCTGGCTGGCGATGCCCTGCTTGCCCAGGCTTTCGAGGTGCTTGCCGGTGCGGATGCCCCGCCGGAAATCATCGCCCGATGCTGCCAGGAACTGGCCACCGCTGCCGGTGCTACTCAGCTGGTTGGAGGACAGGTAGATGACCTGGCAGGTGTGAACGAGGAACCCTGCCTCGACCGGCTGGAAGCAATTCACCGCCGCAAGACGGGAGCGATATTTCGTGTTGCACTCCGACTGGGAGCAATTACTGGAGGTGGATCGGATGAACAAGTTGCCTCCCTGGATACGTATGGAAGCAAGCTGGGGCTGGCATTCCAGGTGACCGACGATCTGCTGGACGAAGAGGGAGATGAAAACGCGGTAGGAAAAAGGACAGGCAAGGATGCGGCACGTGGCAAACTGACCTTTCCCGGCATGCTGGGGAAAGCTGAGAGTGGCCGGCGGGCGTCGACGTTGATTGATGAAGCCTGCCAGGCGCTGGCAGGCTTCGGTGAAGCCGCCCAGCCGCTTGTGTTGCTGGCGCGTTTTGTGCTGGACCGAGAAAAGTAATGACGATGCATCCAAACCTCTCGAATCTCACCTCGGCCCGCGACCTGCAGGAGATGTCGGTTAGCCAGCTGGAGACCATGGCGGGAGAGATCCGTGACGTGCTCTGCACACTTCTGGAATCACGTTCTGCCCATTTTGCCTCGAACCTCGGGGTGGTGGAGCTCTGCCTGGCCCTGCACAGCAGTTTTGATTTCCTGCATGACCGCCTGATCTGGGATACCGGGCACCAGATTTATCCTCACAAGCTGGTGACCGGCCGTTACTCCGAGTTCCTCTCCATTCGCACACGCTCCGGGCTGATGGGGTATCCCAATCCAGCCGAGAGTCCGTACGACCTGTTCATGACCGGGCATGCCGGGAGCAGTATTTCCACGATGCTGGGACTCCACTCGGGGGATGACCTGGCGGGGGAAGCGGATCGCCATGCCGTTGTCGTGATTGGCGATGGCGCCTTTCCCTCGGGGATCGTTTACGAGGCGTTCAATAACAGTGGGACATCGAGTGACCGCCTGCTGGTGATCCTTAATGACAACAAGATGTCGATTTGCCCGAGGGTGGGTGGCCTCGCTTCCTACCTCGATCGCTTGCGGACTGCCCCCTTCTATACCGGCCTGAAATCCGAGGCTCGCAAGATTCTCAACAGCGTCCCCCTGCTGGGAGATCCCGTGGAACGCTTCATGAGCCAGCTCAAGGAGGCGGTCAAGGCGGGACTGCATGGAGGCATGATGTTCGAGGAGCTGGGTTTCCGCTACCTGGGGCCTGTCGATGGGCATGATATCGCCACGCTTCGCAAGTACATGAAGATGGTCAGGGACACCGAGGGGCCCACGCTGTTGCACGTGGTGACTGAGAAAGGGCATGGGAATGAACCGGCAGCGGAGGATCCGGTCTATTACCACACGCCCCCGACGTTCCCCTCCACCGAATCGATCCCCGCGACACCTGGCCCGTCATCGGTGAACTTTACCCACTTCGCCCGTGACGCCATCCTGGAGGCGATGCGCAGGGACGAACGGGTGACCGTGATCACAGCAGCAATGTGCCAGGGGAACAAGCTGGAACCGGTTCGCGATGAGTTCCCGGAACGTTTTTTTGACGTGGGGATCTGCGAGGGGCATGCCGTGGCTTTTGCCGCTGGACAGGCAAAAGCCGGCTTGCGACCGATCGTGGCGATTTACAGTACTTTCCTGCAGCGCAGCCTGGACCAGGTTTTCCAGGAAGTTGCCCTGCAGAACCTCCCTGTCACCTTCATGATGGACCGTTCCGGCCTGGCAGGTCCCGATGGCCCAACCCATCATGGCGTGTTTGATCTGGGGTACCTGAGAATTTTCCCGAACATGACCGTGATGGCCCCGGCCGATGGCGAGGACCTTGAGCGAATGCTCCATTTTTCTCTCCAGCAACCAGGGCCCTCGGCGATACGTTATCCCAAGGCCTCGGCCCCGCTGATCTCCCGGCCGGTCGCAGAGGTGGAACTGGGGCAGTCCGAGCAGCTTGCGACGGGAGGAGACGGCACGATTGTCAGCTGCGGGGCCCTCCTGCACGAGGCACTCTCAGCCCACAAGGAACTTTTGGAGGAAGGGCTCGAGGTGGGTGTGCTCAATGCACGTTTCGTCAAGCCACTGGATCGGCAGGCCCTGGCAACGGTCTTGAAGGACTCACCGTTCGTGGTGACGATTGAGGAGGCTGCCCTGGCGGGAGGTTTTGGGAGTGCCGTGCTGGAACTTGCCAGTGAAATGCAGATCTCCCCTCACCGGCTCGTGAGGCTGGGCCTGCCTGATACTTTTATTGAACACGGCGATCGGCAGGCCCTGCTGGATGACCTCGGACTGAATGCTGCCGGGATTGCGGATCGCTGCCGGCGGGCAGCTGACCTTGTCCAGGTGACCAGCCGGGAAGCAGGACCGGTGAAAGGGATCACGAGTTAAGCGGGGGTGGAATGATGAATGAAGATCCTGGTTACCCTTCCTGGGCCGAAACGCCAGGCCGGCGGCCTCGAGCCGTGATACTTCAGCGGCGCGCGGCAGAGACACCACTTGGCAAGCAGCTGGTGGAACGGATTGCCGGGCAGCTGGATGTCGTCGACGTGGGAGTTGAACTGGAGAACCCGGAGGTCCTGGACGACGTCGATTTCCTGGTCGTGCTGGGCGGAGATGGATCGATCCTGCATGCTGCCCAGCAGATGGGTTCGCGGCAACGACCGGTGATCGGGATTAACCTCGGCCGGCTCGGTTTCCTGGCCGCCATCTCCCCCGGAGAGGTGGAGTCTGCACTTGCCAGTATCGTTTCGGGAGACTGCACCATTCAGAGCCACCTGATGCTCCAGTGCAGCCTGATTCGCGGCGAGGAGGTGCTGAATCTCCAGCTGGGACTCAACGAGGCTGCCATCCGGGTCGGAACTCCCTTCTCGCTGCTGGATATCGATCTTTACGTTGACTCAAAACTGGCAACGACCTATAGTTGCGACGGCTTGATCATCAGCACGCCGGTTGGATCGACTGCCCATAGCCTTTCCGCGGGTGGACCGATTCTCCGCAAGACGATGCAGGCCTTTGTGATTGCCGCCATCAGTCCCCATACGTTAACCGTTCGACCAGTTGTTGATTCCGCCGAGCGGGTGTTTGAAATGAGGGTCCGGGAGGCGGATGTGGCAGCCTCGCTGGTGGTGGATGGCCAGTTGCTGGCACGCCTTGAACCGGATGATCGTGTTCGGGTTGAGCGGGCCAGCGAGAGCTTCCAGCTGATCGAGGTTGGTGGTCACGACGACTACGACACGCTTCGTGAGAAACTCGACTGGGGCGGAAGGATCCGCCAGAAGAAATGACGGCGGATGGCCGATGGGCCATCCCGCAGGACACTTACCCACCCTCATTGTGCAAGGATGCTGATGATGCGTAGGACGATTCTCTCTCGTGCAACGACCCTGCTGGCCGCCTGCAGCCTGGCCCTGGTCGCATTTTTCCCCGCGGTCCCGGGACAGGCGGAGGATCCTCCCAGTGAACAGAAGGAGGAGTCCGTTCTGGAAAAGGAAATCCAGCAGGCCACCCGGCGGGCCACCGATACAGACTACCTGCTGCAGTATCGTTTCGAGCCGGGCGAGTCGATGAAGATGAAGGTCGTGCAGCTGGTCTCCATGCAGACGCGGATCGATGGAAATGATCAGAACGTGCAGTCTCGCAGCGTCTCGACACGGCGGTGGGATGTCACGGCGGTGGATGAAGATGGGAATGTCACCTTCACGCACACGATCATGCAAGCCTCGATGTGGCAAAAGGTCACCGGGAAGGACGAGATTCGCTACGACAGCACAAAGGATAAAAAGGCTCCCGAGACCTACCGTGCCATTGCCGAGAAGCTGGGCAAGCCAATCTCCACGATCACGATGACAAGGGAAGGGAAACTCCTGCAAAGAAAAGACCAGGCCAGGCAATTTGATGCGGGGATCGATTCCCTGGCGATTCCCCTGCCCGGCACATCGATCCGGCTTGGCTTTCGCTGGTACACGCCAGAGAAGCTGCGGATCCGCACCGAGACAGGGACCTACCGGACCGTGCAGCTGCGTCGCCAGTACAGGCTGGAGAAAGTGCAGGCGGGTGTCGCCACGATCTCGATAAGCACGCAGGTGCTGACACCGCTGGATGACCCCAAGGTGAAATCGCAGATTGTTCAGCGGATGCAGGATGGCAGTATCCGCTTTGATATCGAGAGGGGTCGGATCCTCTCGCGACAACTCAATCTTGACCAACGCGTGATCGGCTTTAACGGTCCAACCAGCTTGATGCATTACCTGGCCCGGACACGGGAAGAGGTTGTGGAAGATGGCACGGTTCAGTAGCTGACTTTCGCCAGGGATCTCCTGCTGGAAACCTCGATGATAGTTCTCCGATCTGGAATTTGCTGGTTCCTGTTCACTTGCATCCTCGCGGTGCCGGCCTGGACATGGGGCAATGAACGGATCCGCTTTGAGCTGGACGGCAGAGTGCAGGTCGTGACGGGCACGCTCGTTGCCGAGGCTCGTGACGGTGGCCTGTTGCTGCTGGCGGAGGATGGACAGATGTGGCCACTCCAGCCAGCAGAGATCCAGAAGCGAGAACCCCTGGAGGGTTCCTTCCAGCCACTGGACCAGGATCAGTTGCAAGCCAGGGTGCTGGCGGAGTTGCCGGGGGGATTCCGGGTCCACCGCACGGCACATTTCCTTGTCTGCTTTAATACCTCCCCGGCCTTTGCTCACTGGTGGGGATCCCTTGCCGAAAAGCTCTATCGCTCTTTTTATGGTTACTGGAAATACCGCGGCATGGAACTCACTCCCCCTGCTTTTCCGCTGGTGGCTGTTGTTTTCCAGGGACAGGCCGATTACCTGGATTTCTGCAAGCGCGAACTTGGTTCTCGGGGGAGCCAGTACATTGGCCATTACAGCCAGCAGACGAACCGGGTCTGTACTTTTGACCTGACCGGGATTGATCTGCTGGCGAACCAGCGGCGTCCGCTGCCGACCCTCTCCCATGTTTCCCGCTTGCTCAACCAGCCGGCGGCCGAGAGGACCGTTGCCACGATCATCCATGAAGTAACCCACCAGCTCGCATTCAATAGCGGGCTGCAGACCCGCTATGCCGACAACCCGGGCTGGGTGAGCGAGGGGATTGCCACTTACTTTGAATCCCCCAGCCTGACGACGACACGGGGGTGGAACGCCGTGGGGAAAATGAACCGGTTTAACCTGTTTTATTTTCGCCGTTCCCTCCAGCAGCAACCTGGCACGCGGTTGCCGGGGCTGATCAGTGCGGATGCCGCCTTCCAGGATCCAGGCGCCGTCCGACAGGCCTATGCCGAATCGTGGGCCCTGACCTACTTCCTGCTGAAAACACGGGCACCGCAGTACTGTGAGTACATCAAGCGGTTGTCCTCGCAATCCCCGCTCCAGCGAAGAGGCAGCGACGAGCGAAAAGCGATTTTTCGTGCCAGTTTCGGTACCGACCTGGCGGAAATGGAAGAGGAGTGGATGCGGTACATGCGACGGTTGAAATAAACTGACAGGGTACTGCTTCTACGCTATCATAGGTGAAACAAATTAAGGCCCTTCTCGTCGATGGAGAACAGCGAATGACCAAGCAACAACTGACGACCGATCACCGCCGTGGTTTTCTCCGTAAATCTGCCGTGGGAGCACTGGGTGGAGCGATGGTGACCTCGTTGCAGTCGACACCTGCCTTGCATGCTGCCGGTGATGACGTGATCAAGGTGGGACTGATTGGTTGTGGGGGCCGTGGTACCGGGGCTGCAGTGAATGCGATGCGGGCGGATGCCAACATGCAACTGGTGGCGATGTGTGATGTCTTCCCGGATCGACTTCAGCAATCCCGACGAGTACTGGAGCAGCAGGCCAAGCAACAGGGGATGGCTGGCAAGTTCAATGTCCAGGATGACAGGTGCTATACCGGCTTTGATGGCTACAAGCAACTGGTCAGCTCGGACCTGGACGTGGTTCTTCTCTGCACGCCGCCCCACTTTCGCCCCCAGCAGCTACGGGCGGCAATCACTGAGAACAAGCATGTCTTTTGTGAGAAACCGGTGGCCGTGGATCCGACCGGTGTCCGGCATGTCCTGGAGACAGTGGAGATGGCCAAGCAGAAAAACCTGAACCTGGTTTCGGGGCTCTGCTGGCGATATGACCTGGGCGTGCGGGCCACCATGGAGCAGATCAAGGAAGGTGCGATTGGTGATATCCAGACCGTGCAGGAAAACTACCTGACCGGCACGCTCTGGCACCGGGGACGCAAGGAGAACTGGAGCGAGATGGAGTACCAGGTGCGAAACTGGCTCTACTTCACCTGGCTCTCGGGTGACCATATTGTCGAGCAGCATATCCACAGCCTGGACAAGGCTCTCTGGTTGATG
>Ga0310342_100001712_pt1 | contig 13746 bp, 11 predicted proteins | sample S15DNA20500_MG_FD_206155 | JGI IMG/M metagenome (GOLD analysis project Ga0310342, IMG submission 206155) | Marine microbial communities from station ALOHA, North Pacific Subtropical Gyre - S1503-DNA-20-500_MG | ecosystem: Environmental > Aquatic > Marine > Oceanic | place: Pacific Ocean: North... | reverse complement strand
GGTATATGACTAGGTCTAGCTCGGGTTTGTTCGCTGTAACAGTGTCTTGATACGAAAACTTGCCTGCGTCGACATGATGAACCAGTAATTTGGGTTTTCCCTGTCTGGGAATATAGAGAAGTGTGGGTCTAGTTACATGCCCTAGCGGAGGTAGCACCTGTTGAAATATAGGGTTAGAATTTCTATAATCATGTATTAACCAACCGGGTATATCGTTGGCTAACAGGAACTGTTGGGAAGTCTCAAAAATCTGATTGCGGTTCATATCTTAAATCCAATTGAAGAGATTACCGGATAGTTTGTAACATTCCTCCATCTATAACTGTACTACCCCCAGTTAAAAAGCTGGCTCTGTCAGATGCTAAAAAAGCCACCAAATCTCCAATCTCTTCTGGTTTTCCCAAGCGCCCCATAGGGATCCTTTTTAATGATTCTTTCATTACCAATTCGAGTTCCTTAGATTCGTTAGATGCTCGTGATTCAAGTTGGTCGGCAAATTGTTCAGTATCTACTGGACCGAATATTACGTTGTTAACAGTGATGTTGAACGGAGCCAATTCGTTGGCTAAGGATTTGAAGTAACCTATAAGGGCTTGTTGGCTGGAAGATGCCAATGCTAGTCCCTTATCAGATTGCTGGAATGGGCTGGAAAACAAGTTTATGATTCTTCCCCAATGTTGTTGCTTCATATAAGGTATAACTTCTCGACTGAGCCTTATGGCGCTATAGAAGTTTCGTTCGAAGTCTAATGCAATGGATTCATCTTCCAATTCAGAGGCAGGGTCATTAGGAGAGGTTCCGGACTGAGTAACCAAAATATTTATCTGATCAAATCTATTATACGTGTCTCTTACCACTCGCCTAATATCTCTTGCCGTCGAAATGTCAGCGGGAATCGCTAAAACGTGGTGCTGTGAATGAACTCGTGCTAATTCTATTTCAGTTCTTTTGAGAGCTTCGTCGTTTTGAGCACATATAGTGACGCTTGCTCCTTCATGGGCGAAGCTGAGAGCAATAGCCCTACCTATTCCTCTACTCGACCCACCTACAATAGCGACTCGTTCTCTTAACCCTAAATCCACGGTTGTGGGTTCCTCCTTCTATTTCGGGAGAGTATTATTAGCCTCACTATTATATCAAGGTTGAAAATCTGTTTAATAGAAATAGATCGTATATTTTAACCTTTCTGATTGGTTATATGACTGATTTTTTGGTTAACTCATCTATTTCCTCATTTGAGTATCCCATCGAACCTAAAATCTCTTTATTGTGTTCGCCTAACAATGGGGGATGTCGGTCAAAGGATCCTGGAGTGACCGAAAATTTAAGTGGTAAACCTGTTTGTTTTATAGATTTAAGTGTTGGGTGGGGAATCTCTACTAGCATCTCTCGATGCAAAATCTGAGGATCATTAAAAACATCCGCCAGATCATTTATGGGTCCAGCAGGTACATTCGCTGCTTGCAAGACATCCACCCAATGTTTCGCAGGTTGGGTTAAGAAGTACTCTTGGAGTAATGGGACTAGAGTACTTCTGTTACGTACTCGGTCACCATTTTGGGCGAAATTCGGATCATCTTTCAGATCCATCTTTCCTATCCCTTCGCAAAACCGATCCCATAGCCGTTCCGATCCTACTGCTACGTTTACATATTTGCCGTCCTGACTCATGAAGGCCTGGTAAGGTACAAGAGTTGGATGCGCCGCACCTAGACGCTTTGGTGGCTCTTCATTGGCGAAGAAGTAAGCTGCTTGGTAGGTCATCCATGCGACTTGGGCATCTAGCATTGATATATCTATGTGTTGGCCATCTCCGCTGTTAGCCCGGTGGTGCAAGGCAGTCATTATTGCGAACGATGCCCACATACCGGCACCGATATCCGACACAGCAATACCTACTTTTTGAGGCTCTCCATCTGGTTCTCCCGTAATGCTCATTAGACCACTGACACCCTGCATAATCTGATCATACGCGGGACGATTTTGATATGGGCCGTCTTGCCCAAACCCTGAAATGGAACAATATATTATTGATGGGTTAATCGCTTTAACGGATTCATAATCTAACCCAAAGCGTTTCATCACTCCTGGGGTAAAGTTTTCGACTACTACGTCGGCTTTTTGCACCAATTTCAGGAATATTTGAATGGCTTGCGACTCTTTAAAATTAAGGGTCAGGCTCCGTTTATTCCTGTTTATTGAGAGAAAATAAGCGCTTTCTTCGCCTATAAATGGAGGGCCCCAATGGCGCGTGTCATCTCCAGTCTCTGGAATCTCAATTTTTATTACATCGGCGCCGTAATCGCCTAGCATCAATGTACAAAATGGACCCGCTAATGCTCTAGTTAAATCTAATACTTGGATGTCCTGTAGAGCTTTCACTATTAGAAATTCTCCTCGTTCTAAGACCGGCGTAGGTTTTCTACATGGTTGCTTATATTCTGATGATTGGCTTTAGACTGTTTATTATCGCAGGGTCCTTAACAGCGGTAAAGGAATGTTATGCCGGTAAGTGGAATTAATCTGGTCTCTGACTTCAATAGCTGATCGAATTTCATCAAGCTTCTACTGGGGAAATGAATCTAAAAGATATAAGGTATTCCAAGCTTGTTCGTAATTCTTCAGCCAAGTAGAATGGGGTAATTATCGGAAACGGGTTGTGCTGATTTAAACACAGTCTTTGGAATTTCCATCGGCCAATAAAAAAGAACTGCGGCTTAGATACATGAGACCAAAAATGGATGCGATTATCTACGATGTGTTCTTGGAAGATGACTCGCACTGACTTAGTATCACGTCTGTTTATGGTTCATCTGACGCTGTTGTAAAGAAAGGAGAGTATGGAAAATATAGCGTTTGAAAAGACAACTTTATCAAACGGGCTAGATGTCATATTGCATGAAGATCACTCAATACCTTTGGTAGCCGTGAACGTTTGGTATCACGTAGGTTCTAAAGACGAGGAATTAGGTCGCACCGGATTTGCGCATCTTTTTGAGCATGTGATGTTTGAAGGGTCTAAGCATCACAATAGTAGCCATTTTGAGCCATTACAAAAAGTGGGAGCTAATTTAAATGGATCTACAACATCCGACCGAACTAATTATTGGGAAGATGTGCCATCTAATCATTTGGAATTAGCATTGTGGTTGGAAGCCGATCGGATGGGATTCCTGATTGATGCTCTAGATCAGCAGAGGTTTGATATACAGAGAGACGTGGTTAAAAATGAACGCCGACAGAGCTATGAGAATCGCCCTTATGGAATGGCTCATTGGCAAATTCAAGAGTCATTGTTCCCTCTTCCTCATCCATATCACTGGATGACCATAGGCTCACAGGAAGACTTGGACGCTGCCAGTTTAGATGACGTCAAGGATTTTTTCCGACGGTTTTATTCTCCGTCTAATGGGAGTCTGGCAATCGCTGGAGATATCGATCCCCAAGCTACTTTAGAGATGGTAGATAAGTATTTTGGTAGTCTACAGCCTGGACCTTCAGTTCCTAGATTTGGTAGATTTGATTCAGGATTGAAAGGCAGAGTAGAGTTAGAAATGAGGGATCGGGTCTCCCTCCCTCGAATGTATATTGCCTGGCCTACTCCCCCACACTTGGACTCGGACGACCCTGCTTTAGAGCTTCTTAGGGGAGTACTATCAGATGGCCTAAGTTCGCGTCTTTATAAAACCTTAGTTTACGAAAAGCAAATAGCGCAAAACGCGGGGGCACGTTTTCATGCATCCGAAGTGGCTGGTCAATTCGTAGTTGATGTTACAGCAGCAGAGGGGCATGATCTGGATGAGGTACAGGTGGCAACCGAGGAAGTACTATCGACTATCAGTTCTAATCCGCCGACAGATGAAGAAATAGATAGGGCTAAAAATCGTTTGGAAGCCCAACACTATCGCCAATTAACCCATATAGGCGGCTTTGGAGGTCGGGCGGATGATCTCAATCATTTTAATGTATTCGCTGGTGACCCCGGAATGATCAATACGAGTATTGACGATTATCTAAGCGTTACCCGGGAAGATATTCTTCGGGTTAACCGATCTGTATTAGACGAGAGGCAAGTGCGGTTACATGTGCTTCCCGAGAAAGCCCTGACTGCATCCACGACTCAATTAGACCGTACCATGGTCCCTTCTCCTGCTAAGGAACCAGAATTCATGGCTCCAATACCCGAGGAGATACAGATTCCGAACGGATTAAACATTTTGGTGTTGGAGAAACACGAGATGCCTGTTGTTTCATTTGGATTGGTGATTCCTTCCGGGACTATAACGGATCCGCCGAATAAACCTGGTCTAGCTGCGTTTACAGCACAGATGATATCTGAGGGTACTAGGGAGAAATCGAGCCAAGAAATAGCAGAGGCTTTTGAATTCATAGGAGCCCGACTTTCCGCTGAGGCCCGTAGAGAGATGACCTTGGTATCTACAGAAACTTTGACCAAACATTGGAAAAAAGCTCTAAAGCTTATGGCTGAAGTAATACGATATCCATCATTCCCTCAGATCGAACTGGACAGGGTAAAGAAAGAACATTTAACTGACTTGAGGAGAGCGAAGGATGACTCAGGTTTCATTGCTGAACAAGTTATGCCAGGGTTGATTTTTGGGAATGATTCTAAATATGGTCACTCTTCTGTTGGTACCGAAAAATCGGTTTCAAGTTTTACCAAAGCTGACATAGAAAGTTATTTTAACAATTATTACGCTCCAAAAAATGCAACACTGGTGGTTGCAGGAGATGTCAGTCTTAATGAAGCGCAATCAGAAATTGTATCAGTATTCGGCGATTGGACTAACGTTAATTCGGTAAAATCCGTGTACGAGGATCTTTCTCATAATAGTGAATCTCTAACTACTATTTACCTAGTTGATAAGCCCGGTGCAGCTCAGTCCGTTATCCGGGCTGGCCATACTACTATACCCAGAGCTGATCAAGATTATTTTAAGTTGGTACTTTTAAATTTTATATTTGGTGGTCAATTTTCGGCAAGGTTAAATCAAAATCTTAGACAGGATAAAGGTTACAGCTACGGCTTCCATTCAAGTATTTCTTGGTTTAGGGAGCCTTCCGCTTTCGTTGCTGGCGGTAGCGTACAGACCGAGGTTACTAAGGAGTCTGTACAAGAAATACTCAAGGAATTCTCTGATATACATGGTATGAGACCGGTAAGCTCTGAAGAACTGACTTCAGCCCAAAGTGGTATGTTGCAAGGCCTTCCGGCGGGATTTGAGAGACCGGGGCAGATTTTCGGTAGCATGGTTCAAATGGTGTTACATGATTTGCCGCGAGATTATTTTAGAACGGTCGGGAAAAAACTTTCGGATGTAAGCCTCGAAGAAGTTAATCTTTCTGGTAAAGCGCAGGTTCATCCTGACCAATTAACCATTTTGGTGGTTGGAGACCGAACTATAATAGAAAACGGTTTACAGGAACTCGAATTACCTATAGTAGTATTAAATGATGAAGGAGAGGTTGTTGAGTAACATCACACCAATATCCTAGGATATTTCTGCAGTTAGATTCTAGGCCTTTCCTCCAGCAATACCGGAATGGTGATCCTTTCTCCATTCCGGTATAGCCCTACTTGGATTGTTTCACCAGGGATGAAATTTTGGCGCATGTGTTTAGCCAATGTCTGGGTGGTTCCAATCTTATGGTCATTTAAAGATAGTATGATATCTCCTCGCCTGATCCCAGATTTGTGAGCGGGCCCATCTTTGAAGAGGTTTAATACCACTACACCTTCTCTGATTGGTAATCCCGCCTCTGCGGCCATTTGTGGGTTAAGGTCGTCTAGAAATGCACCTATCCAAGCCCATCTAACACGCCCTAATTCTACTAATTGCTGAGAGATCAAATTAGCTGTTTCAACGTTAATAGCGAAGCCAACACCTTCCACTAAAGTGCCGGCATCAGAAAAGCGCTGGACGGCTGTGTTAATTCCAACCAATTCTCCGGAAAGATTTAAGAGTGGGCCCCCACTACTTCCGGGGTTAATTACTGTATCTGTTTGGATCAGGTCGAAGAGGGTGATGCCGTTGGCGACTTCTAACGATCTTCCTAAAGCAGAAATAACGCCGACAGTGACAGTAGGGCCCCCAGGAAGGGCTAATGCATTACCAATTGCGATAACCCAATCCCCAACCCGAGGACCATTGTCAACAGATAATGGCAAATAGGAGTAAGGTCCGTTGGGTAATTTGAGGACGGCAAGATCAGACATTGGGTCTGACCCTATTAAATTGGCCTTTTCTTGAGTTCCGTCCTCCATTGTTACTATGATGATCGTGGATTTTTCGATGACATGATTATTAGTTAGTACTAATCCACTCGGCGCAAAAATGACTCCAGTTCCGCTTCCGAAAACCGGACGTACCATTCCATACCTGCTTCTTACCATTGTTTCTGAAACAATCGAAACCACAGATGGTCTTACTTTCTCAACAGTATTTGCTACGTTTAGGAGTCCAAACTCTAATGAATTAGATAAGTTCTGAGCCTTTATTTCATTAGGGTTGCCGTCAGGCGTTCCGTTGGGTTGGTTATCAGTGTGGATTTCGGTAGAAGGAGGTTGATTATCAGCTGGTGTCTCTAAAGAACTACACGATACTAATGAACCACAGATAGTGGCCACGATCAATAGAATATGAATGTAATGTTTGGTATTTGCCATGTTCGTAACTGGTGTAATGGATATTGTCCGGATAGCATGGGTTAAATTTGTTGGATAGCTGCCCGTTGTTTATTGAAAAGATATTCCATTCCTCGTGATGCCAAAGCCAATACTTCTGCTACCCGATGTCGGGGGAATGGTGCAGCTTCCGTGGCTCCTTGGAGTTCAACTAGCTCACCGTTCTCTGTTGAAACTATATTGAAGTCGACCTGAGCTTTAGAGTCTTCTTCATAGCACAAATCCAACATTAGTTCCCCGTCAACCAATCCAACACTAATTGCCGCCACGGGGACGCTTATTGGGCTCTCAGACAACAATCCTTCATCCAACAGAGTTCTGATGGCCTGGTACAAGGCCACGTAAGATCCTGTAATAGCTGCGGTCCTTGTACCGCCGTCTGCTTGGATAACGTCGCAATCTATGTGTACTGTCCGTTCTCCCAAGCTTTCCATATTAATTACGGATCTCAAAGATCGTCCAATAAGCCGTTGTATTTCTTGTGATCTCCCGCTATTGTGACCACGGTCTCGAGAGATACGAGTGTTAGTCGATCTTGGTAACATATTGTATTCTGCTGTTACCCAACCCTTACCTTGTCCTCGCATGAAGGGTGGCACCTGTTCTTCCACAGATGCGGCGCAAAGAACTTTGGTAGATCCGACCGCTATTAATGCAGAACCTTCAGCAAATTTTTGGAAACTCGGATCTATTGTGGTTTCTCGCGGCTCGTCCCAAACGCGGCCATCAATTCGTAACGGTAATGTACTCACTTAAACACCTTTGTAACCTCGATTAATGTTAACTAAATCCCAACCTTAATCGATTTTTTATTTAGCTCTATACTTTTGGCTAGAACTTGGACAAGATTAGTTCCCACTGGCATAATCGTCAATAATTAGCTTGGATTTTATTAGACGTAGTCAGATCCTAGTTTAAATAACTTTTGTACGGGAGTTAGAGATGGCGATAGGAGACAGTGAATGGTTGGAGCAAACTCAGGAACCCCCCTTGGACCCCGATTTACCTATATGTGATCCCCACCATCATTTATGGGTTCATCGTCCTGAGCCACTAGCCTACCAACAGTATTTATTGCCCGAATTAATGGCTGATTTAACAAGTGGCCATAACGTGTTATCTACCGTTTTCATAGAAGTCAGTGCTGAATATCGGACTGATGGTCCAGATGAAATGCGGTCAGTTGGTGAGGTAGAGTTTGTTGATAAATTAGTGAGTGCAGGTCAGGTAGGGTCTCCTAGAGCGGCCGCAGCCATAATAGGCAAGGCAGATCTGAAATTGGGTAACAGTGTGCGTCCGGTATTGGAAGCCTTAGCATCTGCGAGTCCCGATCGATTCAGAGGTATCAGACACTCTGTTGGGTGGGATGCTAACCCAGAAATTCTTGATAGGGAAATCCAAGGGGCTCTTTCTACGCAATCTTATCGTGATGGGGCTCGGCAATTATCAGATATGGGGTTTATTTTAGAAAATTCCCTTTATTTCCCACAACTTGGAGAACTGGCTGATTTCGCTACAGCAATACCTGACCTTACTATCGTTGTGAATCATATCGGTGGACTTTTACGGATCGGACCATATGCGAACAAAGATGATGAAGTACTGGAAGAATGGCGTCGAGGGATTGCTACTTTATCTAATTGTTCCAACGTGGTTATGAAATTAGGTGGAGTAGGGCAAGCTCGTTACGGGTTTGACTGGTCTCAACGTTCTCAACCTGTTGGATCTGAAGAATTATCCGTGTCCCTCAAACCGTTAATGGAATATTGTATAGAACAATTCGGGGTGGAAAGGTGCATGTTTGAAAGCAATTTCCCGGTCGATAAAGTCTCGTACTCGTATAACGTCGTGTATAACGCTTTTAAACGACTTTCAATGGGTTATTCATCTTCTGAACGTGCGGCTTTGTTCCACGATAACGCGGTCAGAATTTATTCAATCGCCCAATAATTGAAGCACTTAGTTTAGTCGTAGGAGGAGGGATTGATATGACTCTGAATCCTTTTACCATAACCATTCCGGAATCAGTTCTGCTTGATCTAAGACAAAGGCTGAATAATGTACGCTGGCCTGACGAAGTCCGAGGAGTATCCTGGGACTACGGTAGCAATTTAGATTATCTAAAAGAATTAGTCAGGTATTGGGCTACTGAATTTGATTGGCGTGCCCAAGAGAGGAAGTTAAATACCTTTCAACAATTTAAATCTCAAGTTGAAGGACTAAATATTCATTTTATTTATGAGAAAGGGAAAGGGCCTAATCCTTTACCCATACTTATCACCCATGGATGGCCTAGCACATTTTATGAAATGCATAAAATCATACCCCTGCTATCAGATCCCGCCTCCTATGGAGGAGATCCTTCGGATGCCTTCGATGTAGTCGCTCCCTCACTTCCCGGTTTCGGATTCTCCGATTCGGCCACACGTCCTGGGATGGACGTGGGGCAGGTCTCTGGCATGTGGAACCAACTCATGACGCTAAACTTAGGGTACAAGCAATACGGAGCACATGGGGGCGATTTAGGAGCTGGCGTCACCTCTTGGTTAGGAAAGAATCACTCTGATAACTTGATCGCCATACATCTGACATCCGTGACCCGACCTTTGCCTTATTTAGGAGAAGGCTCCCGGCCATTAAGCAAAGCTGAGCAAAGTCTTATAGATAAGCGGCTAAAGTGGAATCGGGAAGAGGGAGGTTATAGTCATATTCAAGGAACTAAACCACAGACACTGTCCTATGGCTTGAATGATTCCCCTGTTGGATTAGCAGCCTGGATAGTTGAAAAATATCGGGCGTGGAGTGATTGTGGGGGTGACGTAGAACGAAAATTTACAAAGGACGAACTATTAACAAATATAACTATATATTGGGTAACACAAACTATAGGATCCTCGGTCAGGATGTATTTGGAAAATCAAGATAATCCGTGGGAATTAGGTAAGGAAGATCAAGTCCCTACCCCCGTAGGAATAGCAGTATTCCCTGCTGAAATTAGTGTGCCTCCTCGTGAATGGGCCGAAAGATCGTATAAAGTCTCCCGCTGGACCGAAATGGATAGAGGCGGTCATTTCGCTGCGTTGGAAGAACCTGATTTATTGGTAGAGGATATAAGAGATTTTTACAGGTCGTACCGATGATTGGTCATATATCGGAATTCGATTGGCGGCTGGCCTGTGTCTAAATTTGATCAAATAAAATGGGATGAGATATATTCTCGTCAAACATGCTTATCAGTTGAGCCGCCGGCGTGGTTGGAAGAGTTTCGTACTTGGCTGATACCTGATGGACTTGGTTTAGATATCGCCTCAGGGAGCGGACGCATAGCTTTATGGTTGGCTGGTTTGGGATTGAATGTGACAGCCATAGATATATCTGAGGTAGCCCTCAGCTTAGCCAGCGCAAATGCCGAAAAACGTGGATTTACCATTGAAACAATGGTAATAGATTTGGATGAATTGATTCTTCCTGTCGGGGGATTTGACGTTATAACTTGCTTCCATTACTGGCAGCCGGATTTGTTTACTATAATCTGTGACAGTTTAAGACCGGGTGGTATTTTCATGGCAGAGATTTTCACAGAGCCTAATTTAGAGAGACATGAACACCCAAGGGCTCAATATTTGGCTGAAACTGGGAAACTCAAAAGAGTTTGCGATTCACTCCAAACTATTGGTTACGAAGAAGGGTGGCTAGGTGAGAATTCTTTGGCTAGGCTAGTAGCTAGAAAACATAAATTTCCCTCAGATTAGGAATGACCAAGTAAGAACGTTGGGCTACGCGGTAGGTAGCGCGCAAACGATGGGAGTCAATTTTTGAATATTTCTCATTTCAGGCCAGTTCATACATTAGCATTCGACATATTTGGTACGGTACTTGATTTGTCTGGCAGTTTGATTCCTCCAATAGAAAACCTTTTAAAAAAACACAACGTAGTAATTCAATCTGATACCTTTTGGAATCAATGGAGAGCTCGCCAACGTATTGAACAGTATCAGGACAATATATTGATGCTCGGACATAGCGGTTATTTAGAGACTTGTCGTAGGGCTCTCGTCTATTGCCTGGATATGAATGAAATAGAATATGCTTCTGGTGAGATCGAATTACTCATGGAAGAATATCAAGGGCTTCAGGCATTTCCGGATGCTGTTGAAGGGCTGAGGAGGCTATCAGAGAAATTTAAGCTCGTAGCCTTATCTAACGGTGGGCAAGGATATCTGGAACACCTGGCCAGAAACAATATAAAGATCCATTTTTCAGACATCATTTCAGTTGAAATTGTTGGTATGTTTAAACCTCATCCATCTGTGTACCGTGCAGCGGCTCAGAAATTGCAACTGGAACCCGGACAGATAATGATGGTGGCGGCCCATTCGTTCGATGTCATAGGTGCTCGAGCCTGTGGATTTAGAGCAGCGTACGTCAATAGGTACAATTTGCCCATGGGTTGCACGGACTATCTACCAGAAATTTCAGTTCCTGATTTCAACCAGCTAGCTCAGTCTTTAATAGGGTAATCTCCCTGAATGCTGTGTTGAGGTAATTGAATTTGAAGCAAAGCTATCGAAATCCAATATTTTATGGGGATAAATTACAGGAGTAGAGTTGACATGGTTCTACCGGATTTTACCGAATTAGATAAAGATGAGATTTCCAGGAACTCCTTTTTCCCTCGTGAAACTCTGAAACCTGTGCCTGATGGAGCAGAACTGCATCTAGTTGATGTTGAAGATGAGGTTAGTCTTTCGTGTCGGTTTTTTCCTGTTGATAAATCTAGCCCGACAATTTTATTTTTTTATGGAAATGGGGAAACAGCAGCTGATTACGATGAGATTGCACCTATTTATAATCGTATAGGTGTGAATTTCTTTATTTCGGACTACAGGGGATATGGGAATAGCGGGGGATCGCCAAATTATACGACAATGCTTTCTGATTCCACCAAAATATTGCGGTGCTTAACTCAATTATTGAAGGATCATGGGTATTTGAGTGACATCTATGTGATGGGCAGGTCGATGGGGAGACACTCCGCTTTTGACCTGGCGGCTAATGTGGACTCTGATTTAAAGGGACTGATTATAGAGAGTGGTCGACCATCTCTGGGTCAATTTATTTACGGATTGGTTCCTCCAAAAGCGGAGCAATTCGAAGAAGCTTATAAGTCTAAAGTTCGCTCTATTAAGATACCGGTTTTGGTTATACATGGTGAAGTGGATACTTTGGCTCCAGTTAACGACGCACATGATATGTTTGAAAGTTTTCAAAATGAAAATAAACATATTCTCGTAATCAGGGGAGCAGGACACAATAACTTAATGCATGTGGGGCTAGAAGAATATTTCGAGGCCGTCAGGACTTTCGTTTGGAATGCAACAAGGGTATAAGCGTCTAAAACTCGCTGGTAATATCCTGTTATCAGTAGGCCAATGAGGTTTACAGTGGAATAACTTGTCCCTAGGCCCATATGGATATTATAATCAGGCTCAACCGATGGCAAAAGAGGTATCATTGTGACTACAGGGCAATCCAATTCCGGATCAGTCGAACTACAAGCCTTTTTCAGAGGTGACTACGTCCCATTGAAGGATGCTAACGTAAATATTATGACTCACGCCTTACATTACGGTACCGGTGTATTCGAAGGCATTAGAGGAAATTGGAACGAGGAGAAAGGGGTAGTTAATATATTTCGCCTCAGGGAACATTATGAGAGATTGCTCCGTGGGTGTCGCCTACTCATGTTGGATATCCCTTACACGGCTGACCAGTTGTGTGAGATCACAGTTGAGTTAGTAGAGAGAAACGCACACCAGCAGGATATCTATATAAGGCCTCTTGCCTACAAGAGCGCAGAATTAGTTGCTAACTTGAAATTGCAGGATTTAGCCAGCGATTTTACACTAATTACTGTACCATTCGGTAACTATTTGGGATCCGATACGTTACGTTGTTGTACTTCTTCATGGAGACGTGTTGACGACCCGATGATTCCAGCTAGACTAAAGATCTCCGGCATTTATGTTAATAGCATTCTGGCTAAAACTGAGGCAACCCTATCCGGCTTTGACGAAGCTATTATTCTCAACCATGATGGACACGTATGTGAAGGATCGGGGGAAAACATCTTTGTAATCGCTGATGGGAAGATGATAACTCCTTCATTAGAAGACAATGTCCTGCCGGGAATTACACGAGATACGGTAATCCAATTGGCCCATGGTGAACTAGGTTTGGACCTAATCGAACGGTCGATTGACCGGAGTGAATTGTACTTAGCTGACGAAGTATTACTTAGCGGGACCGCTGCTCATTTAACACCCGTAGTGGAACTAGATAGTCGGCCAATAGGGGATGGAAAGCCGGGTCCCATCTCTACCAAATTGCAGGAAATGTATTTTGAAATTGTGGTTGGTCGCAATCCTAAATATATGCATTGGTGTACTCAAGCCTCTCCTAGGCTAGTTACTGTATAGGCCTTAGAAGAGGATCCGTATGTACGATAGAGCCTTTTGTAAAACGGCGGATCGTCGTGTCTATGAGTGTATGGTCAATCCATATTACCAACAAGAACAACAAGTTTTGTTATGGAATCAATAATAATCTGGTCTTTAGGGCTAGTATTTGCGTATTTACTAGGTAGCATACCAACTGCTTATCTGGTCGTCCGTTACCGGAAAGGTCTTGATATCCGCAAGATGGGTGATGGTAACTCTGGCGCAGCCAACGTGGCAAGGATCATGGGAGCTAAAACTGGAATATTCGTGGGAATTATCGATATCTTCAAAGGATCGATTACTTTAGCTTTAGTGGGTTGGTTGCTGGGATCAGGTATTGGTATGGTAGGGGGCATGCTTGCCATAATTGGACATAACTGGCCTGTATATCTACTTGGTAGAGGTGGTAGAGGAGTCGCGGTTGGAATAGGTGTCCTACTGGCTCTCCTTCCTTATTTAGCTTTTCCTATCGCTATGGTTGGACTACTAATATTAGCCATAACTAGAAAAGCAAGATTGGCTATAGCGTTTTTTTTCATT
>Ga0310342_100001709_pt1 | contig 13759 bp, 23 predicted proteins | sample S15DNA20500_MG_FD_206155 | JGI IMG/M metagenome (GOLD analysis project Ga0310342, IMG submission 206155) | Marine microbial communities from station ALOHA, North Pacific Subtropical Gyre - S1503-DNA-20-500_MG | ecosystem: Environmental > Aquatic > Marine > Oceanic | place: Pacific Ocean: North... | reverse complement strand
CATTGTAATCAGCTTAGTCCTAATGCTCATATGGGTTTCCAAGGCGAGTGGTGGAGCGGAGGAGGAAAGGAATGCGCTGCGCGACGGTGAAAAACGAAGGGAGAAGTTCGATGAGGAAATCAATCGCCCCCCTGCTCGGGGTCGTGATCTTCTCAATAAGCTGCGCGACATGGGCGGGTAAACCTCCTCCCTGCCCGCCGCCATCCCAAGCTGCGGTAAATGAACTTGAAGCTCTAATGGGCGATGGACCTAACGGTTCGTCGCCCATTTCTGCTTTGGAGCACTGGATAGGGGAAATCGAGAGGTATTGCAGGGGAATCATGGAGATGCGTAGGTGAGTGAAAAGAAACTTACAAACCTGAAGACACTCTTGAAGAAGAACCCCCCCAGTGAACCGATAGCGGTGATGCTCAGAACAAACAGTGAAGTTTCTGATTGGCTTAGAAAGCTCTTTGAGCTTCGTAGTTCGGGGGAAATCAGTATGACGTTCTCTTCCATTGCGGAGGAGCTTTCTGAATTCCTAGAACGCAACGTGAAACCGCGTCAGGTTAGTGAGGCATTCAGAGAATGGCAGCGCGAAAACAAACGAAACTGAAAACGATTGCAGAACTTGAGAAGGCTGCCGCTGCCAAAGACGAGGAGCGTTCGTCTGTCCGACGTGAGCTTGCCCTCGACCGTGTCAAGAGAAGCGAAGGGGAGTGGAAGCGGCTTGCGCTTCTCGCCAAGAAGGAACTGGAGGTTGCGGAGAGTAGACTGGATGTTCTCTTGGCAGCGGAGCAGCCACGCTCACCCATCGTTTTCAAAGCAGCGAAGCGTCAGCTAAAGACACAATCCATTCCCATCATGATTGCTTCCGACTGGCACGTCGAAGAGGAAGTCGGGGAGGAGACGGCTCCGGGCGCGCTGTACACGCTCGATGTAGCAGAAGAACGTATCTATAATTTCGGTAAGAATTCGCTGACCCTAGTCAACGCAGCCCGTGCTCACACCCAAGTGAAGGAAGGGATCTTGCTCCTTCTGGGGGACCATTACACTGGACACATTCATGAAGAACTTCATGAAACAACGAGCCTTTCCCCTGTCGAGTCTATCCTCTGGCTGAGGGAAAGAATCAGTGCATTGATTCATTACCTGCAAGACAACGGGGATTTCGAGAAGCTCACGATAGTTTGCAAGATCGGGAATCATTCGCGCACAACATTGAAACCGAGGATCGCTACGGCACACAAACATTCATTTGAATGGTTGCTCTACCACATCCTCGCTCTTGAGTTCGAGAGGGATAAGACGATTGAGTGGGTCATCGAACCCACCTACCATACGATGCTGGATGTTTACGGGATGAAGCTGCGCGTTCACCATGGCGATTGGAGTGGTCGATACCAAGGGGGCATCGGAGGTTTGGCTGTCCCTCTTTCCAAGTCGCATCTGAAGTGGAACCAAGACCCGCACTTGAGGGCCGACAGGGACATCATCGGCCATTGGCATTCATTTGCCGAAAGCACGGGGCGTATAATTATTAACGGGTCACTCATCGGCCCAAACAAATTTGGAATCAAGGTGCAATCCCATGAGAGGCCACTGCAAAGTTTTTCACTCATCAGTGAAAAGTTCTGTGACGAAACGATCCGCGCCCCCGTCTTCGTTGAGTGACGCCTGCGGGATCTCCGATCCCGTAGTTGAGCCTGCGTCTGGTGATGAACTCGCTCGCAATTGGGCGAGAGAAACCAAGCGTGTCATCAAGACGATGCTTGGGAAATCCCTATTCGCTGGTCACGAAACCGCTTACCCGGTTGCAATCCGGTGGACAAAAATGCCGGATGACGAATGGGGCGATGCCGGGCTAAAGGACTACAAGGTTGGAAGGCGATTCATCATTCGGCTAAACAAAGACTTGTTGAAACCGGATGCTAATAGTCGGGATCTAGCGATGTTTATTTTTTGTCATGAGCTTGCGCACTGCTTGGCGTATGGCTCGACAGAGGCCGCCGAGGAATCTCGGACTCGGGTGCATGGAGATCATGGTGCGGTGTGGAGCGTGGAGTATGGCGCTCTCTACGAATCTCTCTTTGACTGAATCTTAACGAGCCGATGCGGGTCATGGCACATTCTGTTGGGTTATCCTGATGGTCCCACCAAGAGAGTTTACAATTCTTGCAAGACAAACTGTCCTCGAATTGGTGACCCATTGCATTCGTCAGATGTTTCGCCTTGGTTTTGTTAGTTCCGTTCATTCGTCTTGAACTCTTCTCTAATCTTTTCTAGGTGATCCAATTCTTTTTCGATTCCCCTGCGAGCTATCTCCGCTGGGCTCGTGCTGAAATGGTCCGCGAGTTTTCTGGCTCTCTCCTTGAATTTTTTGGGGACCCTGATATTCCAGTAGGTTGCTGGTGCGTAGAGCCGTTTATAACTTCTTGTCATCATCCGGCTCAGAGGCTAGTGCCCAGCCCACGGCGGCGTACCCCGCAATGTCGAGCCACGAGTCATAGTGGTTCGGAGATTGCTGGAGGCGAGCAACCTTTGTGAGGATCATCATCACCGCTGCATCGACCGTCGTGATATCCTCCTTTGAACCTGCCCCCTTCGCATCAAGGTACGCATTCCACAGGCATTGGATTCTCCCGTAGTTCGTTGCCGGTGCCCCGTATTCCCGCATGCGTAGCTTGGTTGTGAGTGTTGCAGCTTCATGCAGAAGCTTCCTCATTCTCTCGTCCACTTCCAATTGTTTCTCTTCATCTACCAAGGTAGTTTGTCCTTTCCGTTTTCAATGGTCGCTGAGAAGGCATGGTAAAGCGCAGAGAAAATCAATTGTGCCTCTGTGTCTGTTCGGAGTTCAGACCGTGAGTCGATCTTGCACACCCTACGCAGGAGCCGGGCTGCATACTCTTCTTCGTTGTCTCCCCACTCATCGGGCCCGGTTGGATCGACGCCCGAGAATTCCTTAATCCAATTCTGGAATCGATTCGATCTGCATAGCATCCCTGCCTGCTGCACGATCGCATCGGCCTCGACGCTTGCCTCAAGTTTGACCGGCTCGTTCTCATCGTTGAGTTGGACAATCGAACATTGGTACCTAGTCCCCACCCATGAGGAGAATAGCTCCTTGGGTACATCACTTGGGTGGATGACCATTGTCAGGTGGTAACCGTCCTTTGTTTGACGAAACGAGGTTTTAACTGCCTCGAAATTCAAAGTGTAGTCTTCTGATCTATCCATAGTTGGTGGTTAACCTCCGCCCATTTCTCTGCATCTACTCGTTTGCGGATCCAAAAGAATTCCTCGTCTCCAGTGTGATGCAATTCGGTGTGGCAAAAACGACAAAGGGGGACCGTCAGTGCATCGGATTCTTTGCCTCCGATGATTCCTGACGATCCCCCTACATGCCTGAGATGATGCGCGTCATCCGCTGGTCTGCGGCAAAGCAAACAGGGATTGTTGCGTACCCACTTCAAGTACGCTGCGCTCCTCATCTCAGAAGGGAGTGGGGTTTTCGCTCTCCCCGTTTCCGGCCCCGACTGTAGCCTTGGGCTGGTACTTCTCGGACGCCAGTCGCACGAACACATAGGGTTGTGAGTCTCGATTGCTCACGCCCGTCCATCCGGCGATGTAGATCACCGCACCCCCTGCACCCGCTGCGTCCGCCAGCCCTTTGATGAAGGCCGAATCGACCGGGATCTCTGCTCGGTAGTCCGGGTGCTTTTCACTGCTCTTGTTGTTGGAGTTCATGTACCCTTGATTTGCCTTCTTAACTGCTGCCATGCTCTTTGTGTTCCTTCTTTAGTTGACTCTTACGTTTGGAAAATTCCTCGACCACCGCCGTGTAAACAGCTTTGTCGAGAGCCTCGTACTCTCGGACGTTGTGTGTCCAAAGAGATGTGAGTTGGTCTTGGGTTTCTGCTCCAGCCACGAGCAACGTCCGCACCGCTGTCACCACCGGATGTTCAGATCCGTTACCGGACAAGCTGCCCTTGGGTGCATCGACCTTCTTTTTTGGTGCAGCCTTCTTCTTGGTCTTCTCAGGGGTTGCTTTCTTTTCCAAACGCTCAGACTTCTTGGTCTGCGTGTTGGAAGGCTTAACGGTAACCCCTTCGGGCCCGAGTCCGAGGTACAGGCTGAACCCTAGACCCCACCCCACGGCGAGGCACTTGACCAAGCATCTCATCCTTGAGTCGGAGATATCTCTTGAGGATGGATTCGGCGGTGCGTTCATGCGGTTGTCCATGACGGGCAACCACATGCTTCGGTCTTCCCCCTTTACGGTGACGGTGCATTCAACCATGGCCGATCCATCGGGAAGGAATTCCGTGGGCGAGAATGAAAACGTGGAGTCTGCGTAATGATCCATGAGGATCTTCCATGCCCAACTCCAAGAGAGGAATGTAAGGCCCATCTTTTCTTCGGTGTGTTCCGATACGTCAATCTTTGAAAGTACGTTCCAGACTTCCCTGTAAACGGGATTCGTTTCTGCCATTAGTTCTTCTCCTTTTCCCATGGGTATTCTTCATTTCTCATGTCACACAAATGCTCTGCGAGTGCGAGAGCGCAGACGAAACAGACCGTCGCCCTTGCTGCCCTCCCGGGCTGCGTGCCTTCTTCATTGATCTTGTTCCCCATGTCGGTGAGCAGAGTGATCACATGCTCAAAAGCTTTCTCTCGACTCAACCCGAGATTAGCGAGGGCTGTGTTGAGATCCATGTCCCCCGGGAGTTCATTCATTTTTCTTTGCATCATCCTTCTCCCGACTCAAACGCTTTCCATTGATCACAAAACTTTGCAACGTCGCAGAAGCTCATGCACCGGGTGCGTTCACCCGGGCGCGACTCGACGTAGTAGTCATCGTTGTCTGCTTCATCGATGTAGGCTTCAGCCTGCTCTTCCGAGTTGAGTACCCGGATGGCACGAGACTTTCCGGCTCGCTTGGTGGCTGCGTCGTCGCGCTTGCGGCTGCGCACTGCGAAGGTTTCTTCCTTCTGCCACATCTCCTCAGGGGTGCAGCGCACGATGGTGCCTGCTCTATGGAGTTGGTCGGCAAGCCGATGAGTAGCGAGGCGTCGGAAGAAGAACGCACTGCGTTCGTTCTCTGAACGCAAAGGAATCTGAACCGTCACGCCCGGCGTTTGTGGGTACTCGCGATCATTCTTCGATTGCCTCCAAGACCAGTCACGAAGGATCGCGTAGACCTCAAGCTTCCCAACCGTTGGTTTCGTAACGCCGGGGACCGTTCCGTTCTCGAAGAGGAACGCATACATGCCGAGTTGATCTTCCCATTTTTGCGGGAACCTGAGCGAGTGAATGCTTGTGAACTTGTAGTCGCCGATGGTGTAGGTGCCGTCTTCGTTCTCGTAGTAGAGATCGATGGCCCCGCTCACATCAACTGCTCCCCCATCGACAGAGAGATGGATGCGCTCCTCGGTAGTGTCTTCAATCGTGTGGTCTTCGGCGATGGAATGGATCGCCGTGCCCACGAGCATGAAGATCGACTCGTAGGGGTCAACCTCGATCTCGTCAGCGTGCTGCTTGCGGAGGATCCGGACGCGGGGTGAATCGATAAGCTGGGTGACGGTGTAGTCGGAGCCCTCGCTGTCGTAGTGCGGGGCCTCTGCGAATGCGACTAGCGAGCGAGGCGCATTATGCCTGTTTGTGACGATTGCCATTGCCGCTGCTTAGAGTAATACGTCACAAAAGAATGTCAATTGCCATGGCCGTGTGTCAATTGACATCAGCACGGAATGACCCCCCAATCATTGGTGAGTTAATAAAATCTTCTGGAGTATCCGGCACATCCGGCACATCCGGCACAACTGTCATGGTGGCAGCTTGCAACTGATCATGGATGTTTGCGTATTTGAAATGGAAAGTGTATGCAGAAGAGGGGGGTGATAATGCAGTGGGATTTTCAAGCGACAATCATTGGGGAGCCAGCAAGCAAGGCGAACAGCCGGCGGATCGTTCAGGTCGGCGGCCATCCACGAGTTATCAAGTCGAAGAAGGCATTAGACTATTCGCGCTCGTTTCTGCTGCAATGTCCATCCATCAATCCATTGCTGGACGAGGACGGAGCAAGGTTGCTCGTCGTCCTCGATATCTTTTATCGGACGAGACGCCCGGATCTGGACGAAAGTCTGATCCTCGACCTCATGCAGGACCGCGTGTACCGAAACGACCGGAGCGTGAGGGCGAAGATCGTTCGCTGGCATCTCGACCGGGAGAACCCAAGGTCTGGGATACAGATCCTGAGGCTCTCACCCGACTATGGAGAGGTGTGCTAGTCCAAGCGTACCGGGACTTCTGTCACTCGGAGGCCGAAGCATCTCGCGTTGCGGAATGGTTGCTAACGGAGGACTTTGACTACGTCTGCAACGTGTCGCACGTCGATGCAGACAGGGCTTTGGATGCCTTCAAGAACCTTGCTCGTTATGACTTCCCGCTTCGGAACCGACTCATGAAGGACACCATATCTGCGACAGTGGGTGGGGCACCTTCTACAAAAAATGAGGCCGAGAGGGATTGACCCCCTCGGCCTTCTTGGGTACCCATTTGAGCAATGGCAAGCTCAACCTCACCGTACCTGTACCCTGCTGGCCTGTCAACTTGGCCCTGCTGCTCCCGATTCCGGTTGTCCCCCCGCTCGCCCTATACGTCCTATACATACTTAACTATTCATTTAACTACGTATTAACGTACTCATAATGCATTGCTGCGCCTCGCGCAGCGGAGGAAGAGCATGGACAATGAATTCAGGAATCACATTTTTGAATCTTCCAAAGCGGTCAACGAGGGTAGGGTTTATCTTTCATGCCCAGCCTGCTCCAGTGATCGGAGTAGTGCAGCCAACCGCAAGAAAGAAGTCCTTGCGGTGAGCTACGAGTTTGATCAAGCGGTGTACTTCTGCAACCACTGCGGCATCAGCGGGCATGCTTGGAAGGACGAACTGAATCATAGCCTCGACCATTCGGTGAAGCCGATGGAGTGGGAAAGGTTTGACCAGCTTGGTCAAGCTGACTTGGATTATCTCTCTGGCCGAGGGATCGACGCTGCGAAGTTGGATCTTCTTTCAGACATCCGTTACTTCAATTCTGACGTTGAGTCTGCCAGTGCAATTGGTTTTCCCTACGTGCTTGACCAGAACATCAAGTGGATTGCGCGAGATGTAGACGGTAAGAAACTCTGTCAGTGGGAGGCGAAGGGCGGTGTCAAGAACCTATACAGGCATGAACTCATCGACTATTCCGATTCCGCATTGATCATTTGCGAAGGTGAGATCGATTGCGAGAGTGCCAGACACCTTGGTTTCAATGCTGTCTCGTGCGCCAACGGCGCACCGACTTCATTCCAAGCGCAGAAGGCACTGAAGAACATCAACGCACGGCTCAATTCATTTGACCGTGTCGTGATTGCAATGGATGCGGATGACAAAGGTCAAGCTGCATCGGAGGCTCTCGTTGAACTGGTCGGTCGCAAGCGAGCACACACGGTGAAGTACCCCGCTGGCTGCGGTGATCTGAATGAGATCCTTACGCGCTTTGGACCGGACACGCTGCGCTCTGTCCTCACGAATACTGAACCCTCAATGAGTGGGATCGTTCGAGCCCGGGAATTTTTCCCTGCCATCGACACCATTCGCCGGGACGGTTTTGTGCAGGGCACCAAGATTGGCATCGAGCAACTGGACAATCTGGTGACGTGGCACCCGGGTTCTCTCGTCGTCGTCACGGGTGAGCCGGGCATCGGAAAGTCTACGCTGGTCGATGAGGTTTGCTGCCGGCTCGCCGACAAGGGGTGGAAGTTCGGAATGTTCTCGCCCGAGAATTCTCCCGAGCTACACGTTTCAAAACTTGCCGCCTGCCACGCTGGCGCACCAATCATTGGGGAGGATGTTCTCGCAGACGAGCACGAGTATCAGCGTGCGCGGGAATGGGTTGATGAAAATTTTCTCTTCATCTCTTCGGAGCAGTGCAGCATTAAATCTATTCTCGATAGAGCGGATGCATGCATTGCCCAGCTTCGACCCGAAGGACCGTTCGGGTTGGTGATCGACCCGTGGAATTATATTTCGGACACGGGTGAAGGAAGCGAAACCCAAAGCATCAATGCAGTGCTGGCGCAAGCGCAGTGCTGGGGGCTTGAGAACAACGCCATGGTGGTGGTGGTCTGCCATCCGACAAAAGCGGCAGGCCAGTACGGTACCCAGTCCGGTTACTCCATCTCTGGGTCCGCGCATTTTTACAACCGGGCATCGTTGCTGCTCTCGTTGCAGGCTGACAAGAAAAGTTTCGAGACAGACGTTCACGTTTTGAAAACGAGACACCGCTGGTTCGGAACCAACGGCACTGCGAATTTAACCTTTGATTTAAGTACAGGAAGGTATCGATCCAGAATGGGAAACACGAAAGCGTTGGAAGAAATCGACTGGAGTTCAGTGGAGAAGGGTGACCGGAAGTTCGATGGGCATGATGAGTTTGAGTTGAGCGACGAGCGCCCCGGTAGGGGCGAAACGGATAACCCGGAACCCCCCGAAGCCCAGCTTGAGATGGACGTGGAGATCGAGGTCAACGATGAGCCTGTCCCGTTCTGATCTGTTCTCAAGTAACCTTGAGAAGGGTACCCCGGAGCTTCAGCGCAAGCACCGGGTGGTGCGTGAGAGCATCGATCTTCGTGGGTTGATGACGCGCTCGCGCGTCGAAGATCAGTGCCAGATCGACAAGCTCTTCTTGGAGCACCGCATCGATGCCCCGCAGCACTCCGCAGGAGAGTGCATGATGGACGTTCTCACCCGAGCCGGAGGCTGGCCCCGGTCGGCGGACCTTGAGGCCCTCCACGTCTGCACGCTGCGAGACGCCGAGTCCTCAATCGGTTCTCGCATCATGGCCGCAAGCGGTGCGCTCACCGCCCTGCGCAGGGTTTCCGAGGCAGCCCGGAACTCCACAATCATTGTGATCTGGCGCGATCGCCCGATCTCGCCAGACAGATTCCCCGATCTTCGTGAGGGACTCGACGCATTGGTCCGCCACTTCCGCACCGGAGGGGTGAGAGATCCGCGCGCTGCGTGATGCTGGCTCCGGTCCTCTAGGTGCTGCGTGCGGTGAAGTCCATCTCGCGCAGTAACCGGGGGGGAGGTTCGGAGTGAGCAGGGGTGACGGGGCAACCCGTCGCCCCGTCTGCGTTCAGGCAAAAAAAAATGCCCGGAGGGCCGAAGCCTTCCGGGCATTTTCTCTTTGTGGGTCTTGTCTCGAAGTCATCTCTCAATCATTGGTGGGCTCAGTCTTCTGGGTCAATAAGCCTTATCGACCCTTTCCTGCAACGTGGGGAGAAGCCTTGTCGATCAAGACCCTGTATTCCCTTCCGTCATTCGTTGTTCCCGAAGCCGGTCCAACCCATGACCCCTTGACCGGGATGATCTGACCCTTCTTGAACGTGAACTTCTCTGATCGAAGTTCCCGCAAGTGTGCTCGCCGTTCGTGCGACCGCCGCTTGCTCCCGTCCGGGTTTGGAATTCCAAACTGTTCCCGAATCTCTTGCGGTTCAAGCGAAAGGTAGACGGGCCTTTCCGAGATCAAAGGGATCGATTGCTTGCGCTTCGCCTTCTTGTTCTGCTTCTTCTTCTTCTGGTTCACACGAACGATGAATCGTTTGTGCGACTGGATCGCAATGAGAAGATCGAAGACCGCTTGTGCGGTGTCGCCCAGCGTGTCCTTCGGGTTCGTGGGCGCTTCGACGGCGTCGTCATCTCCTTCGTGCCATGCCAGAACGACGGACCCGTTTGACATTAGATCCCACCGCACCAATGGCAGCACTGCAAACGAAAGCGGATCCCCTTCTTCACTTTCGTGAAGTGCTTCTTCGTGCTGATTGATGCACCCAAAGCAGAAGGACGAGTGCGAGTACGCACCCGTGTCACCCACCCACTCAGCCGGTTCCCTGTTCGGGTGCATGATGAAGAACATCCAAGTTCCCGCCAGCCCGCTGGTGGAGGTGTCGTCCTCGATAACTAAACCCGGATTGGCGACACAATCGTCGGTGTCTTTGAGGCGCGTGATGACCGCGATTGCCTCACCCGGCAAGTGGATTGCGCAAACCTTAAACGGGAGCACGAACGTGTGGAACATGGACCTGATCATGTCCATCCATTCCACCTGCGGAATTTCTTTCCCGTTACGCTGGCGCACCGCTTGCTGGTAGGTGCTTCCGTTCCACGTATCTGTTTTTCTTGGAAGCACGAAATGCCTCGACGATGCCATCCATCTTTTGATGTCGGTGAATGCATTCGATTTCCTTGGCGCGAGTTCTTCCAAGCCTTCGATGATTCGCGACCAGAGTTTCCATACCCTTTCCCTGTTGTCAGGAGAAGACCGAAGTGAACCATCGGTATCTCGGTAGTGGAATCCCGTTTTGTTCAGCAGGGATTTCTTCAACCGAAAGACTTCGGGTATGCGGGCTGACTTGCCCAGTGAGTTCAAGTCTTCCATCTTCATGTCACTGTCCTTCGTGATCTTCGTGATGTCATGCTTTACGAAACTTGCCATTGCTCTTTCCCTTTCTGCACGTCATGCGTGCTGGTTGTTGGTTGCTAACGATCACCGTTTATTATTCCTTCTTAATCCCTTCGCCTTCCACCTCATCAATGCGTTGGGGAATTCTTTCCTCAAACGCTTCCAGTTGGGGCGGTTCTTCGTGATCATCGAGGCCCTCGTAGGGCAGCCCGAAGAGCTTGTTGAGTCCCGGTAGCATTTCCTTCATCATCTGATCCCGGGTCAGGCTTGACCGCCGGTACCAAGCGCAGACCAAGGGAAGGTCATCGGTTTCCTCGACCCCGAGCAGCAGCCTTCCCCCTCCCTCAAACTCGATGGACTCTACCTCCCATGCAAACGGTCCCTTGTTCTCACCGTCAGGCCCGATGCGGGTTGTACGCCGCCTTTGGTGGACACGCCTGACCTTCTTCCCAACGATATCTACTGCCCTCACTACTCGTTCTCCCTTCGTGTCATTGTGTATTGGTTGTGGGCCTCGCACCCACCCGGAGATTCTACTGCGCTCGCCTTCACCTCTAAGTTGCGGCGCGCTCCCCGCATGCTTTGCTTCGGCGGGGAATCGAAGGGGTGCCTGTTTAGACATGACCTCCGGTACCAGTTGGTGGGAGAAGTCTTGTTACAGCGCATCCTGCGAAGCCCTTTTCTCTTGAATCCCTTCGGGATGAGGAGATAGCGTTCGTTCGCAGTTTCGCTTGCGTCTTGCGCGAGCAATGGTCGCCGCATCGTTGCTCATCTTGCTTCGCCTAGGCCGCGAGTCGAATGGGTCTGGCACGAAGGCCACTGCGTAACCGCATGCAAAACTGAAAGCCACGACAGAGAAGATCCAGAGAAAGATCCACGTCATGCTGAGTCCTCCTCGAAATCTTCGGGCGTACATCTCCTTGCGCCAAACGAAGAGAGCGCACGTTCGATTCTTCCATACGCTGCGCTACACGCTTGGTCTGCCTGCCAATGCCTCTTCGGATGCTTCGCCGTGATGCCACACTCCTTGCACTTCACGTCGTCGTACTCAAAAAGATCCCGCTCCCAAATCATTTTCAGTCCATGGCGTGCGTTCACCAAGTGCTTGACGATTTCACGCTCTTTCTCTGACAGATTCTCCAGTGTCCTGTCCTGAGTCACCCAGTCGATCTTCTTCTGCTTTTCCGCGAACATGCTTGCTATTCCTTTCCAGTTGCTCGACCACCCACACGGTGATCTGGTTTGTGAGTGAACGGTGGTTCTGATCCGCGATCAACTTGATCTCGTCGCATGCACCACTGTCCAGCCGAATGTTGATTGTTTTCTTGCTCATGTTTCCTCCGAGCTTGAAAGAGAAAACCCCGGGCGAGAACTCCCCGCCCGGGGCATCGGCTACTTATTCGCAGTGATGCGAATGTGCTTGCCGAAGGGGGGATCGCTTCGTCCCCCGTACGTATCCGCCCAGACCACTGGGCAATCGGGGACCGGCACCGTTCGCCAGTCGAATATTCCCATATCAGTGAGAAAAATTATACACACGTACTCCTCACCGGAATCCACCAGCCACTTGAGCGGCGGGCCCACGAGGGTGCCACCGTAGCCCGAGCGGTCGGGGTTCTCGAAACGTGCGCCGGATTCAAAAACCTCAACGCTCTTCACCGAGTCGTCGAACTGAATCCAGACCACTGCTTCCGGCTCGACCGGAAGATCGTTGATGATCTTCTCGCACTGCGCCAGACCGAGATCGAACTCGTCCGATCCCACCGAGCCCGAGCAGTCGGAGCAGATCGCAATGCGGCCAACCCCTTCGCGCTGCGTGCCGGGAAGGTACAGGCCGTTGCCGATCATTCGGCGGTCAGGCCGGGACCAAGTGGAAGTGGGATCACCAGCGATCGACTTCGTAACGAAGTCACGAAGCTCTTCCTCCCAATCGTAAGTGGAGTTCTTCCACGCACCATCGAGTGCGTCGGAGAATCCACCGCTCGTCCCGTTTCCAATCATGTCGGCGAGACGCTTCGCGCTCTCGTTACCGATGGCCTGCTTCACGAGTTCCTTGTCGCGCTCTTTTTCAGAGAGCGGTTCACCGTTCTCGTCCTCGGCATCCTCGACCTCGCCCCACTCCTTCGGATCGGGAAGTTCGTACTCCTCGTCCGAGTCCTCGTCCGACTCATCCGAGCCATCATCCGAGCCATCATCCGAGTCGTCGGATCCATCGTCCGACTCCTCATCCGACTCATCGTCTCCGTCCGGCCCATCATCACCATCGTTGGTGTCTTCGTCTTCTTCTGCTTCGCGGGTGGGTCCATTGCCTTCGCCCTCTTCACCCTCTTCGTCTTCTGCTTCTTCGTCCTCTTCTTCTGCTTCGCGGGGCGGGCCGTTGCCTTCGCCGTCTTCTCCTTCCTCTTCCTCTTCCGGCGGGCGCTTCGGGCCGGGCCCTTCTCCCTGCTGCTTCAACAGCACGTAGATCTCTTCCTCCGAGAGTTCATCGAACTCAGGGTTGATGAGTGCGCCTTCGGGAAGGGCGATCCCCGCTGCATGCAGGACGCGGTTCACAACGTAGTCGCACGCGATGTTCCAGCGTTGCGCATTGCGGTTGCCTCGTCTCACATGGTGGCCGAGTGCCACATGCAGAAGCTCGTGAAGAAAGACTCCGATGAGTTCTCGTGAAGAGAGCAGTGCGGTGAACAGCGGCGAGAACTTCACCGATGTTCCGTTCGTGCATGCCGTCTTGACCTTCGGATCGAGCGCAAGCTTTGCGCGGATCGAACGCTCACCCATGAATGGATGATCGAGTAGCGCGTGCCGGCGCGTGTCCTCCAGTCGGCCCTCTTCCTTCTTGATGTTGGCCTCGTCGGCCAGCCATGCTTTCGGGTTCTTGATACTTGCCATTTGAATTTACCTCTGTTCAAGGTTGATGGTTGAGTGGGCGGGGCGGGCACCATGCCCGCCCCTTCCCTTCATGCGTAGCCTCGGAGCTTGTCGGCCAGTGCGGAAGCTTTCTTCCCAACAGATTGTCGGAGTTCCTTGTCTTCCTTGAGGTCGTCAAACTCAGGAGTCAAGATCACATTCGTGATCTCGGTGGCGATGCCTTCCAGACCCACGTCCCGGTTCCCGTCTTCGTCGGGGATGTTCAGCCCGTCCACCGCCGACACGAGTTCCGAGAGATGATCCTGCACCGTTTGCTGGTACAGCTTCGCGCGGGGCTTCACCCCGTACTGGGTCAACGCGGTGGCACTTGCACGCACCAGCGTTTCGAGTCGCCCGAAAAC
>Ga0310342_100001708_pt1 | contig 13759 bp, 10 predicted proteins | sample S15DNA20500_MG_FD_206155 | JGI IMG/M metagenome (GOLD analysis project Ga0310342, IMG submission 206155) | Marine microbial communities from station ALOHA, North Pacific Subtropical Gyre - S1503-DNA-20-500_MG | ecosystem: Environmental > Aquatic > Marine > Oceanic | place: Pacific Ocean: North... | reverse complement strand
GAAAGAAGCCAGGAGATCTACGAAGCCTTGCAAGGGGAGGAACCACGCCGGCAGACACTGGCTCGCTGGACCTATGTCGCAGCCCTGCGTAGTCTACAGTTAGTGAGCGAGGAAGAACTGGTGCGATTCTACCTTGAGGACCTTTCCCCCGAGGATCGGGAGGACCTGGATCACTTTTCCGGGGACCGGTTCCGACGGGCTCTGAACGACTACTATCTTCGCGACAAGGGGATTCGCACTCCCTTTGGCAGGCGTGCTGGGAGCCAGCAGTGAGACCGGGTGGAGGAATTCCGGTCAATCAGGATCGCGTGCCATGATCAACGCTGGAAGTGTGGTCGAAAGGTAATAGCGACGCGGGATGCTTAACTCAAGCAGTGCCTCGAGCGTTCCGTCGGGGGCCTGCTGGCTTCGAATCAGGGGAATAAAGTCGAGCAATCCGGCTGCTGTTTCGTAACGAACAACACGGATATTGTTTGGATCCAGGGACGTATTTTTTTGCCGAGCCAGTTCGATGGCCCGTTGAATTGCATCCTCGACAAAACCGATCCTGTCAATCAGACCGTACTGGAGTGCCTTGTTGGCTGTGAAGACCTCACCGGTTGCCAGGTTTCTCCCCGAGGTGGTATCCACGAGAGTATTCTCGTCGTTCTTTAATGCTGGCCGACCCGCCATCACGATCTGCTTGAATCGTTTGAAAGCATCATTCACATGATCCTGGAGGATCACACGATGCTCTTCCGGCATTGCCTGGGTCATGCTGAGAATCTGTTTGCGTTCGTGGCTGACCACCGAGTCGTCCTTGATATCAAAACGAGCCATCAGTCCGCTCAGGTCATAATGAGGGATAATCACCCCGATGGAGCCGGTGGTGGTGGTTGGTTCCGCAAAGATGCTATCCTCTTCCGATCCGACTGCCATCGACACGTAATAACCTCCGCTGGCAGCAATTCCTCCCATGCTTACCACGATCGGCAGTTTCGTCTTTTCCTTTAGTTCCTTCAGGTGGTGATAGATGTAGTCTGAACCGGTAACGGTTCCGCCAGGCGAATTCACTCGCAAGACGATTGCCACGATATTCGGGTCCCCTGCAATCCGGTCTATCTGGCGCTTGGCATGGTTTCCACTTCCAATCACCCCCTCGATATCCAGGATGGCGACCTTGTTCGTGGCTTCCTGGGAGAGCGAGTGATGGTGTTCAATCATTCCGTTGCTCGTGTCGAAATACTCCCGAGTGGATCGCTCTTTGCTGATCAGCATCAGCAGGCAGATGACAAACAGGAGCCAGCCGAGTCGTGACAGTGACCGCGACAGGTTTCCACGTGGAGCAGGCTGGATGATCACGGTTGGCGTTGCCGGCTTGTCCTGGTCCACGGGAGCCGGACCTTCTTCCAGAATCGGGTTTTCGTCTGGCCGGTTATCTTTTTCGTTCTCGTTCAAGAGATGCCCTGTTCCTGGACCGTGGATCTGACGTCCTGGTTCCATTCTATGTGGCATTGTTTACCACGACCAGTTCACGGTGGTGTTGCCCCAGATCCCGTTCTGCCAGTAAGCTATGCGGACTACTACCGGGCCAGCCCAGGTGACGGTTAACAGGTTGAGTAGCGGGAAGCAGTTTTTCCTGTTTTGGAGCCTGGAAAGAGAACCTGTTTTGTCGAGAGAGTGAAACGTGTTAATTGCTACCACAACGGAGTGTTTTAAACACCTTTCTTTTGATGAAGCGGTGCAGCGCATTTCCGACCTGGAATACACCTCGATTGAAATTGCCATCAAGCAAGACAGCCAGCACCTGACACCGGAAAAGGTTGTCGGCGATCTGGATGCAGCAGTCTTTCAGTGTCACAACCCTAACCGCCTTCACGTGGTGGCTTACTCGTTCCAGTCGTCTGCGAGTGGGGATGATTTTTTTCGTCAGTTTGATGCCGTCTGTCGTCTTGCCAGGTTGACGCGTGTCGTCTCGATAACGGTTGATTCCGGGGAACTTGGGATGCCCTTCAACGAGGAAGTTGAACGATTGAGGAAGCTGGTGGGGATTGCCAGCGAGCAGGGAGTGCAGGTCGGAATGCGCAGCCAGATAGGATGCCTGAGTGAGGATCCTGCAACGGTTGCCGTGCTCTGTGATAACGTGGAAGGCCTGGGCCTGACACTTGATCCAAGTCACTATGTCCATGGGCCACATGGTGGACGAGATATTGACGAGTTGATGAAGTATGTGTGCCATGTGCAACTTCGTGACAGCAGCAGGGAAGAAATGCAGGTCCCGGTAGGCCAGGGCGAAATTGACTACGGGCGACTGATGACACAGCTCACTCTGATTGGCTACAGCCGGGTACTGAGTGTCCATATCATGGACCTTCCTTCCATCGATCACGTTGGCGAACTCAGGAAAATGCGCCTGCTGCTGGAAAGCATGCTCTAAAACGTTCGTCGTGAGCGGCGATTTTTTCTCGCCCCGCTTCAACCCTCCTTCGGGCTGCGATAGGATGAAACCCTGTTGGCCAGGCCCGTTGACCTGGGCAGATGAGTTTCTCACGTGGAGTCCTGACATGTATTGCTCGTCGTCGAAATACCTCGCTCTCGCGCTGTTGGCTCTGCTGAACTGCCTTCCTGGTCTTTCTACCCGGTTGGAAGCGGGGGAGGGTCAGCAAGCAATGCAGGTCGAAAGGTCCGATTTCGGTACGACCGCGGAGGGAGAGCCTGTCGAGCTCTACACCTGTACCAATGCCAATGGACTGAAACTGAAAATGATGACCTATGGAGCGATCGTCGTGTCGTTGGAAGTGCCCGACCGGGATGGCACGCTGGCAAACGTGAACCTTGGTTATGAGAAGCTCGATGGCTACCTTGCCGGGAGTCCCTATTTTGGCGCCACGGTAGGCCGCTATTGCAATCGAATTGCCGGGGGGACGTTCAGTCTCGACGGGAAGGAATATACCCTGGCGACAAACGATGGGAGCAATCACTTGCACGGCGGCGACGTCGGTTACGATAAAGTTGTTTGGGACGCCAGGCCCATTCGCAGGCGGAGCGAGGTGGGTGTCCGGTTTCAATACACCAGCAAGGATGGCGAGGAAGGATATCCAGGAACGGTCCGTCTGACAGCTCTCTACACACTTACCAACAACAACGAGTTGAAGGTGGAGTTTCTGGCCCGCAGTGATGCTTCGACGCCGCTGAATCTCACCAACCACTGCTACTGGAACCTGGCCGGCGCAGGCTCCGGGACCATTCTTGATCATCAACTGCAGGTGGAGTCGGACAAGTACCTGGCCGTGGATGATACGCTCATCCCAACGGGGAAAATGCTTGATGTAAAAGGGTCACCGCTGGATTTCATCGCGCCGCATGCGATTGGAGAACGTCTCAAGGCGATCCCCGAGATCGAGGGACTGCCCCAGGGATATGACCATTGTTTCGTGCTTCGTCGTGACAAGGGTGGCATGGCATTCGCTGCCAGGGTGAGTGATCCATCCAGTGGCAGGACGATGGAGATCTCTACCACGCAACCAGGACTGCAACTGTATTCAGGCAACTTTCTGGACGGCATGGAAGGAAACGGTGGCCACCAACAATACGAGGCTTTCTGTCTGGAAACACAGCATTATCCGGACTCGCCCAACCAGCCCGGGTTCCCCTCAACGATTCTCCATCCCGGGAAAAAGTACCACCACATCACAGTGCATGCTTTTTCGGCCAGGTAGCTTCCTGGCAAACCGGACGATCAGCACGATGCGCCTTTCTACGTTTTTTTGCCGTTGACACTGTACGCATGTATATTATAGTGTCGATGAAACAAAACAGCATCCTTGCATGGAATACCGCATGCAGCGAGCAGGATGGAATACGGGGCAAGACAGGTCCAGGGAGAACAGGCCATGGCACCGAATGACCAGCTGACATCCAGGCAAAGAGAGATCTTTGAGTTGATTCGGGAGATGATCACCAACCGGGGATATGGTCCCACGGTTCGTGAAATAGGTGACCATTTTGGTATCCGCTCGCCAAATGGAGTGATGTGCCATCTCAAGGCACTCGAGAAAAAGGGATTCATTTACCGAAGTCCGAAAAAGTCCCGTGCGATCGAGTTAACGGCTGAGGTGCAGGAAGCCGAACGCGGGTTGCCATTGGTTGGCGTTGTGGCAGCGGGTGCGATGGAACTGGCTTTTGAACAGAACGAGCGAATTGAGTTTAACGACCTGTTTCACGGGAGTGACCAGTTTGTGCTGGAGGTGCGAGGCGACTCGATGGTGGATGCCCACATCTCTAGTGGCGATTACGTGGTTGTCAAGAAGCAGTCCACTGCCAGGGCAGGACAGATGGTTGTTGCCCAGACCGAAGAAGGAGAGGCCACGCTGAAGTACTGGCATCCCGAGTCCAACCGTATCCGGCTGCAACCGGCCAATGCAGAGATGGAGCCGATCTACGTTACCAATGCCTCGGTCCTGGGCATCGTGGTGGGCGTGGTACGCAGTGTCAACTGAGCGGTTTGGAGTGATCCCCTAGCTTGCCTTGCGGTCTTCTGCGGCTGCGCAGTTGAGCTTGTTGTAGAGTGTCTTGAGGCTGATCCCCAGTTCCTCAGCGGCAGCCGGCTTGTTGCTGTCGTTCCGTGCCAGGGCGGCATGAATCGCTTCCATCTCCAGCTGCTTGAGGGTCTTTCCGGCCAGCGGGGAGGGTGTTGCACCCGGTTCTTTTTCCAGGAACCGTTTGGGCATGTGTTCTGGACGAATGGGAAGCTGGTCACAGAGAATCATGCCATGTTCCACGGCGTTGACCAGTTCCCGGACATTTCCTGGCCAGTGATAGGACTGGAGCATTACCAGCGTTTCATCCGAAAAGATCACGGCGGGCTGGGTCATTTCCCTGGAGAGCCGCTGGTAAAGGTGTTCGGCAAGTTGTGGAATATCTTCACTATGTTCTCGCAGGGCAGGCAGGATGATCTCGAAGGTGTTGATGCGGAACATCAAGTCCTCGCGGAAATCCCCGGACCGGGCCATGGCAGGCAGGTCACGGTGTGTTGCGCAGATAATCCGCACGTCGACCTGGAAGACCTGTTCATCGCCAACACGACGAACCTCTCCACTCTCGAGTACTCGGAGTAGCTTGGCTTGCATCGCCCTGGGGAGTTCCCCAATCTCGTCGAGCATCAACGAGCCACCATTGGCGACCTCGAAAAGTCCCCGGCGGCTCTCGTCAGCCCCGGTGAAGGCACCCTTGCGATGGCCAAATAATTCACTTTCAATCAGGTTTTCCGGCAGTGCTCCGCAGTTCACTGCCAAAAAGGGCATCTCGGCACGCAGGCTCTGCTGGTGAATCGCCCGGGCGACGAGTTCCTTGCCGGTACCGGTTTCGCCGCAGACCAGGACGGTGGAATCTGTCGGGGCGACGCGTTCGATCAACTGCTTCACGTCGACTATCTGGGGTCCATTGCCAACCAGTTCAGGATCTCCTTCCACACGCAAGAGTTGTCGCTTGAGGGCATGGTATTTTTTCTCCAGCTGTCGTTTGTTTGCGATCTTCGATAGCAGGGTTTTTAGTTCAGCAAGCTTGCAGGGCTTGGTCAGGTACTCAAATACGCCAAAACGGACGGCCGCGATGGCACTTTCCAGCGAGGACTTGCCGGTCAGGATAACGATATCCATGTCAGGACTGATCTCGCGAGCCTGCTGAATGACATCGATTCCCGAGATTCCGGGCATATCGAGGTCCACGAGCAGGCAATCGAATGCCTGTTCGTTGATCACCTCGATGGCGGTTATGCCATCGGGGCAGACGGTCACACGGTGTCCCATGCGAGGCAACTCAATCCGCATCAGTTCCTGTAACGACTGCTCGTCGTCGGCAAACAGGATCTGCAGTTCCTCAGGCAACCTTGTCTCTTCTGGTTTTTCCATGGCCTTCCTCGGCAATAGGCAGGAGGATTTTAAGGACGGATCCTTTTCCTTCCCCGGGGCTTTCAGCAATGATCTGGCCGCCGTGGTCAGTGACGATACGATAGGTGATGGAGAGTCCTAACCCGGTTCCGTGGCCGTCTCTGCGGCGGGTAAAGAAGGGCTCAAAGAGATGTTCGAGAACCTCCTCGGTCATGCCACAGCCGTTATCACGGACAGTCAGGACAGCCTGTCGACCCTGGCGCCCAAGATCGATCCAAACAATACCCCCTGTCTCCAGGCTATCCAGAGCGTTGATGATCAGGTTTAACACGACCTGTTTCATTTCCTGCGAGTTGACCATGGCAATCACATCGGAATTTCCCTCGTAGAGGACCTTGCGATTGCGATATTTTCCCAGGTGTTGAACCATGTCAACCACGTCTGCAACCACTTCGCCCAGGTGGGTTGCCTGTCGTTCCACCTCTCCGATTCGTGAAAAATCGAGCAGGCGACTGGTGATCTCCTTGCAGCGAAATGCCTCGTCCTGGATTCGACGAAGGTAGGTGCCAAGCACTTCCTGTTCACTGGTTTCAAGTGATGCCTGTTGATTGCTGCCCATTTCCGGGAGGCGGGATTCGAGTGATTCGGCACACCAGGCAATGGACGCCAGCGGGTTGTTGATTTCATGTGCCACGCCGGCCGCCAGGAATCCAACACTTGCCAGCTGTTCGCTGCGAACCACCTCGCGGGTTCGTTGCTTTACCTGTTGGTCCAGCTCGTCGTGAATCTGCTGGAAGTTGGATGTCATGTCATTCATCGCCCCTGCCAGCTCAGAGACCTCATCATGTGTATCCAGCTCGATGCGATGGTCAAAATCGCCTGCAGCCACGCGCCGGGAACCGGTGATCAGGACCTGGAAGGGGCGCAGCAGCCACTTGTTGAATAACCTTATTACCTGGTAAAGGGCAATCGCGGCGAGAATACTGGAAATCCAGGTGAGTACGATCAATGTCCGGTATTGCACCCTCACCTGGCCGGCGAACTGGTTCATTCGCTGCTGGAGATGAGCTGGCAGGTTGTTTGCGAGCTGGTTGAGAGTATGAAGTTCTCCGTGAAGCAGGTCGACTTTTCCGGAGCTCGTCATCCACATCGTGCCTGAGCTGACTTCGGCCAGTCGGTCCAGGGAATCCTCGATCTGTTTGACAATCTGCAGTTCCGGCTTGGTGTCGCCAAGCATGTTGCCGTCGGCATTGGCTATCAACAACTGGTTTCGGTATTGCACCAGTGCTTGCATTGCCACCTGGTGCTGTACCTGGAAGGATTTTTCGATCTGACGATCAGATGGGAGCCGATCGTCGTTTCCAGGTTGATCTGCCGGGTTCTTTCCGACGACAGCCTGGAGCTGGTTGATACTGTTGGTGAGGTCGCCGGAGAGGGGAAGCTCTCGTGCCCGCTGACTGATACTGCGAGCCAGTCGCCGGTAAGAGTAGACGCCACGGAAGCTACCGAAAGAGAGTCCTGCCAGGATCAGGAAGAGTAGCCCGATACAGAGCAGCAACTTGGATCGGATTGGCCATCGGGAGAGCATGTTTTGTCACTCCGGCAGGAAGCCTCTTGTCATGTCAGGCTGCCTGGCGAGATGGTCTCGTTTCGGTTGTCATCCCCTGGCACCGGAGGAGCAGGTTTTCAAGTCGAGCGGATGCACGCCAGCGGTTTCCCGCATGTCGGAGCAGGGTACTGGCCCGGTCCCGTAGATATTGCCAGCGGAGGTGGTAGCCCAGCGAGTTGTATTGTGTGAGTGCCCGGAGCGAGAGCGAAAAGGACGTGCTCTCCACATCGGGCGTCTCCCCTTCTGCAGGAAGGGGTCCCCGGGCAAGCAGGATTTGCAGGTTCTTGTCCGAAGCTGACGAGAAGAGCTGCCTGACAACCATCCCATTTGCCTGGGCAAGCATCGTGAGGGTGGAGGGTGTGAAATTGTAGATGTGGGCGAAATGGAATTGCTTGCCGGGGGCCGCGTGGGGGGCAGAGAAATTTGGCACCTCGATGTAGCAGAGTCCATCGGTAGCCATGAGCTGGCGCAGTTTCCGTAGCGCAGACGAAGGATCGTTCAGGTGTTCCAGCACATGTACGAGCAAAACAAGTTGCTGATTTGCCTTTCCCTCGAGCTGGTCCAGTGAGGATTGCTGAATCTCGGCATGCAACTGGTCGCGTGAAAACTGGCAAAATCCCCGTCCAGGTTCAATCCCGCTTGCCTGGTAACCAGCAAGGTCGAAGTTCTTGACGGTGCAGCCGATTCCGGAACCGATTTCCATCACCCGTGCTGATTGTGGAATTCGATGGCCAAGCAGGTTCACCAGCTGCTCACCGCGTTTCCATTCTCTCAGGACACGGTAGGGGGAGGGGGTGAACTCACCATGGTAGTCATCGCGATATTGTCCCTCGTAGTATTCCGACAACTCTGCATCGCTGGGAATGGAACCATGGGAGACCAGCCCGCAGTTCTGGCAGAGAACCGTTTCCAGGGGATTGCCTCGCCGATCGAGATCTGCTGCCCGGAGGAAGTTTCTTTCACCACAAAGATTGCAGGGGGTGCTTCGATCGGACTCGGAAAATGACTGCCTGCTGGACAAGGGTCGCTTTCTCCTGGAAAAGGGGCCATTACAGGTATTCCCGGCAATCGGCACGGCCTGCAAACGATATCCGGGGGTACGTTTCAGGTCAATTCCAAACAAACCGGATAGGCAGTTCCGCTCAGACCAGAAATCCTGATTTCCACAGTTGGCGAAAACTGGTAAAGTCATCCCTTCCGAAAAAGGCTGGAAAGCGGCATGAGGCTGCCAGACCTTCGTGCTTCAAGGATGGGACCGGATTGATGCGACAGATCACTCGGCATATTGTCTTCGAGCTGATCAAGGTCTTTTTCACCGTCCTCGCCATGATGACGATTTTGATGCTTCTCGTGGGCCTGGTGCAACGCGCGGTGGTCGAGGGGATGGGGCCGTTACCTGTCCTGCGACTGATTCCCTTTCTTCTCCCCGACGCGCTCCGTTTTGCGATCCCTGGGACGATGCTGTTTGCAGCCTGTTCGGTTTATGGCCGCATGTCGGCGGACAATGAAATTGTTGCGATCAAGAGCCTCGGTGTTTCTCCACTGGTGGTTGTCTGGCCCGCGATGGTACTGGCGTTTGCCGTCAGTCTTACGGCTGTCTGGTTCAATGATGTTGCTGTCTCCTGGGGACGCCAGGGGATAAACCGCGTGATCCTGCAATCGGTCGAGGAAATTGCTTATGGCATGCTTCGCAGCCAGCAATCGTATTCAACCCGTCGGTTTTCAATCCATGTGAAACAGGTCAAGGGTCGGAAGCTGATACGCCCGACGATTTGTTTTCATGCACATGGGGACTCTCCGCCAGTAACCCTGGTAGCCGAACAGGCGGAACTGCGTCTCAATCCGGAAAGTAATCGCCTCAAGATCATGATCGAGAACACACAGTTTGACATTGGCAGCAGTACCCATGGACAGTGGCCGGACCTGCTGGAATACGAACTCCCGCTCTCCGCCATCTCGGGGGACAACGCATCAATACCTGGTCCATCGCAGATTGCGATGCGTGATATTCCGGTACAGGCAGGTATCCAGAGATCAGAAATCCAGCAGCATCAACAGGCGATGGCGGCGACGGCGGCCTACCAGATGCTGACAGGGGATTTCGCGGCACTCCACGATGAACAATGGAATGACCGCTACGAGCAATTGGGCTGGCAGAATTTCAAGCTCAACCGGCTCAATACCGAAATCTGGCGCCGGTGGGCAAACGGTTTCAGTTGCCTGGCATTTGTGCTTGTCGGAGCAGGCCTGGCCATCTTGTTGAGGACGGCAGATATCTGGACAAGCTTCGGGCTCTGTTTCCTGCCTATCCTGATTGTTTACTATCCGATAATGCAATTTGGAGTGGACAGGGCAAAAATCGGGGAGTTACCGGTTTACAGTGTTTGGATCGGCAACCTGGTGCTTTTCTTCTTCGCCGCTTTGTTTCTTCGCAAGGTGAACCGATACTAGTTGGCAGGGAAGTGTCTTAAAATAGAACGAACTGGCAGGTTCTCTCAGAGAAGCACTGGATGATCATGGCTGACGTTGTCCCAGAATGGGATTCGATGCTCGATTACACGGCATTGTCCGATCAGGGCATGCGCCGTACGAACAACCAGGACTCGCACGTCGAGGTGCTGGTGAGCGATGAAGCCTCATGGCAGGAGCGCGGCCACCTGTTCATCGTTGCCGATGGGATGGGAGCTCATGCGGCTGGTGAACTGGCCAGTGAAATGGCAACGCAGAGTGTTTCTCACCAGTACTACAAGTACCGTGACCTGTCGCCAGCAGAAGCTCTTCGCAAGGCAATTATCAATTCAAATAGCGAAATCCGTCGTCGTGGTTCCGAGAATGTGGAATTCCACAACATGGGGACCACGATCAGTTCCCTGGTGCTGTTACCCTACGGGGCCATTGTCGGGCATGTTGGAGACAGTCGAGTTTACCGGCTGAGAGATAATATTCTCGAACAGCTCACCTTTGACCACAGCCTGGTCTGGGAGATGCGACGATCCGGGCAGTTACCCAAGGACGGAAGTGGAGATGCAGCAATACCCTCTAACGTGATCACGCGTTCCCTGGGTCCTCACGAGAGGGTGGACGTGGACCTGGAGGGTCCGTTTGATATCCAGGTAGGCGATTGCTTCCTGCTCTGCAGCGATGGGCTCAACGGGCCAGTGCCGGAAGACGAGTTTGGTCCTGCGATGCAGTACCTGGATTCGGCAGAAGCAGCCCAGTTTCTCCTGGATACAGCGAATATCCTTGGCGGTCCGGATAATATCACCGCCACTGTGGTCAGGGTTCTCGATGAAGAGATTGCGACACAACCTGGCCAGCTGGGGCTGTCGAAAACAAAGAAAAAAAACAAGTCCGGTGGGGTAAATCCTGGTTTCCTGATAGCGGGTTTCTTTGGACTGCTGGCGGGTCTTATTATTTTCCAGGCACTTGGTGACGCGGTCATGGGTGGCGGTGTGGCCCTGCTGGGCCTGGTTGCCGTGCTGCTGGGAATCATCTTCCCGTCGTTGAATTCCCAGGAGCAGGACACGGTGATCCAGCAGGGACAACCACTGGGCGCAGGTCCTTACACGAATCGCAATTGCAAGGTCGACAAAAAACTGGTTGACGTGATTGTTAATCGTTGCAACGAGCTGCGCAAGGTTTCCGAGACAACGGACCTGGAAGCGGACTGGTCGACCTTTGATGAATACTGCCTGGCGGGAGCGGAATACAAGCAGGCACAATCCTTCGAGCAAGCGTATGTTGAATACGCACGGGCAATTTCATTCATCATGAAGGGATTTCGGAGCATGAACCAGCTTGGACCCAGTCTCTCCAACGATTGAGCTCCCTTGCTCCCATTTCTTTCCCGGCCGAGGCTGAATCGATCTGGCCCTGTTTTATCAGGACTCCTATACTCCTCGCCGGTCGGAGTTTCTTTACTCAACTGGTGCGGGGCCGCGCTGGCATGAAAACAGTTTCAAAAACAAGATGTTGCCGGCAGAAATGCCTCCTGGGTTACCTGTTGCCATTCCTGTTTCTGTTGTTGGCCTGTCCGCCAGTTGAGGCTCGTGTTCGTCGCCGACTGACAATTCGAAGTGATCCACCTGGCGCGCTGGTTTATATCGATGACCAGGAAATTGGTGTTACCCCGGTTTCAACCTCCTTTACCTTCTACGGGACGCGGAAGATCCAGCTGATCAAGGATGGCTACGAGATGGTTACAGTGAAACGGACGTTCCGGGCTCCCTGGTACCAGATTACTCCACTCGATTTTTTCACAGAAAATCTCTTGAGCCGTGAGCTGCGTGATGAACGGGTGCTTGATTTCAAGCTCGCACCGCAGCGCATCCGGAGTGACACGGAACTTCGCCAGCGTGGAATCCAGTTGAGGCGACGTGCTGAAGAGGGGATCGTGGCACCCCCCCGGGGAGCAACAACCAGGTTGGGACCAGGCCCTGTGCAGAGGAATATCCTGTTACCGCCGACCCGGGTTGCACCCGCCTTGCCGGTTCCCGGGACGCCGACCTTCCCGCGCCGTTAGAACGGTTACTTGCTTGCAGCCTCTTCCGCATCGCCAGAATCATCCGGTGGGCCGACAGCTGATTCGACTGCATCCTCTTCATCCTGCTGGACTTCCTCACCCGAGAAGTTGAGCCGTTCGATTTGCTCGTGGTTCTCGTCCCAGACGGCGTCTACCTGGATCAGGTTCTTGCCCTCGAATGTACCCTGCAGGAGTTCTTCCGAGAGTGGATCTTCGATACGGTTTTCGATAGCTCGTCGCAACGGTCGGGCACCAAAATCAAGGTTGGATCCCTGCTTGATCAGGAACTGCTTTGCGTCATCGGTCAGTTCCAGTTGCAGCCCTCGATCATTGAGTCGTTCGCGAACCTTGGCGAGTTCGAGGTCCACAACCTGGTTCAGGTCAGCGATCGTCAAGTGGCGGAAGATAATGGTGTCATCCAGCCGGTTAAGGAATTCCGGCCGAAAGACCCGCTCGATCTGCTCGTTGACGCGTAGTTTCATTGACTCGTAGGAGGAGTCATTATCGGGCGCCTGGAAACCAAAGGCCGATTCATTCTTGATGGCGTCGGCGCCGGCATTGGTGGTCATGATCAGGATCACGTTGCGGAAATCGACGTTGCGTCCAAAGCTGTCCGTCAGTCGACCCTCCTCCATGACTTGCAGGAGCATGTTAAACACGTCCGGATGTGCCTTTTCAATCTCGTCAAGCAAGACGACGGCATAGGGACGACGGCGGATCTTCTCGGTCAGTTGGCCACCCTCCTCGTACCCGACGTATCCAGGAGGGGCACCGATTAAACGACTGACATTGTGCTTCTCCATGTACTCGCTCATGTCGATGTGGATCAACGCATCCGAGTCACCGAACATGAATTCGGCCAGGGCCTTTGCCAGGAGTGTTTTCCCCACACCGGTGGGACCAGCGAAGACAAAGCAACCGGTTGGTCGCTTGGGATCTTTCAAGCCACTGCGACTTCGACGTACCGCCTTGGCCACGGCACCGATCGCTGCTTCCTGGCTGATAACACGTTTATGCAGTTCGTCTTCCATGTTCATCAGCTTCAGGCTGTCCTCGGTGGAGAGCCGCGTCAGTGGAATACCGGTCATCTTGGAGACTACCTCGGCAATCACGTCCTCATCGACCACGCCATCGGTTTCCTGGGATTTTTCACGCCATTCGCGGGTGATCGTTTCTTTTTTCTTTCGCAGCTTGTCAGCACTGTCGCGCAGCGAGGCTGCTTCCTCGAAATCCTGGTTCGCTACGGCATCTTCTTTTTCCTTGTTGAGTCGCTCGACTTCATCGTCGATCTCTTTTAAATCGGGAGGCCGGGTCATCGTTCGCAGCCGGATTCGTGCACCCGCTTCATCAATGACATCAATTGCCTTGTCAGGCAGGCAGCGGGCAGTGATGTAACGCTCCGAGTACTCCACTGCTGCCTTGACCGCATCATCGGTGATCTGCACCCGGTGGTGTTCCTCGTATCGCTCCCTTAATCCCTTGAGGATCTCCACGGTTTCATCGGATGAGGTGGGATCGACCAGGATCTCCTGGAACCGGCGAGCTAGCGCACTGTCCTTTTCAATGTACTTGCGGTACTCGTCGAGCGTTGTGGCTCCGATGCACTGAATTTCACCTCGTGCCAGGGCTGGCTTAAGGACGTTGGCGGCATCAATTGCTCCCTCTGCACCACCGGCGCCAACGAGCGTGTGAAGTTCATCGATGAACAAGATCGTGTTCTTGGCACGCCGAACTTCATTCATGACGGCCTTGATCCGCTCT
>Ga0310342_100001707_pt1 | contig 13767 bp, 7 predicted proteins | sample S15DNA20500_MG_FD_206155 | JGI IMG/M metagenome (GOLD analysis project Ga0310342, IMG submission 206155) | Marine microbial communities from station ALOHA, North Pacific Subtropical Gyre - S1503-DNA-20-500_MG | ecosystem: Environmental > Aquatic > Marine > Oceanic | place: Pacific Ocean: North... | reverse complement strand
TTCCGTATGGGGCGCTTTACTCGAACTCGGTGTGTATGGAGTAGCGATGCGCTTAGGAGTCCTCACTAAATATCTGATAAAGATTCATATAGGGCCCTTTATCTTCGCTTTGGCGACGATCACAGGACTAATCTTCCTCAATGCTGTTGCACAGAGGATCGAAGGCCTGATCGGAAAAGGCCTCCCGTGGACAGTGGTGGGTGAGTTTCTGGTACTCTCCTTACCTCATACGATCGCGTTGTCCCTCCCGATGTCAGTGCTCGTTGCCGTGCTCTATGCATTCAGCGAGATGACCTCGGCGAATGAGATCACCGCGATGTCAGCCGGAGGCATACGGCCAGCGCGCCTCATCCTTCCTCTCGTGGCGATGGGCGCGCTCATGACCGGCGTCATGCTCTACTTCAACGACGTTGTGCTGCCGGCATCCAACCATCGGTTAAGAAACCTCATGGTGGACATCGCTCGCAAGAGCCCGACGCTCGAATTACGGGAGTTAGTCGTAAATGAGATCCCCACCGAATCGGGGCTCGACAGGTATTTTTTGACCGCGACTCACATCGACCGACTCGAGAATACGCTGGAAGAAGTCACGATTTTTGACGGGAATAATCCGGTCCGTCGGCGTACGACCTACGCCGCCCGTGGCGAGATGGTCTTCAACGAAGAGAAGACGGATCTATACTTGACCCTCTACGACGGCGTAGTGCACGAGGTACAGAGCGACCGCATAGGGGGCTTCCAGCGGCTGTTCTTCGACAAACAGATCATTCCGCTACGCGGCGTCGGAAACGAATTGGTGAGGCGCGCCGGTGGAGCCGAACGGTCGGATCGTGAGATGGGCTTCGCCCTGCTCGCCGAGAACGCAAGGGCGAGACAGATCGAACTCGACTCCGTTGAGGCCGCGAGTTATGCCACGACGCTGCAGGCCGTGAGACTGGCTCTGGGGCGCCCCACCGACAACGACTCGGCCGCCGCCTGGGACCTCCGCGCCGGCCGAGCGCGCGGGTTGGTCGCAGGCACCGGAGACGATGAAACCCTGCTTTCCCGGGATCTGGTCACGCAAGGTGCCGTGATCTCCAGCCGGACGCGGTCGATTCGTGGAGAGTTGTTGGAACAGACCGCATATCGCTACCAGGTCGAAATCCATAAGAAGCTCGCAATCGCTTTCGCGTGCATCGTCTTCACCTTGCTCGGACCGCCCCTCGCGGTGCGCTTCCCGAGGGGTGGAGTCGGGATGGTCGTGCTGGCATCGAGCTTGATCTTCAGCATCTATTGGACCGGACTCATAGGAGGCGAGATCCTGGCGGACCGGAAGATCGCGAGCCCCGCGGTCACGATGTGGACGGCCAACGTGGTCTTCTTCATCGTCGGCATCGTCCTGGTCAGCCGTATGGGACGCGCGGGATCCACCGTCCGCGGCGGCAAGCTCGACGACCTTATGGGCAACCTCGGCGACAGCCTTGCACGCCTTCTAGGAGGCCGAAAAGAAGGTATGGCTCCGTGATCCGGATTCTCGACCGGCTCGTTGCCGGGACCTTCCTGCGCCACTTCTCCGTCTTCGTGATCGCCGGCCCGCCGTTGCTCGTGATCGGCCACATCACGGAGAATATGGACGACTTCATCGATCGGGGCCTGTCCGTCGCCGAGGTGGCGCAGGCCTACGTGTTCATGATGCCGATGTTCATCAAGTGGTCGTTCCCCTTCGCCGCCCTGATCGCGGCGGTCTTCACCGTCCACGGGATGACGACCCACCGTGAGCTCGTCGCCGCCAAGGCCGGGGGCATCTCGTTTCACCGGGTGATCGTGCCGATCGTGGTCATGGGCGTGCTGCTCACCGGGGTGGCGCTAGCGCTCACCGAGCTCGAGCCGCGCGGTAACCGCATCGCGGCGGCTATCCTCAGAAACGAGGACCCGCGGCGCTCGTGGCGCTCCGGCTTCGTCTATCGCTCGGAGAGCGGCATGACATGGCAGATCGGTCGGCTCACGGCAGGCGACGGACACATGTCGACCGTTGTGATCGAGCGACCACCCGTGGACGGTTCCAACGGACTACACGTACTCGCGGAATCCGCGATCTGGGATTCGATCCAAGGCTGGCGGCTGCAGAGAGGATACCTGCGCACCCTCACACCCGATTCGGCGGAGCAGTCCATCCAGTTCAATCGCCTCGTCATGCGCGACATGGTCGAGAGACCGGATGAGTTGCTGGAAGCTCCGCGTGAGCCTGACGAGATGACCTATGCCGAGATCGATCACCTGGCGGGCATCCTGGAGCGGACAGGGGGCAACGCAGACGAACTGCTGGTGAGACGTGAGGAGAAGCTGTCGATCGCCGTCGCGACGCTCGTCGTGCTCTTGTTCGGTGCGCCACTGGCGACGAGCAACAAGCGGGGTGGAAACGCCTACGGGATCGGGATTTCCCTGGGGACCGTGATCGTCTATATCCTGATGCTCAAGATCTCTGGTGCAGTCGGTGAAGCGGGCGCGATCTCACCGCTTACCGCGGCGTGGCTCCCCAATGTCGTCTTCTTCGGGGCGGCGCTGGTACTCTTGGCGCGAGTGCGTACGTAGGCCAGACCGGCCTTGGCGCATAGCGCAGCTTACTCGCCTAGTTACCTGTAGGCGGTGCGAGCCGCGACACCCACTCGGTCGCTAGTTGGCCATTCAATATTTCCTCGACGGGCCCGCGCAGCACGGTGTCGTACTCCGACGTCACCGATACGACGAGAGAGCCGCCGGGCATCTCAACGTTGACGTCGCCCGCCTCCATGAGCCCTTCAGCGACCGCCGCGATCGCTACCGCGCAGGCGCTGGTACCCGAGGCGCTGGTGCGCCCCACGCCCCGCTCCCAAATGAGGGCTCGCACGTGCCCGGGACCGCACGGCGTCGCGAGTTGCACGTTCGCTCCCTCGCTGAGAGCGGCGTGGGACGACTCGAGCAGCGCTTCGGTCGCTTCGGGCACGAGCGCAACCAGGTGTGGATTGCCCACCGACACCGGGACGACATGGAGCAGCGCGCCATCCGGACCGGCGAACCCACCATGCTCGTCGAGCGTGATCGGGTTCAGTCCGACGGCCTCGGGCCCGACGTGGCAGCGCCCCATGTCGACTGAGACATCGTACGTGGAGCCCTGAACTCCGTGCACGGTCATCTCGACCAGAGCCCCACCGACCTCGACCGCGAAGGGCTCCACACCCGCGAGGCCCTCGCGAGCGAGGTAGGACGCGAGGATGCGCAGTCCGTTCCCGCTGCGCTCGAACTCACCGCCATCCGGATTGAACATGCGCAGGCGTAGCAGGCCGTCGTCCTGGTTGGCGAGCAGCACCACCACGCCGTCCGAACCGATCCCGTGATGTCGGTCGCACACCGCTCGGATCGCGTCGGGAGTCGCACACCAGCCTGAACCCTCTCGGAACACCAGGTAATCGTTGCCCAGACCGTGCGCCTTGTAGAACGAGGTGCCGACATGCGGTCGAGCCGGCCAGCGGTTCATAGTCATTTCGAGCAGCGTCGGCTGGATTCGTTCGCCAATGGCGGAGTAGAGCGTCGCGGGTTTCCTGTAACTTGGCGCTCCCCGTGAGCGACGCTAGTTTCCTCTGAGTAGATCTGGGGCGATTTGAGGAGTATTGCGGCCCGCAGGACCCGTCCAGTGTGACGAGCCCGCGAACGAGCTAAAAGACCACCGCCCTGTCGCGCACCGTCGCGAGGGGCCTTTTTTTGTCGAGGAATCCATGGCGTCATCCGCTGGCCGGGCCGGTTTGATTCGGGAAGAGTTGCAGCACAGGATCGTCGTCCTAGACGGCGCGATGGGCACGATGATTCAGCGCCACGAGCTCGGTGAAGAGGACTTCCGGGGTCAACGCTTTGCCGACACCGACTCCGATCTTTTCGGAGCCAATGACATCCTGTGCCTCTCGCAGCCCGCCTTGATCCGTGATATCCACGCCGAATACCTAGAGGCGGGCGCGGACCTGATCGAGACCAATACGTTCAACGCCAACCGAATTTCGCTCGAGGACTATGGGCTGGAAGAGATCGCGCGTGAGCTCAATCGCGCCGGCGCTCGTCTCGCGCGCGAAGCCGCCGACGCCGCCGAAGCGCGCGACCCATCCCGTACTAGTTGGGTTGCCGGCGCGCTCGGCCCCACGAACCGTACGGCGTCCATCTCGCCCGACGTGGGCGACCCCGGCGCGCGCAACGTCACGTTCGATGAGCTCGTCCGGGCGTATCAGGAACAGGCGCATGGCCTACTCGAAGGCGGCGTGGACATCCTACTGGTCGAGACCGCATTCGACACACTGAACGCGAAAGCGGCACTGTACGCGCTCTCTCTGGTGCTCGCCGAAGTGGCGGTCGACATACCGGTGATGATGTCCGGGACGATCACCGACCAGAGCGGGCGTACGCTCTCCGGACAGACACCCGAGGCGTTCTACAACGCCATCGCTCACGGCGTGCATCCCGGACCGGGTCGGGAAAGCGGCCTGCTCAGCGTGGGGCTGAACTGCGCGCTCGGAATCGATCAGCTGCGACCGCATCTCGAAGAGCTGTCCGACGTGGCTCGGCTACCGATCAGCTGCTACCCCAACGCCGGGCTTCCCAACGAGTTCGGCGAATACGACGACACGCCGGAACACATGGCGAGCGTGACTTCGGACTTCGTGGACGCAGGATTCCTGAACATCGTGGGCGGCTGCTGTGGCACGACCCCGGATCACATCCGGGCGATCGCAGATGTCGTCGTCGGCCGTCCGCCCCGCACGGTCCCCGAGCCGCCCCGGCGGACTCGGCTGTCCGGTCTGGAGCCGCTTACGATCGGCCCCGAATCGCTTTTCGTGAACGTCGGGGAGCGCACAAACGTCTCGGGCTCGAGGCGATTCGCCACCCTCATCAAGGAAGAAGACTACGGGACCGCGATCGAGGTGGCGCTTCAGCAGGTTCAAGGCGGAGCGCAGATCATCGACGTGAACATGGACGAGGGGCTGCTCGACGGAGTCGCGGCGATGCCGCGCTTCCTCAACCTGCTGGCGTCCGAGCCCGAGATCGCGCGCATCCCGGTCATGGTGGACTCCTCCGACTGGGAAGTGATCGAGGCCGGCCTCAAGACCCTTCAGGGCAAGGGCGTCGTGAATTCGATTTCGCTGAAGGACGGCGAAGACGCGTTCCGTGAACGAGCCCGCACCGTACGCCGGTATGGTGCGGCAGCAGTGGTCATGGCGTTCGACGAAGAGGGTCAAGCGGACACACTGGAGCGCAAAGTGGAGATCTGTGAGCGCGTCTACAGGATCCTCGTCGACGAAGAGGGTTTCCTTCCCGAGAACATCATCTTCGACGCCAACGTCTTCGCCGTGGCGACCGGAATTGAAGAGCACGACGAATACGCGATCCGCTTCATCGAGGCGGTCCGACAAATCAAGAAATCGTGTCCACACGCGCTGACGAGCGGCGGCATCAGCAACGTGTCGTTCTCCTTCCGCGGCAGCCCAGAGGTGAGAGAGGCCATGCACACGGCCTTTCTCTACCACGCGATCGACGCAGGACTCGACATGGGTATCGTGAACGCGGGCGCACTACCGGTCTACGACGAGATTCCAGCCGATCTGCTCAAGCCCGTGGAAGATGTGCTCTTCGTACGATCTCCGGACGCGACGGAGACACTCACTCAGATCGCCCTAACGCGGTCCGGCACCACCAAACGTCGCACCGACGAGGACCTGACGTGGCGCGAGCTCGATGTGCACGAGCGGCTGAAGCACGCGCTCGTGCAAGGCATCGACAAATTCGTCGAGCAAGACGCAGAAGCAGCGCGCCGGGAGTTGCCGCTGGCGCTCGATGTGATCGAGGGGCCGCTCATGGACGGCATGAACGTCGTCGGCGACCTCTTCGGCAGCGGTCGCATGTTCTTGCCACAAGTTGTGAAGAGCGCGCGGGTGATGAAGAAGGCGGTGAGCTACCTCACGCCGTTCTTGGAGGCCGAGAAGTCGGGCACGACCAACAAGGGCACGGTGCTGCTCGCCACCGTCAAGGGCGACGTGCACGATATCGGCAAGAGTATCGTTGGTGTCGTGCTGCAGTGTAACGGCTACTCGGTGATCGACCTCGGGGTCATGGTGCCCTCCGAGCGCATCCTGGAGACCGCACGCGCGCAGCAGGTCGATGTGATCGGCCTGTCGGGGCTGATCACACCGTCACTCGTTCAGATGGTGCACGTCGCCAAGGAGATGGAGAGGACGGGCTTTGATACGCCCCTCCTGATTGGCGGCGCGACGACGTCCAAGGTGCACACCGCGGTGAAGATCGAGCACCACTACAACGGGGCCACTGTGCACGTGCTGGACGCCTCCAGAGCGGTGGGAGTCGTGTCTGCGCTGTTGGACGACGAAGGCCGAGATACCTACATCGCCGAGGTGCGGGCCGGCTATGAGTCCGAGCGTGCGCGGCGTGCGCAGCGCACGGCTCGAACCGAGTTGCTGCCCATCGCGGTGGCTCGAGAGCGGGCCGAGCAGCTGGATTGGTCATCATACGACCCGCCAGCACCGTTCCAGCAAGGGGTTCATGTCTTCGACGTGGAGATCGCGGAACTGCAGCAATACATCGATTGGACGCCCTTTTTCCAGGCCTGGGAGTTGGCGGGCAAGTATCCCGCGATCCTCGACGATGAGATCGTCGGCGATCAGGCTCGCAGCCTCAAGGCCGATGCCGAGGCACTCTTGGACCGTCTCGTCGCAGATGGTCGCGTGAGCGCACGCGCCGTCAGCGGCTTCTTCCCGGCAAACGCAATCGGCGACGACGTCGAACTGTACACCGACGCTGGCCGCAGAGAACGCCTCACCGTGCTTCACCATCTTCGCCAACAGTTCGCGAAGGATGGGCGGGCGAACCGTTGCCTGGCGGATTTCGTCGCCCCGGCGGATTCCGGGAAGCACGATTGGGTAGGTGGTTTCGCGGTTACAGCCGGCATTGGCGTAGAGGAGATGGCTCGTGAGTTGGAGGACGCCAACGACGACTATGGTGCGATCCTGGTGAAGTCAGTAGCGGACCGACTCGCGGAGGCGCTGGCCGAGTCGATGCATGAGCGGGTACGCCGCGAACTGTGGGGATATGCTGCGAAGGAAGAGCTGTCGAACGACGCGCTCGTCCGAGAGGCGTACAGAGGGATCCGACCGGCCCCCGGTTACCCCGCCTGTCCGGACCATACCGAGAAGCGAACACTCTTCGAGCTGCTGGACGTCGAGAACTCTATCGGAATCCGGCTCACCGAGAGCTTCGCGATGACTCCTACGGCATCCGTGAGTGGTTGGTACCTGTCGCATCCGGACGCGGCGTACTTCGGAGTGGGCCGAATCGGACGGGATCAAGTGGAAGACTACGCCGGGCGGAAGGGCTGGAGCATTGCCGAGGCGGAACTCTGGTTGTCGCCCAATCTCGGTTATGATCCGGAAGGAGACACTCCGTGAGGGCATTGATCGAGGACGGACTCGTTCACGTATTCGACGGCGCGATGGGTACGCTGCTGTACGGCCGCGGCGTGTTCGTCAACGTGTGCTACGATGAGCTCAATAGGCGCCGACCCGAGCTCGTGCGTCAGATCCACGACGAGTATGTGTCGGTCGGCGCCGAGATCCTCGAAACCAACACCTTCGGCGCCAACCCGGTGAAGCTCTCGTCATATGGGCTGGCCGAGCAGACCGAAGAGATCAACCGGGCGGCGGCGGAACTGGCGAGGGCCGCCGCGGGCAAACGCGCGAGCGTGGCCGGTGCCATCGGCCCTCTCGGCATTCGCATCGAACCATGGGGCCCAACAGCACGTTCAGAGGTGGTCAACTTCTTCCGAAGACAGGTGAACGGGCTGCTCGAGGGCGGGGTCGATGGGTTCGTGCTTGAGACGTTCTCGGACATGAGCGAGATCGGCTGCGCCGTCGGAGCCGTGCGAGGGCTGAGCGACCTACCGGTTATGGCGCAAATGACGGTGGGCCCGGGCGGCAAAACCGCTTATGGCAACGATGCGACATTGATCGCGCGCGAGCTCACCGAGCTCGGAGTCGATGTCGTCGGCCTGAATTGTTCGGTCGGCCCAGCAGTCATGCTCGATGCCATCGAGGAGATGGCGGAGGCGACCAACTTGCCGCTGATCGCGCAGCCTAATGCCGGCCTGCCCCGCACCGTGCGAGACCGGAAGATGTACTTGGCCAGCCCCGAATACATGGCGCAATACGCGAAGCGCATGATCGACGCCGGCGTGCGCTTCGTCGGCGGGTGCTGCGGCACGACCCCGGACCACGTCAAGCAGATCCGTAAGGCTGTAGCGTCTCTGCAACCCAAGACCGTCACCACCGCTGAGCCCGTGGCGGAGGCAGGCGTGGACATAGCGACAGAGGCCGTGCCGGTCGAGGTTCGCTCCACATGGGGTCGGAAGCTGGCTCGGGGAGAGCCGGTTGTATCGGTAGAGATCATTCCACCGCGCGGCTGGGATCGGTCCGCGCTGATCGAGCCCGCCCGCCGCCTGAAGGTCGCGGGAGTCGACACACTTGCGATTGTCGACAATCCGAGGTCGGTGAGTCGAATGGGCGCTCTCTCCGCGGCGCTGATCGTCGAACACGAGGTCGGTATTGAATCGCTGGTGCACTACACGTGTAGGGACCGCAACATGCTCGGCATGATCTCTGACCTGCTGGGAGCCGCCGCGGCAGGTATTCGAAATGTGTTGGTGGTCAGCGGCGAGCCGCTGCTTCAGGGCCCCTACCCCGACGCGACTGCCGTCTTCGACATCGACTCCATCGGAATGACCAACGTCATGAACGGCCTGAACCGCGGCATCGACCCTGGCGGGAACTCGATCGGGGCGCCCACGGAGTTCGTACAAGGCGTCGCGGCCAACCCCGGCGCGGTCGACCAAGAGCGCGAAGTCGAACGCTACCGGTACAAGGTCGAAGCCGGGGCCAACTTCGCGGTCACACAACCGATTTTCGACCCAGAAGCGCTGGAGCGCTTCCTGGAACGCGTGGGAAGCGGAAGCATCCCTATGATCGCGGGGATTTGGCCCTTCCTGAGCCTGCGGAACGCGGAATTCCTCGCGCACGAGGTCCCCGGCGTGGTAGTGCCGGACGCAATCGTGGAGCGCATGCGCGGTGCTCAGGAAAGCGGTCCAGAGGCAGCGCTCGAGGAAGGGGTGCTCATCGCTCTCGAGATGATCGAGGCTGTACGGCCGCATGTGCAGGGGTATCACCTCAGCGCGCCTAGCAGACGCGTGGACGTCGCACTGCGCGTGCTTCGTGAGGCGGGGCTCAGCGCGACCGCTTAATCGTCTCGCGGGTGCCGGCAGCCCGTAGAGGGACCGCTCCTAGGGGCTAGACCTGGTCCATGATGCTCTTCAGGCGACGGTCGGCGCCTCGGTTGCCTAGGTTGCTGATGTATATCTTTTGTGCTCCTACGCTTCGCAGGACTCGAATCGTCCGCGCGCAGATCTCCTCGGCGGACGCGCTCTCGAATTCGTGTGTCACTTCTTCGGCCGGGACTGGGAAGAATCCTCCCAGGGCCTCTAGAGTCCTCGGGTTGGCGCTGCGGTAGAAGAAGACGCCGAAGACCGTGGGCACTGTGGCTCCGACCTCGTGCATCCGCTCGAGGAATCGCTCGACCCCTGCCAAGCTGTGATGCGAAACGACCTGGGTCAGCGCGAAGTCCGTGGTGGCGTCATCCGCGGTCAAGAACGCGACCTGCTCTTCTGCGTCGCGGTGCGGGTTGGCCCACCCTCCCAGTACGAGATCGGGCAGTCGCTCGCGCAGGAGCTCTCGAAGGTCGCGTCCGTGAGGCACGCAACGCGGGACACCCACCGACTTGTCGCCTCCGAGGACGGTGAGCGCATCGAACCCCTCGGATTGTGCACGCGACGCGAACATCATGCAGTAGTCGACCGAGTGCTTCGTGGTCAGAATCGGGATAATCCGGCGTAAGTCGACATCTTCACCAACGTTCGCGCCGACGTGCGCAAGGTTCTCCTCTTCAGCCCCCCCCACCGCGTTGTCCGTGAGAAAGACGAAAAGGTCGTCGCTGGTCAGCCGGCCGAGCGAGTGGTGCAGGTCGATCCATGCGCCCATGCCGTCTTCGGGCTCCAGACCTGACCGTGGCGGTCGTAGCTCCACTGCCACGAGCGGGCCCGGCTGCTGCAGGCGCTGGAGCAGGAGGGCGTGGCGTCCGGCGGCGGGCGTCGTCAACGGGCGCCTACCAGATCCTCGACCTCAGACTCGCCCGTCGGTAGCGCGGCAGTCAGCACCTCGCAGCCGTCGTCGGTCACCAGCACGTCGTCTTCGATGCGCACTCCGATGCCCGAGAACCGAGCAGCGACATCTTCGCAGGCTTCGGGACGGAAGTAGAGACCGGGCTCTATCGTGAAGACCATGCCCGGCTCGAGCACTCTCGATTCGCCCGCCTTCGCGTAATCGCCAGGGTCGTGCACGTCGAGCCCGAGCCAATGGGACGTCTGGTGCGGGAAGAATAGTCGGTACGCGGCCTCGCTGAACAGCTCCTCCATTGGCCCCGAGAGCACCCCGAGCCCCACCAACCCCTCGAGGATCGTACGGGCCGCGGCTTCATGTACCGAAGCGATCGTGACCCCCGGGGAGACCTGCTCCACCGCAGCGTGACGCGCGGCCTCGACAATTCGATAGACGTCGCGCTGCGTGTCTGAGAAGCCACCAGCGGCCGGATAGGTGCGCGTGATGTCCCCGTTGTACATCGCCACCTCGGCTCCAGCGTCGATCAAGACCAGCGCCTCATCGTCGATCGTGTCCCGGTTCTCCACGTAGTGAAGCGTACAGGCGTTGGTGCCGGACCCAACGATCGTCGGGAAGCCCGGACCGTTGGCCCCCGCCGCCCGAAAGCCAGCGTCCACGGCCGCCTCCACGATCCACTCTCCTACGCCTTCCGCGATGACGGCGGCACCCGACCGGTGTCCCTCAGCGCTGATACGCGCCGCGACGCGGATCGCCTCGACCTCCTCGACATCCTTACGAAGGCGCAACTCATCGAGAATCTCTCCGGGATCGACTAGCCCGCGGGGTCCAGTGCCCCGGCGCATGCCGCTGCCGCGGGCCCAAGCGAGCGCCTTGCGAACGAAGCCGTCCGTCCTCTCTTCCGCACCGAGCCGGTAATGGAGTCTGTCGCCCTCCTGCAGCAAACCGGGCAGCTTTTCGTCCAGTTCCGCAACCGAGTAGCACTCATCAGCGCCATAGCGCTCCGTAGCGGCATCCGGTCCGAGCCGCGGACCTGCCCACAGCTCCGCCCCCGCGTCGCGCGGGCGAACGAAGAGAACGAAACGAGGATCGTCCCCACCCACGAGCACGAGTAGCGTTTCCGGCTCGGTCGCTCCGCTCAGGTAATACAGCTCGCTATCGGGGCGATACCTGTACTCGGTGTCCCTCGATCGGTAGCGTAGCGAGGCTGAAGGCAGGATCATGACAGCGGAGCCCAATTGGCTCAGAACTACCTCGCGCCTGCGTCGGCAGGTCTCGAGCAAATGTCCGTGGAAAGTCGGGAGTGGGCTCATGGCGCCAAGCTAGCGGCCGCCCCCGGGCGTCGGCACCCCGGGCGGGCGGAGAGCCGGCCCGAGACGTATGGTTCACTGGTGTGAATTCCATGTCTGGTCTTGATGTGCTTGATGGCGCTCGCGAGTCACGCCGCGGCACAGACTGTGCGAGGTGTCGTCACAGAGGACGGCACCGGAACGCGTCTAGCCGGCGCGATGGTCGTTTTATTCGACTTCGATGGCGAGGCCGTCGACCGAGTGCTCTCCGACGCCGGCGGCGGTTTCACGATGCGGGCGGACCACCCCGGACGCTACCACGTCCGTGTGGACCGGATCGGGTACGCGAGCCTTACGACGGACCCCTTTGACGTGCCCGTGCGCGGTACGTTCCGACGCATCGATGTCCCGATCCGCCCCATTCGCCTTCGTGGGCTCGACGTCTCAGGATCGCGTCGGTGCGAAGTCCGGCCCGAGGAAGGGCACGTCACCGCCCGAGTTTGGGAGGAGGTCCGAAAAGCTCTTGAGGCCGCGGCATGGACGCAGTCGACGGGCATCTACCGCTATACGCTGCTTCATTTTGTTCGGGACCTCGACCGCAGTTGCTCGCAGTCCCTCGAGGCCCCGCCGGCGAAACACCTCGTGGGTGGACACTCGGGTCGGAAGGGAGCCGTGCGACGGTCGAGACCAAGACCGATGCGCGGCGGCATCTTCCTGCTTTGTGACGTCCCTCACGGGTCGAGCTTGCGTCTGGACGCAACGCGCTCGGACGGGGCGAGCGCCTCACGGCGCGCGCTCGTCCCCCGGGGTGCCGAAGTTGCGATCCTTCTGGCGACCATCCGAGACCGCAGGTAGAACCTCCTAGCGGCTGCCTCCCCAGGATGCACGGAAGCCGATCTGAAAGGACATATCAGGTCCTGGCTCGAAGAAGCGGCTACCGAACGCATTCACGGCCACCGAAGCGATGTAATCTTGGTCCAGCGCATTCGTCAGCGCGACCCACGGGGACAGGTTCATGGTGCCCAGCGCGATCTCGTCGAGTCCGGCCCTGAGATCCACTAGGAAGTAGGAGGGCGTCGTCGTCGTATTGCGATCGTTGACGGGCACTTCGTCCACGTACGTCCCGGCAATCTCGGCCCACGCCCCCCCGGGGCTAAAGCGGAGAACAGCCTGGCCGCGGTTCGGCGACACACCTGGAACCTTGTTTCCGCTCAGGTCGTTCCCGCCCAACACGTACTCCTCGAATTGAGCGTCGATGCGTGCGTACGTCACATCCGCCCGGATGGCTCCGTCGTCCGACACGACGGACAGCGTCGCTTCCAGACCGCGATGCCGCGACTCGCCGGAGTTCCGGAAGTAGCTCACGTCGTCAAAGCCCTCCAGCTCAAAGCGGACGAGTTCGTTGCGCAGATTCGTGTTGTATCCAGTGAGTTCGAAGACGGCATTCGATCCCACGCTGCCACGGATCCCCAACTCGAAGGACTCTCCCCTCATCGGATCAAGGCTTGGGTTGAAACCACCAGCCGCATTCGGCTGATTCCCCAGTTCGCTGGTCGTTGGTGTTTCGAACACGGTGCTAGCCGAAGCAAACAAGTGGACGGACTCCCCCGCCGGTATGCTGATTCCGATGGAAGGACTTACCGCGTCCATAGTCCGCGTACCCGAGTCATCGGCGTTCGCCGCGGTCACGGGCACGTGATCGTCGGCAGTGAATTCATGGTTGTCGTACCGGAGGCCTGCGAGAGCGATCGCTCCACTTGGTAGCTGCAGTGTGCCCTGAAAAAAGAGACTCGCGCTCCGCACGTCTTCAGCCTGATCGAGGAACGGGGTGGCTCCCGCGGCAGGCTGCCCCGTCCCGAAGCCTCTCGAGATCTCCGAGCGGTCGTCGTTCTGCAAGTTGTATTCGAACCCGCCTAACCAGTTGAACTCCCCAGAACCGGCTGCAACCGTGCTGCCCAGCTGGGCGCGAACGCCCCCTCCCTTCCTCGCGAGATCGATGACGTCGAAGGGAATGGGATTGTTGATGGTCCGGTGCACGCCGTATGCCGAGAAGTCGGCTTCAAGCGCACCCCCGAGAGGTCCTGCCCAGCGCACACCAGCCTGCTGCTGCTTTAGCGTTTTCCCGGTCCTGAACCTGAGATAGAGGTCGTTGATCTCACGGAAGAGGACGTCGGCGTCGTCCTTCTTCGACCCGGCGTTCTCGGCGTCCAGATCCAGCGCATTCGCGGTCAGCGAGAGTTGGCCTCCCG
>Ga0310342_100001705_pt1 | contig 13783 bp, 10 predicted proteins | sample S15DNA20500_MG_FD_206155 | JGI IMG/M metagenome (GOLD analysis project Ga0310342, IMG submission 206155) | Marine microbial communities from station ALOHA, North Pacific Subtropical Gyre - S1503-DNA-20-500_MG | ecosystem: Environmental > Aquatic > Marine > Oceanic | place: Pacific Ocean: North... | reverse complement strand
CTGTAGGAAGTGCCAGCTTCAAGGCCGCCCACCAACAAGTCGAATTCGGCTCCAGATCCAGGTACCGATACGGTTCGGATCTTTTCCCACGCACCATCTCCGAACCGCACTTCTAAATTGCAGGAAACAATCTCGACACGCTCAAAAACGGCATGTCGCCCAGCAATGCGATGCTGGGTGGCCTGTGAGCCTGCATCCCGAACGACACTGACGGATGAAATCCTTGCCGCCATCAACGAAGGCGGAAGAATTACCTCTGTCCGGAAAAGTTCCAGACGCGCCGGACGTCGGTAAAAGGACCACTCAGGCACGACGATTTCACCCTGAAAGGAAAAAGCTTTTTTGACTTCACTCTCGACCGCAGGAGGAGTTCGATCTCCCAGATCCTGTTCAGCAGCGTTCTGGTCGATTTTGACATTCGCCTGCTGGATTTCGGTCGATAACTCACCACCCTTGTCTGGCAAAAACGCAGAGACGGAAAACCCCGCGACCAGGATCAGAATTGCCAGAGCAATGGCGATCTTGTCGATGTTCTGCACTTTCCTAGCCTCGTTCCTACTCGGTAGCTTTGGGCGCGATGGCCTCGATCACGTCCAACTCCAGCAACAGACGAACCGCCGGCTCAGAATCGAGACCCAAGTCGTCAATTGCTACCTGTTCAACGACTCCGTAGATCAAAGATTCCCGCTCTTTTGTGAGCGCCAGATGACGGACTTCAAAATCGATAAAATTGTGACGTAGCAAACCGTCCAGGATGCCTCCGATTCGCGCCGGAGGAACGAACGCACGCATGACTACCGGAAATTTGATCAGCGCCTCCTCAGAAGCACCGACTCCCGCTCTGCGACTCTTCTTGTCGATGGTCAGTTCTTCGATACTGGCTCCACGGACGGCAATGATACGATCGACAAGATCCTTCTGGACCCTCCAGCGCCGCTCGTATGCAGCGATCCGATCCGGGTCAGTGATGTCTTCCTGAACCAGGAACGGTAATTCGGTCTCCGCGTCGAGTCCCACGTGTTTGCGGTAGCGACTCTGGAGCAACTCGAAATCATCCCGGTAACGTGTCGACCAGGAGCTGAGGTCTCCCACCACTCCTTCGACGAAAAGCGCGGCTCGGTTCTTGTGGAACTGTTCGGCACGATCGATTTGCTTGTTCCAACTGGCGAGGTATTTTTCCTGGGCCTCGACCAAATCCTCGGTGGGAAGCTCCTCGGCAGCCATTCTGGCGTACTTCTGAATCGCCCGGTTGGACTTGGACAGCGTGTCGGTCACTTCGTTGTAGGCGTCCATCTTCGGCCATACGAACAGGAAGAAGAGCAGCACCCAGCCCAGCAATATGGCACCGAGTATCGACCAGAATACTTTGTCCTTCATGGCGCCTCCTTACCCTTCGTCCCCGTCGCCGTCGACCTCGTCGTCAACAGGCAAAGGCGGATGAACCCACCGGATCTTCCACGGATAGAGCGTGACACCATGGTTCTCTTCGTCTGCCCCTCGATTTTTCCTGCTACCCTTGAAACTTTCGTGGGCACTCCACATCAACTGCGTTTCCTGACCGACCTCTCTGGTCACTCGAGGGCGAGTAGGATCTTCCATCCCATATTTATCAGAGAGCGCCTTCTCGACCGGAGTAACGATCAGTTCCTTCAGTTTCTGGTCATTGGTCTGGGCATCACCCTGGTCATATCGAAAACCTTGAACCACGACCAGGAAACGGTCGTGGAAGACTTTCATGCTCGAATCGATCTTACGTCCCGCCTCGATAACGGTACCGAATTCATCGACCCGGATCCGCTGGATATCGACACCGGAGAGCCAGGTCTTCTGGCTATTGAAGACCTCCATGTCTGCTTCGACCTGACCTCGAGTACTATCCAGTTCAGGACCCTCTTCGCTGCGCTGGGAGACTCGCTGGGACTGTGTTTCGGCCATCAGGATCAATCCAAGCATCTCCATGATTTCGCGCGGAGCCAGTCTTCCTTCGCCGCGAGCAACCAACTCCTCCTGTCGCAAGGCGACCACCGACTGCTGCTCGGCAAGATCGCTCAGACGACTCTTGTTCCGGTTCAGTTGTGCGACCTTCTTGGTCGTGTCTTTTACCTCATTGGCACTGTCGATCTTGCCACCGAAGTTGAAGACGAGAAAAGCGATGAGTAGATACAGGCTCGCCGCAGCGGCCAGCACCGTTTTCTGTTTCTTGCGAAATTCGACCGCTTCCTGCTTCTCCTGAGGGAGTAGATTCAGGTCGACTTCGCCCAATCCGAGTGCCTGGAGGCCCGCTCCGATGGCCGGACTGTACAGCGCCAGGTCTTGCTGAAGTCCAGAGGCACTCGCGTCCGCAGAAATTCGGACTCGATTGAGGCTCTTGGCCATCTGGACCCGAATCCGCAGGTTTTCCTCGAGGTACTTGCGCAGGCCTACTAGCTTGCTGCTACCACCATACAGGAACAGGTCTTCAATCTTGACCTCACCGACACGGGATTTGTAGTAACCGATGGAGCGATTGATCTCGCTGACAAGATCTCTCAGCAACGGTTGTAATACCTGAAATATCTTGGCGGCATGCTCCGAACGAGCAGCCGTCACCTTGAGGTTCTCTGCCTCTTCCTGAGTGCAACCGAACCTCTCCTCCAGTGCCGCGGTGAAATCCTTCCCTGCGATGGGGAGGGAACGGAACCAGAAGCGTGGACCATTGACGACGATCAGGTCGGTATGGTCGGAACCGATCTCCAGAGCCACGACCGGTCGAGTCGGACGGAGGTCGAATCGGATCAGATTCAGCAAACCAACATTGCCCAGCGTCAGAACATCGATTTCGTGACCATCTTGCGAGAAATCGATCAGAATGTCGGAGACCTCTTCGGAACGGACCGCGAAGATTCCCACTTCTTTTTCCCCGTCATCGGTATCACCACTGACGTGACTTCCCCAGATCACCTCATCGATAGGAAGCGGAATGTTCTGCTGCGCCTCGTATCCGATCAATTCGGCCAATTTCTTACCATCGACGGGTGGAATCGGGATGAAGCTAGTCAAGGCCGAGCGGCTGGGCAAAGCCACCACCAGGGCATCTCCCAGCTCGTGACGTGCTGCCAGCTCAGACAGCGCCGCCAGGGTCGCTTCCATACTGGAGCCCCCTGGGTGCTCAATCTTCTCGGCCTGGAGAATTTCTGCTCCACTGCCGGATCGCTGGATCTTCAATGCCTTCAGGGACGTTTGCCCCGAGTCGATGCACCAGACCTCAACAAAGTCGGCCATGATACCTCTCTCTACCGTTGCGCATTCATAGTGCGACTTATTCGTGCGCCTTCTCCACGCGTCTTGTCGGTCGAAAACGACCCGTTTCTCGCCTTAGCGCGGTTGCAATTCAAAGCTCAGTTCCGAACTCCACGGGAACCTAAATCACATCGATCACGTTCAGACTCGCGAAAGAGTCACAACAAAATCAGTGACAACAACTTCAAGGACGATGCGAATCGAAGAAACACAAGGAGCAAAACCGAACCGCAAAAGATCCGCAACAAAGGTCCAGACGAGATGGAGCAAACAAACTGCGACTCCGAACGATTCATCGGTCGCATACCCCTTGAGGACCTATCGGCCACTCTCTCGAAGACCATCGCGCAAAACTCCCGGCACGATGTCAAACCCCCCCGCCTCGAGCCGAGCGAAACCCTCGCCTCAAGGTACAGGGTGCATTCCTTTCCCGTCATCCACGGGTTTCCGTCCACACCCCACCGTCGGCCTGGGACCTCACCGAAGGGGCGTGTATCGATCCCCGGGAAGTCCGGAGTATAAATCCAGCGGGAGGGGAGTCAACGTACCGTGGATTCTGCAGATCCAGTATTTGGAAGGTGTTGCGACGTTCAGGACCGGCCACGGACCGGAGTCAGATCCAGGTACTCGATGACCTGCTGGAGATCTTGCCAGCAATGGGCCTTGTATTGCTCCTGACGCAGCAGAAAAGCGGGGTGGTAGGTCGCCACCACCGGGGTCCCCTGCCAATCGTGGAAACGACCCCGTAGCCGCGCCAGAGAGGTCTCCTGACCGGTCAGCCAACAAGCAGCAGGCCGTCCCAGAGCGACCAGGATGCGAGGCTGGATCACCCGGATCTGCTGCTCCAGGTAGGTTCTACAGGCATCGGTTTCGTGCGGCTGAGGATCACGATTGTCGGGTGGACGACATTTCAATACATTGGCAATGTAAATCTGCTCTCGGCTGAGACCGAGAGCGCCGATGATGCGGTCGAGCAGCTGGCCAGCACGACCTACGAATGGCTCTCCTGTGCGATCTTCCTCCCGTCCCGGAGCCTCCCCGACGAACATCAGATCAGCGGCCGGATCCCCGACACCAAAAGCTGTCAGATTTCTGGACTCACACAGGGAGCAATCACGGCAATTGGCCACCTGGGCCGCCAGATCCGCGAGAATCTCGCCCTGGCTGGAGCCCGCCTGGGCCGGCTCATCGGCGCAGCTGGAATCGCCGCCGCCATGAACTCGCTGGATGCCCCAGCCTCGGATCCCCCGCAGATGAACATCCTGTCCTAGATGTGGAAAACCCGTCTCGGATCGAATCGGGTCGTTGTGGTTCACCTGCTCGGGCAAGTGTCACCCCCGTTCCTGCTGCCGGCACCAACACGAAGGGCAAACAGCTTGGAGCCGCGTGTTTCCTGGATGATCGCAGCGACCTCCGTGCCTCTCGACAGTTCGTCGCAGTCTCGTTCCTGGATGACGACGCGCAGACCTTCCCGACTCAAACCTTCGGCGAGGAAACCCTTTTGCTGGGGCTCGACCGATTCGATCAGCACTCGAACCTGATCGCCAACTCGATTGAGCTGTTCCTGGTCCTGAACTGCATCGCACAGCTGACGCGCTCGTTGCATCCGATGTTGTCGAATCGCTGGTGGCAGATGACCATCCAGACGTGCCGCCTTGGTCCGTGGACGAGGGCTGTACGGAAACAGGTGAACCTTCTGAAAGCGCAGTTTCTCGATGACCTCAAGAGTTGCTTCGAAATCCTGTTCCGTTTCGCCCGGAAAACCGACGATGACATCGGTGGCGATGATCGCCTTCGGCAATCGTGTCCTGACCTTCGTCATCGCATCGACATACTGCTGGACGGTATAGCCGCGCTGCATCCGATCCAGGACCGTGTCACTACCGCTCTGAATAGGTACATGGAAAAACCGGCACAGACCTTCGTCATCCTCGAACGCCTTCAAGAACGAATCGGTGAAGGCCCCCTCGCCGATCGAGGAGAGGCGTAGTCGATCAATCCCATCGATCTGACGCAGCTGACGCAGCAGCTGTGCGAAACCGTCTTCGATGCCGAGGTCCCTGCCCCACTGACGGAGGTGGATGCCGGTCAGGACCAGTTCTCTGAAGCCAGCAGCAGCCAGGCGCCGAGCCTCTTCGATCACCGGCCCTGATTCCCTGCTCCGGGAACTACCTCGTAAGTAAGGGATGATGCAGTAGCTGCAAAAAGAATCGCAACCGTCCTGGATCTTCAAGAACGCACGGGTTCGGCCGGCCAACCCGGAGACTTCCAGACCAAAGATATCTCTCGATTTACGGCCCGGCTTCTTGGCCAGGAGCGGTTCCCCTTGCAGCACTTCGGCGACCCGGTGCTTTTCCTCGTTGCCGATGAGATGCACCACCGATGGGATTCGGTTCAATCGCTCACGATCATCCTCGGTCATGCAACCGGTCACGATGATGGTGGCACCTGGATTCTTGCCGGCAAGGTTACGGACCCGCTCCTCCACCTTCTGTCCGGCTCGTTCGGTGACGGTGCAGGAGTTGACCAGGAGCAGGTCTGTACCGACCGGTTCGTCACGTTCGTCATAACCCAGGTCGATGATCTCTTCGCGAATCGCCTGGGTCTCGTACTGGTTGATCTTGCAACCAAAAGTGACGAAGGAACAAGTCGGCAACTGTAGACCTCTCCGTGTCCAGAAAGACGAACCAGCTAGGCATCCACCGTTTTCGGGTGAACCCCAGCCTCATCCTCAAGCCAGCAAAAACTGCGGTGGCCCTCTCCCACCTTGAAACCGCGCGGAACTTCTTCACTACACCGCTCACCAGCACTTGGACAGCGAGTGTGGAAGAGGCAACCGGGAGGTGGATTGATCGGCGAAGGTACGTCCCCCTCCAGCAGAATCCGATTCTTTCGTCGCTGCGGGTCAGGTTCCGGAACCGCGGACAGCAGCGCCTTCGTATAGGGATGTCGAGGATCCGTGTAGAGGTCGGAAGCTGCCGCTTCTTCGACGATCTTGCCCAGATACATCACAGCCACTCGATCACTGATGTGCTCCACCACAGCCAGATCATGAGCAATGAACAAATATGAGAGGTCAAACTCATCCTGAAGATCGAGCAACAAGTTGATGATCTGGGCCTGAATCGAAACATCCAGAGCACTGACCGCCTCATCGCAGACGATGAATTCAGGCTCGACAGAAAGTGCTCGGGCAATTCCGATCCGCTGCCTCTGTCCTCCTGAGAACTCATGAGGGTAGCGATTGATGTGATTGACCGGGTCGAGTCCGCAACGATCCATCAGGTGTTCGATCCGATCACGGATCTCATTCTCTTTCCCCATCTGATGTATCCGGGGACCCTCACTGAGAATCGAGCCGACCGTCATTCTCGGGTTCAGCGATCCGTACGGATCCTGGAATATGATCTGCATCCGTTTGCGCAGATCTCTCAGGGCGGCCCCCTCGGTGGCACGGACATCCTTACCATCGAAAATGACTGTGCCCTCGGTCGGTTCGACCAGTCTCAGGATCGACCGTCCGACCGTCGTCTTGCCACAACCAGATTCACCGACCAGGCCAAGGGTCTCTCGTCGACCTATCTTGAAGCTCACTCCATCGACCGCCTTCACGTGGGCGGAAACCCGCGAGAAAACACCGCTTCGTATCGGAAACCAGGTCCGAAGATCTCGAACCTCTAGCAATGGAGTCACTGTTGTTCCCCCCTGCTACCGGTTTCATTGCCGATCAATTGCTCCCAGTGGTGACAGGCGACCTCGTGATAATCGTTGATGCTCTCCAGTGCGGGTTCTTGCTCGGCACATTTATCGGTGGCATGTGGACATCGAGGTCGAAACTTACAGCCACTCGGAAAATCGAGCGGATTGGGTACGTTCCCTTCGATCACTTCCAGTCGGTCGTTCTTGTTATCGAGGCGAGGCAATGATCGAAACAGACCTACCGTGTAAGGATGCTTCGGTTGGTCGAACAGCTGCTCGACAGGAGCCCTCTCCACGATCTTGCCGGCATACATCACAACCACGTGATCCGCATTCTCAGCAACCACTCCCAGATCATGGGTGATGAGCAGGATCGCCATCCCCTTCTCCTTCTGCAAATCCCGCAGCAACTCGAGGATCTGCGCCTGGATCGTCACATCCAGAGCAGTACTGGGCTCATCGGCAATCAATAGCGAAGGGTTACACGCCAGTGCCATGGCGATCATGACACGCTGCTTCATACCGCCCGACAACTGGTGGGGATATTCATCGACTCGAGTCTGGGGAGACGGGATACCCACCAGCTGCAACAATTCGATCGAGCGTTCGCGAGCCTCGGACCTGGACATCCCCTCGTGCAAACGCAGCGCTTCACCGATCTGATCGCCGACCCGGAAGACCGGATTCAAGCTGGTCATCGGTTCCTGAAAAATCACGGAGATCTGCTTGCCCCGGATCTCACGCATCTGCTTTTCACTACGATCCAGCAGGTTTTCACCCCGAAACCGAATCTCCCCGCCGACGTATTTTCCCGGCGGAGTGGGTACTAGCTGCAGAATACTCATCGCGGTCACGGATTTTCCACATCCAGACTCCCCGACAACGCCCAGTGTCTCGCCCGGCTGGATCGAATAGCTGACACCATCGACCGCTTTGGCGACACCGTCATCGGTATAGAACCAGGTGCGAAGATCTTCGATCTCCAGCAGCGGAGATTCGCCGTTCAACTCGTTGCTCGCTTCCGGGCGATCGCATCGATCTCTACCTTGACATTTTTCGGCAATGCAGCCGCTTCAATGCAAGCGCGGGCCGGAAATGGTTCGGTAAAAAACTGTGCGTAAACTTGGTTCATGGTGACAAAGTTACCAATATCGGACAGATAGATGGTCGTCTTGACCACGTCAGAATAGTCGCAACCCGCCGCAGAAAGTACCTCACCGAGATTCACCAGCACCTGCTTCGTCTGTGCTTCGATGCCGTGCACTACCGAACCGTCTTCAGGCACGATCGGGATTTGTCCCGAGCAATACACCCAGCCGTCCACATCGATGGCCTGGGAATAGGGGCCGATAGCAGCGGGAGCTCGTTCTGTGGAAATGGGACTCCGTCCAGTCGTGGCCAACTTGCCCCTCTTTCTTCAGTGATCTTCGATGGAACTGAGATTCGCGCAGTCGAAGACTACAGGATTAGGATCCTACCGGGGAGGCTCCGTAGATTCCACCGTGCCGGGGCCGAGCAACTCCTCAAGTCGCTGAGAAACCTCCTCAGTGATCTCCTCGGGAAGATAAGAGCGTACATCTCCCCCGAACGAAACGATCTCCTTCACATGGCGGCTGGAATAATGAGAGAATTCCAGGGTCGGCATCACGAATACGGTCTCCGCATCGCGTTCGGCCGAGAGATTCCGATTGGTCAGAGCCATGGTGTACTCGGTCTCGAAGTCTGCAAAAGTTCGGATGCCCCTCAGCAAGATACGGGAGTTCTCTCTGGCCAGCAGGTCAACCAGAAGCCCCTGGAAGCGCACGACTCGAACTCCGGGTAGATTTGCAGTACACCGCTCCAACCAGGAAATTCTCTCATCGGGAGAAAAGATCGAGTTCTTATCGCGATTGACCGCAACAGCCACAATCAGATCCCCAAAAAGTCGCAGACCCCGTTCGATGAGATCCAGATGACCCCGATGTGGTGGATCAAAGGTACCTGGATAGACGGCAGGACCTTTCATCGGTACTCCTTACATCAACGCATACGACCGGAATAGGAAGAACCGAACCTCGAACCCCTCAGGGCGCCCATCAACTCGGGCAATCCGATATCGATCCGGAAGGTGGTGTCATCCGATTCTCCCCGTTCAACATCCAGGCTGAACATGGTGCGGAAGGTACGGAAGTTACGCCCCACCTCCCACCAGTGACCGACCGGTTCCTTCTCGATCGCATCGTACTCGACGAACAGGCTCATGTCCCATCGTGCAGAGGCATTCCAGCGTCCTCCGATGAGGAAAGTCTCGCTGGTCTCTGGGCGTTCACGCCAGGCGATTTCAAACAAACCAGTTTCCAGGTCGAACCAGCGCAGACCACCATTTCGCTCCAGGTGAGAGCCAGACCCGAGATCATGAACCATTTCGCTGAAAAGACTCCAGCCACCGGTACCATGCAAAACCAGCTCGCCGAACAGATCTCCCCATTCTTCGCCGTCATGGTCTCGATCTTCCTGCGGATAGTAGAAGGCTTCAACTCGTGCTTCCGCGATGGTCCGGTTGCCCATTCTCTGCAAATTCTCACGATCGGTCCGTGGAGCTCTGGTTTGTAGTCGCTGAACGACCGACAAACGCACTTCATCAAAGAGGTCGAGACCATCGATATCGTCGATAAACACCGGGACATCCTCAGCAGCGATGGAGCTGTCGAAGATACTGGAGTAGCCAGCGGTGATATCGATGATGTGTCGCAAGCCATCGATGTCCCACTTCTTGTTGCGAACATCAAAAACGCGAGAAAGTCTGGTCGCCGCCTGCAAACCGGCATGGAACTGGGTTCTCTCCTGACCGTCGAAATCAGGCGAGGTCCAGGAGGTCCAGCGAGCCCCTGTGCGTGGCACACACCGAATCCATTGAGAAAGTCCAAAGGGTAACGAAAAGTCGCTACGGAGATCCGCTCTTCGCGTTTCCAGCTCAGGTTCCGCAAGATCTTCGGCAGGTAGAAAGTGAAGATCCGATAGGATCAAATCGGAATCCCACCGCAGGTCTCCGACGAGTTCGGAATCAAGCACACGAAAGGTAAACTCGGGTTTCTTCTCGATGACGCTGAGGTAATCCGACATCCGGACCTGGCCGATGGCGGTGGCCGCGTAATCTCCACCGATAACATGCCGGATGGAGAGGAAATTCTCGGGTTCCTTCATCGATCTTGATTCGGCCCGGAAGAACTCGTCGATGAATCCTGCGTCACTGGAGGTCGCCAGTTCTCCGTCGATGAGGGTCGCGTTTCCCAACCGGGCATGAATAAAGGCCCTCGCGCGAGAACGATCAGGATCGTCGATGGAGTCACCGTTGCTATCGGCCAACGCCTCATCTTCGATCATCCAGTAAGAACCGTAGCCATACAGCTCCAGGCGTCCATCGGGCTCATGAGCCCAGCGACGAGGATCCCGACCCAATTCAAAGTCCAACCCCAAGCCAGTTCCGCGATCGGAAAGGGAATCGATTCGTGGAGTCAGATCGATCTCATCCTCGAATCGAGCCGACAGCAGGAAGTCTCCATTCCATGACGTGTCGATCCGCGATCCAAATCGTGAAGAATTGGATACACGCATGTCTCTGAGCGGAAAGGAACGGCCCCAACGACTATCCCAGGTGGTGCTCGGTAACGGCAAGATCGGAAATCCGCCGATTTCGAGGCGCGCGTCCTCCACATCGATGAGATAGCCGCCCGGAAGATCTTCATCCGATCTCTGGTTCACCTCGGTACGGGCGCGTGCTCTACCTCGCCGGGCGATCAGAGCCCATTCGGGATCGAAGAACTCGTCAGTGGTAAAGACAATTTCTTCCCCCTCAAGGTCACGGAAATCCTCAACTCTCAGGTGCTTTGCCTGAACACCGATCTGGGCGCTCGGCAGACCACTGATGGTCACGTCGGAAACTCCAGAAACCCATGATTCTGCGATCAGCCTGGTTCGCTGTGGATCATCAAATGGAAGTACTCGCAGTTGTTCGACCAGTTCTTGTGTGATGCGTAACCGAGCATCGACAAGAACCATGCGCCGGGTATCGACTTCCAGGAAGACGGTCTGCGCCCGAAAAGATTGCTGGCCGCGATTCAGGATCACCTCACCGAGCGCCAGCACCCTCGGATGAATTGGCCCTGTCTCGGGATCCACTCCTTCAAGAAAGATACCGACGGCATCTGCCCGGAGGGTAAATCCCCTCCCCGCCAGCACAACATTACCCAGCACAACCAGAGAACGACTTCCATCTTCAGACGAGATGTCGGCTTCGAGTCGATCGTAGAAGATGGAGAAATCTTCATCAGTTCCGAACAGACCTCGTACTGAGTCCTGGGCCTCAACAACAGATACAAAGCACATGAGAAAAATAAGCAGCACCATCGGCAGCAGGGACCAAGCATCGCGGCTTGCAAAAAAGTGGAAGAACAAGAAACTCACCCCGCCCTGATCCGACGTGAACGCTGTTCACATGCCATGGAGAGCATTCCCATGAATACCGAGAGGTCCCGGCGACCGTGGGCACGGTAGACCCTGGATGCAAAGGAGTCAACGCGAGCGGATACTCAGCGACGGTTCGCTTCTGAACGAATCCGGACTTGCAGCAGGAAGTTGACGAGAAGATTCTCGATGGTGGCCTCGTTGTCGGAACTGCTCTGCTTCCCGAAATGGGACAGAACGTGAACTACCCGGCCGCGTTTCACCGGGAAAGTCACCGCCACCGCACCTTCGCCGCATACCGCTTCCAGGTCCTGGCTATCGATAAGGACCTGAACCTTCTTCGACTGGATATCCAGCGCGGGACTTTCCTTGTCGATCTTCCACCGGTGTTCGATCAAACGAATGTCCGGATCACCGATCTCTTCGATCCCAGGCGTTTCTCCCTCACCGACCGCCGTCTTTCCTCGATCCAGATCCTTGTCTCCCGGATCATCCTCAACCGCGGGGTCATACTCCTGATCTTCATCATCGTCTTCATCGTCTTCCCAGTACTTGCGACGCAATGCTGAAATATCGACTGGAGCGACAAAGACACCTCGCAATAGCGGGTGCGCGGTCATACCTCGCTCCGGACTGATGGCGACGTCTCCACCCTCCAGGGCATCTCCTGAACGCAGGAAGTCACTGAACCCGATTTCAAGAACTTCGACCAGGCACCAGTCCTCGGTGAATAGATATCCACCTTTTTCGACCCACTTCACCAGCTTCTCGATTGCATCCTGTTTCATTTTGAACTGGACGGTGTCATGGGGAGCTGGCCCCTCACATCTGTGCAGTCTCTTACCGGTATAGGCTCCGGCGGTATGACCAGGGCTTTGGCAGAATCTATGGATCTGGGTACAGTTGATGAACACCGCAGCGACTCCGTCGAGCTTGAAAGAGGGCTTCTCCAGCTCCCCCTTCTCGACCACGGTGTGACGTATATTGATCCGATCAAGAACATGCTCGATATGATCAAAATTGGTGTCGTTTCCGTTGGCAGCGGTCGGACCCTTGATCACCAGTACCGATCCTGCCGCCATCTCCTCGAGCCCCAGGAACTGACGGGCACGAACCGGATCGAGCGGACGCGCCAACCCGGTGGTAGGAGTATGATCATCCGCTGCGTCGCGGATCACCTTCAATCCTTGCTCCCGCGCCTTGCCCCACCAGCCTTGCCAGTTGATGACACTGTTACCAAGCGGTTGCTTGGTCAGTGCCTCCAGCGCCGCAATGATGGCCAACTTCAACGCTGTTTGAGGCTTCTTGCCCCCACGTTCCTTGGCATCTTCTCGAGCCATCACCGGCAACAAAACATCCACTGTCCTTCGTACTGGAACTCCGGCGGCGATGTCCACCGCCATCAGTTGCATGTCCTGGGGACAAGTTGCCAGTACACGCCGAATCACCCGATTGACGTATTTCAACTTGCACTTGCGTAGCGCGTTCAAAAGGTCCCTGGAGATGGGCTTGGACTTGTAGCGGACGACGAATTCGCCCATCTCTGTAAATGCATCGGGACCTTTAAATCCGGCAACTCCCTGCAGCAGAAACCAGTAGATGTCATCGGGACCGCGCGAAAGGGACGCTGCGGAACTGAGGATCGCTGCAGCGGGATCACGTCCAGGCATCTTGCCGAGAGTGCGTAACACCTCTGCGAGCGCAACAGAATCTCCAGACATCGCCGCTTGCTGGACCAGTTTCTTCAGTTCTTTGGCAGTGGGAGGATCTTCATCGAGAGAGACTTCCGGCACCACTGCCGATGCTTCGGCCAGACGGTCGAAGCGAGAATTGCCTGCTGCCGAGAGGATCACAACTGTGAAAATCAGCAGCGCGACAACCAGTACAGGAAGCCCGTAATGCAGAGATCGGAACATCCTCAGCTCCTGTTCAAGCGAGCAAGACATGGCAAACCGCGAAGTCGTTGAGGAATCACTTCGAGGTCCAACTACACTGGATTGTACCCCCGGACCGGGGTGGAGAGAATTGCCTTACTCCTGGCCCGTTTCCAGCAGTCTGCGAACGACGTAAGAAACGATGGAGTCATCCCGGAACGTTGGGTCCATCTTGTACCAGGCAACCTGGCCTTCACGATTGATGGCGATCATGGTCCCCCCCCCGACGGCACAGTTGTACCCCCGATAATTGGGGTATTCGTCATCCAGTTCGATCCCTACCGGGAAGGCGATGTCCAGGCCGGCAGCCTCGGCCGAGATTGCGTCGACCTGCTTCGGTAAATTCTTCTTACCTTTTGGAATCGCAATCCAGGCGATTCGAAGGCCCTCGTGCCAATGGGCCGTGTAGAGCTTCTGGAGATTTTCGA
>Ga0310342_100001704_pt1 | contig 13785 bp, 9 predicted proteins | sample S15DNA20500_MG_FD_206155 | JGI IMG/M metagenome (GOLD analysis project Ga0310342, IMG submission 206155) | Marine microbial communities from station ALOHA, North Pacific Subtropical Gyre - S1503-DNA-20-500_MG | ecosystem: Environmental > Aquatic > Marine > Oceanic | place: Pacific Ocean: North... | reverse complement strand
GGAGTTCCCGACGGCGGTGATCCTGGCACCATGATTGAGCAGGTTGTGCCAGTCCTGCAGAACCCAGTGGTGGCTAGAACCGACCGGTTGATCGGTATTGTCGGCATCGTAATAACCCCAGCCAGCATTCTCGTTGAAGATCTCGACGCTGTCGAAATCGACTGACCAGTTGTTCTCGACCGATTGTCCGGTGATGGGATCGAGACCGGCGACCCGGAAGTAGTCGATGCCATCCCAGCGCGGGTGATTGACCTGGATCACCGGCACGATGCCGGAGCTGTCGCGGTGGGCACGCACTGCTCGGAACAGGGCTGGTCCATCGTTGGAGTTGCGATCAAAAACATTGGCCCACGGTTCGAGGGGAAAGGAGTTGAAGTGGCCCAGTGGAACCGAGATCTCATTCCCGACGATTCCCTGGAACTCATCTCCTGCATCGAGCTCGGAGATGATGTCGGAGTAGTCCGTGTGGACGTTGTGATCGGTAGCGACGCCGACCTCTAGTGCTTCGCTGGCGATGCTGATGATGCGTTCCGGCATGTTGCTGTCGCCGTGTCCCGAGTGGGTCAGGGTGTGAAGATGATAGTCAGCAGCGGCCCAGCCTTTGCTATCGACCTGGTGCTCCAGAGAGAAAGTGACCGAGATGGTCTGATCCTTTTCGACCGAGATCGGTTGCTCATGGATGCTCCATTCAGGCCCGCGACTGGCATAGACCAGCCAGTTGCCGACCGGAACGGTGATACTACCGGCCCCTGAAAGGGTACAGATCACATCGTCGCGAATCGCGAGATCTTTTGGATTCGCAGCTCGGTTCTTGAATAAAACCGGGACAGATCCATCCGTTTTGCGAAAGGTAAGCCGAGCAGGGACGTTATTTCCTGCGGTGTCTTCGATTCGGTAGGAGAGGATTCCACGATCGCCTTCTCCTCCGACGGGGTCCATCACATCGAGGGGAAGACTCGCGGTCGATACGAGACAGGTAAGCAACAGAGTCAGTTGCATCATTCCACCACCATCCAATTCGCTGGTTCCTATGAGCCGCTGGATGGTAACCGCAGCGGAGGGGACCGGAACCCTTCAGCTGCGGTAGACGTGTAGATCTGGATGGTCGTGGAGAATGCTGCCGGGAATCTGTGGGCTGTAGGGTGCTTCCAGGCAGCGATCAAGGATCTCTGCCTTTTCCGGCTGCGGTACCAGCAGATAGATTCTTTCAGCAGACTTCAGCTGGTCGAGGCCGATGGTAATCGCCCGCACTTTTTCTGGGACTGGTTCAGTGAAGTTGTCGAGAATCGTCGTATGACTCAACTCGACGATCTGGTAACCGGATCGATCACCATCGCACGGTTCATTGAAGGCGACGTGTCCGTTAGATCCGAGTCCCAGGATGGCAGCACGTGGAGGCCCGATTTCAGCGAACAGGGCATCGAGACGGCGCGCTTCCGATGTGGGATCCGCTGTTGGGTCGATGGAATAGACCCGATCTGCAGATATCTGCAGCGGTTCAAAGACCTGTCGTCGTAGTGTCGAGTGGAAACTTTCCGTTTCGGGGGGTGCCATGACATATTCGTCCAGCTGTATGTAACGCAATTGTTGCCATAGCTGAGTGGAAGCTGGATCCTCGGAGAGGATACTGTAAAGCAGCTCTGGTGACCGACCGGTGGGGATGCAGACCAGATCCTCCGGGTGCAGATATTCCAGCAGATCTTGTCGCAACCTCCGAGCGAGGACTGCTGGATCAGATTCTCGGATGGTGTTGCTGGAGCCCAACGGTTCCCCCGGGTTCGATTCGAGGATCCTGGTGACGAAACGAGGATCTGAGGGCGGAGCCTAGAGGATCAGCGGCAGAGGGCCAAGGGGCAGGATCGAAGGAATTCGACGGGGATTCGTGTTTCCTGACCGCATCGCCATTATCATTCCAGTTCCAGATCGAAGACCTGGTGCTGTCAGATGAATCGGTGGTGCCGATTGCCTACGGCGGGAAAGTGGCGACATGAGAATCCATGATCACATCCTCGATACGATCGGAAATACTCCCTTGGTCCGGATGAATCGGATCACCCGTGGAATTCAAGGCACCGTCGTGGCAAAGCTGGAGGCTTTCAACCCGGGCGGTAGTGTCAAGGACCGCATCGCAATTCACATGATCAACGCCGCGGAGCGCGATGGATCGCTCAAGCCGGGCGGCACCATCGTCGAATGTACATCGGGTAACACCGGACTCGGGTTGGCGCTCGCTGCCTGTGTCAGGGGATACAAGGCGATCTTCACCATGCCGGACAAGGTTGCCGAAGAAAAATCGAAGTTACTTCGAGCCTTTGGTGCGGAGGTGATTATCTGTCCGACAGCGGTGGATCCGGATGATCCTCGTTCCTACTATTCGATGGCCAAGAAGATCAACGAAGAAACTAAAAACTCGTTCTATCCCAACCAGTACTTCAATGAATGGAATCCAGACGCACACTACAGCTTCACCGGTCCAGAGATCTGGGCTGATACCGACGGCAAGATCACACACTTTGTGGCTGGCATAGGGACCGGCGGTACCATCAGTGGCATCGGGAAATATCTCAAAGAAAAGAACCCAGAGGTGCAGGTGATCGGTGGCGACCCGGTCGGCTCGCTCTACAAGAACTACTTCGAGACCGGTGTTCTTGGCGAGGCAAGCTCGTACAAGACGGAGGGGATCGGTGAGGACATGATTCCCGGCACCATCGATTTTGGATTGGTGGATCAGGTGATCCAGGTTGGGGACATCGCTGCCTTTTCGATGGCTCAGCAGCTCGCGCGCGAAGAAGGAATCCTGAGCGGATCTTCCGCTGGAACTGCGGTCTGTGCGGCTCTCGAGGTGGCCAAGACGATGGGGCCAGATGATCTGATGGTGGTTCTCATTCCGGATACCGGAGAACGATATCTGAGCAAAGTCTTCGACGAAGACTGGCTAAAAAGGAATGGACTGGTCGAGAGTTCGTTGAGCTTGACCGCCGCTGAAATCCTCGACCGAAGAGGGACGAGACTGGATCCGCTGATCTCGATATCTCCGGAAAGTGAAATTCGTGAGGCTGCGGAACTGATGAGGAATAATGAACTCAGCCAGATCCCGGTCTTGACCGATGGCATTCCAGTCGGCAGCGTTCGCGAAGCACTGATCATCGAACAGATGTTACTGGGAGAAAACGAATTGAGGCGTCAGGTATCCGAGATCATGGAGGATCCGTTCCCTGTGGTGGAAGAAGGAGCGACTGCTGATGCCATTTTTGGGATGTTGGCGAGTAGTCCCTCATCTGCGGTTCTCGTCAAGACGGTTGCCGGGCTGCGCATCATCACCAAGTACGACATGATCCACTCCGTTAGCGGAAGAAGGTCCTGAGGTGAGATTTTCGACTCGTGCCATTCATGCCGGCCAGAAACCGGATCCATCGACAGGTGCCATCATGACACCGGTCTATCTCACTTCGACCTACGAGCAGGAAGCGCCCGGAACCCACAAGGGATTCGAATATTCTCGTACTGGTAATCCGACGCGAACGGCGCTGGAACAGAACCTGGCAGCTCTCGAAGGGGCTCGGCATGGACTCTGTTATGCCAGCGGTCTTGCCGCTACCGATGCGGTTCTAAAATTGCTCGAATCAGGTGATCATGTTCTGGCCGGTGATGATCTGTATGGTGGAACTCATCGGATATTCAATCAGGTGTACCGGCAATTCGGGCTGAGTTTCGATTTTGTTGACGCCTCCAATCCAAAGAACCTGTTCGATTCAATTACCGAGAAGACCCGCATGATCTGGTTGGAAACTCCCACCAATCCCTTGTTGAAAATCACCGACATCGCTGAGGTGTCGAAGTTCTGTCGAGAGCAGTCGATCCTGCTGGTTGTCGACAACACCTTTGCTACCCCGTATCTGCAGCAACCTCTGGAATTGGGCGCGGACATTGTGCTCCATTCGACAACCAAGTATCTCGGTGGTCACTCCGATGTTGTGGGTGGTGCACTCGTGACGTCGGATGATGACTTGAATGAGCGTCTGGCGTTCATCCAGAATTCAGTAGGTGCCATTCCTGGTCCGCTCGATTGTTTTCTGACCCTGCGTGGTACAAAGACCCTGGCGCTACGAATGGAACGGCATTGCCAAAATGCTGACATAGTATCGCGCTGGCTACTCGATGATTCTCGCATTGGCGAGGTCTACTACCCGGGTCTCGAACAACATCCTGGTCATCAGATTGCAGCTCGACAGATGTCCGCGCCCGGCGGGATGGTCTCCTTTGTTCTCGCAGACGCTTCGGAGAAACACGCTCGGGAGATGGTATCCCGGACCGAGATTTTCACGCTTGCCGAAAGCCTGGGAGGTGTGGAAAGCCTCATCGAACATCCAGTATCGATGACTCATGGAGCAATTCCTCCGGAAGTGAGAGCAGCGGCGGGTCTGTCTGATGCGTTGATCCGACTATCGGTCGGAATTGAAGACGTTGAAGATCTGGTCGAAGATCTCGATAAAGCGATAGGCTAAATCCACACATCGGGTGCGTAGACCGCCCGAAGAACTTCGCCGATGTGGCTCTGGATGTGCCGCTCATCTTCATGAGTCGAAACTGCGTGCGATCAATCCTCGATACCATCGAACAGAGTCAGGCCCAGGGCTCCGAAGAAGAGAACCGGCAACCAGGCCGCCAGCATCGGATTTAACGCTCCTCTGGTTCCCAGATTTGCACAAGTTTCGGTGACGATGAGATATATGGTTCCCAGTGCCAGTGCGATCGAGATTCCGAGAATTATCGAGCGACTCTCCGACCTCAGGATCCAGGGTAATCCCAACATCAACAGGATGAAGTTTGCCAGCGGGAATGCGAAGCGTCGGTGGAGTTTTACCTCCAGGTGCTTGAGATGGGGACGTCGTTTGTACTGATCGCGGAGCTCAGAGAAAGAGAGATATTCGATTTCTCTGTCACTCGATTCGAGATCGACAGGTCGCATGTCGGTGGTGAGCTTCATCTCGGAGAACTCTTGAACCAGTCGAATGGTTCCATCCGCGGCAGGGATTGGAATCTTCATCCCCGATTCATCGAACTGCTCCACTTCACCCTCGCGCAGCAACCAGTAGGGTTCACCACCCGGAGGACTCTTCCAGAGGATCTCTCTGGCTCTGGTGATCTTACTGGAGGTCGCGAGACCGGAGTGTTTGGTTGTAATCTCCACATCCTGCCCTCTTTTTTCGTGAGGCAGGTAGCTGGACACCTGGATCAGGTTGTTTCGACTGTCTGCGACCATCTCAGGCTGAATACTCGCACGCGATCTACCGTAGGAGTCGGCGAGGCGAATTTGATCCTTGAACGATGGAACCACGAACTCTTGAACAAAGATCATCGCCAGTGCCATCATCATGGCGATCAGGAAGAAAGAAGCGAGAATGCGAGACAGGGGAAGTCCCGCTGCCCGAAGCGGGATGAATTCACTGCCCTTGTTCAATTGAGTGGTGGTGAACATCGCTGCAAGCAAGGTCAAGATGGGGCCAAGATACTGGGTGAAATAGATCGGGATCATACCTGCGAAGTACTTCAATACGACCAGCGGTAGGGGATCTTCCTGACGCAAGAAACGATCAAGTCGGGAGACTCCATCGATGACGCTGAAGAGTCCGAATACGGCGAAAGCACAGATACCCCAGGCGATCATGTAGTGTTTCATCAGATAGCGATCGATGGTCTGGATCGGTAGGTGCTTCCGTATCCAGCTCAAAAACCTCCCCATCAATTTCTCCGTAGTTTCAAGAGCAGGCCCAGCGAGATGACCGTGATCACGTAGTTACCAGACATCACGGTGGCCCAGGCAGGTAACCCTGTAGCCCGAGAGACTTGAATCCCTCCATAGGTCAGGGGAAAGAAAAGCGCCATCACCGCCAGGATGCCGAAGAAGAAGGGGACCAATTTCTGCGTGGTATTGAGTAGCAAAGCGATGGGGAAGCCCAGCATCGAGAAGGTCAGTACTGCGAGAGCCATTGCACGCCGTCTCCAGATCTCGGTCTCGCCACGTCGGGCGGTACGAAGAGCCTCATTCATCGCCGCTCGCGCAGGCTCCACGGTGAGGGGATCCTCTGCAGAAGCGATTTCGAGTTCTCTGAGTCTCGCCATTTCCAGATGTTCGGAGATTTTGACTTTCAGTTCACTGGTCGGGAGATCGTTCAGCCGTCTTTTCACCGAATTGATCGGGAAATCGACATTGAACTGGTCGAACAGGACCGTTTCAAAACGCCAGTCGAGGAAATCTCGATTTTCTGCTGGGACATCGCTGACCGGGAATTTCATGTCGACTCCGTTGAGAACAAGTCGAATGACATCCGCTTCATCGTCGACGGTTAACTGGGCACGTCTTGCGAGAATCTTGGTGGCCGGTGTTTTACCCATATCTTCCATCGTTGCTACTGCTCTTGCGACTCCAGAAGGACTGGATCCGATGCTCAGCTGCTTCTCGATGTACACCTCTGTCAGGTCTCGGCCGCCACGAATCTCGCCCCAGTGGACGACTCCACCTTGATCATCGATGCGCAACTGTCCCATTTTTCCCTCGCCGAGGTTTTCCAGTTGCTTGATCAGAAAACGACCAATGTCCTGCTTCCGGTGCTGAAGCTCGGGCAGGATGGTCGACTGGGTCAGGAGCATCAGAGCTCCCACTGGCACCGCCAACGCAGCCATCGGTAAAAAAAGTCGAAATGGCGAGATACCACAGGCCAGTGAGGCGGTGAATTCTCGATCTGCTACGAAGCGACCATATGACAGAGTGCAGGCGACCAGGATCGAGATGGGAGTGGTGAAATAGAGACTGTACAGCAGACTGTCTCGCAACCACGGCAAGACGATGCCGATGGAGTAGCCAGAGTCGACCGCCTTCATGGCGGAAACGATTCCGACCAGCAGGGAGATGAAGAGCAGGCTGAACAAGAAATTCAGCAGTAACTCCCTGAGGAGATATTGATCCAGTGTGCCCATCTGGCGCAGTTTCAAAGGTCTTCTCCCGATCGGTGCTGACATTGGCACGGGCTGTTCTTGCAGCGTGGACAGCCTGAGCCGTACTTCTCCCTGACACACAGGGCCAGATCGATCCCCCGTAGCGAAGCGAGGCTGGCGACCCAGGCCAGCACATCTGCGAATTCGGCCTGTTCTTCAGCGGAGTTAGGATCTCCCGAGTTGAGTGTCCGGGCGAGCTCGCCGACCTCCTCCACCAGCCACATGAATGAACCCTCTAGTCCTCTTGCAGAGTCCTTCTCGAAGTAGGTGGCCTCGATGATCTGCTGGAATTCACGAAGTCCGAAATCTGTCTCGGGTTTAGCATTTTTCAAGGGTCCGGCCGCTCCGATCATGTCGATACCATATATGAAGATGCAGGTCGGGGGGTCGTTATCAAGTATCTTTGCCGTAAGCATCGGTAGCGATCTGCTTTAATGCTTTCAGATCGACCTTGCCGGTGCCCAGGGTCGGGATCTTCGGCACCTCGATAAAGGAATCTGGACGTGGAATCCACAGATTCGGAAGCCCCTCATTGCCCCTCAGCTCTTCGACCAGATTCGCGGGTTCGATGGGAAGCGGTCCATGGACCACGATCAACTTCTCACCCTTGGCTTCATCTGGAACGGCGGTCACGGCCACCTGGGAATCACCACCTTCTTGAGAATCTGGATCCAGATGTTGATCGACCAGGTCTTGCAGTGCCTCCTCGACCAGGACATGAGGAACCATCTCGCCACCGAGTTTTGAGAAGCGAGACAGGCGATCCGTGATGCTGAGAAAACCTTCTTCGTCCATCTTCGCGATGTCTCCGGTCTTGTACCATTCGCCGAGGAAGGCTTCATCTGTGAGATCATCGGCTCCCAGATAACCCTTCATGACGCTGGGCCCCTTGATGAGAAGCAGCCCGGCCTCTCCGGGAGGGACATCTTCCAACGTCTCTGGATGGACGATTCTGGTGACGACGCCAGGGATGGGCATGCCGATGCTACCGAATTTCCTGGTCTTCTGGGTTGCGTGACTGCCCTTGATGTCGGGCAGGTTCACGGACACAACCGGGCTCAACTCGGTGCAACCGTATCCCTCCAGCAGTGGACAGTTGAACTTTTTTTCCCACGCTTCTGCCAGGCTGGCCTTCAATTTTTCGGCACCGGCACCGGCCAGGCGGATGGTCTGGAAATCGACAGGTTCAAACTTCCTCAGATAGGTGCGGTAGAACGTTGGAGTGGAGAGGAACAGGGTTCCCTTGTGTTCACGGGTCAAGGTGGCCAGGGCATCGGTGTCCATCGGATTCGGGTGGTAGATTGCTCCGATGGCATTGGCGAGGGGGAACCAGAGAGTGACCGTGTAACCAAACACGTGGAAGAAGGGCAAGGATCCGACGACTCGATCCTTGTTGTCGACATCGAATACCTGGGAGATGCTTCGGACATTGGAAAGAATGTTGTGGTGAGTGAGGCGGACCCCCTTGGGTGTTCCAGTCGAACCACTGGAGAACATCACCGATGCATCTTCATTCGGATCGCGTGGAACACCGGGAAGATTGCGCAATGCGAAAGATGGGAGTAGTGAGGTGAGTAGTGCCATTACCTTGTCGGTCTTGGTCACTTCTCTCAACAGAAGAGATGGAAGATCGATCACTTCTACATCGGGCGCGAACTCTTTCGGATCGAGGTCGATTTTGTCGAGAAACATCTTCGCCGAAATGATGGTCTTCAGCCCGGTTTGCTGGCAGGCGGATCGCAGTGCGTCATTTCCTGCCGTGAAATTCAGGTTCGTGACCGTCTTTCCCATCACAGCGACGGCGATGTTGGAACTAGCTCCTCCGATTCCGGCCGGTAGCAGCACCCCTATGTGCTGTTGGTCGGCAAACTTGGCGCGTAATTTCCGTCGCAAGAGCAAGACGAGGATCAGGAATTTCCGATAGGTCACCGATTTATCCAGCTCTATGGCTGCAATCCTGCGTGGTGCCTTACGGGCCGAAGTGAGGAAGCGAGTGGCCAGGGTGACGCCTTGTTCCTTGCGTGAATCGAGCGCCACTGAACTCAATTCTTGTACAGCCTGCCTGACTTCCCTGGCCGAGGTTTTTGAGTCGAGAGGATCGCCGATGGCGATGGTGATGGGATAGGGGATCCGCAAGGGCCGTTTGAAGAAGAAGCGTTTGCCCCGGAAGGAAAAGATGCTGCCCCAGACCCGATCGAGATACATCGGCACGATGGGGACATTACCTTTGCGCGCGATTCTCTCGAGCCCCTTGGAGAAGGGCAGCAGGTTGCCGGTGCGGGAGATCCCTCCTTCGGCAAAGATGCAAACTACGTTCCCTTCTTCAGCACGCTTACCCGCCTCATCGAGTGCCCTGATGATGGCTCTGGGCCCATCTTCACTGGAGACGGGGATGGCGCGCATCATTCCGGTGGCGATGCCAATCAGGGATCTGCCACTGAATTGTCGGTGCGCCAGGAAGTGAACGAAGCGCGGGACTGCTGATCCGACCAGGAACGGATCGGCATAGGAAAGGTGATTGGCGACGATGAGCACTCCGCCACGGCGCGGAATCTTTTCGCCACCGATCACCGTGATGCGGTAGATGGCATGAACCAGCAACCACAACGGAAACCGAACCGAGATGTGAGGGACTGCCAGAGAGACGCCAAGCGTGCCGATCAGCGAGAGCACTGCCAGGGCCAGGACAGATCCTTCGGGACCGAGTGCCATCAGCTGATCATTCTGGAAGATCTCGAATAGGATGGCGGATGCAAAGATGAACAAGAAGGTGAGCATCTCCTGGGCTCCCTGGACCCGCCCCTTCTCTTTCCCGGTGGCACGATCCTGGACAAAGGCCGCCAGCGGAACCAGGAACAGTCCGCCGCCGATCCCTGCCAGTACCAGGGCGCTGCCGTAGGCCAGCAGCGTTTCATTGACGAATGGCACCAGTCCAAAGCCTACCGTCATCATGATCCCACCGATGGGGACGATACCGATCTCGATGTGGTCACCGGAGAGACGACTGGCGAGCAAGCTACCGATGGCGATTCCGCTGGCGACGAAGAAGAACAGCCGAGAACCACCGTCGCCGAGGCCGAGAATTTCTTTCCCGCAAACATTCAGCACGGAGAGTGCCAGGGCTCCGATCAGGAAGAACCAGCTGGTCGCCAGAACCGCGCCCAGCAAGGGGCGATCGGAGGCCAGAAACTTCACTTCCCGGATTCCGTCGATGGGATTCCAGCGCAGCGGTCGTTCCGGGTCAGCAGCGTCACGACCCTTGCCGATGTAGAGAGAGGAGCCCCATCCCACCGCTGCCACGGCGATGAAAAAGAACCCACTCCACCAGTAGGGATGTGCCGCCGGAGGGTAATTGTCACCGTTGAGGAAGGTGAAGAGCAGCCCAGCGACGACGGTTCCGAGGATGATCGCTACGTTGGTGGTCATGTTGACGATGCCGTTGGCGCGAGTCAGATCCTTCTCGTTGACCATCTCGGGCAGAATTCCGTATTTCGAGGGACCGAAGAAGGCACTCTGGGTTCCCATCAAAAACAGCACCCCGAGCATTGCGATGATCGACAGGTTGGGATCGATCCCCTGCAGAAAAAAGGCAGCCATACCGAGTGCCATGGCGAAGATTTCTAACATCTTGGCCGCCACGATGACGTCGCGTTTGCGGAATCGGTCGCCGATGGAGCCGCCGAGTATGGCAAACAACACGAAGGGTAGTGCGAACACTCCCATCGCCATCGATTGACCATCGATCGGCAACCAGCTGACCGAGACGTTGAGTGCGATCAGCAGGATGAACTGACGGAATACATTGTCGTTGAAGGCGCCCAGAAGCTGGGTGACAGTCAAAGCTTTGAAGGATCGGTTGTTTCCCAGGGCCAACCTGTACTCCATTCGAGGTGTTGCAGAAGGTTCATCGGAATCTGTGGGAGTTTAATGACATCCAGCGGTCCTGTCTTCCTCGTCATTGAATACGATTGCGGTTGGCACGTCATATGCTTGTGAAATGGTCAGAACCCGCTTGAGAAACGCGAGAAGGTAGGAGAAATGGACCTTTCAAGCCTCAAGAGTTGCGATTTGGTCTCAAATAGCCCGAAAAGGGGTGAGTCTGATCGATTCGAGACGGTAGTTTTACCCCATCTCGGTTCAGTTCGGGCCTTTGCCATGATGCTGGCGAGGGAGACCTCGGCGGCTGAGGATTTGCTTCAGGACACCTTACTGAGAGCTTTGCGCGCATTCGACTCGTTCAGGCCCGGCACCGATTGTCGTTCCTGGTTGTTCAGGATCTGCAGGAATCGTTTTTACGATCTGTGTCGAATGCGTAGTCGTCGACCGATTCATGAGGACGTGGATTACGCCCAACCGGTTGCTCCGGACCGGTCCTGGGAAGTTCAGAGGGAACTGGAACGACTGGAGAAGGGCGATGAACCGAGTCTTGATCTGATCGGAGATCGGGTCAGAGTTGCCATCGATCAGCTTTCGGATGATTTCCGTGAGCCGTTGTTGCTCTGTGACCTGGATGGCCTCAGCTACCAGGAGATTGCCGATAAACTGTCGGTTCCGCTCGGAACCGTCCGTTCTCGCATTTCACGGGCGCGTTGCCGACTTCGCGACGAACTGCACGAATACGCCCGCGAACTGGGTTTTCCGGTCCAGACCCTCCCTGCCGCCTGAAAACGAATCCCAATTCCTCCCTATTCCCCTGGGCGTATGTTGCCCAGGGGTTTTTTTGCCTCTCCCACCAGTTTGATTCAAAATAATGCTGCGAATTTGGGGCCCTAGACGTCCCCTTTTGAGGCAGTTCTGATCCGGGTCGTGCTCGGCTACCATTCGCAGCGAGGGGGGACACCGTTTTGAAACCAAGAATCCTGGCATTTCATCCACTGCCGCTGTTGTTGTGGTTGGGCTGCACGTTTGGTTGTCAGGGCACTGCGGTCCGTCAGCCAGTCGCTGCCGAGGCTCCCCACATCGTGGTGATTCTCGCGGATGATCTGGGCTGGGGCGATCCCGCAGGAGCGGGTCCCGATTCGTTGTTGAAGACTCCATCGCTTGATCGCATTGCGGCCGAGGGGGTCCGATGCACCGATGTGCACTCCCCTTCATCGGTGTGTACTCCGACACGTTACGGTCTGCTCACAGGCCGATACGCCTGGCGAACTCGCCTGCGCAAAGGTGTCCTGATGGGGCGTTCTCCGCTGTTGATCGAGTCCGATCGCACAACTTTGCCATCTCTGCTGGCGGCTGGCGGCTATCGCACCAGTGGCATCGGAAAGTGGCATCTAGGATTACAGGAGAAGGGGCCGACCGATTACTCGAAGCCGCTGATTCCCGGTCCGAACACGGTCGGCTTCCACCGTTGGTGGGGGATTCCCGCCAGTCTCGATATGGAGCCCTACCTGTACTTCGAGGATGACCATGTGGTGCAAGCGGCCACCGAGAAGACCCCCCGGAGTGGGCCGGTGCGTAACGGCGGTGCCGGGTACTGGCGCGCCGGACCGATTGCGCCGGACTTTCGTCATGCAGATGTGCTCCCTGACATCGGCCAGCGGGCGGTTTCCGAGATTGAACTTCATCATCGCGAGCATCCAGCTGAACCATTGTTTCTCTACGTCGCCCTGTCGGCGCCTCATACTCCGTGGCTTCCGGGTTCACAGTTCGACGAGGTCGAAGCCGCCGGTGTCTACGGTGCCTTCGTCGCTCATGTCGATGCGGTGGTGGGCGAGATCGATGACGCTCTTCAAAGAACCCGCATGCGCAGTCGTACGCTACTGGTGGTCACCAGCGATAATGGAGCCCACTGGACTCCTGGAGATAAGGAGAATTTCCCCCATCGTGCCAATGGTCCATGGCGCGGACAGAAAGCAGACATCCATGAGGGTGGGCACCGCGTCCCATTTTTGATGCGCTGGCCCGGTCAGATGGGACAGGGGCAACTGTGCGATGCATTGATGTGCCTGACCGATCTGCTGCCGACCCTGGCCAGCGCGGCAGGGGTCCCTGTTCCTGAAGGAGTGGCCCCGGATGGATTCGACCTGCTGCCAGCGATTACCGGCGCTGCCACGCCGGCTCGAAATAGCATCGTGCATCATTCCTTCGATGGAATGTTCGCCATCCGTCAGGGACCATGGAAGTGGATCGAGGGCCGTGGTAGCGGCGGTTTCACTCGCCCGCGGCGGATCAAGGACGACGGCGGACCGCGTGGACAACTTTACCATCTGGGTAACGATCCGGCGGAGAAGGAGAACCTGGCGCTCACCCATCCCGATGTGGTGGAGACCCTGCAGGCACAACTCGATCGTATTCGTGGCCAGGAAACGCCGTGACGCGGATCCTGTTGTGACGAAGCGGGCGGTCGATCGAGATCGGAGATCTTCCAGACGTCCGATACGTCTCTTCTGTGCCCTCCATCCCACGGCGCAAGAAGCCAGTGCACTGCTCGATCCGCTGCAGAAACTGGAACCGCTTCCCGAGCATCGTCGAATGCCGGTCGAGCAGGTTCACATGACGGCGCTCTTCATCGGAGATGTTGCGCAGCACGATCTCGATGAAGTGAAGAAATCGGTGGAGCGCGCTGCGATCGGGGTGCAGCCTTTCGACTGGCAACCGGACCGGATTGAAACCTTGCCCGGGCGGGGACCGGTGAGGACCATTGCAGCGGTGGGCCCCTCCATCAGCACTCTCGATGAGTTGAACCGGCGCCTGTCCCAGCGTCTGGCCCGACGCAGTAATCGCCGTGCGTTTTTTCCTCATATGACCCTGGCTCGACTGAAACTGCCAAAATCGGGGTTTCGCATCGAG
>Ga0310342_100001703_pt1 | contig 13794 bp, 2 predicted proteins | sample S15DNA20500_MG_FD_206155 | JGI IMG/M metagenome (GOLD analysis project Ga0310342, IMG submission 206155) | Marine microbial communities from station ALOHA, North Pacific Subtropical Gyre - S1503-DNA-20-500_MG | ecosystem: Environmental > Aquatic > Marine > Oceanic | place: Pacific Ocean: North... | reverse complement strand
GACGTCCCAGGGGATGCCCTGCGGACCGTGATCATCACCCGCCTGCCATTCGCAGTTCCTGATTTGCCGCTGATTCGCGCTCGCATGGACCGAATCCGAAGCGGAGGCGGAAATCCGTTCAACGACTATTCATTGCCGGAAGCGGTGCTTCGGTTTCGACAGGGCGTGGGACGGCTTATTCGCACATCAACGGACGACGGGTTCATCGTAATTCTGGACAGCCGCATCCGAACAAAATGGTACGGGCGGATATTTTTTGACGCCCTTCCGGATTGTCCGATCGAGTCCGTGGAGCTATGAAGAAACCATGAATGATTGACACCTTTTACTAATACAAATAAACAATGTGATATTTAACGAGGTTAGGCCGTTGCAGGTATGCTAGTGATCGAGCATGGCTGGCCAGCATCTGCGGGCAACAGCGCTTAGTGACGCTTAACGGCGCCTTGTTCGGGTAGGATGAAGATGAGAGAAGAGTATAATCGTATCTCCGGGCTATTTGTGGCGGCATGAAATTTGTGCTGACAACAGTTTGTGGAGTGGCTTTGGGTGTTACTTTCGCGTTGGCTGCGGACCAGGCATCCGAGTTTACGGAGCGTGATCCGATGGTGGCAACGCGGATGGCGTACGACGCTGCGGTGGACAGTTCCGATGACGGCGCGTCGGAACTCGCAGTTGTACGGCGTGATCTTGCGCGAGCGTATGAGCGGCTTGGCGAAGAAAACCGGCTGCTTTTGAGTCGCCAGGTGGAGATCGAGAGGTCCGATCCAATTGCCAAAAGAATTCTTGATGAGTTGCTGGCGGCCGAGAAGGAAGTCCGTCTGTTACGGAGCCGTCTGAAAAGCCGGCTTGGGGCGATCGATGAGTTTCAAGCACTGGAAGTAAAACGCCGGAAGCTTGTTTCCAAAGTCGAAGATCTTCGCAGGCGTGAGCGTGATTTGAAGGTAAAATTGACTGAGTCCGTTTCTGAGGAGGGGTCGGAATAAACCCCGTCGTATCCGTATCATTTCCGGGGTAATCCCATTTCACGTGAAGGAACACAACGTATGATTCATGCCTCGCTTTTGACTTTGAAGGCACGGCTTTCATCCCAGCGAACCATCCTCCTGGTCGGATTTCTTGTGGGAATCCTTGCCTTGGGGACCGGATTGCGAGACCGCAATTCGGAGCGCGGGGATCCTGAGGTGGCAACGCTGCGCGTGGAAAAAAATGCGGAAGGGTTTTCCCTGGATGCGAGGAACGCCTCTCTTTACGACGTCTTGAATTCTTTGGCGAAAACTTCAGGCATCGAAGTGGAAATTGACCCTGTTCTCAAAAAACAGAAGATCACGCTACGCGCTGAGGTCGATTCCCTGGAAGAATTTGTACGGGGACTGGACGAGAATTACTCGCTGGAATTCGTTCGCGAGGGCGATTCCGTACGCCTGGTTGCCGCCAGGCTTTCCGCCCCGGATGACACTCCGCTAGCCGCTCGGCCCGTTGAGCAGCCCGTATCCCCGTCGGGAGAAGCCGCCGATATCGCGGCCCGAACCGGGTTGGGCAGCGAACGCCCGGAGGTTGCGGCCGCGTTGCGATCCACCCCGGGGGAATTGGGGCTGCTCAGCAATGCGGACCGGCCGCTTCATCAGTACCGGCGCCGCGGGGGCAGTCCGGCGCTGATCATGGCCAATGCAATTCTCGACACCCGGGCCAAGATCGACGAGGGAAAAGACTGGCCTATTCCGCGGCAATTCCGCGCGGCCCCTTCCACCACGCGCTACATCGTTCAGTTCGACGGCCCGGTGTCCAACACCCTGCGCGCCGGAATCGAAGGGATGGGGGGCGATGTCACCCACTACGTTCCGAATAATGCATACGCCGTGCGCTTGTCACCGGAACAACGGGAGCAGATGGAGGCGCGACCCGATGTGCTTCTGGTCGAACCGCATCATCCGTACCTGAAATTGAGTCCGCATATTCTGAGTTATCTAAGCGGAACGGCGAATGACACCGTCGCCCGCCGGGTAGAAGCCGGCACGTACATGGTCATGCTGTTCAACTCGTTGAATCCCGACGAAGTGCTGGCGCCCTACAACGTGAATATTCTGCGCCGGCAAACCAGTGGAGAGCGTTCGGTCGTTACGGTGTCGGGTGACCCTCGAGTCATCGAGAAGTTGATTTTTGACGACGGCGTTCAATTCATAGAGCCGGAATTTCCGCGAAAAGCGATGAACGATCTGGCCGGTCCGGTCCTCCGGACCACCTTTTTCAAAAACACCTCCGGTTTGGATGGCAGCGGTGTGATTGTCGGAATTACGGACTCTGGTGTCGACGTTACCCATCGCGGGTTCTCGGTGGATCCCGATTCCGTCACCGGACTCAACACGAACACTCGTATTATAGCGTACGAGGCGAGAGACGGGAGTTCCGACGGGATCATCGGTGACGCCGACGGACATGGAACGCACGTTTCCGGCTCCGTTCTCGGCAACGGCGCGCTTTCTGAAACGGCGGTGCTGGTTCCCGGATCCGGAACCGGTCCTTATGAGTCCGGCGAATTTGCTGGAATGGCGCCGAAGGCGCAGCTGGTAATGATCGAGGACTTCAACAGCTTCACCGACGAAGAGCAGGCGCAACTGGCTTGGGATCATGGCGCGCGCCTATCCAATAACAGCTGGGGCGCGAGCTTGTTCACCTACGGACTTTTGAGCGCGGTCTGGGATTCCCTGGTTCGCGATGCCGACCAGGATACCAGCGGAAACCAGCAGATTTCGTTCTTCTTCGCCGCGGGCAACTCGGGCGGCGGCCCCGACGACGGTACCGGCGGGAGCGCCGGTACCATTGGAAGCCCCGGAAATTCGAAAAACGTAATCACGGTAGGTGCCATCGAGAATCTGCGGCTCGCGGATAACCTTGCCGGGGCCCTGGAACAGAGCGATTCCGACTGGCAGGTGGCCGGGTTCAGTTCGCGGGGACCGGTAAGCGGCGCCGATTTCCGTATGAAGCCCGATGTGGTTTCACCCGGCGGGTACGTGCTGTCCGCCCAGTCAGCGGATCAACCGCAGAGCCCCGATGATTTTCTCGATCCCCTCGATATTTTCGAGCGGGACTTACGCAATAATAACGTGGACACCGGCCCCAAGTATTCGTTCAACAGCGGCACATCCATGGCCGCCCCGGTTACGACCGGTAACGGCGCCCTCATTTATGAATACTTTACCGAGATTCTTGGAAGGGACAGCATCAGTCCTGCCCTGATGAAGGCGGTTCTGATCAGCGGCGCGCGAAATCTGAACTCGTTCATCTACACCCATCCTATTTTTCTGAATGCGCCGGCCATTGTCCACCAGGGCTGGGGGCGAGTGGATCTGACCCGCTCGATTCGCGGGCCGCAGACGCAGCCGGCCGACAAAATCATTTTCCTCGATCAGGACCAGACCACTCCGCTCGTTACGGACCAGATTTGGTCGTTTCCATTGACGATCGGCCAGGGCGAGGGTGGATTGAAAGTGACGATTTCCTGGACGGACCCGCCAGGCACGCCGGGCACGGGTCCGGTTCTGGTCAACAACCTGGACCTGCTGGTAAGAGCGGCGGATGACTCCGGCTGGCGCGGTAATTTTTGGTCGCCCGACGGACTCCACGCCGAGAAGCTCGATCCGGTCGACGGATTTTTTGCCGACGAAGTCAACAATGTGGAAGTGATCAATGTCCCCGACCTCTCGCCCGGCGAGTATACCGTCGAGGTTCTCGGCGCCGAGGTGGCGCTGGGACCCCAGGATTTCGCCTGTGTCATCGTGGTTGGAGAGGGGATCGTCGGACGCACAGCGGGGCAGAATCACGACATGGTTCTGGCGGATGACGATGGTGCGGTGGTGGCCTACGAGGATCTGGACACCGGAGAATTTCAGCAGATTTACCTGAAGAAGTGGCGCGGCGCCATACCGGTCGACCCGGAGGGGCTCGACGCCTGGAAACTGATGGAAGAGCAGTGGTTCGGTGTCGGCGGCTCGATTTTCGAAACCGGCATCAGCCAGACTCCCGACCCGTCCATGAACCCGAGTGTTGCGGTTCGTGGCGACAACATTTTCGTGGCATGGGAGCAGGAAACGTCCGCAACGAATTCGCCGATCACGATTTACGGCCGGTTGTTTGACGGTAGCCAGTGGATAGCGCTTGGCGATTCGGCGCGCGGCCAGGGGATCGTGAATAACCAGGTTCTCGACACGCTCGATCCTGTCGTTGCGATCGGGGCGGACGGATTTCCCATCGTTGCTTACCAGATCCCCGTCTCGCCGTTTCCGAAGGTCTATCTCCGAAAGTGGGACGGCAACGCGTGGATCGGCTTAGGAACTTCCGCGTCGACCGGCATTCCCGGCACTGTCCATGCTCAAACTCCGGCCATCGCGGTCGACAGCATCGGCCGGGTGATCGTGGTGTGGGACGAGCTTTCCGTGGATAGAGTTCGGGTTCGAAGGTGGAACGGTGCGGCTTGGGAAACCTTTGACGACGTCGGCTTCGCCCCCAACGCACGGCAGCCTGATGTGGCCATCGGACCGAATGACCAGCTCTACGTTGCGTTCCAGCAGTTCCCCGATTTCGAGGCCGGCCAGTTCTTCATTCAAGCCATGATGGCGGTCAATGTGGGCACTTCCTGGGTCGGCATCAACAATTCGTACACTTATCCGGGAATCAGCAATGCGAACGGAGACCCAAGGACGGCGATCGAGCCTCGCGTCGATGTAAATGCAAATGGCACCGTCATGATTGCCTGGCAGCAGACCACAACCGGCAGGGCGGTCATCGTGCGATCACCGTCCGGCGGTACGTGGAGCGGGGTCAGCGGCGCTGGGGACGCGCCGGGAGTAGCCGACCTGGATGGAACGTCACTGCGTCCGATAATCGGCGTCGACAGCCTTGGCGTCCCGGTCGTGGTTTTTCAGAACAATGGCGATGATCTCGAAGAAATCGTCGGGTACACCATCACCAAAGACCGGGTCCCTCCCTCGTTTAGCGGCCTCGCGAGCGCGATTGGCAGTAGTAGCAACGACGTGTTGTTGAGCTGGGCGCCAGGGTTCGACCTTTCGGTACCCATCACCTACACCGTCTATCGCAGCACAGGTTCATTCCCATGCGGATTTTTGCCGAATTGTGACGAAGGCGATATTTTCTCGAATCCAATTGGAATCACGACGGGAACCACCTTCACTGTCGGCAGCCTGCTGAATGGGCGCGTTTATTGTTTTGCCGTGCGAGCGGAAGACGGAACGGGTCTGCAGGACGGCAATTCCGTGATCCGGTCCGCGGGACCGATCTCAGGCGTCGGAGACCTCGATACCGACTGCCTGGACAACCTGCTGGAAGTCGCGGCGCTCACCGAAGTCTGCCTTCCCGATACCGATGTGGACGGCATGTGGGACGGCTGGGAATGGGCCTTCTCGACGAACAACCCCTCTTACACGAGTCCGCTTGCGATGGATCCGCTGGACAACGGTTTCGAAAACGTCCGGACCATCGAGCCTGATGACGGCACCCCGCTGCAGCTCGCGGACGAAGACCTCGACGGTGACGGCGCGTCCAACCTGGAAGAGTTTCAATGGTGGTTCGACAACACCGGCGCCAATTGCGATATCGCGAATACCAGTCCCGATCCGACCCGCGTGGACACCGACGGCGACAATATTCCGGATGGCTGGGAAATCTTTAATGACCTAGACCCGACGGATCCCTCCGACGCGGGCCTCGATCCCGATGGGGACGGCCTGGTTAACAGTAACGAATTCGCCGCGGGCGGTGACCCCACGAATTCTGACAGCGACAACGACGGGATCGATGACGGGGCGGAGTTTGTCGGCGGCACACTCGTCAATCGGGCCGATAGCGATCTGGATGGACTCGACGACGGTTTCGAGATGTCCATAGGCACCGATCCGACGGACTGGGACAGCAACGACAACCAGGTTTCGGACGGGGATATCTACCAGCTCGGGTTTGACGATCCGAACGCAGCACTGACGAACCTGAACCTGCTCGGCTGCTGGGATTTCGAGTCGCCTGAGTCCACTACGAATTGGACCCACCTGGCGCCCAACCCGGCTGCTCCTTTCGACTTGTGGCATCTTTCCTCGGCGGATCCTGATCCGGTTCAGAGCGGCGATTCCATCCTTGAGGTCAACGAACGGACGGTCACGACGGCATGGCGGCTTGCGAATGATCCAAGCGGCTCTGATGTCGATGCGACGTACAATTTCGCGAACCTGAAGGTTATCGCGGATCTGGTTTCACCTCCCATCGACGCATCCTCCGTCGCCAATATCTACGTTTCCTGGAATGAATTCGTGGACACTGAAGCAGGAATGGACCTGACGCGCGTATTTGTGCAATCGCCGTCGAACATCGTGGCAGTGCCCATCAGTCCGGCCGTCTCCGGTCCCGGCGCTGGCTGGGTGCACCGCACCGCCGATTTTACGGCATTCGCGGGCGAGCCCGAGGTACGCATCATCTTCCGATTCCAGACCATCAACAGCCAGAACCAGAATTTCCGCGGCTGGTGGGTGGATGACGTCAAGGTTTATGAAACCGCCTCTATCTCCGGGTGGGTCCGTTCGAAGAAGGGTGCGCCGATTCAGGAAGCGGACGTCCTGCTGCAGGGCCGCGGCGGTGTGACCAATCGAATCGACGGTCATGCAATCGTGAAAGCCGGCAAAATCTTCAAGCAAACCAGGACTGTCGAAGACGGTAGTTACACGGTACGCGGAATGCCGTTCGGCAATTACTATGTGAAGGCGGATTCCCGGTTGCATGCGGCCGAGTTCTGGAACGGTCCGCTGATGACGAATGGCTATTCATTCGGCGGGCATTTGAATCCGGGCGTCGGCAGCCGGGAGCTTGCGGAGGGCACCGGAGCGCTGGACCTTACCTATTCGGGTGGCGGCACGAACGCTCCGGCTCCGGCAACGGCCTACTTTGAGCTTGGGGTCGGAATCAGCCGGGCATGCCTCGGCATTGGGGCGGAGGTCGTGAATTCGGTCACCATCAACGATTTGCCCGCCGAGGTCTGGAACGGCGTGGGCACGCCCGGCGGCGCGCAGATGATCCCGTACCTCGCGGATCCGTCGAATCCATTGACGAACCAATTCCCGGACTGGATCGACAATCCGGTTCAGCCGAACCTTCTGTGTGACTTGATGGGCGGGGGGCCCTTCCTGCCCTACGTGGAGAATACGGGGGTGCTGTATCCTATTCCCGGCCTGGATGTCCGGGAGGCGGACACCACGCTGCTGATCCTCGCGACCAATCAAGCCGAAGGCAGATTGTTCGTGAACTCAGACGACGGTCAGTCGCACCCGATCGTCATTGATGGTCAAGCCAGCGGATTGACCACCCCCGCGAACGTTGTCATTCGTGCAGGAGATCACCGGGTCAAGTTGGCCCCCGCGGGCGGCGCAAAGTGGGTGACGCCGAAGGCGGTCACGGTGCCGATTGGCGGCCGCGCCAGGCTGGACTTTTCGACTGAGGATCTCGCGGGCGCTGCCGGCAGTCTGCAAGTGAAGACCGTCGACTTGTTCGATCAGTCGATTACCGGCGCCACGGTCTACGTGGACGGTGTCCGGGTGACCTCGGGCGACACCCGCTCCGGCAATTCGACCACACCACTTACGGTGGAAGGCATCCAGTCCGGGTCTCACGCGGTTACGGTTGTGCTGGATGGATTCTTGACGGTCCCTGCACGCGAAGTCGCGCTTGCTTCCGACAACACCGCCCTGGCCTCCTTCTCCCTGTTCGAAGGGGACCGGGACTATGACCAGGTGGGCGACGGGACCGAGATTGCCGGATACACCAACGTGTTCCTGTTTGCCCGGAACGACGATCCGGATAACGACGGCCTCACGAATCTGAAAGAATTTGAGCAGTTCGCGCTGCATGGGGTGGTTCTGAATATCTTCGATCCGGACACGGATGACGACCTGCTTACCGACGGGGAGGAAATCGGCTTCGACGGAAATGCCGAATACTTCGGGCTCTCAATGCTGTGGACGAATGCCGCGGTGCAGACCCAGACTGTGAATGCGCTCTTCTCCGGGTGCTTCCTGGACGGCATCGAATTCTTCGAAAACGGCCATTACATTGCTGCCATCGAGTGCGATCAATTCGATGCCGGTTCGATTACCCAAGGTGTCGCACAGGGCGAGGCCGTACCCACCGACAAACCGGTGGTGACCTTGTTCCAGGACATCCCTGCCTTCCCGAACGATGCGCGCGTGAGTACCGGCCACCCGTTACACGATGTCATCTATTCCGACACATTCCCCGACGCGGTGGATACCGATGGAGACGGGTTATGGGACGGCTTCGAGAAGCTGTATGACTCCACGGTTTCGAACGGGACGGTGACCGCGCAACTCAATCCGCTAATGTGCGGTCGGGCAGATGAGGATCCGGATGGGGACGAGCTGTCCAACCTCGCGGAGTTCCTGGGGCCGGACGGCATTGCCAATACGAACGACATGCTGAATCCCATCGATTTTGATACCGACAACGACTTCATGCCGGACGGTTTCGAAATGCAGTTCGGTCTGAACCCGTTGGATCCCGCGGACAACGTCCTGGATCCGGACGGGGACGGCCTGTCCAACCTCGGAGAGTTCCTCATCAATTCGAGCCCGCAGAACGCAGACACCGACGGTGATTTCCTGCCGGATGGTGCGGAAGTGGACTTCGGATCCGATCCGAACTCGATTGACACCGATCAGGACGGTCTGATCGACGGTCGTGAAGTGTGGGATAAGGACATGGACGGCGTCTTCGATGGCGGGTTCTTCAATACGCTCCCGGGCAGCGATTTCGACGGCGACGGATTTCCAGACGGGCCGACGGATTTTGACTCGGACGGCGACGGAATGCCCGACGGATTCGAAGTGCTTGAACCTTCTTTCGGGCAACCGTACGAAGATCTCGGTGTCTTCACCCCGGAATGCCGGCTCAACCCGTTGGACCCCCTCGATGCGGATCTTGATTGCGACTTTGACGGCCTCTCCAACCTGCAGGAGTTCCTGGTGCGAGACGCCCAATATGGAAACGATCCGCTTTCATTCGATCCCGAGCTGAACCCCATTTCGGTGGCCTGGAGATACTCCACCGATCCGTTCCTTCACGACACCGATGAGGACGGCATGCCGGACGGCTTTGAAGTGATGCACGGGCTCCATCCGCAGGAGCCCGTCCCCGCCACGTTGACCGGAGATTTCACAAACCGGTTCGCGGAAGGCAGCTCTCTTTCCATAGATGGCGATCTGGACAGCGACGGACTTTGGAATCTGCGGGAGTACGAAGTGCGCTTCCGGCTCGACCCGGATGTCGATCCGTATCACCCGTCGTTACTGAGTACCCACCCATGGTTAGACGATACGGATGAAGACGGCCTTCTGGATGGTGAAGAAGACCGGATCATGCGCTCCAACCCGCTGAACGAGGATACCGACGGCGACCGCCTGATCGACGGCAGCGCCGTGAGCCGGCCCGATGCCATGGGCGAGATTGAAACGGTCATGCGGACAAACATGACCGAACAGATCGTCTCCAATCATTTCGACCAGGCATTGAACGATCTCTGGATGCTCACCTGGTTGCGAGGGGGGGAGGGCGAGCCGACCAGGGACGATTTGCCGACCTGGGTGGAGGTCACTATTTCGAGCAACAGCCCGGCTCCGCCGGCAAGGTGGGGCCAGGCGGCCTACTATGACCCGATCAATGTCTGGGTTGATGACGGAGAAGGGAATGTGCAGCCTGTACTCGACAACCGGTCCCTGGTGGTCCTGGGCGGCCGGGATGGTGTGACCAGGTTCTCGGACGCCTGGCAGTTCTCCGTCCGCAGCAACAGTTGGCGGCTTATTGAGTCGATGACGGATTCCAATATCGTTCTCAGCGGTTCCTACGCGTCGACCAACGGGCTGAGCGAATTTTCGGCCATACCATTCTTTAGTGAGGTGAATACGGCGCCTGACCTGGGACCCGATATCACCTGTGAGGCGCGGCCCGGAAGTCAGAGGTACCTGGAAGGGCTCATCGGTGGCGGATGGAACAATCTCTACACCTACCGCGGAAACGAACGCTCCCAGTTTTTCAAAGGGGAAGACACCCCGCTCGATCTCATCGATTTCGTCGTGTCCGTGAACGATGTCCTCGAAACTGCATCCGGCGCGGTGACGGATTCAGTGTCGTTTGCCGGCACGGACGTCATCCCCATCGGTTCCGGATTTACCGATGAGGCAGGTGACGCCTGGGTCGCCTCGGCATGGCATTTCACGCTCGTCCCTGCAGGGGGAACGGAGGAAGAGGCAGGACTCAACCTGGGTGCGGAGTGCGCCCAGGTATTTAGCGCCGAGGTAATCTTCGATGTTCTTGAACCGCCGACCAACGACCTCATCTTTGAGTTCGTCTTTGAGGTATCGAGTCTGACAGGGGACTCGCCGGATACGTATATCCCGCAGGAAGGAACTGCGCCTTCCCAGCGCATCGACGTCCCGTTTTTCAATTCGGCCGCCGTCACCGCCACGGTGCCCTCCGGCGTCACCGGTGAAATCGTCGTTGATGCCACCGAGGCCTTTGTGGAACTGCAGGGCGTGTTTAACGGGACAAACTTCGGCGTGGTCGCTACCTCCACCAATGCGAGTACATTCGCATACGTCGCCGAAAGCGCAACCGCGGTTCGAATCACAACCCTTCCGCTCTATTTCGTGAGCAAGAATTTTCCGACAGAGCCGAACTGGCGCGCTCCCTCGACAATGATCGGTATCAACACCTCACCGACAGCTCGGAGCTACAAGTCCTCGCCACTGGCCTATGACTGGGACGCGAAAACGATCGTCCAGTTTGGCGGCATCGACGGAAACGAAATATTCAACGATACCTTTGAAGGGCTTATTGTTGACACCGTACCCGATGATTTTCAAATCGATTCCCTGACGTGGACGTTGGCCGGGGTCACGAATGTGGTCGGAACCGTGCCCGAAGCGCGGTACGGACATTCGATGATCTATGATCACGAGAGGAATCAGGTGTTCATGTTCGGCGGATTCAACGCCGACCACAAACCGCTAAACGATATTTGGTCCTATACCCATGAAAACGATACGTGGACCGAGATTACGTCGTTCCAGGACGCGCAGCGGCCTCATCCTCGCGGTGGAGCGGCGATGGTGATGTTCGGCGGCAGTGAGTATACCGGCGGGGATGGGCGAATCATCTATAACGAGAAAAATCTTCTCGTGCTGTTCGGCGGAACCGATGGGGACGTTTATTTCAATGATACCTGGATATTCGATCCGGACTATAACTCGGAATCGATCGAAACCACGAAGGAGGAAACCGCCCGATGGGTGCTTTCCCAGCCGCACGGGGAGAACGGGGGACCGCCCGGACGTGCCTTCGGGACGTTCGTGTTTGCGCAGAACGGGGAGCTTCTGATCGACCCGGATACGGGTGAAATCCTGGGTGACTCGGGAGGAATCAGTTGCGATCTGGATGGGGGAGAAAGGGACCGGTCGGCCGCGGTGGCGTACCTTTTCGGTGGCCGCAGCGGGACATTGCCGACCGGCCGCGACTCCGACGACGACGACGTCGAAGACGGCGTGGAACACGAGTTGGGTGGCCCCGCGGTAGGTCGCGATCCCCGGGTCAACGCCCTGGTGGACACAAACAGCACCGAGGTCATCCCGTATGCCTACAAGCGCATTGGGGCGGCATTAGGCTTGTTTGACCAGGATATCGAACCCGCCACCGCGCGGTCGGCTATTGCCAATTTCGAATCCCTCTCCTACGAGCAGCGCTATCATGGAGTATTTAACGACCTGCCGTTCCAGGGCTATCCCAATGAAGGTCCCCTGAGCTCGCCGACGTTCACTGTTTTACGGTCCGGTTATGATGGGTTCCTGCCCGGGTACACGAACCAGTGGTGGCACAGGTTCGGCGGCCAGGAGACCATGGATCCGCGGGATGTCTGGCAGTTGGGCACTCCGAATAACTCGGTCGTGGGCGTCGAAGCCGCACCGGAATTCGCCTACCGTGGACGCTGGGTATTCGGAACTGATCTCGATGGGAATTATCCCAATGACGCAATCATGGAACTCTACTCCCCTGCGTTCAGCCTGACGCTGCCCGCGGTGGATTCCGTATTCACCAATGTAGTGATCTCCAACAGCTGGTTCCTGAGCTTCCATGAGTGGCTGGACCTGGAGGACGCCAACGATTTCGTGCGCGTCGATACCGTCCGGCCGACAACCACTGCCGACCTGGTGACCCGCGATCCGCTCGGCACGAACCGGCCGCCGGTCCTCGTGTTGGGCGACCGGAACAGCGGCTTCAATACCGACCAGGAGTGGCGCAAGCAGGTCCTGCCGCTCGATCAGCTCGGGGGCGAAACGAATATCTACCTCCGCTTTAGTCTGACCTCCGACTCGAGCGGCGTGGCCGGCGGCTGGTATATAGACAATGTGGCGATCTTCCAGGCGGGACAGATCGGGGGCACGATCCTGGATGAAAACGACCAACCCGTTGTCGGCGCTGACGTCACGCTGATCGGTGCGAATTTCAACCAGAACGTGCTCGACACAACCTTCACCGATGCGCTTGGACGGTACCAATTCGGTCCTCTGCCCTTCGGCCACTACCAGGTCGTCGCCGGTGAAGACGTGCTCCAGGTACACTTGACGCCGGAGAACAACGATGCAACGGCGGTGCCGCAACCTGGGTTGATGGTTACGAGCATCACCAATCCACAGATGGCCACCATCACCTGGGGAGCCATGTCGGGTTCTGTGTACCAGGTGGAAGTAAACATGGACATGGGCACGACGAACTGGGTTCAAGTCGGATCTTTGACGGCATCAAACGTAGTGGAGATGTTTACGGATCCCGCCCCACCACCGACGAACGCATTTTACCGCGTGCTGCGAACTGGGCCGTAAATGACTGAAGATAAACCAGTTATGGGGCAGACTGAAAAGATGAGGCGGATCGGTTTTCCGTTTGACGGCGCAAAGACATGCATTTAATGTAACCGGGCATTTTTACCCGAAGGAGAAGAGAATCCGATGAAAAGACTACACTCGCTCATTATGATGAGCGGATTATTGGGGGTTACGGCCACACTTCTGAGTTGCGATTTTTCCACGGGTGGCGATGGGGGCTTTAACACGTCCCGGGCTAACTTGGAGATGAACTTCTCCGGACAGTACCTGGGTTTGCTGAGCGGCGGGAAAGCGGTCAGCATTACTTCCGGTGCCCCGATCACGAGTTTTATGATCCAGCAAAGCGGCAACACGATCCAGCTTATCGACAGCAATGGGCAGACGTACCAGGGGGTGCTGGGGGCGCCGGGAGCGGTGATTGATCCGTCATCATCGACCACATTGCCGGTGGGAGCACAGCTTGCCGTGTTTCAAGTGTCCTGGCAGGGAACCGATGGGGTTGCGCAGAAAAGTGTGAAATTTACTGGTGTAATCGACGTCGTGACCATTAGTCGCGTGAAAGGCGACTCCACGGACTCCAGCATTGATAGTGAAAGCAGTTCCTCCAAGGAGATCACGGGTCCCATTATCATTGAAGACGGAGGCGGCTTAACGAACATTTTCGACGTCACCTCCAGTTCGTCTTCCTCGTCGGCCAATACAACCTCTCGCCAGATTACATCCACCTTCGAACTCTCCGAGAACAACAGCCAGCTTCGCCTTCGCGGAACCTGGATTGAAGAAGGAGGGTTTGTAGCCCAGGTCAGCGCGGCATCGCCGGGCAACGGTTTCTTAATCGGTCGCGTGA
>Ga0310342_100001702_pt1 | contig 13795 bp, 11 predicted proteins | sample S15DNA20500_MG_FD_206155 | JGI IMG/M metagenome (GOLD analysis project Ga0310342, IMG submission 206155) | Marine microbial communities from station ALOHA, North Pacific Subtropical Gyre - S1503-DNA-20-500_MG | ecosystem: Environmental > Aquatic > Marine > Oceanic | place: Pacific Ocean: North... | reverse complement strand
TGGTATCCCCGGCAACTCTTTGCAGCAGGATTTCAACTCGCTCAGGGGATGACTGGATTTCCCAGGCCCTGCAGGCAGCAATCCTCACCTCGGGAAGATCTGACTCACTGGCCTGTCGGAGTCCTGGGATCGCTTCGGGCACATCGAAGACTGCCAGCGTCCGCACCAGTTCCAATTGCAGCACCATGTCTTTTGTTTCGGCAATATTGGTGCCAAGCGCCTCGGCGTGGCGTACCTGCTCCCCACGAGGCATCCCGGTGACTGCCTGTCGCAATTGCTTCAACTGCCGGCTCTGCTGATACCAGGTCACCTCGTATGCTTCGTCCTCAGCCCATGCCTTGTACGACTCTGGATCCAGTGAATTCCAGTTCACCATCGAGAGATGGCGTGTTGTACAGCCACTCAGCAGGCTGGCCAGGAGCACGGTACTGGCCAGTACAATCCATGGACAGGACTGGTTTTTCATCAGTTCTTTCAACATCCGGTCTCCCCTGCAGGGGCCATGAAAATAGACGACAAAAAGTACCAGAATCATCTTGGAGTCGCCATATCAATCGCCCTCCGGGTGGGATCTGCCAAGCTTACCCGCTTGTTCTGCCGGGCGCCATCTCGGATCATGAAAGCATGTCGTCTGGTATAGAATTGCTCGGAATGTATCTGCATCTCTCACGTGCCAGCCAGCAACGTGGCCAGCATATCAAGCGAGGTCGTTTTCTCGTGCTCTCTGCCGCTTTCGCCACTCGACTGGGCCTGGGATCGATCGCTGCCTATTGCCGGAAACTGGTTCTTGCGCACAATCCGGGACACATGCTCGGGCACTGGGAATCTGTGGAACACGCTATCACGGATTCCGACTTTCTCAATTTCTGCCGTATTCTCCAGCGCCGGTATCCCCTGGAGAAGGCGGAGAAGCTGCTCCACGACCTGGGCATTGATGGCGAGGGCGAGCGAGATGCCTATTACAGCGACGAGGAATATGCAGCCGCCCTGCTGGGAACCACCCCGGACGAGATAGCCCGCCAGGCAGGGACTTCCGATCCTAACGATTAGTCCAGTCCTATCACGACCTGGGACAATCGAGGTGTTCCAATTACACCTGCTTGCAGGATTAACATAGCTGACAGCCGTCCAGAGGATCTGGCAACCTCGGGATGTCGATACAGAGGGGTGAAGGCACCATTTTATCATCCAGCAGGTTTCCCCCGACCAGCGGTGAACTCCAATGCGGTTCATTCTCAAGAGAGTCATCTACCTGCTGCTGCTTGTTGGCGTCTTGAGCGTCCCGGTGTTGATGCTCAACAGCCAGTGGCGGGACTCGGTCTCCCGGGCTGTCGGTGACCTGTTCAAACACGTACGACACATGCCCCGGCAGTTGCTCTCGGACGACGAAAAGCTGGAGAACAAGGACGGGCAACGCTCGCTCAGCCCGCTGGCAATCCAGCTGGAGGAAGCGATGCGCCGTTTCCATGCGGAGGGCGGCCAGATTTCCAGTTTCAACAGGATCTTCCAATGTGGAGCACCCCGATCCTGGGTGCAGCGAACCTACGATGATGCATCCCGGACGATGGACCAGCAACGAGAAGGGCTCCGTGTGACGCTGGTAACCGGGGATAAGCTGGAAGACCTGGCAGGCTCGCTCACCTACTGGTTTGACCGGCAGGGACGGGTCGAACGAATCACCTTCCAGGGAGTCACCGGGAACCCGGCCAAGCTGGTCTCGTTTGCCCACCGCAGCCATAAAATGATGGCCCGTGGATGCGAGAGGGATGCGGTCTTCGTGCGGGACGGGAAGAACGGCCCCCTGCATCTGCTTCATGTCTCGCGGCTGCCCTTCGTGAATGTTCAAACCCAGCATGGTCGCTACGAGGTCAGACTGGAATTAAACCAGCCAGGAAGTTCGCTGAGTTCCGCGTCCAGCGATGTGCTTGAAGGGGGATGATCCTCCACCGGGAGAGCGCCCCCGTAGCGAGGACCGGTGCTCCCTCAAGCGGACTGAATCCGCTATCTTTGCCGGTATGCCCGTGCTCCCCCACGACCTGCAGATCCTTTCGGCCACGGCAGGCGAATATCCCCACTTACTCCACTGGATCCTTTCTGCCGACTCCGGTCCGGTAAACGAAGATCCACTTGTCTGGGAACTGCTGGACCGGCACCGCCGTGGCCTGGTATCGCTCGACCTTCTTCTCCAGGCCGTCTCCATGGGAAAAACCGTGGGTACCGCCTGGGGACAGGTTCTGCCGGGACGTATCGGAATCATCTGGCCGCTCCGTTTGGCCGCTGGCATTGCTCCGCAGGCGGGTGTCGAGTTACTTCAAACCATCGACAATTCCTTTGACCGGCAGGGGGTCCTGTTACCCGTTTCGGTGATCGACACGGAAACGACAGACGCCATGGCACTTCACAGGAACCTGCTTGAAATGGTCGGCTACGAACCACAAACCAGGTTGCAGATCATGTCCAAGGCAATTGCCTCACCGTTGCAGCAACCCGCCGGTCCACTTCATTTCCTCTCCGACGTTGACCATCCTTTCCTGGCCGGGATACTCGAGCAGACAGAGGTCGAAAGTGGCGATATCCCTGAGATCCAGGGAATTCGCAGTGGCAGCGATATCCTGGCGACCTTTGAGCAGGAGGCGGAGGACTCTCTTCGTGCCTGGTACGTCGTTAGGCACGAGGGAAATCCTGTCGGCTGCCTGCTCCTGGCAAGCAACCTGCTTACCGAGAGCTGCTCGATCCAGTACATGGGACTGTTGCCCGGTTTTCGAGCCCGGGGCTGGGGCCGGTTATTGGTCGATCATGCCGAGAATTGGGGTCGGCGACAGAACGCTCGCCGCTTGAGATTGATGGTCGATTCACGAAACCAGAGAGCAACCCGTCTTTACAATAAATGCGGCCTGCAGATCGATCACGAGCAGCAATTCTGGATGCGTGCTGCCGATGTCCGTGGTACCTAGTCCACTTCGGATTCTCGCAGCCGTTATTTTCCAGTTCACCGACACTTTTTCCACCGTGTGACCGTCTGGCCGAGCGGCCAATGGCGGTCATGGACGACTGCCTGTCGTGCTCTGTTTCGCTGGCGGGGAGCGATGGACTGGAGGGCGGAGATTTTTTTTCGCTGGAATCTCTCCAAGGGTTTGACATTCGTGCTAGCAGTAATAAAATCGCCCTTCTCACGACATCCAAACGACATGGGTCTTCAAAGTGCGAGGACCAGGTCTGGCAGATCTGTCGACGAGGATTCGTGCTGGTAAAAACCCGTCATTGCTCGCCGAAGCGGTTGCTTCGAGCACCTTTCTCGAGGACGAGGAAGCAGGAGTGCTGACGGACTGGAAACGCAGGGAATTAGCGAAACGTGACCAGGGACGATACGGAGATCGTGTCGGCAGTGCAAACAGCACTTTCCGACAAGGTCGGTACAACTCGATTCGCCATGTGGTTCGACAACCAGGTCCAATGGGATCTGTCCGGGAACCATTTGTCGCTTGAAGTGCGAGATACATTCACGCTTGAACGTATCCGTCGTTCTTTCCAGTCCGATCTCCAGGGAGCCCTTGAATCGGTGCTCCGGCAGGACGGCCAGATTTCCTTTCACGTCTCCCCTGGCGAGAATCTCACGGATCGTGCTTCCGGTCACGAGCAGGAAGACGTGCAGAAGCGGCAAAGCACCCGGGCCCCCTCGGGCGACCCGGTCCATGAGAAGAGGGGACACTGGGGCACCTTCAAGTCCCTGGTCGTGGGGGACGCGAATCGTATCGCCGTCACGGCTGCCCAGATGCTCCCAGATCGACCGGGGATGATTTCCCCGCTCTTTGTCCATGGAGTCCCCGGCAGTGGCAAGACGCACTTGCTACAGGCCATCTGGACCGAATTTAGACAGCTGCGACAACGTTCGCGATGCATCTACATGACCGCCGAGCAGTTCACCAGCCAGTTTCTGGGGGCGTTACGAGGAAGCGGCCTTCCCAATTTCCGCCACAAGTACCGGGATGTCGAGTTACTGCTGATCGACGACGTCCAGTTCTTTGTTGGCAAGCGCGCCACGATCAGTGAATTACATTACACGATTGACACATTACTGCGCGAGGGACGCCAGATGGTCTTCGCGTCACAGAATCCCCCGGCCGAGCTTCAGGATCTTGGAATGGACCTTGTAGCGCGTCTTTCCGGCGGCCTTGTCTGCGGCACCGAGCCGGCGGACATCGAGATGCGGCAGGTGATCTGCGAGCAATACTGTGACCTCCACGACGTCGACCTTCACCCGACCGTGGTCGAGCACCTGGTACAGAACCTACGAGGCGACGTGCGACTGCTTCACGGTGCCGTGCACCGGCTCCAAGCGATGGAGCGTGCCTTTGGCGAACCGGCCTCGGTCGAGATGGCGCGTCGCCAACTCCAGGATCTCTTCCAGGTTGCTCGTCGTGCCGTCAAGATGACGGATATTGAGCGTGCCATCTGTGACGTCTTCGGCCTCTCCCCCCGCAGCCTCCAATCCAGTGGTCGGACCCGGTCCGTCAGCCAACCTCGAATGCTGGCAATGTGGCTTGCCCGTGAATACACCCGCGCCGCTTTTGCCGAGATCGGGGACTACTTTGGACAGAGGGCACACAACACGGTGATCTCCGCCCACCAGCGAGTCAGTCGCTGGATGGATGACAACGAGACGATCCAGACCCCCCATGGCAACTGGAATGCCCGTGATGCCGTCCGCCGCGTCGAGGCGGAACTCCAACTCGCCTAGGCAAACGGGGTTTTCCCTGGCTGGGCAATCGCCGGGACTTCCACCGGGCCAAACTCGTATTGAGTCGGCGAAAGATCCATCTCGCTTTTCATCGCCTGGTCCCAGGTAATACTCTTCCCGGTATAGCAGACCTCACGGCCAAGGATTGCGAGCATGGTACTGTAAGACATGTAGGTCCCGTTGTTGATCGTGTCCCCGGAGCGAATGGCAGCAAACAGCTCCTTGTGTTCCACGTCATACATGCTTGGCTTGGCGCCCCGGTATCGCCATGTGGTATCACCGCCGGTGACGGAGTTGTGCAGGATGCGGGCAGATCCCTTGGTTCCCTGCACGTAATCCTCAACATTGTTTGAGCATCCCGACATCTGCCGGGTGAAAGCGAATGTCTTGGCCCCGTTCTCCCACTCATAGCAGACGGCAAAGTGGTCAAAAACATGGCCCCATTTGTCCTCCGTCCGCATCTGCCGGCCTCCCAAACCAAAGGCCACCTTGGGGGGCTGGTCGTCCATCAGCCAGAGCGCCTTGTCGAGACTATGAATATGCTGCTCGACAATATGGTCACCGGAGAGCCAGGTGAAATAGAGCCAGTTTCGCACCTGGTATTCCATCTCACTCCAGTTTTCTTTTCGGCCACGGTGCCAGAGCGTGCCTGTCAGGTAGTTTTCCTGGACTGTCTGGATATCACCGATCGCCCCCTCCTTGATCTGTTCCATGGTTGCCCGTACGCCAAGGTCATATCTCCAGCAGAGTCCCGAGACGAGATTCAGGTCTTTCTGCTTGGCCATCGCTACCGTTTCCAGCACGTGGCGGACACCGGTTGGATCGACCGCCACCGGTTTCTCACAGAAAACATGCTTGTTGGCCACAATCGCCGCACGTAATTGCTGGGGACGAAAATGGGGTGGCGTGCAGAGCAGAACGACATCCACGTCCGAGCTGACCAGCTGCTTGTAGCCATCAAAACCCGTGTAGCACCGTTCATCACTTACGTTGACCTTGCCAGCCATCCCCTGTTGCTTGGCCTGTTGCTCCAGCACTCGTCGGGATTGTTGCAATCGATCAGGAAAGACATCACACATTGCCACCAGTTGCATGTTGGCATCGGCCCGCATGGCATTGACTGCCGCACCCGTTCCACGACCGCCACATCCGATCAGTCCCACCTTGATCACATCATCCCCGGCAGCATGCAGGGCCGGTGCCGAATGCAGGGAGGTCACCATGGCTCCTCCCAGGGCTCCTGCGGCAGTCTTCCTGAGGAAACCACGTCGGTCATCGCTCGTCGTTTGATGCTTGGTCATTCATCCTTCTCCATGATGCGGGGGCGTTTGAATTCTCTTTCCCATGATAACGTAGAAGATCGCTTCTGTCAGTTTATTTCAAACGCCTCAGATACCGGATCCACTCAACTTCCAGTTCCTTCAGATCGGTATCGAAACTGGCTCGAAAAAGTGCCTGCCGCTGGACTGGATCCGTGGAGACCAGCGGCGCTTGTTCGGACAGCCGCCGGAGATATTCCCGGTACTGTGGCATGCGTGTTTTCAGCAGGAAATAGGTCAGGGCCCATGAATCCGCATAGGCCCGGCGTACCGATTCAGGATCCTGGAAAGCCGCATCGGAACTGATCAGACTCGAGAGCCGCATTCCTGGTTGCTGCTGGGCAGAACGGTGGAAATGAAAAAGGTTAAAGCGGTTGATCATTCCGACGCCGTCCCAGCCGCGCCTGTTCGACAGGTCCGGGGATTCAAAGTAGGTGGCAATCCCCTCACTCACCCATCCCGGGTTGTCGGCATAGCGAATCTGCAATCCGCTATTGTAAGCCAGCTGGTGGGTCGATTCATGGATGATCGTTGCCACCGTTCTTTCCGCCGCCGGCTGGGCCAGCAGCCGCGAGACATGGGAGAGGGTCGTGGCAGGGTGTCGCTGCTGCAAAAGCCGGTCGATCCCGGTGAGGTCGAAAGTACAGACCCGGTTCGTCTGCTGGCTGTAATGGCCAATGAACTGGCCGCTGCGGGAACCAAGTTCTCCCCGGCAGAAATCCAGGTAATCTGCCTGGCTGCGAAAGACAATCGATACCAGGGGAAACTCGGGAGGCTGGAGTTTTAGTCCACGGTGTTTCCAGTACCCGTAAAAGGAACGGTAGAGTTTTTCCGCCAGGGCCCCCCACCACTGGGCAAAGGCCGGGGAGGTGTTGAAGCAGATAATGTAGTTCGCGGTCCGGTGAACACGAAACCCTTCCGGCAGATCTGCCAGCACGCGGGCTTGCACCTCGTCCCGGTCGAGCGATTGAAGAGCTCCCTCCAACTTCTCCCGCTGCCGTATATCCTCCGACTGCAGGGGCCAGATCTGGCCATCGTGGCCGAGCAGCAGCAGGCCACCGTCGCGTGACTCGGCAATCACCTCTCCTCTTACAACCTGCTGTTCCCCATTCTTTTGGAACTGGACGCGTTCATCCCCCCTGGTTCCCGCCGGGAGAACCAGGATGCAGGGAAGAAGTAGCCAGTGAATTCCAGATCGGACAATCATCATGGGGGTCTGCCAGCGGTGGAAACTCGAGAGGGGCCCCATACCTGCGGCACTCACTGCAACGTCGCATCTTTCAGGATCTCTTCCCGTGTCCTCGCCTGGTAGTGCACCAGGCTGGCCGGGCCGTTAAAACCGATCACCCTCTGGTCAAGATGCAACTGTTTGGAGAGGATCCGCCCCCGTGCAATATCAAAGCGGATACTCCCATCCTGAAGTCGCTGGACGATCTGCGACTTGATCGTGGGATCATCGACCGGTGTCAGCACCTGGGTGGTGATGGAGATCATGGCCACACCGGCCTCCACGCTTTCCAGCTTGTACTGGCGGCGCAGTTGCACCGTCTGGTAGGTCCCGGTTTGCGTTCGGATCCGCAGTTTTTCCGGCGTGTACCAGCGATGGCCAAGATGAATTAACTTGTCTGGAAGCGGAATCACAAGCGAATCGATCCCCGGATCGAACTGGCGTGTCTGGTCCTTCCTTTTCACCAGCCGCCCATCGCGGGCCATGGTGATCGTGGAGATCGGCTTTCCCAGCTTCTCAGCAATCGGCCGGTAAGGCTCTGGAGGCTGTTTGTCCTTGGTGCTGTCATAACGAATCTCGTCCTTCCCGGTCACTTTCTGCCACATCGAGACCTGCTTGATCATATGCGAGAAAGTGATATTCCCCTCCGCATCGATATCCCTGACATCCCATTGCCGTGTCGACACGCTGCGAGACTCAACGTTCTGGTCATTCCCATCGACCCGCGTCTGCATCGATACCAGCTGCACCACTTTCATCCTCAGCGATTCCCCTTTCTGGAAACGATATTCCAGCAGGTATCCCTTGTCGGCTGCCCGCGCGGTAGCCCGCTGGATCTCTGCCTCCAGCACTGCCGCCTCCTGCGGACCGGTTCCGGCGGGTTGATCCGTCTGCCCAAGGAGAGGGGAGGGGCATGAAAGCCAGGCCATGCTGCAGACCGCCAGCAGGCTGGAAAAACGAGAGAGGAGGGACCTACGCATCATCAAGCATCCTTGCAGAATGAGAGTCGGTGAGAGCAATGGAGGGTGGCAGGCCATCCTCCTATTTCTTGTGGCGAATCCTTCCGCCCCAGTCGAGTTTTTCACGCAGTGTCTGGTAATCGTCGTGATCGGCGACCTCGATGAGCTGAAAGCTCTCGCTTGCTCGCTCAATCCGAACACAGTCATCCGGAGAGAGGCGTGCCAGCTGCTGGCCATCCACCACTAGCGAGGCAACCACGTCCGCCGTCCGCACCCGCATCTCAAAGACCCTCTCTGCCGAGTCAACAACCGGCCGAACGGTCAATGTATGGGGACTGATGGCGGCAATCACAAAGGCCTGCATCGTCTTGCGGAGGATCGGTCCGCCTGCCGAAAGGCTATGGGCAGTCGATCCTACCGGCGTGCTGATAATCAAGCCGTCGCAACTATAGGTCGTTGCCAGTTTTGAGTCAACGTAAAGATCGATATCGAGCAAGGAGAAGGGGTTTCCCACACGGATTGCGGCCTCATTCAGTCCCAGCTGCTCACTCTGCACCTTGCCATCACGGATCAGGCTGCACTTGAGCATCAAGTGGCTGGTAATCGCACAATCCCCCGAAACGATACTGGCAAGGGCTGATTCCACTTCTCCCGGCGAGATCGCCGCGAGAAAACCGAGACGGCCCAGGTTGATTCCAATAACCGGCCGTTGCCGTGTCCCCATCTGCTGGGCAGCCCGCAGGATCGATCCGTCCCCTCCCAGCACGACCAGCAAGTCGACCTCGTCCAGCATCTCCGGTTGTTGCAGCTCGGCCCCTTGCTCGACCACGTCTAACTGGCTGGCGATGGTCTCCATCAGGTCCCTGTCAAGTGAATCTTCTCCTGCTCGCCGGTCAAGCACGATCGCCCGGGGACGGCGCGCAGGGGTGACAGCCCAGGCGGGAATTCTTGACTCGTCGCTCATCACTGCGTCCCCTCGTTAGCTTGTCATCTCCTCGACAGATCCGGGTTTCTGTCGAAGGCTGTCAGACCGGGCCTGGTCTGCAGCCTGACGACAACTCTCGGCAATCCCCGCCCCATCCAGCCCCAGTTCGCCAAGCAGGGTCTGGCGGTCGCCATGTTCAATGAAACGGTCCGGGACGCCGAGACATCGCAAGCGGTTACCAGTAAGTTGCATTTCACTGGCAACTTCAAGCACCGCGCTTCCGAAACCACCTGCCAGGGCCGCCTCTTCGACCGTCACGACAAAGGGTGAATCCTTCAACACGCCGGCCAGTGCCTGGCGATCGAGCGGCTTGACAAAGCGAGCATTCAGCACACCCACGTCCAGCCCCTCCCCGGCGAGTTCCTTGCGGGCTGCCAGTGCCTGGTCCAGAAGGGCGCCACAGGAGACAATCGTGCCGTCACATCCCGTCTCCAACTGCTCGCTCTGCCCGAATTCCAGATCCGCCACCTGGCGGGAGATCAACGGGGCACCCGCCTTGGGATAGCGGACCGCACAGGGTCCCCCATGCTGGATGGAAAAATGGAGCATCCGCCGAAGGTCTTCTCCATCGGCCGGTGCCATCATCGTCATGTTCGGGAAGATTCTCAGGTAACCAAGATCAAACAGACCATGATGGGTTGGACCATCGGGCCCGGCCAGGCCGGAACGATCCATCATGAAAGTGACCGGCAGGTTTTGCAGGGCAACTTCCTGGAAAATCTGGTCCAGGCTACGTTGCAGGAAAGTACTGTAGACCGCCACGATCGGCCGCAGGCCCGCCTTGGCCTGTCCCGCGGCAAAGGCAACAGCATGGCCCTCGCAGATTCCCACGTCAAAGAACCGATCCGGGAACTCGTCCCGCACCGGTTCCAGCTTGTTTCCCTGGCACATGGCGGCTGTTAGCACGGTCACCCGTTCATCCTGCCGCATCACGTCGAGAATGGAATCGCGGGCGTAATGGGTGAAGTTAAGCGATCCGGCTGCAGACGCCTCCTGGGGCGATTCGGTCGATGCCAGGGTCGGAGGGGTATGGTAAAAAACCGGGTCCTCGGCGGCCGGCTCATAACCGTGTCCTTTCTCCGTCACCACGTGCAAGAGCGTGGGGCCCTTGGTGGCCTTGACCATTTTCATGTACTTGCGGAGCGTGGCAATATCATGTCCATCGACCGGTCCCAGGTAGCGGAAGCCGAGTTCCTCGAACATCATCCCCCCGTGCAACCCTGCCTTGACCGCCTCCTTGAGCTGGCCAAGGAACCGTTCCACCGGGTCGCCAAGCAGCGGGACGCTGTTGAGAATCTTGCGGGCCTCGGATTTCAAACCGGTATAGAAGGGAGCGGTCCGTAGCCGGTCGAGGTAGGATGCCAGGCCACCGACCCTGGGGCAAATCGACATCTTGTTGTCATTGAGAATGACCAGGAGACGATCACTCGATGTTCCACTGTTGTTAAACGCCTCCGAAACAATCCCGGATGGAAAGGCCCCGTCCCCGATCACGACGACCGCATGGCGGTCCTGGTCACCGGACAGGTCATCCCCGGAATGGATTCCCAGCATCGTCGATATGCTGCTCCCTGCATGCCCGGTCATGAACAGGTCATAGGGACTCTCCTCGGGGTTGGGATAACCCATCAATCCAGAGCGGGTGCGGATGGAGAGAAAATCCGCATAACGGCCAGTCACCAGCTTGTGCGGGTAGATCTGATGTCCGGTATCCCAGAGCAGGTGGTCATGCAGGAAATCGAAGCTGCTATGCAGGGCCAGGCAGAGTTCCACCACGCCCAGGTTCGATGCAAAATGGGCAGAACGTGATTCCAGCAGCGTGCAGAGGACGTCACGAATCTCAACGGCCAGCGTTTCCAACTGGCTGACCGGCATGGCCGCCAGGTCACGGGCCGACGTAAGCTTGGCAAGATTCGGGTGCATGGTTGTCATTTTTCTCGATCCAGCACAAAACGCGCAAGGGACATGAGTGGCTCGGCCGCTGCATCGAAACCGGCCAGTGCCTGGCAGGCTTCCTCAATCAACACCGATGCCCGCCGACGACTCTCCGCGCCGCCCAGCATCGTCGGAAACGTTAACTTCCCCCGCACCGCATCCTTCCCCGTTTTTTTCCCCAACTGGTCCTCGTCCCCGGTCTCGTCAAGCAGGTCATCGGTCACCTGGAATGCCATTCCCAGTTTACTTCCATACGTCTCCAGGGACTCGATTTGTTCAACCGACCCTCCGCCGACAATCGCTCCCAGCCGCAACGAGACCCGGAACATCGCTCCGGTCTTGCGACGGTGAATCGCTTCCAGTCGCTCCAGGCATGGTTCCCCGTCGACGCCGGCCAGGTCGTCCACCTGGCCCCCCACCAGGTTGCTCGCCCCCGCAGCGGCGGCCAGTTCCCGGCAACAACGGGAGACAATCTCTGCCGGCGCATCGGACGCAGCAAGTACCTCGAAGGACTGCGCCAGCAACGCATCCCCGGCCAGGATCGCGTTGGCTTCCCCGAACAGCCTGTGGCAGGTCGGAAGGCCCCGGCGGAGATCATCATCATCCATCGCTGGCAAGTCATCATGGATCAGGGAGTAGGTATGGATCATCTCCACGGCACATGCTGCCGGAAGTGCCGTGTCATCCTCTTGACCGCAGGCCCCGGCAGCCATTAACACCAGCATCGGCCGCAGCCGCTTGCCGGGCGAGAGCAGGCTATGCCGGATCGCTTCTTTCAACACGTCCGGGCAGTCTGCTCCATAGAGCGTGAGCCGGTCCAGCTCGGCATCCACCCGTTGCCGGAGGGACTCAACCGATGCCAGAAAATTCAGCTTGTCCGTAGTTGTCATCTTTGGTGAGCTCGCAGATCAAGCGTGCGTGAATGGAACCAAGCGGAAAGACATTCCGCGCCCGTCGTCTTGAGCAGGGAGGTCGCCAACCGTTCTCCAGAAGGCCATGGTCCATGAGGAAGGAGAAAAGGAACAGGGACAAGCATGTCATGGGAGGACACACTATCGATCGTTCTCTTTAGTCTAGAACAGGCCCGGTTCATCGTCCACCGGCGAATCCTGCGGGCTATCTCCGGAGCTCCTCTCGGTACCCCGTCGCTGGCCCCGGGTCGCCTGTTTTTCGTCCAGGGAAAGCTCCTCATCTTCAAAAGCGGTAGTTACCGCCTCTCCCTCGGACGTCACCTCACTTAATAACTCCACACTGCGGGTCGCTTCTTCCAGCTGTCCATGGCACTGTTTCAGCAGGGCCACACATTGCTGGTAGCACTCGAGCGATTCTCCCAGGCCGAGCTGTCCGTCCTCCAGCTCCTGCACGGACGCTTCCAGCTTCTCCAGTGCCTGCTCGAAACTCAACTTCTCCTGCCCGTCTGCCGTTTTTTTCTTGGCCATCACTTATTCCTCCTCCGGTTGCGAATCCTGCTGGCCCTCACTCCGGGCGTTTACTTCTTCCACGCGGCTGACAACGTCCCCGCTGGAAAGTTGCGTTATGATCCTGCTGCCAACCTCGACCTGGTCCGCCCGGGTCAGAAGCTGCTTGTCCTGTTCCCGCCGTGTCATGCTGTAGCCCCGTCCCAGCACGGACAGTGGGCTGAGCGAGTGAAGACGTCCGGCCAGCGCCGAGAGCCAGTCCCGCTTCGATATCAGCCGTTGATCGACCGCCCGGTCGGCACGGAATTCCAGCTCGTCAATTCTCCGGGCAAGCAGTCGCAGGGGCTCCTCCGGCCGGCGGAGGATACGGCGGCCGCGAAGTTCCCTGAGGCGGGCTTGGAGCGAGTCGAGTTTTGCCTGCAGGGCAATTCCCAACCGACGCCGGGAAGCGGAGAGCTGCGACTGCATCTCCTTCCGGGAAGGGACCACGATTTCTCCCGCCTCGCTGGGGGTCAGGGCCCGGCGATCGGCGACCAGGTCCGAGAGCGTGACATCAATCTCGTGCCCGACGGCCGAGACGACAGGAATCCGGGAGTCAAAAATAGCCCGCAGGACTGGTTCCTCGTTAAAACACCAGAGGTCCTCCATGCTCCCTCCACCCCGTCCCACCACCAGCACGTCCGGTGCGGGACGTAACTGGTTTGCCTGCTTGATCCCACGGACAATCTCCCCGGCAGCGCCCTCTCCCTGAACACGGGCAGGAATGACCAGCACGTGGACCGCCGGCCAGCGGCGGCGCAGGACCTCCAGGAAATCACGGATCGCCGCACCGGTGGGGCTGGTGACAAAGGCGATGCTGCGGGGAATCTGGGGAAGCGGTTTCTTGTGAGCCGGATCAAACAGTCCTTCGGTCGTCAGCCGCTGCTGCAACTGTCGCAGCGCCACCTGCATGGCGCCTTCACCCTGTGGCTGGAGCTGACGGATGACCAGCTGATAACTCCCCCGGGGCGGGTAAACATCGATCTCCCCGCAGCAGAGTACGTGCTGGCCATCCTCGGGCTGGAACCCCAGCCTGCTGGCGGTGTTCCGCCATATCACTCCCCGCACCTGGGCGCCATCATCCTTCAGTGTGAGGTAGATATGTCCACTCTTGGGTCGAGCCAGGTCGGTCAACTCACCACTCACCCAGACACGAGGAAATTCCCCCTCCAGC
>Ga0310342_100001701_pt1 | contig 13797 bp, 10 predicted proteins | sample S15DNA20500_MG_FD_206155 | JGI IMG/M metagenome (GOLD analysis project Ga0310342, IMG submission 206155) | Marine microbial communities from station ALOHA, North Pacific Subtropical Gyre - S1503-DNA-20-500_MG | ecosystem: Environmental > Aquatic > Marine > Oceanic | place: Pacific Ocean: North... | reverse complement strand
GGCCCTGGCACAAATCAACCCCACCGTAGGGGACATCCCAGGCAACACCGTCAAAATCCTGGAATACCTGGAACGCGCCCGCGAAGCCCAGGCCGACCTCGTCGCCTTCCCAGAGATGGCGACGACCGGATACCCTCCAGAAGACCTCCTCTACAGAAAATCCTTCCTGACCGAGAATGTGGTCACGATGGAACAAATCGCAGCATCCTCTGACGACATGGCAGTTGTTTTGGGTTTCGTAAACGTGCTATCTCTAGAACCACCCTCACCGGAAATAGCGGATGCCGGCGACGCCCGCCCGCAAATCACAAACGCCGCAGCCCTATGCCATAACGGCAAATTGGTGGATATCTACCACAAGATATATCTACCCAATTACGGTGTCTTCGACGAACAGCGTTACTTCAAAAAAGGATCGATCTGCCCGGTCTACCGCGTCGGCGGCGTCCTAATAGGGGTGAACATATGCGAGGATATCTGGTATCCGGTGGGTCCAACCACAGTGCAGTGCCAAACCGGTGCAGAACTCATAGTCAACATCAACGCTTCTCCTTTCCATGCAGGTAAACGGGCGTTTCGAGAAGATATGATTGCACAGCGAGCATCCGATCACGGCCTTACAGTGGCCTATGTGAACACCGTGGGCGGCCAGGACGAGCTGGTATTTGATGGCGGAAGTATCGTGTATGACGCAGGAGGCAATCTGCTGGCCAGAGCACCTACATTTGAAGAGAATCTTTTGGTAGTCGATCTAGAATTCCCGCACGATATCCCCAATCCGAAGCACGAACCCACGGGAGCCTTTGCATCTGTCTTGAGTTCTGTAGGAGAGCCTAAGACATTGAGCGTCTCTGACACCGTGCCAGGCAATCGATCTGCCTTGAACGGAAGATCTAAGCCAGCTGAGATAAATGGGCCAGAGGAGATCTACCGAGCCTTGGTAATGGGAACTGGTGATTACCTGCGTAAATCCGGATTCTCTAAAGCGTTGATAGGTCTGTCAGGCGGTATAGATTCGGCGCTGACTGCTGCCATCGCCGTAGACGCATTAGGTAAAGAAAACGTGGTGGGTATCACCATGCCCTCCCGTTACTCATCCGACGGCAGCATCAATGACTCAGAATCACTGGCCAACAACCTTGGCATGGAGCTCTGGAATGTGCCCATAGAACAAGCTCATCAAGCGTTCACAGACATGCTGAAAGACCGATTCGAAAACACTGATGCAAATGTGGCCGAAGAGAATGTTCAAGCACGAGTCAGGGGGAATGTATTAATGACAGTGTCTAATAAGTTCGGCTGGATTGTGCTCACAACCGGCAACAAATCGGAGATGGCCATGGGATACGCCACCCTCTACGGTGACATGGCTGGTGGCTTTGCCGTGCTGAAAGACGTACCCAAAACGACGGTCTACGAACTATGCCGCTGGCGCAACCAGGAGGGTCAGGCTTTTGGAACGATAAATAATATCATCCCAATAGAGATAATCGAGAAACCGCCTAGTGCCGAGCTGCGCGCGGAACAACTAGACTCAGATAGTCTTCCCGAATACGAGATATTGGACCCGATCGTAGAAGCCTATGTTGAGGATGACCTTAGCTACCAGGACATGGTAGCTAAGGGATTTGAACCAACCATCATCCGCCAGGTAATTACCGCGGTAGACCGGAACGAATATAAACGCCGCCAGGCCCCTCCGGGAGTGAAGATAACTCACCGGGCATTCGGAAAAGACCGACGTCTCCCCATTGTGAACCGTTACCGGCAACAAGACGGGAATTGACCTACAAGATTTTCAGAGGTCTATTCATCCCGTGCCGCACGACGTTGTTTATTGATGATAACCACAGTCTACGATACATCATGGGACGCCTCTTAAGGTAGCCGATGGATATCGCTAATAAAATAATAGAAAACCCTGTATATCAATTGACACGGCTACACCATAGGCCCAGAATGTTGTCTGCCGATACATTACTGCCACGTAAATGTATATGGCCCAACTAAGATTCGTTTAAAACACTTTTAAGATGATTAAACCTAGAAATACCGGTGCGTTCGGAATTCCTACAGGGATTCACTATGCGTGGATCGTAATGCTGATCGCCGCCGTCATGCATATGGTCGGAGGCTCAATCAGACAAGCTTTTGGAGTGCTGATAGTACCTCTAGAGGAAGCTAACGCTTGGAACCCAGCAATGGTTACCATGGCCTATGCCCTGGCCAGCATCACCGGCGCGCTTCTGGCACCAATGAGTGGATACTGCACAGACCGTTACGGTGCTAGAAAAGTCATCATGGTAGGCATCGCTGCCTTCGTCATAGGTGCCTTGATGACCGGAATCATCGGAGAGGTGTGGCACCTCTGGATCTCCTATGGATTGTTCCTTGGCGCTGCCAGCGCCTGTTTCAACGTACCAATTATCACGACGGCTTCTTATTGGTTCCGCACACATCTAGGCTACGGAGTAGGGTTCTTACAGGCCTCTCACGGACTTGGACCAGCCATCATGGCAATCATAGTAAGCGTCATGATCAGTGGCTCTTCTTGGAAAGTCGCGTTTTGGTCCATTGGAATCCTTGGTGGAATCATGATGTTGGTGCTTATGGCTTTCTTTCGAAACCGCCCAGCCGACATCAACATCAGGCCATTTGGGGCACCACAGACTGAAGAAGTGGCTGTAGTACGAGACAGGGTCATGGAACGAATGCGGATCACGGCCTTCCGAAATAGCATGCAGTCAACAACAACTTTTTGGAAGTTAGTCTCGATTCACTTCCTTGGATGCGTAAGCCACGCCATAGTCATCATCTACGTTGTGCCAATCGCAGTATTGGCTGGGATGGACAACGTCGCTGCATCTGGAGTGCTCAGCACACTGGCCTTGGTCAGCGTGTCCACCAGGTTCCTTACTCCGGTGATCTCTGATTACATTGGAGCCAGAGGTACCATGGCCGCATTCTTTATCTGGCAGGGACTGCCTGTTCTGATGCTCTTGTGGGCTCAAGATCCGTGGCAATTCTATCTATTTGCCGTCATATTTGGCATCGGATACGGCGGAGAGGGCTCAGCGTTCCCGGTCATCAACCGGCAATACTTTGGCCGCGGTCCAATGGGTTCGTCCTTTGGATGGCAAGCTTTTGGTGCCGGTGCTGGCATGGCCGTGGGAGCCTGTGCATTGTTCTGGTGTTTTAACTCATACACTGCCATCATTCTAGTATCTACACTGGCCAGCGTCGGCGGCGCTGCCATCATTATGTCCATGGAACCGACAGGCCGCATCCTGATTCCGAACTGGGAAGACAGCATACCCAAAATTCCAGCGGCGGCCGACGACTAACCAAGCCTTCAGACTAATCTTCACTATTTATCAAAAATAAAAGACCTCTCCAATACGAACGATCGGAAGGGTCTTTTAAATCAAAACCTTGTTCAGACATTTAGCTTTGTTAGCCCAAACGCACTATGGCTTCTACTTCAACAAGTAGCTCAGGTAGAACCAGACCAGCCACAACCACAGTAGAACTGGCGGGGGGGGCACTAGGCCAAGTCTCAGCACGCACCTTGCTATAAGCAGAATAGTCGGCAATGTCAGTTAGGAAGCAGGTAATCTTCGCGACATCTTCCATTTTGCCTCCGGCAGCAGTTATCACCTCCCTGATATTATCCATGACCTGGCGGGATTGGGCTTCCGCGTCACCTTCCCCAACGACGTTACCGCCAGAGTCCAATGCCACGGTTCCTGAAACAAACAGTAGGTCTCCTACTATCATCCCTAGTGACAGGGCAGGGTTGGGGCTTGCTCCTGCTGGGTTAACTGGTTTTCTGTTCGCCATAACACCACCTTTGACAGTTTATAATTTCAAATTTGATTGCGAATCCACATTATACATACAGCGATGGATGCGAAAGATCAACGTGGCTTGAGTAGTTATAGATGGGAGTAGGCAGGCTTCGAGGGAAGGACCCGGAGAGTAGTTATCTGCGGTCAGGTACAGGTCTTGTGGCACGGTCACGGGTTACAGAGATGCAACCTCCCACTCCATCTAGCTTGGAGAACAGTTTATTTAGCTGATCCAGGCCAGTGGTATGGCAGGTGAGGGCCATGGTCACTGTGCCATCAGCCCATTCTTCAGTGATAACTGAAGCGATATTCACACCCTCGTTAGATACCACAGCGGTAAGGTCGCGTAGAAGTCCACCCCTGTCATAGGCCTTCATGATAATACGAACGGGATAAAGTTCCTGCTCCTGGCCCCAATTAACGTCCACCAATCGCTCCGGCTCATCCTCGTGTGCGACACTGGAGCAATCCTGTTTATGAACGGTCACCCCCCGGGCTCGGGTTATGAAACCGATAATCGGATCACCAGGAATCGGATTACAACAACGCCCTATCCTTATGAGCAGATCGCCAACTCCGAGGACCGTGACTCCGGAACTCGGACTGGACAACGGAAGATCGTTGCGACGTTGGGTCAAGGGCTCTTCCGTCTCATGTCCTATCTGGGCCAGTCGATGTGCTAGCAGACTATCTGGGATAGTGCCTGAACCCAAATTGGCCATCAAATCATCCATGGAGTCAACCTTAAACAGACCCATGATAATTTCTTCGTCTACCTTTTGGTTGAGCCTTCGTAGTTCCCGACGCATAAGTTCTTTGCCACGCTGTATATTAGCGCTGCGCTCTTGACGCCGGAACCACTGCCGTACGCTCTGGCGAGCGCTTGCAGAACGGACATATCCTCTATTTGGGTTCAACCAGTCCAAGCTTGGACCACGGTCAGATTTGGAATTAAGGACCTCGACTGTGTCGCCGTTCTCCAGAGCCGTATCCAGAGAGACTAGCTTGCCGTTCACTTTAGCACCGATGCAGTGGTGCCCCAAGTCGGTGTGAATTTTATATGCGAAGTCCACTGGAGTGGATCCTGAGGTGAGCTCTACAATTCGACCTTTAGGTGTGTAAACAAAGACTTGATCGTGGAAAATATCTTGTTTCACCGACTCTATGAACTCGGCGGTACCTGATACTTCCCTTTGCCATTCGAGCAGTTGACGCAACCAAGTCATCTTTTCTTCGAACCGTTGGTCACCGGACGTCCCTTCTTTATAAGCCCAGTGAGCGGCCACCCCGTACTCCGCTATCTGGTGCAGTTCGAATGTCTTAATCTGAACTTCCAGGGGAGTACCACCGTCACAGATAACAGTCGTATGTAGAGCCTGATACATGTTCTCTTTAGGATTACCTATGTAATCATCAAACTGCCCTGGGATCGGATGCCACATCTGGTGCACAACGCCGAGAGACTGATAACACTCAGCCGGCTCGTTTACGAGGACGCGAAGGGCAAATAGGTCATAGATATCACCAAAGTCCTTACCTTGAGCCTGGTACTTTTCCATCTTGCGGTGAGTGCTGTAAATACCTTTTGGACGGCCAATCACCTCAGCCGTTATGCCGTGTTTGGCCAAACCGGCACGAAGGTTTGAAGAGACTTTCTCTACGTATTCCTCTCGTTCACCACGCTTGGACGCTAGCATCTTAGAGATTTCCCGGTATTTCTCTTCGTTCAAATGCCGGAAAGCCAGGTCATCCAATTGCCATTTGATCTCCCATATCCCGAGCCTATGAGCCAGAGGAGAATAGATGTCCAAAGTTTCCTGAGCAATGCGGCGTCGTTTCTCTAGAGGCAAGGCTCCGAGGGTTTTCATGTTATGCAATCGGTCCGCCAGCTTTATAAGAACCACCCTGATGTCTTCAGCCATCGACACAAGCATCTTACGAAGGCTCTCCGCATAGAGATTTTCAGAATCTTCTACTAGGTTGAACCCATCTTCAAAAGGCGGATGGAGTTTATCATCCATCCTGGTCAACTTGGTGACGCCATCCACAAGCTTGCTTACTTCTGGGCCAAATCGTTGGGAGATCTCTTCAACAGAGACACCACAATCTTCAACAACATCATGAAGAAGTGCAGCAATTATGGTATCGGTATCCAGGCGGAGATCGGCTAAGAAGAGGGCAGTTTCCAGAGGGTGTACGATGTAGGGGTCACCAGATTTACGTGATTGACCTGCGTGGCAAGCGTCAGCGTAGACGTATGCCTGACCGACAGTTTCTGCACTTTCTTCGGGCAAGTAGATACTGACCCTATCGATAAGGGTCTTAGCCGCTTCTGAATCCACCTTATCCATTGCTACCACAGTGCACCGATGATAATACAGTGGGCTTATCAAAGTCTAGAGTAACGTGCGAGAGAAAACGCATCTCTCAATAGAGAGATGCGTTTTCTCAGTGTTTAAATTGGAAGGGGTAGCTCGGTCAAGTTTTCAGGGAGACCGACGTCAAAGGCATTGATGTTAAAGGCAAGGGCTGAGTAGTAACCCATCAAATTTGTGAGTTCAACCAATCCTAGGGTTCCAAACTGAGCCCGAGCAGCATCAAATGTATCCTGGCTGACCTTGTGAGTCCGAAAGAACTCGCGCCCGTAATTGATAACTGCTGATTCCTGATCAGAAAGTCCGGTTAATTCTTTTTTATCTCGTAGGTCATTCACTAATTTATCGCTTATTCCTGCCTGGCGTGCATATCCAGAGTGGGCATTCCAAATGAACTGGCAATCCAACTCACGAGCAGTAGTGATCATCGCCAGTTCGCGAACATTCGCTGGCAACGTAATTTCGTCACCTCGAAAATAGGCACGATAGTGCTCACCGCGTCTGGCTAGTTCAGGACCATTAATCATAATAGCCACGGGCCCGATATCAGGCACGCTTCCTCGCGATGCCACGAGTTCATCAAATGCGGCTAATTGGTCTTGTGGAACGCTCTCCCGGCTTGCTGTGGGTATTCTAGACATCAGGTCTCCCCTTTTTGTTTATTAAACATGACCCAGCGTTATATTGGAAACCACATGATACAACAGTCCTAATCACGCTAAACCAAAAACCACTAAGGCTATATGACAGAGCATTTGAAATTGCAGTAACCTTACCTCCATGTCGTCCACCAAAACCAGATCCGCATCGAGTGGTCCAACACCAGGCAGGGAGACCGCCTTAGCCCGTAGCCCAGACTTCAAATATTGGGTATTTGGTGCATTGGCCGTTGGAATATTCGCATCAGTGGTCGACCATGGCAGCGTCAATGTGGCGTTGCCAACCATCGCCAGTCACTTCCGGACCGATTTGCCCACTATCCAATGGGTGGTGATCATATACTCCCTAACTATCGCCGCTCTATTGCTGCCAATGGGTAGGTTGTCAGACCTGGTAGGCCGAAAGAAAATCTACATCTTCGGCATAATGGTCTTGGGGACAGGAGCCGCTCTATCCGGACTGTCTCCGTCTTTAGAGTTATTGTTCCCCTCTCGAGTATTGCAGGGAATCGGAGCAGCCATGACCCAGGGAACCGGTATGGCCATTGTGACAGCCGTGTTCCCAGCCAACGAGAAGGGTAGAGCCATCGGCATGTTCATGACTATGGTTGGCGTTGGGGCCATCGCGGGGCCAGCGATTGGCGGCTTGCTAGTGGATTTCTTTGGCTGGAGAGTCGTATTTTTCCTGACTCTGCCTTTAAACATCATAGGAGCCGTGGCCACCCTCTGGGTCCTGAGAGGTTGGACCGAAGAGAAGGAGGCTGATCGAGCCAGATTCGACTGGCTTGGGGCCACATTATCCACAGGTGTACTAGTCGCCCTGCTCTTAGCCATGACCATTGGCAATAAAGCAGGCTGGTTCTCACCGTCCATAGTCATCGCTTTTACCGCGGCGATCGGAATGTTGGGTACGTTCATATGGTGGGAACTGCGTACATCGGCCCCAATGTTGGATCTAAGGTTGTTCAGGCGAAAGACATTCTCCCTGGGCATATCTGCCGCCTTTCTGACTTTCTTAGGTTCATCTGCAGTATTATTCATGATGCCTTTTTATCTTCAGAACGTACTCGGATACAGCGCCAAAGCTGCTGGGTTCGCAGTGGTCCCTGGGGCCATCTGCATGGCCATCATGGGAACGGTTAGCGGAGTCCTATCAGACCGATTTGGCTGGCGTTCATTCACGGTTGGGGGATTAGCATCCTCAGGCATCGGGTTGTTGATACTATCCTGCATAACCGAGGATTCGTCCCTCTGGATGGTGGTCCCAGCTCTGATGCTGATGAACATAGGCATGGGCACTTTCTACTCACCAAATTCCAGCTCGGTAATGAGCAGCGTGGTAGTTTCGAAATACGGCGTCGTCTCAGGGTTCTTGAACCTTGTGCGAAACGCAGCCAACGTCACTAGCATCGCATTCGCAACTGTTATCGTAACTACCACCATGGCCTCCATGGGCTTTGAACCGAGCTTAGAGGCGGTACGGGGTGAAGCAGAAGGTGTCGACCAAGCGTTTACCCTTGGGCTCCGTTATGCCTTCCTGGCAATGATGTCCATCATTGTGGTAAGTTTGACCTTCTCCGCACTACAGCCGAACAGAATCCCAGAACCGGAGCCACAAGACACTGCCAACCGGTAATAGTCAAACATCGCTGTCTAGTTGTGACTCCTTAGCTAGTACATTAGGCATGAAGCTGGTCATAACTTTATGAGGATCCCATAGTACCTTCATTCCGCACAGCGGTCACAGACCATCAGGCACTTCTATATCCCTAATGGACGTTAAGATATCCTAAGTTGATAAGTATTTCAGCTCCAAAACAATTGTTGGAATATTTAGTAGCGCCATTGGCCCCAATCGTCCGTTGCTTCACGAGCTCAAAGAGGTTAACATGCGCCTGCCCAAGCGCGGATGATGGATATTCTCAATCCGCAATTAGATATTGGAGATAAAATAATGTATGTAGTAATCGTTCCCATCCAAATTGAACAAGGGCACCGGGACGAGTTCCTAGAAGCCCTGATGGTCGACGCCAAGGGAGCCAACGAAGACGAGCCCGGTTGCCTGAGGTTCGACGCAGTACAAGACGCCGACGACGACCACCGGATCTGGCTTTATGAGGTCTACAAGGACGAGGCAGCCTTCAATGACCATTTGGCAGCCCCTCACTTCCAGGTTTTTAAAGCCGCCGCCGAAAAATGGCGAGTGGAAGGTATACAGGGTTCGGCTCGAGGAAGCAAGAACCTTTACCCCTCCGATGCCGATTGGCGTTAAATATTAACTCAGAGGCCAATACCGTTCGCCAATAACAATTTTGGAGGCTCAACATGGCCAAGAAAATCCTGCAAAGCGCAAAACTAGCAGCGTCTGCTGGAATAATGTCTCATGGGGTGGAAGTTCCTGTCGGTAAAATGGTATTTGTATCTGGTCAGGTGGCGCGAGACCTGGACGGTAACGTCGTGGGAGTTGGGGACATATATGCCCAGACACGCCAAGTCTTACGTAACATGCAGGCGGTCTTAGCAAAATCTGAGGCCACAATGGATGACGTGGTGAAAGTGACAGTATTTGTAACTAACTTAGAAGAGCACCTAGTTGCTAGCCACGAGGTACGTTCGGAATTCTTTAAGAATGGTTACCCTGCCAGCTCTTTAGTCGAGGTGTCAAGGCTAGTCCACAAAGACTTCTTAATCGAGATTGAGGCAATTGCAGTTACACATTAGATTACAACCATAATTTGCCAGGTTTTCTTGTCGATTCTTGGAGTTATTAGACCAGAACTAGGTTTTTCTCCCATCGTCCAGGAAATGGAACCTAGCCACAGTCAACGGGTAGGCAAAATCACGCAACAAACAAAAAAACGGTGTCTTCACACAGGCGCGAGTGATACAATATTTCGGCCGAGCCTCAACTCCTCGACATCTCCTTAGAACGGGCCGTTAGCTCAGTTGGCAGAGCACCGGACTTTTAATCCGGGTGTCGTGGGTTCGACCCCCACACGGCCCACCACAAATCAAACACAAACCCCCTCTGAAACTAATCGGAGGGCTTTTAATTCTATAATTTGCTGACATGTAAGTTGATTATCTAATAATTTCGATTTCCATTGGAATAAGTCAGATATCAAGGGCCTTAAGGCGATAGGGTTTATCCGCCTAAGGCCAAATCTGCAACCTCAGGAGGCCCAAATTGACACTCACTATGCCAACAGCCACGTACCCCGAGGAGCCGAAAGCCAAACGACAGGCGCTGCTGGCCGCCGTTGAAAACCTGCGCGGCGTGATTGAGGCCGGAGTAGAAGAAGCAGAAAGAATCAGCACACTGCCTCAAGCCACCGTTGATGCGATTCATGCGGCAGGTCTCTTCGCCTATAAGTCGGCCCGCGTCCTGGGTGGCGCCGAAGCCGACGCTATGACCCAGTTGGATGTGGTAGAAGCCGCAAGTCGGATTGACGCTGCAGCTGGCTGGTGCATCATGATTGGATCCGGAACACTCTCCGGCATGACAGCTTTCCTCCCTGAAAAAGCCATCAACGAGGTATTCGTTGACGGCAAATTCCCTAGGGCAGCCGGAGCCGCCGCCGCGTCCGGCAAGGCAATACCGGTAGACGGTGGCTACCAAGTAACCGGAAGGTGGGCTTTTGGTAGCGGTATCCGGCACTCCCACTACCTAGCCATGGGCGCCATGACTGAAGATGGAAAGTCAGCACCCAAGCAAATCAGAGTTGTTGTACCCACATCGCAAGCCACCATCCATGACAACTGGGATGTAGTGGGACTGCGCGGCTCCGGCAGCAATGACTTCTCGTTAGATAACGTGTTCGTGCCGGAGCACTTCACCTGGGGTGGGCACGAGTCCAAGCCTCTGCGTGGAGGCCCGAACTTCTATCTTGGCCGTCCTGGTATGCAAGTCACTGGTCACTGCGGGGTTGCTCTGGGAATAGCCCGAAGAGCGTTAGACGAAATCACTGAACTAGCAAAGACTAAAAAACGGGGATACCGGGGCACCGAAGCCCTGATTGCAGACCGTGGTTCATTCCAACGGTTCTTAGGAGAATCAGACGCTAGGTTGCGAGCCGCTAAAGCACTGTGTGTCGCCGTTTTGGAAGAGGCCTGGAATCTTGTCACCGAGGAAGTTATGCCGCCACCGGAATTGCAAGTACGGATGCGGTCAGCCAGCACATATGCCACTGAGGAGGCGTCGGACATAGTCTCGCAAGCCTTTCGTTTTGGTGGAGGTTCAGCCATGCACTCAAATCACTCTTTGCAAAAATGCCTGAGAGACGTACATGCCGCGGCACAACACAACATGGTCAGCGATCGCACTTACGAAAACCACGGTCAGTTCATGCTGGGATTCCCGGAGGCCAATCCAATGGGTTAAAGTTACTTTCTTACTTAGAAATATCAACCCCAAAGGCTCTAGCAGGGTTTACTAAAAAAGATGAGAGATAAATTACCTGCCCATTTCCTTGGCCTATTTCAAAACCAATTTCTTACTGTGGCTCATCTCACATCGTCCCCATTGCAAAACGTAACATTAGCCGATAACCCAGTCTCTCCTAATGATCCTGATTAGCGCTGTTCTGCATCCTGCTTCGCCGACGAGCGATTATTCATTTGCTTTATATAAATGGGTAGTATTTAGAATTCAGCCATCATTACCCACATGGGACCTTTCCCCACGTCGTAAACCTCACCGGGATCCAATGCTCCTGTTTCTTGATTGATCTTATAAGAAGCAAGCTTTCCAGTCTCCAGCCCAGCAGCGTAGAGGAAACTACCTTGCGGGTCGATGCTAAAAGCCCGAGGTACTGCCTCAGTTGAGGTCTGGCCAATGGACGCGATATATCCGTTGTCTGGATTGATCCTGAACCCGGCAATGCTGTTGTGACCCCTGTTGGGCGCATAAAGGAAATTACCGTCAGGAGTCACCTGAATCTGAGAGCATGAACTCTCGCCGCTATACCCACTTGGCAAGGTTGACTCCGTCTGGAGCGGGTGGAGATTCCCCTTGTCCGCATCATAGGCATACACCGTGACACTGTTGCCCTGCTCATTGGACGCGTAGACGATATTCTTGGTCGGATGAAAAGCAAGGTGACGAGGGCCTTCCAACTCCCGATTGTTGACCCGAGTGGGAGAGAGGGGGGTCAAACTTCCAGATTCTTCGTTGAACAAGAACTGAAAAATAGCATTCGCTCCATCCAAAGAACCTCGAGCGATGTGTGGGACAAAGGCGAACTTGTTGGCGTGATCGGTCTGGATGTAATGGGCACCTATGTCCGTCTCACGCCAGACAACCGGCGGGTCAGCCAGTGCTCCGTCGTCACCGATGCTATGAACAGCGGCAGTCTTCTGATAATAATAGGCTGATAGGAGAAATTTGCCTGTCTTGTCGGTGGACATATGCACCGGATCACCGCTTAGCGGGATGGATCCGATGGGTGTAAGACCACCATTCTTGCGATCGATATTGAAACTAGTCATCCCGTAGTCGTCAGCCTTCCGGCGTCCGGCAAATAGATATTTGTGATTAGGGTCCATAGCCAGGGGAGCCGGTCGACCCTTTAACTCAGCATCACCTTGATGCTTCAACTTACCTGTCTTCGGCGTCATGGTGAAGATGGCAATGCGGTCTTCTTCTTGAAGGGACACGTACATGTAAAAAGCCAATGGTCTGCCTCCGGCGGAATGTTGTGCACAGTAGATGATATTACCACTCCTCGGCCTTCAAAGCTCGCACTCCGGGTAATCAATTTTGAAAACTTGTGATTGAGCGGGGCGCCAGGCAGTGCCCGAATAGCAGACAAACTGGTATAATGCTTGATGCAGCGACTAAATTCGTAGCGGGTTCCCTGCGTGTCCCATCGCAAATTCCCATGGATTCATGGTCGCAATACGCGGTAATACCGCGATTTTTTTGTTGACCGTGAACTTGGGCCTCAGTGTGTGACTTGGCTCGGAAAAGCAGTCAAGGAGTACACATTCTCAGTGAATTTTCAAGCATTACCCCTTCATCCTCAGGTGCTGTCCGGCGTTAATTCTGTCGGATTTACGGTACCTACGCCCATTCAGGAACAAGCCATACCTATTGCACTAGAAGGGCGTGACATCCTAGGTTTGGCCCAGACTGGTACCGGCAAGACCGCCGCATTCGCTATACCTATCCTACATCACTTGGCCAGTACGCCTCCAAAGAAGGGTATCCGTTATCTGGTCATTGCACCAACACGTGAACTAGCAGAACAGATTCACGAAACGTTCAACGAACTAGGGAAGCACCTACGCATCAAGTCCGCCACCGTATACGGCGGCGTTGCAAAAGGTCCGCAGCTAAACCGCATCCGGCGTGGTGCACAGATCATCGTTGCCTGCCCCGGACGTTTACTAGATCACGTAAGCCAGAAAGATATAAACCTCACCAATGTTGAAATATTGGTGCTGGACGAAGCCGATACTATGTGCGATATGGGATTTTTACCCGACGTACAGCGAATCTTAAATCACCTTCCGTCGAAGCGTCAGACCCTTTTCTTCTCAGCCACTATGCCCAAGGAGATAAGGGGACTGGCAGTGAAAATCCTCAAGGATCCAGAAACAGTCCAGATTGGAACCATCGCTCCGGCCAAGACAGTCTCCCATTCAATCTATCCGGTACCAGACAAACTAAAGCGGGAACTACTACTGGCGTTATTAGAACAGACACCCACTGGACGAGCGTTGGTTTTTACCCGCACCAAACACCGGGCTCGCACTCTAGCTCTCGAATTGGCCAAACATAGATTCAAAGTGGGCGCACTTCAGGGCAACATGTCTCAGAACGCACGACAACAGGCCATGGACGGATTTAGAACCGGTAAATTCGACATATTGGTGGCAACTGATATCGCCGCGCACGGGATTGACGTTCCAGAA
>Ga0310342_100001700_pt1 | contig 13799 bp, 5 predicted proteins | sample S15DNA20500_MG_FD_206155 | JGI IMG/M metagenome (GOLD analysis project Ga0310342, IMG submission 206155) | Marine microbial communities from station ALOHA, North Pacific Subtropical Gyre - S1503-DNA-20-500_MG | ecosystem: Environmental > Aquatic > Marine > Oceanic | place: Pacific Ocean: North... | reverse complement strand
TAATTCTAAATCAAAACTCAAGTCAGAGGTCGACCTGGTGGCTTGATGAACCTCTGCAGCGATGACATTGGTTCCAGGGAGTAATTCTGCCGGATCAAGATTGAAACTGCGGAAGGCATTTTCATTTGTGGTGGTCTGCTCTGCGAACGTGAGGAAATCTGCTTCTGCTGGCAAATTGTCACGAATGACCTCAGTGCCGTTCAAGTAGATAGCCGCACCGTCGTCTCGTAACAATTGGACGTTCAGGAAGTCAAATGCAGGGTTGTCCGGTATTTCAAACGTATGACGGAAATAGGTCGTGATGTATTTGTTTTGGGCGTCGGGACCAAAATCCACGACCGTCATCTCGTCACCATCACCGTATCCAAGTTGCGATGGTCCATTATTCCAACTTTCATCCATCTCAAATTCCGGATCTTTCCAGTCCGATCCCTGATCGGTTCCATTGTCCAGGTAATTCCACGAATCGCCTGACGAAATCAGTGGCGTCGTCGAGGTTAAGCCACCCCAGCTACCGTCAAAGCTCATCGTCGCTGGCTGGCCATTGACGAGTACGGATTGCGTTGGGCGCGAAGCGGTTCCATCGATGATGGTGTGGTCGGACGTGGTGTAATGAAAATCTCCCACAATCGGTAAGCTGCTGCTGATGGTCATCAATCCACTTGGCAGTTGTGCAAGCACATTGTCGGTGCGGTCGACAATGAATTGTTTCATGGCATTTAATTCGCCGCTGGAAACAAAATCTCCTAAAAGGTTGTCGATCAGTGGGTTGAGGGTTTCGGGGTTGTAGATGCTGTCAATCCAATTGTGAAAAGCTTGGTAATACTTGGGACGCGTGTCAGGATGTGTCAGCAGGCGTGTCAAACCATCAACGTTAACATAGTCAAAGAAGATGTCATGACCGATAGCATGGGGAGTAAACAGCGTGTCAAGGTCGTGGGGAATCAGTTGGAAGCGAGCGTCCTGGTTGCCTCGGTACATTGCGAAGTCATCGCCTCGACCCGAGGCTAACCCTCCTTCGCGGTTGCCCAGCAGCGAATCGAGTGCGATGTAACCCAGCCATTGATCCACGTCGATCACCTGGCTGATATCTTCCAAAAATGTCTCATCCGGGGCATTGTTGAGAACGTCGGTCAATTGAATCAGGTCAGTCCAGTCATCGGCTTCTTCGTTGGTTTGCTTGAAGTACCGATTGCGGTAGGTGTCCGGTTCGGTACCTTCGTATCGTAGGTCACCGCCGGGTGAACCACCCTTGATTCGGTACAGGTTTCCGTTGCTATCCAACGGAGCATGATGATCGAGATAGTCGGATCCCAGGACTTCGAGTGCGACGTAAGATCCATACATGGGAGCAGTGACAATTGCGAGATCTTGACCATTGACACGGACTTTTACCGGCCGAGCATCGGCAGCCGAGTTGCCTGCCAAACGTTGGATTGCACTGCCGATCAATTGATCGGCAACACCACGGGCATTCAAGTTCAGTGCGGTGATTCCATCCAGGGGTTGATCGTGACAAAAATTGACTCGATAGTTGTTTCGTTCGGTTTCTGAGGAGATTCGTGAACCGTTACCCCGATTGCGAACACCCACATGATAGCGTAGTGAATTGCCCGTTCCGTCCCTGTGAATGTACGTTGCATTCATTTGAGCATTCGACTCCGCCTGGTTACCCGGTCCATCGCCAATGTCGGCCAGCTCTGCTCGTTGTGCTTCGGTCATGATCAGGTGGATGATCGGATGAGATCCGGGTTTTAACGAGACAACGGAGTCATTGACCTGATACAACAAATTGGCAAGTTGTTCTTCGGTGGGTAAAGTAGCTGCCGGGTAACTCCGTGAATGGGTTGACGCGTCCGCTGCCTGGATAAAAAATTCGACGATCGTTTGATCGGGGTGAGCTGGAATCGTGGTAGAGTAGATACCGTCTCCATTGACCAAGTCGTTGTTTTGTCCATGGTCCTGCATTGGGATGTTTTGAAACTCGGTAAAACCGTCAACACGCCAAAACAATGTGGCGGAAACACCGCTGGGTAATTCATCGACGAGCGTAGCGCTGACAGTCACCGGCTCGTTTGATTGGGGAATCAACGGAAAATGAGACACATCAAGGATCATCGGCGCGATGTCGTAGGATTGACGGCTGTTGATGATCCCTGGAGTGCCCTCAGGGACTAGACTGGGTTGCCAGTTCTGTCCTTGCCGGTTGGAAAGAAAAACGTTGACCAGTTCGGCAGATGCTCCCCCTCCATCGTGCTCGGATGTCCATTCCCAGCCTGTGTGCCCCTGGTCTTCAGGGCCTTCAGACCGCACGGCCCAGTCGCCCTGATCGGCGTAAGTGACTCGATCCATTCGTTCACCTGACGCGTTGAGCAGTTCAATTTCTTCGCTTTGATTGCTCAGTCGCCCTTGCCATGGGCCAACGACGTTTGCGACCTCGGGGTACTTGGTGGAGAACGATGGGATGTCGGCCGCCACGATTAGAAATTCGCCAGGGAGAAGATCGACAGTGGGAAATGTAAAGTCGATTCCCTTGCTGAATTGCCACTGGGACAGGTTGACGGGTGTCTGGCCCGGATTGTACAACTCGACGAATTCTTCCAGTGGATTACCGCTGGAAGGATGATACATGATCTCATTGATGACGATCTGGGCATCGTTGGCCGCCACGTTGCCGGCGACCGCAAGCAAGCAACGAGATTCCAGTGTTTCGAAGCTGGTCGAGCACTGACGCATAAAGTTGCCATCTATTCCTGAGTGGGACGCCCCGTGCCCAGTCTGCATTATAACGTCAATTGCAGTTAACAGACCTGTTTCAGGGGCAGTTTGTACGTTTTAATCGTATTCTTTTGCTTCCAAATGATGGGAATCGATCGGAATGGCGGGATGGGAGACCCGGCTGTGTCACGCATGGTGTTGGATCAATAGCCGTGTTTTTTGTTGAAAATGTCGCTTAAAGTTGAGGTGGACCATTCTGCTTGCTTGCCGCGCTGAGTTCGCCGGTCTGCGAACGTCTCTCGAGGGTCTACCAGAGGGTGTATCCGCCATCAATGACCAGTGCAGCACCCGTCATGTAACGAGACGCATCGCTTGCCAGGTAAACGGCCAGCGGTCCCATGTCTTCGGGTTGACCAAAATCACCCATCGGAATGAGTTGCTGAAAACTTTCAATCACTTCGGGACAATCGTTAGCCCATTTTTGATTTGGCTCGGTCATGAATCCGCCTGGACAAATTGCGTTGACCGTAACACGATGCGGGGCCCAATCTGCTGCGGTTGCCCGCGTGAATTGAATCACGGCAGCTTTTGATGTTTCGTAGCTGCGGCCACCAATATCGCGATTGGCGACCATCCCGGAGATGGACGCAATGTTAATGACTCGTCCCCCTTGGCCGCGACGGACCATTTGCCCACCAATTGTTTTGGTACAGATGAACGTGCTCGTCAGATTCAGGTTGATGATTCGTTGCCATTGGTCGATCGACAGGTCCTCGGTGGGAACGTTGATCCGGCGCCCGCCGACATTGTTAATCAACAGATCGATCGGATCATGATTTGTCACAATATCCTGGCAGATCGTCTCGCATTCCTGGGGGTCAGCCACATCACCGACGATGGCTTCGGCCGTTCGTCCCAATTGGCGGATGTCCTTGGCCGTTTTTTCCAGGCTGGTCGGGTCCCGGCCGACCAGAACAACGTCGGCACCAGCATCCGCAATCGCCAGTGCCATTTCCCGGCCCAATCCCCGGCTTCCACCCGTGATGAACAGACGTTTTCCTTTCAATGAAAATCTATTGAAAACACTCATTTTCAGCATCCAATCTCATGGAGGACATCGTGACGACAACAGTCAACAAAAACGATGGAGGATCCGCGCCTGTCGGGTTGGCAGGCAACCCCTGCGCCGAGGCGCCCCGGCGGTGCAAGTTACCCGGGTGGGAAGGCATCTTGGATCAGACTTTTCCATACGGTGTTGTTCTATCGCAGGTGATGAGCGGGATGCAATGGCCGAGCTGAAACTGCCAGTCAAAACTGTGTCCAACTGATTTGGAAAAATCCTGGCAAGCGCCGCAAAAAGTTCAGGACAATTCTGTCAACAGAGGGTAAAAGGATCCCAGCCAGGAGTGACGTGAGTGCTTGCAATGCTGGCGTTGTTTCGGTCGGGAAAAGTGATGGTGACGGCCGTTTGTTGATCGTGAGCAAAGTTTTAGGCCTGGATTTAGCGAATTTCTGATCACTTCTCATCTTGGTTGCAACTGGGAGATGGCAGGCACGTTTTCTATTTTAGGAGGGAGCCGATCAAAATTTCGTTCCAGCCAAGGTATTGTGACCTCGCGGGGATGGCCTTCCGATAATCGTTAATAGCCACTTTAAAATACGTGGTGAATTTTCCCAAGAGACCTGTTTTTTCCAACAGGGTCTGTTTCTTGAAATAGGGCCTGTCTTTCCAAAAACTCCCACAGAGTGAGTCATTCCAATGTCACGTCGATACCTGGGTGTTGTCATAATCGTTTTTGTTGCCGCCTGTTTCCAACAACGTCCTGTTACAGCACAACTTGTTGTTCCCGGCATGGGTACCCAAATTCACTACGTGGGCGATGATTTTGAGGATCCGGATTGGCGTTTCATTGACCGTCTTCCGAAAAGTTCACGTGAAAACGATGGATACGCTCGCTCACCGTTGGGTTATGCGGCCAATCGTCGTTGGTCCGAGGGTCCGGAACGAGGACATCCAGATCGATTAGAAATTATTCCAACCCCTGCAGATGGTCTGCCGGGTAGCGAGCACTCGTTGTTGATGCAAACCCGCAACTCCGGCGTGCCCGGCCGAAATTCGTTTGATGTGCAGCAGGATGACTTGATCGTGAATTGCCAGGGACGCATCGGGAGTAGCATTCGTGTTTCCGAAATGCCGAATTGTTTAGTCCGTGTGTTCCTGCCGCCGCCAGAGCAATGGGAGGATCGTTCGGGGCCTCATTTCGGTTTTCGTAGTGGTCTTTCGTCAGCCGGTAATACGACCGGACGAGGCTTTTTTGGATCGCTGGCAGGAAACGTAGCGGAACCCTACTGGCCAGGTATCTGGATTCATTTTCGCAGTGAGACGAGTCGACGAGTGGAACAGGATTCAGCCTTTCTCAAGGTGCGAGGTGATCGTTCCGGGCGTGATTTCAGAGTCTTAGAAATCGAAGAATTTGGCTGGTGGACCTTGGGTATGTCGTTTACGGGAGATGGAAAGGTTCATTTTTTTGCCAGCCCGGGTGTGGATCCTTTGACCGAAGCTGATCATCTCACGTCACAGTATCCCTACAGTTTCCAAGCTGCACGATTTCGTACGTTCTTCTTCAATGCTTGTAATCGAAATGACGGCAAGACCTGGTCGACGCCTTTTGTACTTGACGACCCTCAATTGTTTGTCGTCAACGCAGAGCGTGTAGCTGCGCTGGTAGAACGCAAGGAACGGTCACGCGAACGGGCCGCGGCAGCCAAAGCGAAGACCGGGACGACCAAAACGCGGTAAGTTCGACTTTTGGCAATCCTTGGTTGACCGCTGGTACGGACAAAACGGTCATCTGCTGACCTGCGCAATGAAAGTGGCAAGTCAAAAATCGTTTCCACTGACGATGGTTGCATTGGCGCGGCGGAACGCCTCCATGTTATCAGCAACGGTGCTCGGATCTTGTACCTGCTGAAAGAAAACCCAATAGCCATCGGACGTGCGGCTGAGGATTTCGGCATTGGCACGGCAAAAGGCCGGATCGGCCTTTTGGTAGCCGGGCATGACGCCGGGTACAAAGAGACTCTGGAATCCCCTCCGCTTGGCCTCCCGCAAGCCGTTGATACATTGATTGCGGTTGTTGGCCAGCGCTGCCGACGTGTTGAGTGGTGTACGGCCGCGACCGTAGGTCGTTTCGACCGAAAGAATCACCGGCGTTTGTGGGGTGCCCCATTGCTCGGCGAGGATTTGCAGAAAGTCCCCGCCCCGCCAGGGCAGGAGCATGAACTGCAGGTCCGGATTAATTTCATCCACGGCTTGTCGCAATCGCCGTGCGTGTTGTCGCAGGCGATTATCCTGCAGCACCTTGTACGCGCCCAGGCGGTGGTGGCGTCGCAGCCAGGGATGACGGTCTGCAGCATTTAATTCAGCGACTGTAGGATCATCGTTGCCCATGGCATCCCAGCAGGCGTCGCAATAACAATGACAATAGATGTGGGCGAACTTGTCCTGGCCGTCGAGAACATAAATTTCAAAATCAAACTCCATACCCACCATGGCGACGGACGTGGAGACTTGCGCCAGGTGCAGGGCCTGGGGAGTCATGGCTTCCTGCCAGAAGTCTTCACTAAACGGACACATCAGCTGCGTCTTGATTCCTGTTGGCCAGACGAAGTAAGGTTCGTGGAACCCGTCCTGTGGATAGGCAGGTGCTTTTGTCCGTGCGATGGACATGAGGTCGTGGGATTCGGCTTTACCGGTGATGAACAACTGGTCTTTTAGGTTGATGTAGGGAATCATCACGTTGAATCCGGCCCGGGAGATTTGCCGGTAACCCTCGTTGCTGTCGTAGAAATTCTCTTGCCGCGGCATGACTTGCGGTTTGGCCAGCATGAGCCGAATTTTTTCGTCCTGCCACCATCGCCGCGGGGCCGATCTTGCTGTGACAGTGACGTCGAGTGGAATTTTCGAGCGGCCGATCGTGATTGAGCCGAGGTAGCTGCCGGGTGGAAGATAAGCAGGTGCCTTGACCGAGAGCTCCAGCACGTGGGAAGAACTCAGCGGTGGCTGGACGGCACGAGTTTCTTGCAACGTGAAACCAAAATCCAAGGGGGTTTGGCTGACGGTTTTGAAATGAACGTTGGCTGAGGAAATGATGGCTTCGCCTCTGGAGGCGGACAAGTCTGCGGTACTCAAGTTCAGGCTGTTGGCGTCACCAGGATTGCCGTCGGGGCGAATGAGTTTGAGCCGTAAGCCGCTTCGACTCCCCGGCTCGACGCAGAGTTGTATCCCAGATTCTTCGACCAAAACGAAGTCGTCGATACGGTTACCTGGTAAAAGAATCCGACACATGGCAGTCCGATGATCAAAGTCGATCGGTTCGCGCTCTTTGAGGATGACATAGGGGCCAGGCTTGTCTGACTGGCAGGCTTTGCTGTCAATTGAGACGGTCGTGGATTGAACGATCGGATCGTGGCCAAGAGAAGCGGGGTCAACGGTTAAACGGATCTCAACCTGCTTTTTGTCGATGAGTTCGTCGTGGTTGAATTGTCCATTCCAATGCACTTTGACTTGGCGACCGGTGCCTTGATAAGTTTTCCAGACACGCTTGTCTTTCTGCTGCGGATTCAGTAATTCAACTTTCCAGGGCAGATCACGATAGAGTTGCGCCGAGATTTTCAGACGTGGCCAGTAATGACCCTCGCTAATGCGGATGCCGTCAGATGTAATTTGAAACGTACCCGGATGAAGGATCGTGGGTCGCACCTGGCTGCCCCGGGAGATCTGGAAATCGTCAATGCGTAGATTGTGGGCGTCCAGTGTTCCGCGATCCCAGGAGATATACATCACTCCGTCCATTTGGCCCTGCAGTGCTTCGGTACCACAGGCGCTCATTGGAATTGAAACGTGGTGCCAGTGGTTGAGAGTTGGATGCAGGGCAACTGGAATTGTCCGATGAATTGGCATTCCGGCCTTGTCATGACCTTCGAGATAGATCGAGATTTCGTCCTGTTCCGGTTGATCGGCTTCGCAATAGAATGCAAAGCAGAGGTAGACGTCATTTTCAATAGGAATCGTTAGGGAAGCTTGTCGAAGCAGTTTTACCAGGACCAGCCCCGATGCATTGCTCTGTCCCAGTAAGGCACCTTGACTGTCCCGGTGGGTGACCGTCGTATCGATGTCAGGGTCGTAATAGTCCAACGAGTTGTCGTAAAATTTCCAGCCCAGGACACGTCCGTCGTCGAAGTGTTCTACATGTAGGAGTTTGACACCATCAGCAAATATGAACGTAGCAAGGCTTAACCACCCCAGGAATCCGAAAAACGTGCGCCTGTATCCTAGGTTCGTGCCGTTCATACTAAATTTGCATCGTTGATTTCGTGACCACACGTTTTGAGTCGATCGTTAAAAAAATCACTCAGGGTCCGTTTTGTTACGTAGAGGTTTTCCCCGGGTGACTAGCGTGATGCTGGCAGCTTGTCCGAATTCTGAGTGCTGGTCGCAAGCGAAGGTGATTTGATTCTCGCCTTGCAGCAACTCAGGGACGTTGCCTTTAAGATGGACGATGTTTTCCGTGTGTCCATTTGGATCGAAAACACGGGCAGTTCCACTACCGTCGAACTCGAGATACCAATCTGGCTTGAGGATCACCGGGAAGGTGAATGGCTGTCCGTTGACCTGTAATGCCGGATGTTTCAGTGACTGCGGGGTTTCCCGGAGCGCTTCCAGCCGACCGAACCTGACGTTGGCCGTTGCCTCTGGGGAGAGATTGGTGATGAAGACATACATTTTTGGGATGTCTTGATAGTTAAATCCTGCCAGTGCAGTGAAGAAGCTGTAAGGGAATTGGAATTCATAAATCTCTTCACCGGCGTGTACCGGCATCTGGACATATTTCCAGCCCTCGAAGTCGAGACGCACGTAGTAGTCACGTGCCTGCCACTCACTACGCTCGAAAGTGAAATGAAGGACCGCGTTGGAGCCATCTCCTTTGATCCAAGTGCCCAGGCCTCGATGGCCTCTCAAGTCTTTGGGACTATCGAGAATCACCTCGGCGCATCCCCAACCGGCCTGCCGGGCGCCATGGTTGGCGGCTGAGACAGAAAAGGTCTTACCGCCACCGGGGGAATCCTCGTTGGAAGTCGCCAGTTCCAATTGGAAACCGGGAGTCTGACGTTCTCCCCACATGGGACCTCGGCCGGTGGTCCTCAGCTTCAGTGGTGGCCCCGGTGTCAACACGGCCACGTTGTCACGATCGCCATATTCGGCCAGCTGCGGCATGGGTCGGATCAAGGCACGGATGGTTTGAGGGGGATGAGAGTTGGAGAAACTCCAGACGTTCTGTTGTCCGTCTTCTTTGCCGACGTACTTTTCAGGACTGTACGTGACCGGCCGTATCTGCCATTGGCCTGGCGAGGTTGGCTCCAGGGTAAACTCTTTGTTGAGTTCCTTCATTTGCTGGCGTAGACTCTCGGGGAAATATCCCGCTATTTTGAGTTCTTCCCAGTTCTTCATATTGGCGAAGATTTCTCGAGTGCGACCATTGGCTTTAAAGGATCTTAAATCAGAACTCAAGGAGATCGCCGCTCCGTGGGCCAGGGCCTTGCTCCAGGCATATTCCATCATTCGAGGTCGGGTGGCTGCGTGGTTGGGGCCATGGCTGACGTAGCTCAGCCAGCCAAAGTCGGTCGGTTGCAGGTTGGCTTTGGCCTGTTCTGCTCCTTTCACGCTTTGGTTGAAAGTGGCCATGACCCCGCTTGTTACGGTATCGGTGATCTCACCTCCCATGCTGGAGGTATGCCAGGTACCCCAGATGGTTCGCACTTCGCGGCGTGTGGAATGGTACAGTTTGTGCGGCACGAGACTTCGGATGTACCATCCAGGTCCTTCGGCTTGGTAACCTATGTTTTGGCCCATGCCGTCGGGATAGAGATAGTCGAATTCAAATCTGTCAAGAAAGCTGGCCATGTTTTGTATGACTCGATCGAACAGATGACTCGTCACATCTGGCCGGTAATAGCCACTGACAAATTCCAACAGGTTTTCGATTTTTGAACCGGCTGGGTGAGCCGCGGCCTGGGTGCCGAACGCTCCGCGTATACAACCACGATAGTTGCCATGGGAACCGTCGTAGGTGTCTTGATCAGAAGTGGCCGAAAATCCAAATGGTTCTTCTGTTTGAAGTGCATCGTAAAGAATCAATTCATCTTCGATTTGTAAAGTACGGCCGTGATAAATGGACTTATCACCTTTAGCCAGCAGGCCGCGGGGTGACGTTGTGGTGGGGATGAATTTGTCGGTGGGTCCAATGTCCCTGGCCAGTAGGCGCTGCCGCGAAGCATAAGACATCAGGCCGGCAGCGGGTACGGGAGTGACTAACGAATCGTGCTTGGAAATGACCAGGTTCAGGTTGTGTACGCCCAACCTCAGCCCCGCCGCATGGATCTTGTCGCTGGCCGTTTTAAGCGCGGTGTCCTCTTTCCAAAACTCCCGGTTGAGCGTGTAGCTTCCGTGGGAGTTGAACAACGACCTGTGGTAAATGACGATCGTGCCAAATCCGCCCAACTTGGCATATTCGATCACCTCGTCCACGGTGTCTTCGCTGAGGTGCCCGTAAATCTGGGATCTCATCACTTCGGGTGATTGTTTGGACCACACGCCATCGATGGTGGGATGAGGCAATCCGTTCTCGATCTCAACCTGTCCCAAAATGTCTAGCAGGTTTTCGGAAGGGCAACCCAGCACGGCTATTTGCGCTCCCTCCAGACGAACTTCCTGATCGGCGTGAGCAGTGAGCACGGGCCGGTGAAGTTGCGGCTTTTGGTTGTCCGTTTCTGAGGGTATCGTGATGTTGTCAGAAAAAACATGAGTCTCAAAATTCAAGGCGACCACGGCTGCCCCAAAGGTATCGTCCCGACATTGCCAGCGACCGATGTGTTTTGTCAGTGTCAGAGGTAGACGAGCCAGCAGGATGGACGTGATGGAATGGTCATTCAACGACACCAGGTTGAACGTGATATAGTTGGGAAAAGTGCGGACGTGAATCTTCGCCTGGATCCCGGTGTCGGCAAAAGTTACCCAAAGGAAACCGTTGTGCCATTGGACTGCTGAGGATCTGGTCCATTTGCCTTCCAGGGGGGGACCCCCACGAGAAGTCCCGTCGCGGGTCCCGTGCTGTTGAATGGACATGAATTGCCCTGGGTCATTACTGTTCAACAGATAGTCCTTGCCTGTTCGCAGGTCTTTGAATGATTGGTTGATGCCATCGGTTCCGACAGTGTAGGCGACGTGATCGGTCGTCATGATAATGCGATTACCTTCTGACACTACCCCCAGTTTGCCCATGGCTGGGGTACTGGACAGTGTGGCGACTAAGACGGTTGCGATGATGATTTGAAATGTTTGCATTGAATCTCTAGATGGGTTGGACCGCATTGGATTGGTGTCCCAAAGTTTTCGTTCCTGATGATACAACGAATTTCTTTGTTGTGTAAGTGTGTAGTGGAACACGCGTGCTGTGTTGCCTGTTAATAATCGATTTACGTAATAGGCATTTCATCACTCACGAGAACCTGCCTTGCGATCCTTCCAGACGTTTTGCGATTTGTTCCGGGTGTGTCGGCGAAGGATATCCCTGGTATCATATCATCAGGTGGCAGCACGGGAATGAGTGTAGCTGATATAGGCCCGTTTGGGGAGGAACGTGATCGAAGGTGGAGTTGCTTTTTAACATGAGTTTTTGTCACGTCGGTAGGACGTGGCAAAGCTTGGGTGTGTTCGTTCGAAAACACGAAAATATTTTAGATGAAGTACCAGTAGCAATCAGGAGAGAGTGTTGAGGAAAATGCATACGATTACATGGGTCACGGTGTTGTTGTTTGGGAGTGGTTGTTTAGCTAACGGCGCACGGGCTGCGGAGGACCCATCCGCTTACAAAACGTGCCCCCCCAAGGGATTGATCGCCTACTGGAAACTGAAGGATGACTGTCGCGATCATTCTGGTAATGCAAACCATGGTGTCAATCACGGTGTGAATCTCAAAACCGGTAGTTTTAATGGTCACGGTGCCCACATCGAGGTACCTCACAACGATTCGCTTTCCCTGGGCAAGGGTGATTTCACCATTTGCGCCTGGGTACACACGATCGCAAGTGTTGACGATGTACTTGGTGACGTGATCAGTAAGTACGATCCGGCCCTCAGAAAGGGCTTCAACCTGAATCTCAAGTCGAGCTCAGGTGGGTACCAGTCGTCGGGAGATGATCGACACGTCTACTTTGGTATCGATGACAGCAGGGTAAGCGGTTGGCAGTACTGTGGCAGGCCAAGTAAGACGAGCAACTACGTCAGCAATTCGTTGACCGTTTATCGTGGCAAACTCTACGTGGCGAACATTGATGCGAAAGAAGAAAAAGATTGGTGTCACGTTTTCCGTTATGAGGGAGGTGAACAATGGACCGACTGTGGACGTGTTGGTAATGGTAAAACGACCGGCGTGATGGCGATGATTGTCCATCAGGGAGATTTGTACGCGGCGACGACCACGTACGATTGGACTCGCGTTGAAACGAGCGACTACGATTTGTGCCGGGTCTATCGCTACGAGGGTGGGAAACAGTGGAAAGACTGTGGGCAGCCTGGAACGTGTCTTCGTATCAACTGCATCGCCTCCTATCAGGGGAAACTGTATGTCGGAGGCGATCGAGGGTACCTTCTCCCCGGTGAAAAAACATGGAGCGGCAGACCTTATAAGGTCCATGTGTACGAAGGTGGGACCGATTGGCAGGTATCCGGAGAATTCACGCCAGAGAGGCGCAAGAGTCTTTACGCACACGCCATGGCAGTCCACGACGGTAAGCTGTATGCCGGTTATCCAACCGTCTATGGTTTTGATGGGAAGCAATGGGAGTACGTTGGCACACCGATAGGCCAAACACCGCAGGAACTTTTGCCGACTTTGCAAGTTCATTCCTTGGAAGTCTACCAGGGAAAATTGCATGCCGGGATGTGGCCACAGGCGCGGGCGGTTGTTTACCAGGGAGGTACCGACTGGAGTGATCGTGGCCGGCTTGGAGATGGAACGGAAATCAATGCTTTGACGGTTTACAACGGCAAACTGTACGGGGGGGCTCTGCCCAGGTCGGAAGTGATGCGTTTCGACGGTGAGCGTGGTTGGACCTCGATACGGAAGTTTTATTCTCCCGAGGGCTGGGACCCAGGGCCAGCCTTGTCTTCCACTCGTGAACAACTCAACCAATGGACAAGGCTGACCAGCCTGACGGTTTACCAGGGAAGATTGTTTGCCAGCACGGGTAGTTGTACCAGTTCGATTCTCGATGCGCCTGCGGATCGTGGAAAAGTGTTTTCAATGGAAGCAGGAAAGTGTGTTTCCTATGACGAGGACATGGGACCGGGATGGAAACAGATCGTCGCTGTTCGGGAAAACGATCGATTGACACTTCACGTCAACGGGAATCCGGCGGTCGAGTCTTCCGTCTTTCAGTCCGACGATTACGACATCTCAAATCAAAAGCCATTAATCATTGGGTTTGGCGAATTGGACTACTTTTCAGGCAAGATCAGGGAGGTGCGGATTTATAACCGGGCTTTGTCTGAGAATGAAATCACGGCTCTCCAGAAGGTAGACGCTGCCTCGCTTGAATAACAGAAATTGATCCAATTCCAGGTGGGTGGCTATCCTTTCGGATAGGGTCGAAAGACGCATTTTGCTCGACTCAAGCGAAGAAATGTTTCGACCAATAGGAACCCACCTGGCAAACCCACTTCGCCAGAGTAACGTTTGGCGAGGCTGATGAGAAAAAGGTGCCAGGAATCTGCGGTGATCACAGAACGCTGGCACCAGGCGGGGAGTGTTTTACACGAGGTGGGCAGGTGGTTAGGCTCCAGCTCGCCAGGTATTCAATCGACCAAAGAGCGTTGGCAGAAGCAGCGCCAGGGCCAACAACAGAAGGATGCAACTGTCAGGTTCGGGAACCGGGTGAAATGCGCTACGGGCACTGCTGAAACGACCAGCCAGCAAAATGGGTGGAAGGCGCTCCGCGATAAATAAGGGCTCGGCGCCGAC
>Ga0310342_100001699_pt1 | contig 13801 bp, 13 predicted proteins | sample S15DNA20500_MG_FD_206155 | JGI IMG/M metagenome (GOLD analysis project Ga0310342, IMG submission 206155) | Marine microbial communities from station ALOHA, North Pacific Subtropical Gyre - S1503-DNA-20-500_MG | ecosystem: Environmental > Aquatic > Marine > Oceanic | place: Pacific Ocean: North... | reverse complement strand
GTCATCAAGCCGGGTTCCCTGGGGCGTCCGGTTCCGGGTTTCAGCTTCTCGATTCGCGACGAGGAGGGGAACGAGATGGCGCTCGGCGTCGCGGGCCGTGTCTGGATCCGGTCGCGCTCCTGCATGGTCGGCTATTGGAACAAACTCGGGGCGACCCGCGAGGCCATGCGTGACGGCTGGCTCGATACGGGTGATGTCATGCGGGCCGATGACGAGGGCTACCTCTGGTTCTGCGGCCGCAAGAAACAGATCATCGTTCACGACGGCTCGAACATCTGCCCGCAGGAAGTCGAAGAGGCGTTGCTCGAGCACGCGGCCTTGAGCGGCGCCGCTGTCGTAGGTGTGCACGACTTGTTGCACGGAGAAGACGTTCGGGCCTATGTCTCGTTTCGAGGGGACGCCGAGCAGCCGACCGCTCAGGAGTTGATCCAGTTCGCGCGTGCGCGCGTGGGCTACAAGGCGCCCGAAGAGATCGTGGTGCTCGATGAGATCCCGATGAATGCCACCGGAAAGGTCGACCGCGTCCGTGTCAAGGCCATGGCCGAACGCGACAAGGCGCATCCCTGAAAGAGGAGGCCGGAACTATGGAGATTCTGTCAAATCGGGCGCGAGGAAGGGGATTTGGCCCCGATACGGGAAGCGGCACGGGCTGAATAAGCACTTTCCCGAACCGGCGTACACTCTGCGCATATCAAAGTTCGACTCCAACAAGCCGAAATCTTCCATACCCCCCCCCTCTCCCCCGGGCGTTCCCAAGAGTCGCTCCGCCGGGAGTCGTTCGCACGAAAAGGTCTCCCCGGGCGATGGGGCGAAGAGGACGCCGGCCCGGACCGAGGCGGCCGAGTCCGCGACTTCGCCGAAGAAGTTGGGCCTGGAGTCCATACCCGCGGCTCGCGGCCAGTGATCTAGCGCTCGAGTTCGGGCATCGGGCGGGGGGCCAGCGTTCATAGAATTGTCGCCGGAAAATCTGGTGTGTGACGCTTACCGATCGGATAACCCTCTAGCTCGTTTTCAGATGGGGAGCGCCGATGTAGGGGAACTCCTCGAGAAAGTCGGTGTGCGGCCCGAGCCCGTCGTGGGGAATCTCGCCCTTGGAGAGGAAGGCGAGGCGGTGATCGAGAACGTCGTCGGCAAGAACGCGGCCATTGGGGTAACCCGCGGGCCGCGAGGGATCGAAACTCAGCATGTCGGGCAGGATGCCGTCAGCATCGATCGCGGCGATTGCTTCTTCGCGGGAATAATTTCCGGTGTGCCCCATCAGGTGTACGAACTGATCGAGCCAGCGCTTGCGATCATCGACGGGCTCGCTGGCGTTGTATTCCTCTTTCGTACCATCGGTGTTGAAGAAGCTGCTGATCGAGGGGTGTCCGGCGCGGTCGACATGGACGAGCGTGCCGTTGCGGCGCACACTGCGTCGCCCCCAGATGCGGAGCGCAGAATTGGCGCCGAGTTCACTTGTCGGCAGTTCAATTGCCGTCGAGAATACATCGGCTTCCGCGTTCGAATCCTTGCCGGTCCAGGGAGCCTCGCCGCCCAGGTGTGGCGCGGTGAAGTTTCTGCCACCCTGGGTATCGAGTAGAGCGACGATTCCATCGTAATCGAAAAAGAACCCGTCACTGCGAGTTCCGGAGAAGAAGGTAAAGGGTCCGGATTCGACGATGTTGGGCGCGGCGCCGAAGGATACCTCGGCGTCGGCGACGATCTTCGTCCCCACGGCTTCAGCCGAGCGAGACTCCGCGCCTTTTGCCAAAAAGACACTTGCAGTCTGCCTGCCGTTTTCGACCGGTGAGAACACATCGCTGATCGCCAGGTCCGTCAGGCAATCGCCGTCATTATCGATATTGAGACGGTAGGTGGCGTCGGGATGAAACCCGTCAGCAGAAGGATTCGCATTGAGGATGAGCACAGTCCTCCCCGGGTCTCGGAAGACTGGAACACGTAGAGATCGCAGAGGTCGAGCCGTTGGTCTCCGAGAGGCGCGCCTTGACGCCCGATCAGTGCGGTGGGTCGTGCTTGCCGCCGGCCTCGTCGCCCCAGATTTCCCGCAAGCGGCGATCGCGCCCACAACGGGTTCGGTAGAAGCGGTAGCGAATCGGATTCTTCGTGTAGTAGTCCTGGTGATAGTCCTCGGCCGGATAAAACGCGTCGGCCTCGACGATCTCGGTCGCAATCGGCACGTCGAAGCGAGCCTGCTCCACGAGTTCCGCGCGGGAATGTTCGGCAAGGCGTTTTTGCTCGGCATCGTGCCAATAGATGCCACTTCGGTATTGAGATCCCTTGTCGCAGAACTGGCCCGTGGCATCGGTCGGATCGACGTTTCGCCAGAACACCTCGAGAAGTTTCTCGTACGAAACACGCGCGGGGTCGTAGGTCACCTCAACGGCCTCGGTGTGTCCTGTTCCACCGCCCGAAACCTGCTCGTATCTCGGGTTCTCGACATGCCCCCCGGTGTAGCCGGAGGTCGTCTCGAAGACACCGTCGAGTTCATCGAAGGGACCCTGCATACACCAGAAGCAGCCCCCTGCGAAGGTCGCGCGGGCGGCGTTCGCCGGGGGCTTGGCAGCTCCGGACTCCCCGGCCGGAACCGGTCCTTTTCCGAACGCCGCGGTGCAAACCCCGAGGAACAGCACGACCCCCGCCCCGACCCGGAGAGCCCGATTGCGGATCACGTTGGCTCCCGCAGCGCCGGCAGGGGATCCGCTTGGGGAACGAAGTGAAGCGCGACGCCGTTGTTGCAGTAACGGAGCCCCGTCGGATCCGGGCCATCGTTGAAGATATGCCCCTGGTGACCGCCGCAGCGCGCACAGTGGTATTCTGTTCGCGGGAAGATCATCTTGAAATCGGTCCTGGTGCCGAGCCGGTCGGGCAGCGGTGCCCAGAAGCTCGGCCATCCCGTTCCGCTTTCGTACTTTGTCTCGGAAGCGAAGAGCGGTAGGTAGCACGCCCGGCACAGGTAGGTCCCGGCAGCCTTCTGCTCGTTGAGTGGACTCGAATAGGCCCGCTCGGTCCCCTCTTCGAACAGGACCCGGTAGGCGGACTCGGGCAGCAGTTCGCGCCAGCGGGACCGGTCCAGTTCGAGCTTCCCTCCGGGCGGCGAACCGGCCTGGGCCCGGCCGCCGCCGAGACCCATCCACGTAGCCACGAGAGCAGCGAAGCCCAGCCCCAGGCTGCGCAGAAAGGCGCGTCTTTCCAATCGTTTCGGGATCGTTGCTTGCATCTCGCCCCAAAGACTAATCACTGGGAGCGCGAGCGCTACTGCGGAGCCCGAGTATAGGGAGTTCGAGCTGCGTTCTCCCTGGGTCCGACCCGTAGAGATTCTGTCAAATAGAGAGCGGGGAAGGGGGTCTGGCGCCGGTACGGGCGACTGCCCTCCGCCGCTTGTGGGCCGGCGTGGGACACTATTCCGCATCTTCGTCAAGCCCAAGGAGTTCGACCGAGTGGCTCGGTACAGGGTCGACCACCGGCCACGAGGCGCAGTGAACGTGAGTCGCGGATATCTTGCATATATGCGTCCCCGGCGTCTGGGCCCCTTCTCCGACATGGATCCCAGCAACGGCCGTGATGGGGCTCTCGGGCTCGGCCGAGGTCACAGGGCGCGGCGATCAGCGGGAGACGACACGTCAAGACGTCGAGATCGTCATCGCCCGATGGGTCAGCACCCCGCTGCCAACGAGCAGTGATCTCGACGGGGACGGTGAGATCGGTGAGGAGCAGCTTCCGAGGCCGCGCCGGTGAAAGACCCGGCGGACGTCGTGAGCGAGTGCGCGTTCATGGAGTACGACGACGGCGTGTCGACGTTTTTCGAAGAGAGCGGCATCCGTTTCCGCACGAAGATGCCAGGCGGCGTTTCGAGGGGCTCTAGTTCTTCGTTCTTGCTGGTTTGCGGTTTCCCCTGAACAGATCCAGGTACCCCTTGCTCGCCTTGCCGCTCTGGATGGTTCTTCCCAAGTCTTCGTAAAAGGCCAAGGCATTGTCGATTCGTTCGAGTATGCCTTTTTCGCGCACGCTCTTGGCGTCTGCAAATTCTTTTCGAAGTGCGGTCAGGGCATCGATTTGTCTTCTGATCACGGCGGGTGCATGCTTCTTGCTCCAGGTGGGTTCGCCGTCAATCGTCAGGTACACAGGGCTGGTGTGGGCCATGACATCCTGGACCGGGATGGGGTGGTAGGTGACGTGTGGCTTGCTCGGGTTGGTGGCCTTGACATAGGCGGCGACCCAGGTGCTCTGGTCGGGCGCAATGGTCACGTTGGCCTCGACGGTTTCTTTGCCGCCCGGGTTGGTTACCTGCTCGATGACTTCTCCGTTGGCTACGATCTCCAACACGTCGGGCACCCCGGTACTGGCATGGCCTCGAGCCAATGCCCTGATGGTGACCTCCTCGCCGGCGCTCAGGTTGATGACCGACCCGGGCATTTCGTCGTCGACGGTCATGGTCAGCATGGGGCCGTTGGTAACGAAGCTGCGGCCTTCGCCCAGATTTCTGTACCAGGTGTCGATGTCGAGACTGGGTCCGGTGTGCACATAGGTCCGCACCTCCCCGATGATGCCACCCCAGGGGACGTCACTTCCGGCAGCGACAGCAATCCTGAAGCCCAGGTTCAGAAAATCGTAGTATTGCTCTCGGTTCATCTTGTTCATTTGCAACAATTCCACAAAATCGATGTCTCCTGTGGTCATGTGCATATGAACGCCACGGCTCAGCAAGGACCCATTGAAGGCAAAGTGGGCCAGTCCTACCAGGGCGCCCGGTTGCTCGTGCAATGCGGAAAAGGCCAGGTCGTAGTGGTCGTAGCGGTGCCCGATGTCTTCGTTGGCTACCCGGGCGATGCCGCTGATATTCAGCCCCACGACATGCCCAAAGTTTGCGCGTGGGTCTTCTTGCCCCGACACCACCCAGGTGTTTCCGTCGTTCTCCCGGTGCTCGCGGCCAAACCCCTTTTGCGGAAAGTCGGTGCCCAGGTGATGGCCCATTTCCAGCACGCTGACCACATGTAGATCCACCGCTTTGGCAAAGGCCATCAAGAAGTTGCGCTGTCCCCGGGTCTCGGTGGGGTGGTGCACGTGGGTGTCGCCGCTCCACCATCCTTCTTCGGACATGTTGATCCAGCGTTTCAACTCGATCGTCTTGCTGATGTCGGCCCTTCCATCCATGGAGAAGGGATTTTCCTCATAAATGTATTCGGGACCTCGGTACACCGGCATGCGCCATGCGCCTTTTCCAAGGGGGAAAACGAAGCTCGGCGGCACCCTGAACTGCACCGTTTCGGTCCAGTTGGCGATGGAGCTTCCCACGTCGTAAGCAGGTGAAAGGCGGCCGTTGCCCGTGCCGGCCACCAGCATGGGCTCGCTGATCCATGTTTCGGCATCGTCGACTTCGATGCCGTCCGCGAAATCTTGCATGCTGTAGAAGGAACGTACCCGACCGTTCGTTGGGTGGAATACATGCCTTCTTTCGTTGCCCACTGTGACTGCCAGCATGGCCGAAACAGGCTCGCCTGTTGCTTGATCGATGATCTGGACGTGCACCTTGGTAGAGGGCAAAGTCGCCCTGGGCGTGTCTTCGGCGTCCGCCGGAACGCTGAGTACCAGGAAGAGCAAGAGCCCAAGGATCTTCAAGGATTTCTCCCCCCGCCCGTGGGAACATAGGATGTTCAAGCGGCGTTTTCCCTGCGTCCGATCACTAGAGACCCTGTCGAATCGGGAGCGGGGCAGGGGACAGCACACGCTACCAAGACGAGAATGCCCGCGTACTTGGAGGCCACGCCAGCCCGGCGAGTATTCCAGCCAGACAGGCGCGGTGCGCATCTTCTGGCGCTCGCTGGAGCTGCACAATGCCGAACAACGCCAGCGTCTGGCCGATCACTGGGCCATCAATTACGGTGATGGTTGCTTTTTTTCGGCTGCGGAGTGAGTTGGCGTGAAACGGGATTTTCAGGAGTACTTGGCTTGGACCTATTTCGGTGAGAATGCCTTCGACCGTGCCGAGTTCAAACGGCTCGAGGATCTCCTGCGCGATACGACACGCTTCATCGACGTTGGCGCATCCCACGGTGTCTACACCTATCACGCCAATCGCATCCTCGAGGACGCCGACATAATCGCGATCGAGGCCGATCCTGAGCGCTTCGCCATTCTGGTGGAGAACGCGAGGAAGTGGGAATCTGAATCGACCAACCGCATTCGATGCATCAACGCGGCAGCGAGCGACGAGGAAGACCGTCAGAGGTCACCAGAGATCACCTTCTACGCCACAGGCACTCAGATAAGCGGAGGCCTGTTCCCCGTCTCGGAGAGGTCTGACGACTACTCGCCAACCAGAGTCCCTCTTGTATGCGTCGACGATTACTTCGAGCAGTCAGCCGCGACCTTTGTGAAGATCGACGTCGAAGGCGCAGAGTTTCGCGTGCTTATGGGAGCCCGAAAGCACATCTCATCCGGTAATACCAGGTTCTTCACCGAGATCTCTCGCTGGGGCGACCGCGCGCGGGGCACAAGTGCCTTCGAGGTGCTCCGGTTCTGTCTCCAGTCGGGCATGCGAGTCGATCGGCGCTTGCGCTCGGATTATCTGTTCACCTCGGAACCCGACACTCGCGCCAGACGATGGGCCGTTGCGAAGTGCGTCCCGCCGATCGCCATTCGCGTCGCGTTCAACAACTTCGTGCCAGATCGGGTTCGGACTTGGCGGGAGCGACGCGAAAACCAGCGCAGACTGGCACGATTCGACTCCTCATCTTCGGAATGAGGAGCATTCATCGCAGTGGGTAGACACCGGGTGTGAGTCGCGGTTACCAGCAACCCGGTGCGAGCCACGTGGTCATGGGCCCAACTGTCCTTGCTGGCTTCCAATCGTCACTGGGTGGATCAGCCTCATCTTCACGAGATCCACGGCCCGGGCCAAGCGCCGCTCCGGGGTACCTGCTCGTTTTGGGCCGGGCCCCTGGTTCGACATTCTCTATAATCCGGTGGAATCCCGGCTGGGGTGGTCAACGCGCCGCACCCCATGCGCCGAAAGCCAGGCGCCTGGTAGGAGGACTCCCGTGAAGCGATTCATTCCCCACGAGGAACTTGCGCGCGACAGCCGCTTCGTACGCCAGGACAACGCCCAGGTCAACGTGCTCGCCTCACTCCCCGACGATCTCGATGTCGTGGTGGGGGTCTTCGAGAAGTTCTCGCCGATGATCGAGGCCAGCGTACAGGGAACCGCCGCGCAACCGCTCTTCGAGAAGTACGGGCCGGGATTCATGCTGACGATTCTCAATGAGCCCCTCGACCCCGAGGCTCCTGCCGCTCTCACGCGCTTGCTCCTGCGGATGCACGGGATCTTCGTGGGCGAACTCCAGGCTCTCGAGGGTGCTGCCCGCTCGCTCTGGGATTTCCCCGAGGCACCCTGGGAATTCAAGATGAACATGGCGCGCCAGTGCTGGGACGAGGGGCGCCACGTGCAGATCTTCGAGAAGCTGCTGACCCACCTCGGCGGGGAAGTCGGGATGTTCCCCGAGAGCACCTTTCTCTTCGAGGCCGCCTGCTCCGAGGATCCCGCGATGCGAGTGGCGGGCGTGAATCGCGGGCTCGAGGGACTCGCCTGCGACGTCTTCCGCGACATGATCCGCTACGCCGAGAAGACCGATGACGAAGTGATGAAGCAGGCGGTGGACTACGTGCTGGCCGACGAGATTACCCACGTGCGCTTCGGCAGTGAGTGGGTGAGGGAATTCACGAAGGACTCCCCGGAACATCTCGAACGAGCCCAGGAGTTCCGGCGCGAGGTCGATCGGCGCTTCAGCTTCGGCGGCGCGCGCTCGGACCGCGAGGACGCAGCGATCCCGATCGCCTGGGAGGACCGCGTCGAGGCCGGCTTCAGCCAGGAGGAACTCGAGGAACTCACTCAGCTCGCGGGCGAGGGTCCCTCGAAGCAGACGCTGGTGGATGCCGCCGAGATCCTGCGCGAGCGCTACCTCGCCGAGCGGCGGGACCCCGGGCACGAGAGTGTGTCATGAGCACGCGTATGTACCCCGGGATGGGCCCCGAAGAGCGAACCACCTTCCCGCCCTACTCGGCCTTCGACGTTCCCGCCGACCTGCGGCAGCTCCACGGACGCTACGACGTCGAGGCCACGGCCCGTCGCGTGCGCAATTTCCGCTACGCCGAAGAGTGGCTGATGATGACGCTCGGGGGCTGGATCGCGACGATCCCCGAGGTGCCGGTGAAGACCGGTCTCGGCAAGATCATCTGGGAGACCGCGCTGGCTGCCGACGAATTCGGGAAGCGCCTCCCGGAGCTGCGCTGCGGACGCAAGGCACTCGAATCGAGCGAGGCGTCGAACCACGCCTTCGCCGATTTCGTGCAGGCGGTGGCCGAGCCGGAAACGCCCGACCTCACGATCGAGAAGCTGGCGGGGGTGTTCGACGTGCTGATCCCGCACCTCGTGGAAGTGTACGAACTCCACAACCGCGAAACCGACGCCATCTGCGACGCGCCCACTATCGAGATCCTCGAGCACATACTGCGCTACAAGCGGCAGCATATCGCCTGGGGAGACGAGGTACTCGATACGCTATGCGAGAGCGACGCGCTGCGCGAACGTCGCCGGGTCCGCGCCGACTCGTTGCAGGCACAGTTGGTCGAGAGCGGCGGCGTGACGGGACAATTGAGCCAGGCGCCGCCCTCGGACGCCTAGCCGTCGAGACGTTTCCGCGACGTCCGATAAGTCGACATTCTGTCAAATAGGGCCCGGGGAGGGGATCAGACCCCGATTCGGGAAATGAGCCGGGTTTTTGGGCTTGGCTCCGGGTTCCGGGCAGGGGCGTTCTGTTGGATCGAACGTGGTTTGGGCTGGGCAGGGGCCGTGGGGCGGCTTCATCTCCGGAGCATAGAAAGTTCAAGCTGCACCTTAGCTAGATCCGCGAAGTATGGATTCTGTCTAGTAGAGGCGGGAATGGAACCCGGTCTCTCAGGTCCCCGATACGGGCAGATGCAGCTCTCATTCTGGCGAGGGCGCTCGGCTGAGCCCCGGGGGAGGGCTGGCGATCGGTGGCTGGGAAAGCGCGTCCCTTGCGTTTCCTGCGAAGGCCATTTAGCGTCCCCTGTAGAGGCCAACTCGGATCGACTACGCAGGCTTTCAGCCTGCCTGTTTTTCGTCCGCGATTGAACCCGCCTTTGTCTCCGTTCCATGAGGGATCGGGACCCACGACGATCGCCCGCGCGGTTTCAGGCTCGGATGTTCCGAGAAGACTTCGGACGATCACTGCTCCTCGTCGGATATCGACCCGGAGCGAACAGGACAATCCATTGAGTAGTAAACTTTACGTCGGCAATCTTTCCTTCGATAGCACCGAGGCGGACCTCAGGGACCTCTTCGGTCAGCACGGCACCGTCGAGTCCGTGGCCGTGATCACGGATCGCGAGACCGGCCGCCCGCGCGGCTTCGCATTCGTGGAAATGTCGGAGAGCAGCGCCGCCCAGGACGCCATCCGCGCCCTCGACGGCAACGACTTCGGCGGGCGCAACATCAAGGTGAACGAGGCCCAGGACCGCCGCGGTGGTGGCGGAGGTGGCGGTCGCCGCGATCGCTACTAGGAAGTAGCCAGCGGCTCGGACGAGCAGGCGTCTGGCTGACTTCCGGAGCGGTTCATCGTCGCGACGGGGTCTAGCCCGACGCCCAGCTCGTCCGGTCGGTAGATCTTCGCTCAAATAGAGGCGGGGAGGGGGCTCAGGGCTATGCGGTGTCGTCGCCGTCGGGTGGCGTCTGACCGAACGCCCACGGCGGGTCCTCGGCCCAGGGTTCGGGGTCGCGCCTGAACTCGACCGACTCGCCCGAACCGAGTCCGAGCGGCGGCCGAGTGGGTTCGACGCGCTCCGTCGAGTTCGGCGCCGCGCTGCTCAGGCCGTGCCACGGGCCGGGCGGCGGGCGGCTGCGAACCCCACCGCCGCCAGAACCGACACCAGCAGCGCCCATCCGCTCATCGAGAGCCCCGGTACGCGCACATGCTCGGTGAGGCGGAAGACATCGCCGTCAAGGGACACGATGTAGAGATTGCCGGCGTCGTCCTCCCCGAACGACGAGATCGAAGTGAGACTCCCGGCATCGGGTGTGAACTGCGGCGTACCCGTCCAATCAGTGAAGTCGACGAAATTCGTTCCGTCGAAGGTCGCGGGGGACGAACCGTCCCAGACGAACGACCAGATGCGTGAAGTCACATTGTCCGAGAAGAAGTACCGCCCCTGCAATGCGGCCGCGGGGCCGCGATAGACATACCCGCCGATCACGGCGAATCCCTGGTTTTCGCCGATTCCGTGCGTGTATTCGTAGACGGGATCGATGGCGCCCGGGGGCTTCGCTCCTCCCACTCCGCCCGTAGGCGTCGCGATCGTACCTTCGCGCAGTCGCCAGCCGTAATTGACACCCGCTGGCGATGCTGCGGGATGGACGTCGATCTCCTCGCGAACAGCCTGGCCCACGTCGCCGATGTAGAGGTCACCAGTATTGCGGTCGAAGCCGCACCGGTACGGGTTGCGCAGACCGTAGTGATAGATCTCGTCTGCGCCGGAGGCGCCGACGAAGGGGTTGTCGGAGGGTATGGCGTAATTCCGGTTCGGATCCGACGGGAAGTCGTCTCCGTCGACGTCGATTCGCAGGATCTTTCCGAGCATCGTGCTCGTGTCCTGGGAATTCCCGATGCCCGGCGTGTGACCGACGCCGTTGTCGTTCGCACCGCCGCCATCCCCCGTGGCGATGTAGAGATGGCCGTCGGCTCCGAATGCCAGCCAGCCGCCGTTGTGATTGGTCTGAGGCTGCGGGATCTCGAGGATCGTCACCGCGCTCCCCGCGTCGGCCAGGTCGGGATCCGCGGACACCTGGTACTGCTCGACGACGGTGTCCCGCCCGTTTCCGTCGCCGACCTGGTAGTAGACGTAGAAGAGCCCGTTCGTGGCGTAACCCGGGTGAAAAGCCAGACCGAGCAAGCCCCCTTCGTTGCGGGTCGACACGTTCGGAATCTCGAGGAAGGGTGCCGGCTCGAGCGCAAGCGTCGCGAGATCGAGGATCTTGATGCGGCCGACCGCCGGGGTCGGCGGGGTCACCCACTGCTCGACGATGAACAGGCGCTCGCCGTCGCCGCCGGGTGCCGTAACGAAGACGGGCCGATCGAACCCGCTGGCGACCCGCTGAAGAAACAGGTGGCTGGCTCGAGCCTCTTCGGCACCGGCCAGAATGATTAGGGCGGATGCACCACACAGGACGATGGAACGCAACGACTCGCTCCGCGCTAGGACGACGCAGTGCCCCATCGATGGCCCGGACCCGTCAACGCTGACGCTTTCGGCGGAGAGCGTTCCGACTTCGCTGGCCATCCTTCGCGCCTCAGGGGCTGATCCACCAGAACGAGGAGTCGCTGCATGAAAGGCAGGCCGCTCTGTAAGATTGAGTAAAACGGCCTCGAGTTCAGGGTTCCGCGTTCAACGCGACGCGTTCGCCATAAACAAGGTGAACTAGGCGTCTCTGATTTTCTGGTAGCCTTTGGGCAGGGCTATGCCGCGCCGCTCCGATTCTGCCCGGATGGCCGCCAGCGCTTTCTGGTGGCTCTGCGCGAAACTATCGATCGGTTTACCCTGCGCCATCAAGACCCGCTCCAGGCCAAAGCCACCGGACTCAGCGGGCACGGACTTGCCCCTTTCGCTGTCGATACCCACTTCCGCTAGTTCCAAATACCCGTTCAACGGGTAAGCGAGGGCCTTTCCCGGGGCTTTGGCGCCGGCATCGAGAGCGTAATGTATCGATACCGTGTACTCGCCAGTGGCCGCGGGATGCCCCTTCGGGCGGAAATATCCCGAGCCATCACCCGCCGCAATCGCTGCATCTAGATCGCGCTGCACGAACTGTTCGCGGCTTATGTCATAGGGCTGAAGTTGAACCAGATAGGGAGTAAACCGGTCGGTGGAAACGAACACGAATCGCTTGGGATCCAATTCGGCGGATTGCAGCAGATAATCCAAGACCTGGGTCAACAGCTCGCCGCGAAAGGTCGGTTTTTCGCTGCTCAAAGCGACGATGTGAAAATAGGGCAATACCCCCGGCTCCCCCCGCCGTGCCAGATCCTCCATCCGAGCACAGTCTTGAAGCCGAACGGTTTTTCCGGGCGGATACTGATCCGGGGTATCGTCGAAGCGCAGCCCGTCATTGAATCCCTCACCGGTGATCAGGTGCATCGCCGGCAGGCGGCGATACCCTAACTTGACGAAAAAGTCGATCGCCGCCTCTTGCAGCTGCGCTTCATCTTCGGACTTGGGAGCTGCGGACAACGGTCGAGCGTTCGCCACGGAAAAAAGCGGCATGGCCATCAACCACGAAGCGAATTTCAATAGCTCTCTTCGGTTCTGTTTCATGCCGCTATCGCCCCTTTCAATTGGATCGTGCGAGAGTCGAGGTCCAGGCTGAGTTTCCCGCGGCCGCGTCGAATCGATGGTATGCCAAATATGGATGGTTGCGTTGCTGGGTCATGGCGTCTCCCCCTGGGGTAGAGGCCAGTAGGATACACTTATCCGAGTGGCGAAGGAGAAAGCTCGTCGGCACGCCGCGCCCGGGGAGGGGGTGAGGCCCCAATCCGGGAGAGCGGGACCCCAATAGGGGAATCGGTTAGGCTGAGCGAGGCCTTGCAAGGAAAAGCGGACAGTCGATGAGCGAGCATGAAGCAAAGGGCAGGCGCCGGGCCGGGCAAGTTTCGGTGGCGTCGCGCGTTCTCGTTGCCGTCACGTTCCTGATCGTGGGCCTCGTGACGTTCGAGGTTGCCTGCCGGATCTACGCATGGGCCAGGGTCGATCCGCACTTCGCCAGGATGCTCGATAGCCCGCGTTTGTATCTCCGCGAGTCGGAGAACCCAGTGCTCGGCTACGAGCTCATGCCCGGCGCCGAGCGCGGAACCGCCGAGCGCGTCCTCGAGATCAACGACCACGGCATCCGAGACGATTCGGATGGTCTGTTCCCGGACAAGTACAGAATCGCGATGCTGGGCGACTCGGCGACGCTCGGAGTCAGCCACTCACAGCAGAACACGGTCAGCGGAAGGCTCCAGGCGAGGCTCGATCCCGCGGGAGAGCGGACCAAGGTCTTCAATTTCGGAGTGGGTGGCTACTCGGTCGAGGAGATCGATGAGAACCTGCGCGTCAAGGACGCGATCTACGACGTGGACGAGGTCGTCTATCTCATGCACATGAACGATTTCGCGCGCCGCCACAGCATCTACGAAGGCGCCGACAACGGCTCGTACCGGATGTTCAACCGCCCGAGCTTTTACGGGCCCTGGTTCCTCCGAAAGGCCGTGTACCGGTACAAAAAGGCGGAGCAGACGGGTGGGTCGGTCGGCTGGTACCTGTGGATGTTCGAGGGCAACGAGGAGCGAGGGCGGCACCACATCCGCGCGATGTCAAAGTACGCCGCTGAGCAGGGCGCCCGCTTCTCCGTCCTGCTGATGCCGTCCGGTCTCGCATACTCCGATGGGGAATACGGCCTGGCCGACATGAACGAACGGATCAGCACGTTCCTGCGCGAAGAGGGGATCCCCTTCGTGAGTCCCGTCGAGGAGTTCAGCCAGGGCACAGACGGGCTGATCGACAATACGGAGCACTTCACGCTCGCCGGAAACGAGCTGCTCGCCGAACTCGTTGCCGAACTGATCGGGCAGCCGGCGCGGGGCACGTCGATCGAGTGACCCGCTGGCCGGTTTCTCCGCGATCCGCGGTCGGTCAGAACAGCGCGTAGATGACCGGCGCGAGGCTCGTTCCACCGAGCACCAGCAAGATGCCGAAG
>Ga0310342_100001698_pt1 | contig 13805 bp, 12 predicted proteins | sample S15DNA20500_MG_FD_206155 | JGI IMG/M metagenome (GOLD analysis project Ga0310342, IMG submission 206155) | Marine microbial communities from station ALOHA, North Pacific Subtropical Gyre - S1503-DNA-20-500_MG | ecosystem: Environmental > Aquatic > Marine > Oceanic | place: Pacific Ocean: North... | reverse complement strand
CTCGACTTCAAGTACGAGGACTAAGGACATGATGATCAGTCTGCTCAGCTTTGCACTCATGGGTGGCCTTACCGGCTGCGACCGCAACGCCAAGGGTCTCGTACCACAGCCCAGTGATGCCTACCCGGGTGTCATCGAGATCGGTGAACTCGGCATCATCACCAAGGAGGAATTCAACCTCCTCAATGGGGAGCTCGAGGACAACCCTGTCCCCTACGTTCGGGAGGGGAACTGCACGGAGCGCGACGATGGTACGCTGCGGTGTTTCTACGGCCAGATCGGGCAGACTCCGGTGGGCCAGAAGGGCGGCGCGACCTTTACCTTCAAGGGCAACGGCGAGGAGATCTGCCTCGTGGTTGATCCGGAGACGGTGTTCTGGGCCCAGTCCATCTCACCGAAGAACCGGCAGGATGAGTATGCCTACCCGGACTTCTACAACGATGATGGCGACCTGGACATGTTCTCCGGCCTCTCCAGCTACTACACCGGCTCTCCCAGTGTGGAGCTCGGAGACTTCAAGGGCCAGTACACGGACTCGATGGGTCAGGAGATTGAGATTGAGTACGGTGAGTGCTTCCAGACCGGTGCCCAGACAGGTATGACCGATGCGCACGCGGGACGGGCGACTGTAGAGTACTGCGGAATCGACACCGACCAGCGCGAAGGCATCGAGTACACGGTGGTCCTTGAGACCGTCAGCGTCCCGCTGGATGATGGCGTGCTCAGCTTCGGTGTGACCGTCTTGGAGGGCCGCTGTGCCCGACTGGGCCCCACGGAGTGCACCATTCGGGGAGAGAGCCTCGAGGCCTTTGGCAGCAACGCGGGTGATGTGCGGTACTGCACAGACATCCTGGAAGATGCACAGTGCGACAAGCAGCTGGGTGCCTTCTGCTGCGCGAACCCAGAGATGTGCGGCGAGGATATCGCCCCGAAGGATGCCTGCGAGGAAGATGTCTTTGACATCGACGGCACGACGCACACCCGGGATTCCTGGTGTGAGGCCACGCAGCTGTGTTGTGAGTACTCAGGCGGAAGCGAGGCTGGCGATACCGCCGGATAGTCGCTTCAGTCGATGTGTGTGACGGGCCGGTCGTTGACTGGCCCGTTGTGCGTCAGGGTTCGCCACTGAAGGGCGCCGTCTTGGCCCACCACCAGTCTTCCGCCGGAAGTCAGGCGCGTTTTCTGGTCCCCGATCAGAAGGGTGGTCTCGTCCCCATCTTCAAAGATCAGTGCCGCTTCAGCCCGGGGCGTAGGCAGGACCTGGATGACGGTGCCGAGGTCGATGTGGGCCTGCGGAGCATCCAGCACCGCTCCCTGCACGCTCAGCCACTGCGTGGCGATGCCCACCTCGCTTCGGGTCGCGAGGAGTACCGCCAGTGCCCCCGGGCTGGAGGCGCGTGCCGGGAGATCTCCCAGGGCTAGCCTGAGGGCTCGTGAATCGTCTGTAGGTCGCCACAGCGGGCGGCCGGTCAGCGGGAGGTGGGCGGCACCCCGCTGGGCATAGAGATCGACCCCAGACTGCCAGAGAACCAGGAACATCGGACTTCCGCTGGCATCGATGGTCGTGAGGACCTGGGTAGGCCGCTCGGCTCGGCGGCTCATCCGCTGGAAGCTGGGGGCACCAGCCTCAGTGAAGCTGGCCAGGCGCAGCTCTCCGCCGGAACCCGCCGGAGCGGGAATCCAGACGGGAACATGCAGGCGCCCTTCTCGATCGGTCACCGGTGATCCGGCGATCTCCATCGTGGGCCAAGGCAGGTCGTATGCGCGGGGCGTACCGCGTACCCTCTGCGCTCTGAGTCGGAGCACGTGCAGGCGCTGTGGGCCGGTCTGCCAGACCACGGATCGTTCCCCCAGTGTGTCGATGCGGCTGCGGCTGAGCCAGGGCTGTGCTGTGGCCTCGATGGGGCTCAGTACCAACTCGAGGTGCTGGTGGTCAGGCGTCGGGTGATGAAGCACCAGGTGTGCCTCATCTCCGTCCTGATGAACCCAGACCACATCCTGGTGGCGCGTACCGGCATCGGCGCTGGCGCCGCGCAGGTCTCCAGCAGCAGGGGATGCGCGCTGGCGGCTCAGTGAGAGGGCGGGCAGGAGGGTGGGCGTCTGTGTGTGGTGCAAGGAGGTATGGATGCGAATCGGACCCGCCGGGATGCCTGCACTGGCCGGAATCTCCAGACGTAGCTCTCGCTGATCACCAGGCTGAAGGGTCCAGACCGCCCCGGCAGCAGCAGGGTCGGGCGTGTTGTAGCGTCGCTCACGCTTGCCCTCGTAGCGGAGCTCAAAGCGGATCAGGTCAGGCCGGGTGGCGAGGTCGGGGAAGTCGACAGGCGCATCGGTGGTGTTCTCGACCTCGAGGTCGGCCACGAGTGGCGCGCCGGTGATCTGGACGGGCGCCATTCGGACCGTGGCCTCCTGGGACCAGCTGATCTGGCACAGCAGCAAGGCGGTCATCAGCCCCACTGCTCATTCCACCGAGTCGGAGAGGGTGGCCTTGATCCACTCGATGGCCTGGGTGGCTGAGGTCAGTGTGCCCTCCAGCTGTGCCGCTCGTACCGCCTCCAGCATCTGCCCCAAGGCTGGGCCGGCATCCAGACCCAGGTCCAGGAGGTCCTTGCCTTGGACCAGCGCAGGGAGTGGCGCTGTGGGCACGCCAAGCCGGAAGGCAGTGTCGATGTTGTACAGGGCGTCTCGACGACCGGTCACCGCCCAGGCCACAGAGGCTGCGAGCAAGATCTCGGTCTGGTCGGCGATGATCCTCAGCTGGGTGTCGGTACAGGGCTTGGCCAGGGTCGGCCAGAGTGCAACGGCCTGAAGCACGCGCTCTCGCACTGGGTAGTCATGCAGCCGAAAGACCTTGAGGCGGTTCAGTGAGGCCTCAGCGGCCGCAGGATCCAGCCTGTGCAGCATGGCGCTGATCATCAGCGCTGTGGCTCGCCCAGCGTGATCCATGTCATCCCGCAGCTCTGCGGCACGATCCAGGGTGGCTTCAATCTGCGCTCGGGGTTGGGCGGCGGCCTCGGGCAGCACCTGGGCGATGGCGCCGGTGTGGCGTCCGACCTCCCAGCCCAGGGAGGGCGCAGGGGCGCGCATCAGAAGCTTCTCGATCTCTCCCCACACCCGCTCCGCAGGCAGGCTGACCAGCCGCGCCTCTCTGCACAATGGCAGCAGCTCTTCGTGGAGTGAAAATCCAAAACGTGCAGCAAACTGAACCACACGGAGGGCTCGAAGTGGATCCTCCATGAAGGTCGTGGGATCCACAGCGGTCAGCCGACCTCGCTCGAGGTCCTGGATTCCCCCGAAGGGGTCAGAATAATCGCCGGTGAGCGGGTCAAAGGCGATGGCGTTGATGGTCAGGTCTCGGCGTCGCGCAGCTTCTTCGATGCCCATCAAGGGATCACCCACCACTACGACATCCTTGTGCCGAGGTCCGGCCTGGCTGTCGCGGCGGGGAATCGAGACATCCATCGGAACCTCCTCGATCACGACCTTGAAGACTCCGAAGCTCTTGCCAATTTCGTTGACAGAGCCGAGGCTGGCCAGCACGGACTGGAGCAGTGTGGCCTCAATTCCATGAACTTCGATGTCAATATCCTTGGAGTCCAGGTCCATGAGAGAATCACGCACCATGCCTCCGACCACCCAAGCCGTTCCTCCTGCATCTGCGCAGGCCTGGGCCAGTGTGGTCACGGAAGCGGGAAGTTCCATGGGTGGTTCTACTCCGGAGTTCGGGCTCATCAGCGTGCCGGGTACTCCTTCGATGGTTAGCGTTTCCGGGGACAGGTGGCACACCGACTCTGTACCGCCCGCCCATAAGGAGAGGTCATGACTGGACTGTTGTTTTCACTTTGGGTGGGTGCCAGTGCGCTCGCTGCTCCTCGTCCCCTCAGTGTTGCGCCGGGCCAATCCGCACTGGTTTTTGCACTTTCTGCGGTCAACGAAGAGGTGGCGACCCAAGCGGTCAACAAGGTGCAGGTGTCCCTCTCGGACTTTGCTGGGGTCATGCCGAGCTTTCCCCGGGCTGCTGTGGTGGTTCATTTCTTTGATGCCACCAAGCCCGCATCGGATCTCAAGGTGCTCAACCGGATTCAGCGCAAGTATGCGAGCAGGGGTGTGCAGGTCCTGGCCTTGGCTGAGCGCGCCCCGAGTCTGGGAGCGCTTGCAGATCAAGTCGGCGCACTCAAGCTGGACTTCCCGGTGCTTCGAGATGTCGATCAGGTCGTGATGGGCCGGTACGGGGTCAGCGAGCTGCCGCTGACACTTGTGATTGAGGGCAACGGCAATCTTTTTGCCATCGGCCAGCCCCAGGGCGAGAGCATGGAGAAGGGGATCGAGGCGGAGATCACACCGCTCCTGAAGCGCTAGGGAATCTCCACCAGGACGGTCGTGACGTTGTCGCGACCGCCTCCGTGCAGCGCTGCGCGGACCATCTCTCTGCAGACGACTCTGGGGTCTGCGTAATGATTCAGGATGGCCTCGATGTCCTGATCCTCAATCTCACCCCAGAGGCCGTCCGTACACAGTAGCAGGCGGTCACCCTTCTCCAGCTCGACCGTGAAGATGTCGATGTCTACGTTGCGCTCCGTGCCGACGGTCCGAAGGAGGATGTTGGAGTGCGGGTGGTTCCTGGCTTCTTCTGCGCTCAAGCGGTTTTGTTCCACCATTCGTGCGACCAGACTGTGGTCTCGTGTGATCTGGTGGAGGACCTGCTCTCGCATCAGGTAGGCGCGGGAGTCGCCTACGTTGGCGACCAGCGCCACTTCATCCCGGTAGATGGCGGCGGCAGTAAGCGTGGTGCCCATGTCGCTTCCGAGCTGCTCAGAGTGGTCCTTGATGCTGTTGTTGGCAGCCTGAAAAGATTCATCGAGAATGTTTTCCAGGGTCTCTGGGGTCCGGGTGTGGACCTGTCCCAGGCGATCCAGTGCCTCGCGACAGATGGTTTCGACGGCCATTCTGCTGGCGACCTCGCCGGCCTCGTGCCCACCCATACCGTCCGCTGCGACGAACAGCTGAATGTCCTGGCTGAGCTGTGCCCAGCCCCAGTAATCCTCGTTGAGTACACGCAGCAGGCCCACATCAGACATGGCTGCCACGGGGGAGCTGGCGCCATTGGCGTCCTGGTCTGGATTATCCTTGACCAAAATGCCTTCAATCGCTCGGCCGAACTCCATGGGCGTGGTGAAGCCCCCGTTGGTGCCGGCCTCAAAGACCTCCTGGAGCTCGGCCTCGTGTACTGCGGTGAAGCGGCGCAGGATGGAGGCCAACCCGGCGATGCCCGGTACGCACTTGTCGGCACTGAGCTTGGTCTTCTCTACGGCCCCGATGTCCAGATCGAAGAGCATGAACTCGTCGTCCTGAGGCTGGATGAAGTTGGCCAGGCGCAGGTGGGTGACCTCGACGCCATTGTGTTGGAGGAAGGCCAGCATGCCTGTCGCCCGGGTGGCGAGCTGGAGAAGCCGGCCATGGTCCAGAGGGGAGCCTTCGTCGACGAGCAGACAGTCTCCAACCCACGGGCTCACGCAGCACAGGACGCCATCCTCGATGAAGGTGTCCAGGGTCTCTACCAGGCCGGGATGGACAAGTTTACGTTCCACAAAGGCCTGGGTCGCGGCGAAGAGCTTGGTGTCCCAGCGGGCACCGATCAGGAAACGCCTGGACACCATCTCCGTGCCACAGTTTCGACAGTGGTGATCGTTCCGCGGGGTGGTGTCGTCCCCACAGTCCCAGCAGTACCTTGTCGGGCGGTCTGGGCGGTCGTCGTTGGCCAGATAGAACATCCGGCCTTCGCTGAGTCGAACGAGTCCTTCTACCGTGTAGCGCTCAGACAGCCGTGTCCCTGGAGCAAAGGGCGCAGGCCGCTGTTTGCTGACGGACATTCGTGTAGGCCCCCGGGTGGTCTGGACATTGTAATGTGGCTGCCGCTCTGGAGAGCCGGTCGAGCCATCTTAGTCGTGTGGAAGGGCGCGGGGCAACCGCCGGGATAGTCTCGCGGAAGACGATGAGGCATCTGAATGAACCACCTACCCTTCGTTCTTGAGGCAACCACCGGGAATGCTCGGGCCGGAGTGCTCCAGACACCGCACGGTGCGGTGAGGACTCCGGTGTTCATGCCCGTGGGGACCCAGGGGGCGATTCGCTCGGTATCTCCACTACATCTGGCGGACACGGGAAGTCAGATTGTCTTGGCAAATACCTACCATCTCTCCCAGCGGCCCGGCGAGAAGCTGGTGGAGAAGCACGGGGGGCTGCACAAGATGATGGGGATTGATCTTCCCATCCTCACAGACTCCGGTGGTTTTCAGGTGTTCTCTCTCAAGAAAACAAAGGTGGATGAGCAGGGGGTGACCTTTGCCTACGAGGTGGATGGAAACAAGACCTTCCTCTCTCCGGAACGATCGATGGAGATCCAGGAAGCGCTGGGCGCTGATATCGCCATGAATTTTGATGAGTGCCTGGCCTTTGGCGTGGACATTGAGCAGGCGCGCGAGAGCATTGATCGCACTGCGAGGTGGGCTGCACGCTGCAAGGAGGCCCACACCCGGAAGGACCAGGCGCTGTTTGGCATCGTGCAAGGCGGTTTCTGGCCGGAGCTGCGGGCGCGGTCTGCGTCACAGATCACGGAGATCGGCTTTGACGGCTATGCCCTGGGCGGGCTGAGCGTGGGTGAAGGGCATGCCAAGATGTGCGAGGTCCTCAACTATGCGGTGGACCCACTGCCGGCGGATCGGCCGCGCTACCTGATGGGGGTGGGGCGCCCGCTGGATCTGGTGGAGGGTGTGGCGCGAGGTATCGACATGTTTGATTGCGTGATCGCCACGCGTCACAGTCGGTCTGGAATGTTCTACACGGATGTGGGGCGCATACGACTGACGGATCGGCGATACCGCGCCGATATGTATGCGCCGGACACCAGCTGCGACTGCTATACATGCAGTCGATTTACGCGGGCCTATCTCCACCACCTGTTCCGGGTAGGGGAGATCCTGGCGGCCTCTCTGGCGACGATTCACAACCTGAGTTGGTATGCCCGCTTCATGGACCGGATGCGTCAGAGCATCATCGATGGCAGCTTCGAGAACTTCCGGAAAGAGGTGCACCGACACTACCCGGAGAGCGAGCCGAAGCCGGTGGGCCTCACCCAGCCCGGCAGGACTAAGGGCCGCCGAAATAAAGGTAAGTGACGACCCCGGAGAGCGCGAGTACCGCCACCAGGGCCACAGACACGAGGATCCAGGTCCGTGACCGAACGGGGGCACCTGAAACGGTGGTATCTCCTCCGGTCCAGCTCGCAGGATCCGAGGGCTCGGTGAACTCGGCCAGGTGGGGTGCCTCTGCGGTGACCTCGATGCTGTGCTCGGGCTCAGCCTGAGGCCCGGACTTTTCGGTCACCCCGTCTGGCACGGGTAGCGGATCGAGCGGCTCATCAGCGATGAGGGACTTCATTGGCTCGCAAGGCGTGCCCTCATGCTCCTGGAATCTGTCGCTCAGGGTGGGCCGATTGTAGAGGTCTCCCAGTCGAGCCAGCATCACGCGTCGGGCCTGGGCCGCCAGCTCCGAGGCAGAGATCGCCTCCGTTCTGTCGCCGGTGAACTCATCTCCTGAGCCGGTGGTAGACCAGCGCTCCAGCAGTCCTCGGACCCGCTCGTCTGGTCCGAGATCAGGCTGAACCTCGTCCGTGAAGCCCAGGGGTGCGATGGACAGGTGCAAAATCGTGGGATCAGCAGGCGGCGCTGGCATCGCCAACTCGATCCGCTCTCGGAGTACCGATGGGCTTACTTCAGCAGACATCGCCACTTCCCGTAGGCTCGCTGCGATCTCCGCAGCGGAGTCAGGAGATGGGATCTCCATCTCTGGGCAGATGGTATCGAGCAGGGCCAGCGTGGCGGCCAAATCGGCCTCGGGCGTTCCCGCAGAGATCCCGGCTCCGATCAAGACCGGTGAACCATCCAGGGCTACGACCACTCGGTCCGCGGAGACGTGGCCGTGGGAGTGGCCCCGGGCGTGGAGTGCTCCGAGCGCATCGGCCATCTGGGCCACGATCTGTGCGGCCACCCCTGGACTCAGCGGGTCGGTCAGGTCTGCCAGCATGATCCCTGGTGGCCGGTCCTCAATCCAGCAGGGTTGTCCATCCATTTCACCGTGACCGATCGGGGCCGCCACCAGTGGATGCACGCCTGCTGCCACAGCGGGGGGCTCCCCGGGCCACACGGTCACACGGGCGCCTGGCTCGGTCACGGGCGCGGCTTCCAGCACAGCACCCAGCGGCGAGTCCGATACTTCTCGCCAAACCTGAAATGCTTGCTTGTCGATCTCCGCCATGCCAAGCCCTACCCCGCCAGAGTGGGCACGTCGCTCCAGAAGTCCAGCGGGCCGGGTCCAGAGATCTCCGGCCCTGATGCTGGGCGGACTCCGGGTCCAGCGCACCCAGGGTGCCGGATGGCCGGCAGGAGTGTCCATATACGAGACAGGACCGGCGGCGTGGAAACAGGAAGGAGAACGGTCGGAATCGAGTGATGAGAGTGGTAGTCTGGCCGTTGCGACGGGTTGGCACGGTCTGTGCTCATTGAAGAACCAGGGGAAACGGCACCGACCAGAGGGGGGAGAGAACATGGCCCATCTTTTGTTCTACCGAGGTGAGGACAAGCTCATTGAGTACCGGCTGAGTCAGGGCCGCATGTCGATCGGTCGTGCAGACTCCTGTGATGTCGCGCTGCCAGGCGAGACCATCAGCCGGACGCACTGCTTTGTCGAGCAGCGTGGCGAGGAGTTCCGTGTGGTGGATCGGAGCCGACACGGGATCAAGGTGGATGGGCAGCCTCAGAAGCGCGCTGTGCTCGGAAACGGAAGCGAGATTGGAATGGGCCCCTACCGGGTGGTGCTTCGCACAGACAGCGAGCAGGTGGGTCCGACAGCGAAGGCGATTCCGGACCGCGGACATGAGGTGATGGTGGGTGCTGAGCAGGGCTCAGTGGTGGTGGAGCGTGCGGTACTCCTGGTGGAGGAGGGCCCGGACGCGGGTACCCGTCGTACGCTGCGCCGGAGCCGAATGACGCTGGGGCGGAAGGAGAGCGAGATTCGCCTGAGCGATGTGGGCGTGGTGGAGAACCACTGCACCTTCCGGGTTGCCCGTGGTCGGGTGATGGTGGAGCCGGGGAAGGGCGCTGTCTTCCTGGATGGAGAACGAATTCGAGAGATCACTCCGTTGTATGCGGACGAGACCCTTCAAGTGGGGACCACGGTGCTCCGGGTGGAGCGGAACCTGGATGATGAAGAGATTCTGGCCGAGCACTTTGGCGGCATGGTGGGCCAGGGTCGTACCATGCAGCAGCTCTTCGGTATGCTGCGGCGTGTCGCGGGCCACCACTTCCCGGTGTTGGTCACAGGCGAGAGTGGGACCGGCAAGGAGCTGGTCTCTCGGGGGATCCACGAGCATAGTGCCCGGTCTGCCGGACCGATGATCGCTGTGAACTGTGGCGCGATTGCGTCCACGCTGTTTGAGAGCGAGCTCTTCGGGCATGAGAAAGGTGCCTTCACCGGGGCGGATGTTCGAAAGGACGGCGCCTTTCATGCCGCCCATGGCGGGACCTTGTTTCTGGACGAGATTGGAGAGTTGCCTGAGGCGGCCCAGGCCAAGCTCCTCCGGGCGCTGGAGACCGGAGAGGTGCGGAGAGTGGGGAGCACGACGGTGGAGTACCCGGATGTCCGGGTGGTGGCTGCCACCAACCGGAACCTGGTGACGCAGGTCACAGATGGAAAGTTCCGAGAGGATCTGTTCTTCCGACTCAACGTGCTCAGTGTCGACATCCCACCCCTGCGTGCTCGACCTGAAGATCTGGAACAGATGTGCAAGGTGCTCTGCAGGGACCTGCATCCAGAGGCTCACGTCACCGCGGATGCGATGGCCACCTTGGCCAAGCACAGCTGGCCAGGGAACGTTCGAGAATTGCGAAACGTGCTGACCCGCGCGTATGTGCTGGGCGGAACTCGCATCGATGTCGGCGACCTCAGCTTTCATGAGATTGCGCAGACGCCTCTCATTGGAATGAGTGTGGGCAAGGGCACCCTCAAGGATGCGCAACGCGGCTACATCGTGGCGGTCCTGAAGAAGCACGAAGGCAACCGGTCTGCTGCAGCCCGGGAGATGGGCATTGCCCGCAGCACGCTGCACTACAAAATGAAGCAGCTTGGCATCAGCTAGCGGCCCAGTCCTGTCCTGTCCTGACCACGGCGGTTCAGGATCGATGCGGTAGACTGTGCGTCAGGAAGGCTTACATGATGCGGCTGGCGTTTATGGTTCTGTGGGTAGCCTGTAGCGGGCCCACGGATGCACCAGGCCCCAAGGCTACAGATCTGGATACTGGTGACACGCCCACCCCCACAGATGACACCGCTGAGGGTGCTGATACTGCTGGGCCTTCGGATACCGCTGGGCCTTCGGATACCGCTGGACCTGCGGACACCGCCGATACCGGTTCAGGGGGATTCAGCTGGGCCTGTCCGGAGGGAATGGTGCCGGTCAGCACTGTGGGGGAGGAGGAACCGGTGTTCTGCATGGACGCCTATGAGAACCAGGTGGAGGGTGTGCTTGGTGATCCCAACCAGCACCTGGGCGTCGGAGTGCCGACTACGGCTGTTGCACTCCACACCGCTGGAGTGGTTCCAGCCACCTTGTTGTCCTACGGCCAGGCGCATGCTGCTTGTGCCAACACGCCCGTCCTGGACTCCGATGGGGTGGAGGTCGGCCGCAAGCGGCTTCCGACATCGGCGGAGTGGGAGGACGCTGGCGATGGGGTCCTGGGAGCAGGCGGCACCAGCTATCCGTATGGCGACACCTGGTCCGATACCGCGTGTGCCACACCGCTGGAGGATGGAGAGGTTGTGCTCTCGGAGCTGCAGCCGACTGGCAGTTACCCAGAATGTGTCAGCGCCTTTGGGGTCTACGACCTCATTGGTAATGCCTGGGAGTGGACGGACAGCGGCATCGTGCTCGATATCGAAGCCTGGTTTGCGGTCGCCGAGGCTGTGGGCGTCGATGTGAGCCTGGGACCGGGCGATACCATTCTCGCAGGGCCTCTGGCGACGGGGAGTCTCGAGCTTCGGGTGCAGGGCGTGAGTGCCCGGGAGCCGGATGTTGGCGCGGATGGGGCCCTGATGGTGGGGCCGGAGTCCTTTGATGCGCACGCCACCGGACTTTCCTTCACCGGCTTTCTGGTGATCCGGGAAGAGCTAGCGGACCTGGCCTTCCTACCGGTGTGGTTCGACGTACCGGTTCGAGAGACGCTGGAGGATCCGCCGGTGACGACCACCGATGAACGCATCCTCGTGCTCTGGGAGGCAGAGGGTGCCACGGTGCCCGACAAGCGCGGCTGTGCCTACTACATCGGGAGCGCCTTTGGGTGCACACTGGATAGTGCCTCGACGGTTCACATGTATGACTTTGTCGGCACCATCTCGTTTCGGTGTGCGGCTGATCCGCTGCGCACCACAGAATAGCGCGGGTCTGGTCGTGTTCGGTGTCTGACGTTCAGGGTGGGGCCGCCGGCGCTCACGGCTGGGCATAGTATCCAGACATGGTCCAGATCAGTTCACCGGATCGAGAGGTCCCGCAGCCAGAGACCAAGTAGCTGGAGGCCTCTATCTGGGCGGTAGTGCCGGCAGGGATGCGGATGCCAGACTGAAGCCTGAGATGGCTTGCACCCTCGAAATTGTTATCCACCGAGTAGTTGTAGTCAGACCTGACCCGGTACCTCGGAGACACCGATGAGCTGGCCAGGGTCTCTCCCGGAATGGTGAGGTCCACACGCCAGTGCTCAATGCAGCTGAGGCTGTCGGTGCCACCATCCAGCACGAGATCAGTGATGATCAGATCCTGATCGGCAGGGGCGGTGACCAATCCTGTGGACGCGGCGCTGCCGTATGGAATGCTCAGACTGCCGCCTGAGGAGACGATGGGGTTCGATCCCATCGAGACCACCGGCCCAGCCGGGTAGCCCGCGGCATTGCTGGACGCGAGGCTGTATCCAAGGCCTATGGCCAGGACAGTGATGAGCCCAAGCTCGAGATGACGGGTTCGCATGGGGACCTCCAAAGAGTTGAGTGACGTGCAAAGCATGCCACAGACCCTGCGGTGCCTCAGGCGATCTCCAGGATCTCTACTTCAACGATCTGGCTGCCCAGGCTGACTTCTTCGGTGTCTCCAGGGCCACATCCCTGGAGTTGTCGCATCAGCGGGGACGCCACCGAGAGAACCTGCACTGCTGCTGCGGCGTGTCCATCGATTTCCAGCCTGGTGGCATCCGCCCCAGGCAGCAACGCCACCAGGCGGGGCTGCTCGCTACCCACTCGCAGTCGAACCAGTGCGCCCACCACGATCTCTGATCGGGCCTCGGCGCCGACCTCCTCCATCAGGCGGATCTGCTCTGCCAGTTCGACGGCCCGCTGTCCCAGTCCGAGCGCGAGGTAGCCCTGCGCCGTGACCGCGCCGCGCTCCCCGCGGTTGGCGGGTCGGTGGGCGCCGTCGACCCGGGTACCGGACCGTGCAGTCTTCTGGCCTGCTTCCGCTGCTGCGAGTCGCTCCTCGAGCACCGCGCGCCAAGCGGCAGCGATGGCGGACTTGAGGTGGGTCACCAGGAACCTCAGGGCTGGGCGTAGTAGCCGCTGAGGGTGTACTGGACCTCCATGCCAGAGCCGCTACAGCTCCAGGTTCGGTGCTCGGAGGACTGGATTTGAAGGGTGCTCCCGGGAGCGATGCGGATGCCGGATGAAAGCTGGGTATTGCTGATGGGCTGATAGACGCTGTAGTTGTAGGTGTTCACGCCGAGTCCAACGACAAAGTTGCCCAGGGTCTCTGACCCGTCCGACACACTCACAGTGACGCTGCCGCGGCAGTCGTATTGGCTGTCGCTGGCGGAGAGGACCACATCCGTGATGATGAGGGCCTGATCAGACGGAGCCGTCAGCGGTGTCTCGACTGTGGTGCCGTTGAGTGTCCCGCCGGACGAGATCACTGGAACGCTGCCATAGGAGATGGAGGGTCCCGCTGGGTAGCCTGCAGCATCTCTGCTGGAGAGTGTGCTTCCCAGCCCAAGAGCCAACACGGTGATGACGCCAATCTGAAAGCGGGAGTTCTGCATGGTGGCTCCGAAGAAGAGAGTGGATGGAGAGCATCGCATAGTTTTCCGGCCTCCTCGATCTGGGGAGCGCGCTGAAGGCGCCACAGCAGTTCAATAGATGTTGGGGCTTTCCAGATGGTTTTACGCCGAGCGGAAAGCCTCGGATTCACAAAAAAGAATTCGACAGGGGCCGCTGTATCAAGCAGATTGCCGCGCATTGTCTGTTCGCACGGCGGCGTGTTCTCACTCTGTCCGCGGACAAGCAGACCCAGCCCTGGAGGGGCCATGCATCGCCTCGCATCACTCATTGTCTTTCTCGGACTCTTCCTCCACTCCACTGTCGCCATGGCAGGCGGGGGCGGGGGCGGAACGGCCGCCAAGTTTGAGTGGAAGGACTCAGGGGCGACCAGTGCAGCAGACTTGTTTGTGCAGGCCGTAGCCAAGGGGGACTACAGCGCGGCGTATCAGATGGGTGGGGCGGTCGTTCGGGAGCACCGCACACTCGAGGAATTCACTGCGGACATGCAGCAGTGGGGCTTTGATCAGCCAGGCTCTGTGGAGTGGGACAACGGCAACAATGCCCTTCCGGCCAACAATGGCTTCATGCTGATGGGGACCTACACCCCGGAGAGCGGGGATGAATTCCCGGTCTACCTTCACCTCGAGGGTGATGCCCACGTCAATCCCCAGGACCGCGAC
>Ga0310342_100001697_pt1 | contig 13806 bp, 16 predicted proteins | sample S15DNA20500_MG_FD_206155 | JGI IMG/M metagenome (GOLD analysis project Ga0310342, IMG submission 206155) | Marine microbial communities from station ALOHA, North Pacific Subtropical Gyre - S1503-DNA-20-500_MG | ecosystem: Environmental > Aquatic > Marine > Oceanic | place: Pacific Ocean: North... | reverse complement strand
GTCGAGATGGACCTTGGTGGCAATATGACGCTCGGTATCTCGGGTGTGCTCGGTCACTTCGATGACGGTCCGGTTGATACCTTCTACGGTATTAGTGCCGGCCTGAGCATCGCCGCTTCGGACAGCATCACCGTTACTCCTCACATCACGCACACCATTGATGGTGAGAGCGGCGACGAGACCGTCACCGGCGTGAGTGTTAATTTCGCATTCTAGTCTGAGCGAGACGCCTCAATTTTGATATACCGGGAAGGGGAGCCATGAGGCTCCCCTTCCTGCGTACAGCCCACTGGGACGCCACTGGGTCTTCGGGCTGTCCTAGGAAGCCCGGGGATGGGCCCGGTCGTAGGCTTCGCGCAGGCGCTCCCTGGTGACATGGGTGTAGATCTGGGTGGTGGAGAGGGAGGAGTGGCCGAGGAGGGCCTGTACGCTGCGGAGGTCGGCACCGGCATCGAGGAGATGGGTGGCGAAGGAATGGCGCAGTTTGTGGGGTGTGACGTTGAAGGGGATGTCGGAGTGGGCGAGATACTTCTTGAGCAGGGTGTTGATTGAGCGCGTCGAGAGGCGCTTGCGCAGCTTGGAGAGGAAGAGGGCGCCTTCCGTGATTCTGGCGGCCTGACGATAGGCCTCGATGGCTTTCATGGCGTAGGAACCGATGGGCACGAGGCGCTCCTTGGAGCCTTTTCCCATCACCCGCAGGGTGTCGCTCAGGCCGTCGAGATCCCGGACCCCAAGGGCTGCCAGCTCGGCGAGGCGCAGGCCGGTGGAGTAGAAGAGCTCAAGGATGGCGGTATCCCGGAGGGGAAGCCAGACGGGGGCCTGTTTTTCCCGCGGGATCTGGCTGGGAAGATCCAGGAGTTGCTCGATCTGCCTGAGGGTCAGGACCACCGGAAGCTGGCGCTCAAGCTTGGGAAGCTGCACTTCGGCGACCGGACTCCCGGGGAGTCCGTGGCGGGAAACAAGGTACTTGTAGAAGGAGCGAAGCGCCGAAAAGTGCAACCGGATGGTGGAGCGGGCCAGCTCCCGTTTCATGCAGTGGAAGAGGTAGGCACGAAAATGGTCGGCCGTGCAGTCATTCCAGTGGGTGAAGTCCTCTCCCGGCCATTGACGGAAAGCCTCCAGGGCGCGCTCGTAGTTGGCCAGGGTGCGCGGGGAGACGTTCTTCTCAACCGAAAGAAACTCGAAGAATTGCTCAGTCAGGGAATCCGCTTCGGCTGGGAGCATGACGGGCTACGCGCACTTTGGGCAGGTGCCAAAGAATTCAAGTTCATGGTAGAGATCCCGGTATCCGGTGTCCTGCCGGATCTCATCTTCCAGTTCGTGGACCGGGCAGGGGGCATCGATGGGGGCAATTGTGCCGCACTCGGTGCAGATCAGGTAATCGCGGTGCTGGCCGGGAAGAACGAGGGCAAAGTAGGCGGCGCGTTCGTGCAGTCCGAGGCGACGGACGATGCCGGCGTCGGTCAGGCGATGGAGGAGCCGGTAGATGGTGGCCTTGTCACATTGGGTCGCAAGCGGGCGCGATTTCTCCAATCTCGCCAGGGTCACAGGACGGTCTGCCTTGAACAGGGTACCGAGGAGAACCTCAAGGGCCTTGGTACGGCGAAGGCCGCCGGCCCGGCAGCGATCGACGAGTTCTCCCAAATCTGCGCTCACGTCGTCACTTTAACCCCATTGCGCCGGGAACGGCAGGATTTTCCCTTGTTTCCCGTACTCATCGCGGGGACAAGGGAGTCATGAAAACTCTTACTGATACTGCCCTCGTGGTCTTGGGAGTCCTGATCCTGAGCGTCCTTCCGGGAGGGGCGGTGGAACTGAAGCTGAAGTGGCAACCGGGGAAGCGCTATGTCTTTGAAAACACCTCCGACTCGTCCGCGAAAATGCCGCTGCCCGGCCAGGGCATGATTGAGACGAAGGGGAGGCTGGCGCTCCGCGTGCACAATGACGTGAGTGCTCACGAGAAGGGGGTCAAGGTGGGCCATTCCTACGCTTCAGTCAAAATGAGGCAGGAGATGCAGGGTCTCGTGATGGAATACGATTCCGCCGATCCGTCCAAGGGGGGAGGTCTCCTTGGTCCGGTTCTCCAGCCGCTGACCGAGACCAGATTCGCAGCGATCTACGATAAGAAAGGCCAATTGGTGGAAACTGAAGGCCTGGACGAAGTCCAGGGAGCGGGCCAGTTGGGGATGGGGAAGGCGGAACTGGAGGCCATGGCCCGACAGAGCGCCCAGTTTCTCCCTGACAAGGAGGTGAAGCCGGGCGACAGCTGGAAGGTGGAGGTGGATCTGCCGATGGGAGCGATTGGTGGCAAGGTCACCATCAATTATACCTTGAAGCTCGAGGAAATCACCAGGCAGGAAGGACGCGAAGTGGCCCGAATTTCGATCTTGGGCAAGATGAAGGAGGCGGACGCCAACAAGGGGGAGGAGGTCCTGAAGACAGAGATCACGGGGGCCACCGGCACGATGTTGTTTGACATCGAACTGGGGCAGCCCCTGGAGATAGCAACCACCATTGCGCTTGAAACGGGCCTTCCTGCTGGAATCCCGCAGGCCGAGGGTGCGCCCGGCAAGATGCCTCTCAAGTCGATTTCAATGCAGAAGCTGATCGGGGTGGAAGATCTCAAGGAATCGGCTTCCGAGAGCAAGGGCGAATCCAAGCCCAAGCCCGGGACCGAATCCGCCGTCGCGGGCGAGAGCAAGGAGCAGAAGAGGGCCCGGCGCAGGGAGCGCAAGGCCAAACGCAAGGCCGAGAAGGCCCAGCCGTAGTGCTGCTCAGGGCGCAAGCACGTCAGGATATCTTCTGCTGCGGGCTGCCGTGTTCGACTACAAGAGTTTCCCCTGGGCGCCCTGTGGGGGCTCGGCTCCGATCTTCTGGTAGGCGGAGGGCATGGCCACCCGTCCCCGGGGAGTGCGCTTGAGAAAGCCCTGCATGATGAGGAAGGGCTCATTGACCTCTTCGAGGGAAGAGGCATCTTCCCCCACTGCCACCGCGAGTGAACTCAGGCCCACCGGTCCGCCATTGAACTTGTAGATGACGGTTTCCAGGAGGCGCTTGTCCATCTCATCGAGTCCGTCCTGGTCGATCTCGATCATGGCGAGGGCCTTGCCGGCAGTTCCGGCGTCGATCAGGCCGTCGGCCCGGACCTGCGCGTAGTCCCGGACCCAGCGCAGGAGATTGTTGGCCACGCGGGGGGTGCCCCGTGACCGGGAGGCCACTTCCCGGGTCCCCCCTTCGTCGATACGGATCTCCAGCAGCCCGGCCGAGCGCATGATGATGACGCAAAGTTCTTCCAAGCTGTAGTAATCCAACCGGTTGACGAGGCCGAAACGGGACCGCAGGGGCGCGGTGAGCATGCCGGCCCTGGTGGTAGCTCCCACCAGGGTGAATTTGGGAAGGTTGAGCTGGATGGAACGGGCGGAGGGGCCGGAGTCGATGATGATGTCGAGCCGGTAATCCTCCATGGCAGGATAGAGATACTCCTCGATGGCAGGATGGAGACGATGGATTTCATCGATGAAGAGCACGTCGCCCTTCTGCAGGTTGGTCAGGATCCCCGCCAGATCTCCCGCTTTCTCGACCTGGGGACCGGAGGTAGTGTGAATGTTGGACTTCGCTGCGCTGGCGATGATGTTGGCCAGAGTCGTCTTGCCCAGTCCGGGGGGGCCGGAGAGCAGGATATGCTCGAGCACATCCTTGCGTTGACGGGCTGCTTCCACCATCAGCATGAGGCGCTCCTTGACCTTTTCCTGCCCGTGGAACTCCCCGAACCCCGGAGGGCGCAGGGAGAGGTCGAAGGGGGGCTCCGGTTCCTGGTAAGAGTTATCCGCCATCTGTCCCGTCTTCGTGCCCGCTTCGCCGTGGCCAGCTCTCCACAGGGCCCCCGCAAGCGCCGTTGGCGGCAGGGTCTCACACTGGCCCGGCTATCGCAAGTGCGCTGAATTGCTGGAAAACGCCCTTGAGAATAGGCTTTACAGCGATTCGATCCGGCCTAGAGTGCGCCTCCCCTTTCGGACGAGCCATGAAAGTTCTCTCCTCTCTCAACTCGCTCAAGCGCCGCCACGCTGGCTGCCAGGTCGTGAAGCGCCGGGGCACCCTCTACGTCATCAACAAGACCAATCCCAAGTTCAAGGCCCGTCAGGGATCAACGCGTGGGACGCGCCTCTCGAAGAAGGGCGTGAAGTAGATTGCAGATCTCAGATTCTGGATCCTGAGGGCGGCCCCGGGCCGCCTTCTTTGTTTCCCGACCCCGCGATCCGATTGATGATGTCGCCGGCGGCGAGGAGTCCGAAGGTCGCAGTGACATGGGTGACCGCTCCGAAGCCCGCATCGCAGCGTAGTCCTGCGGGTTGGTGGGTCGGGCGTTCGGTCGAAACACAACCGTCACCCTGTGGATAGCGGGTCTCCTCGGGGGAGAAGACCGCTGCGATGCCGAATTTCTTCCGGGAATCTTTGCCGCTGGGGAAACCGTAGTTGCCCCGCAGATTCCTGCGGACCTGATGAAGGAGCGCATCATTGAAGATGCGGCTGAGATCAGCAATCTCGATGAGAGTAGCATCGCTCCGGCCACCTGCCGCCCCGCAGGTAAGGACCGGAATCTGACGCCGGTGGCATTCCGCCAGGAGAAGGCACTTGGGACGGACCGCATCGATCACACCATCCAGGGAGCGATCGAGGAGGGTCTCCACGTCGTTCCCCGTCTCAGAAAGCAATCCTCGGCGTGCAGGGTGCACTCCGGGTTGATGGTCGCTATCCGTTCGGCCATCACCCGGACCTTGGATTGGCCCACCGTGTTGGAGAGAGGATGTATCTGCCGGTTGGTGTTGGTGACACAGACATCGTCGAGATCGACCAGAGTGAGTTTTCCCACCCCACTCCGTGCAAGAGCCTCGGCAGACCAGGAACCCACGCCTCCAATTCCGATCACGGCGACATGTGCCTGGCGCAGGGCGGCCAGCCCCGGCTCTCCATACCGACGGGCCAGACCGGAGAAGCGGTTCTGGGATTCGTCGCTCATTGCCGGGGCGACGCAGCGGGATCACTAGGCCCCGAGGAAATGCTTGCGCATGTTGGCCAGGATTTCCGCGCAGCGCGCACGATTCCCGCCGCCGACCTCCGCGGTGGCCCAACCGGTGAAGCGAATTTCGGCGAGGGCCTTCCGCACGTCGGGCCAGTCCACGTCCCCTGCACCGATCTTGGAGAAGCCAGCCTTCACCCCCCAGTCCTTGACGTCCAGTTTTACGATACGGTGGCCCAGGGAGCGGATCCATTCCGCGGGCTTGCCGTATCTCTGGTGGTTGCCGATGTCGAAGTAGGATCCAACCCACGGACTGTCGATTTCGTCGATGTACTTCACCAGTTTCCCGGCGGTCTGATTGTTGGGGCCATCGTGGTCGTAGAGGAAGCGGTTCCAGACGTTTTCGATGAGAATGTGAACCCCCAGTCTGGCGGCGAGGGGCAGGGCCTTGCGGATTTGCCCGATGGATCGCTCCCAGGCCTGTTGCTCGGTGGCCCTGGCATTAACCACGGCAGGGACCAGAAGAACGGAAGTGCCGCCGATGGCATCACTCTCCCGAATGGCGGTGAGCAGTCCCTGGAGTCCCTTCTCCCGCACTTCGGCAGAAGGATCGGAGAGAGTGGTGCCCCAGTGGATCGAGTCGACCACGCCGTGGGTGGGCAGACCGACTTTTTCGGAAGCCTTCCTCGCTTCGTCCTTGTTCTGTCCTCCGGGGGAGTCGAGTTCCACCCCATCGTAGCCAAGGTCCTTCAGGAGGCGGAACTTCTCCTCCAGAGTCTTCCCCTCGCCACACATCCCGCACTTCAGCGACAACAGGATGGGATGGTTCTTTCCGCCCTTGTGATGATCGGCGGAGGCACGGAACAAGCCGGCCGTGGCGGCGAGGGTTCCGGTGGTGAGGAAGCGGCGGCGGGTTGGAGGTTGCATGGTCTTACTAGGACCCGGGGCGAACCTTATTGCAAGCCGTGATCGTGGCAGCCCGCGAGCCAGAGGACTGCGTGGATCTTGAAGTCGAGCAGGAGTCCTTTGGCTTCCTGCTCGCTCAGCCAGGTGCGCAGATGGCCGAGCGGGACACGGTGCACACGGATGTTTTCATCCCCGACTCCTCCTCCCCGGGAGACTTGTTGCAGGCCGGTTGCAAGGAAGAGGTGGGTTGTTTCCGAGGTCATTCCCGGGGAGGTTGGTCCGGAGAGCAGGAGTTTCATCGATTCCGCCTGATAGCCCGTTTCCTCCAGGAGTTCGCGGTGGGCGGTTTCGGCCAGGGACTCACCTCGATGATCGTCCTCGTCACCGATCAAACCGGCCGGGATTTCAATTACCGGAGCGTTCATGGGCCGCCGGAATTGTTCTACCAGGATCACCTCGTCCTGGGAGGTGAGGGCCAGGATCCCCACCACACCCTCGGCGTTGGTGCGCTCGGCGAATTCCCAGTCATCGCGCTCGTAGAGCCCCAGATACCGTCCTTCAGCAATGGTTTTGGTTGATCCCATTTCCCCTGTCTAACAATGGCTGGAGCCTCGACAAGGCCGATTTTCATGCGCCTCCTGCACAATAAGGATCCAGCCTGCTCCGGGTTTCCAAACAGCAACAAGAAACTGTGGCCAATTTCCGTAGTCTGCGTTACCAAGAGCGACTCATGGGCGACTATGACTTTGATATCCCGGTATCCTTCCGGCATCGCATCCGCTTTACCAAGGATGCCTTTGCACCGGGGAACCAGGTGGTGAGCGACCTGTTGGAAACAGAGCGTGAGCGCAAGGTCATTGTCTTCATCGAGACCGAGATTGACCGGCTCTTTCCCGATCTGCAGGAGCAGATCCGATCTTATCTGGCGGAGCAGAACAACCTGGTCCTCACGGAGGTCGTGATCATGGCTGGTGGTGAGGATTGCAAGATCAGCAAGATCCAGATCATGAACGGGATTGTTCCCATTGAACGGAACGGGATTGACCGGCACTCGTATGTCTTTTGCATCGGGGGTGGGGCCTTTCTCGATGTGATTGGCTTGTCGGCTGCCACTGCGCACCGGGGCCTGCGTCTCGTTCGCTTTCCCACCACCACCCTGGCGCAGGATGACAGCGGGGTTGGGGTCAAGAACGGGATCAACGCCTTCGGGAAGAAGAACTTCATCGGGACCTTTGCGGTTCCCTACGCGGTGGTGAATGACTTCCAGTTTCTCTACACTCAGGATGAGCACAACAACCGCAGCGGACTGGCTGAAGCGGTCAAGGTGGCTCTCGTGAAGGACGGATCCTTCTTTGACTGGCTGGAAGCAAATGTCGGTGCGCTCAACGCCCTGGATCCTCCGGTCCTCGAAGAGGCAGTGGAGCGTTCCGCCATCCTGCACGCCAGGCACATCGCGCTGGGTGGTGATCCGTTTGAGACCGGTAGCAGCCGTCCGCTCGACTTCGGGCACTGGACCGCTCACAAGATGGAACAGTTGACCAACTTCGAGCTGAGTCACGCCGATGCGGTCTCGGTGGGGGTGGCGCTTGACACGCTTTACTCGGCACGCTGCGGCTGGCTTCCGGAGGAGGATGCCTGGCGAGTGGTGCGGATGCTGCAGGGCATGCAGTTGCCGATCTGGCACGAGTCGCTGGAGATGAGGGATGAGCAAGGGAGGAGACTGGTCTACCGAGGATTGGAGGAGTTCCGGGAGCATCTGGGAGGAGAACTTACGGTTCTCATGCTCGAAGCGGTGGGACAGGGTGTGGATCGGCACTCGATCGACGAGGAAAAGCACGAGGCCTGCATGGAGGAGCTGAAGGAAGCTGCCCTCGTGGCGGTTCCAGGATAGGGAAGGTTCAACCCGGGGGGTTTTGATGAAACGTCTTGCCGTGCTTAATGTGGTGGGCCTTACGAGGGGGCTGCTGGCGAACCAGATGCTGCGCCTGCAGAAGTTCGCGGCCGACCGTGAGGTGGCCAGTTTCGCCCCGGTCTTTCCAGCCGTCACCACCACCGCCCAGGCGACCTACCTCACCGGGCGCTCCCCGGCGGAGCACGGAATCGTGGGGAACGGCTGGTATGAGAGGGAAGATGCGGAGATACGTTTCTGGAAGCAGAGCAATCGTCTCGTGCACGGAGAGAAGCTCTGGGAAGCCGTGCGACGGGAGCGCGAGGGTTTCCGCTGCGCCAAGATGTTCTGGTGGTACAACATGTACTCCAGCGCCGACTGGTCCGTCACCCCGCGCCCGATGTATCCCGCTGACGGGCGCAAGGTTTTCGATGTCTATGCCCATCCGCCTGGCTTGCGGGACGAGTTGGCAGGGCACCTTGGGGAGTTTCCTTTTCCGGGTTTCTGGGGGCCCCGGGCAGGACTTCCCAGTTCGCAGTGGATTGCCGATTCCGCGCGCTGGATCGAGGAACGGGAGGAACCGGACCTCAATCTGGTCTATCTTCCGCATCTCGATTATGGCTTGCAGCGGTGGGGTCCTGGTGCGCCGGAGATGGAGGCCGAGTATGAGGCGATTGACAGGCTCGTCGACGAGCTGATTTCGTTTTTCCTGAAGCGGGGGGTGGAGGTTGTCCTTCTCTCGGAATACGGCATCTCAAAGGTCCGGCAACCCGTGCACCTCAACCGGATCTTCCGGGAGAAGGGCTGGATCCAGATCAAGAATGAGCTTGGTCTGGAATTGCTTGATGCAGGAGCCTCCCGCGCCTTCGCAGTGGCCGATCATCAGGTGGCCCATGTCTATGTGCGGGACGAGTCGATCCGGAAGGAAGTGCGGGGCGTAGTGGAGTCGACAGAGGGGGTGGCCGAAGTCCGGGAGAACTGGTTCGGAGAGGGGATTGGCGGGCAGCGTGGGGGGGATTTCGTCGCGGTGTCAGCCCCGGGGGCCTGGTTCACCTACTACTACTGGATGGACGATGGATTAGCGCCCGACTTTGCCCGCACCGTCGATATTCATCGCAAGCCCGGTTATGATCCGGCTGAACTCCACCTCGATCCCGCCCTCAGCCTTCCTCGGCTCAAGGTAGCGGCCTTCCTGCTCAGGAAGAAGCTCGGCCTCCGGGCCCTGCTTCGAGTCATTCCCCTAGATGCATCCCTGGTCCGGGGTTCGCATGGCCGGGACGAGGTTCCGGAGGATGAGCAACCGGTCCTGGTTGGTCCGGGGGGGAGTTCGGTGACCTCGGCGGAGGGTGTCTTTGGCTACCTGAAGTCACGCTGTCTGGGATGAAACCGCTCACGCCAGAGATTGAATTCTGCCGCGCGACGGTGAAATCGTGGGAGAAACTTCGGCTTCTCTACAATGTGATCCTGCTTCTGCCCGGGATCGCCCTGATCTGGCGCATCATTCACCTGCAGCAGGTGATGATGGCAGCTAATCCCCCGGGGATGGGGTTCCCCATCATGCACCCGGCGGAGGTCGTCATCGGGGCTTTCGTGTTCGGCTTTTGCGCGAACCTCTGCTTCTGCCTCGGCCCCTACACCGAGGTTGTCATCACGGCTCTCGGGTTTCCGCTCAGCGCCCGGCGGATCCGTTACTTCATCTTTGGTTTGGGCCTCATTCTTTCCCTGGCGGTAATATCGGTGCTCTGGCTGTTGATGGAGTTAGACTTTCCCGGTCCCTAGCGGGCGATCTCTACTCTTCTCCCAGGCTGAGGCGACTCGCCCTGCGTTTCTCAAAAAGAAGCGTTTCCTTGTAGCCGACCTCAAGAACGAGCGCAGTGGCCCGGTCGAAGTCGCGTGCGACCTCTTCGGGCGCGTGTGCATCGGAACTGATGAGCAGGGGAATTCCGGCCGTGCAGGCCAGAGCGAGGAATTCCCGGGCCGGGTACTGTTCCTGGCAGGGCTTGTGCCAGCCTGCGGTGCACAGTTCGATGGCGCAACCGGCTTCCGCGATGGCCTCCACGGCTGGTTCGTAAAAGCGCCGGAGGTCGCCTTCCGGGTGGTGGGCAAACTTCTTGATGAGATCCGGATGCCCCAGGAAGTCGAAGAGGCCGCTGCGGGCCATGACCGAGTATTCCTCCCAGTAGCGTGTCCAAGCCTCTTCTGCCCCAACCTGGGTCCAGGTCTCGAGAAGATGCGGATTGTCGAAATTCCACTTTCCGAGGTAGTGGATCGATCCGATGAGGTAGTCCCACTCCGCACTCCCGGCGAGTTCCTCGATCCATCCCTGGCATCCCGGGAGCCAGTCGCACTCCAGTCCCAGTCGGACGGGAACTCGGCCCGCGGCATGGGTCCGGGCAGTATCAACCCATTCGAAGTAGGTGGGCAAATCGCTGCTGAGCATGTGCCAATCGTCAAAGGGCTCCGGTTTAACGGGTGCGTGGCAGGACACGCCATATTCGGTGAGGCCAGCTCCCAGAGCCGCCTCGATGTAGTCCTGTGGTGTCCCCCTGGCATGGTGGCAGAGGGGAGTATGGGTGTGATAGTCGGCCGGCATGCGAAATCTTTTGTGCCAAGTGCGCCTTTGGCGTTGTCGCGTGGGGAGAGGAATACTAGGTTCCACGCCTGGCGCAAGAGCAGGCCCATGTCAGAGTCCAGCTACCAAGCACAGTTTCCGAAGGCCAACCCCTTCACCGAGTCCCTCATTGCAAAGCTCCAGAGGCACCCCAAACGGGTAGTATTCACGGATGGTGAGGACGAGCGTGTTTTGCGGGTGGCGGCCCAGATGGTGAAGGAGGCGGTCGGGATTCCCATTCTGCTTGGCGACAAGGCCAGGATCCTTGCCCTGGCTGAGGACCACGGGATTGGGCTGGATTTCATAAAGGTGCTGGAACCGGAGAAGGCCGGCGATTTCGAGATTTTCTGCGAGTTCCTTCAGCGGACGGAGCATATTCGCGGTATCGAGGTTACCAATGCGGCCGAGATTCTCCGGCAGCCGGCCTACTTCGGGGCCATGATGATCCAGTACGGGCAGGCGGATGGGCTGGTGGGAGGCAACATCAGCTTTCCCGCTTCGATCTTTCGTTCGCTCCTGCATCTTGTGAAACCTGTCCCCACGGTGCCCCGGGTGTTTTCGGTAGCCATCCTTTTTGCGCCACACCTCGAACACTTCGGTCGCGAGGGAGTGCTCTTTCTCGCCGATTGCGGACTCAATGAGGACCTCTCCAGTGAACAGCTGGCAGCAATCGCGATAGAGACCGGACAATTGGCGCGCGTTTATTTTGGACGGCGTCCGCGGGTGGCTCTCCTCAGCCATTCGACCAAGGGTTCAGCGTCCACCTCCTCGGGGCGTGAAGTTCAGGTCGCCACTGAAATCGCCCGTCAGCGGGTGAACCCGGACGAAGTTGACATCGATGGTGAGCTGCAGGCGGATGCGGCGCTCGATCCTCTTGCATCAGAGATCAAGTTGCCGAACGCGGAATTCAAGCAGGCGGCTGATGTTCTGGTCTTTCCGAACCTCGATGCCGCCAACATCACGCTGAAGCTTCTTACTCATGTGGGGGGAGCCCGGTCCTATGGTCAGTTTATTCTCGGATTGACGCGGCCTGCGGCCCAGGTGTCCCGGACCATGGACGTGGAGGGGATCTACGGGACGGCCCTGGCGGTTGGGGTGGAGGCGATCAAGTACCACGAGGCCTACCCGCAGGGCGAGGCGTAGGTTCGTCGGTGCTCACACGATGGACTCGTCTTCGAGCCAGCTTGCGATCTGGTGAAAGAGCTCCTCCCTGGTTTCATCAGCGAAGGGCTCATGAAGGGCCTCGGGGAATTCGTGAAGCGTGAGGTGCGGAAGGGAGGCCTCCTCCAGCAGGGCATGCAGATACTCCGGGGGGCACACGGGATCGCAGAGGCCCTGGGTGATCAGGAGGGGGAGCTGCGGGGGAGAGTTTTTCAGCTCCTCCCGGATCCATCGGGCGGCTGCGGTCATGGCGTATCCCCACCCGATGGATACACGTGCGTGAATGAGGCAGGACTCCCCGTTCTCCCGCCAGGGGTCCGGTTGTCTGCTGCACTTGTCCTGGGTGACGCCTGTGGCCACCGTGAGCCCGGGAAGGAGACGGGCCCCCAGCCGGGCGAAGAGGGCAAGGAGAGGATTTTGGGTTGCCTCCGGATGCAGGAGTGGAGAACTGATCCAGGAAAACGCGTAGAGGTCCGGATTCTGTAGCATTTCGCGGAGGGCCATGAGGCCGCCTGCAGAGTGGCCCAGAATTCCGAGAGGTCCCTGATTATCACTACATAGTTCCCGACAGCGTTCGCGATTGGAGCCCGCGATGCGATCGACGATCTCAAACCCTGGCACACGTCCCCGCACGCCCTCGGAGTAGCCATGTCCGGGCAGGTCGGTGGCCACGCAGGCGATTCCGTTCTGCAGGAAGGGCCTGAGGATTTCCCCATAGCGCTCGGAAAAGTCACCCTGACCGTGAAAGTGAAAGGCTGCACCGCGGACAGCTACTCCCGCATCGGGACGGAAAACGTACCGCCGCAGACAGTAGCCGTCCAATTCGATGTTCTCCTTGCTGCAATTCATTGGTCAGGTTGCAGGGAGAGAAGGAGTTCGTCGATGAGACCGGCATCGTTGCCGCGGTCGTGCTGGGTAAAGGCGAGATGAAGATTACGGAGGATGCGAAGAAGAGTGTCGCGCATGGTACAGGGACCCCGGATGGCGCGTCGGGAGTCGGGAGTAAGGACAGCCGAATTACTGCGGATCTCTTCCACCGGAATGAGGCGTCCGGCTCCGAAGCAATCGATAAGATGCGGATGTCCGTCCACTGAGATCCAGGCCAGAAAGTGTGCAGGAAAATTGCAGCCGCCAATGCAGAGGCCGAGCCGGTGAGCGACCAGCATGGCGAGAACGGTCAGGCCGATGGGGTTGCCCTTGCGGGTCATGATGATCCAGAGCAGGTCAGCATTACCGGGGTGGTAGAAGTCCGCCTTGTTACCCTGGAAGCGCCCGGACCCAAAGAGGAAGCGGCAGAGGGATCGTTCTTCCCGATGGGCATCGTGTAGAATGGCCTCATCCGTAATCTGATCGAGAGCGTCCGGCAGGGTGGGCCGCAGGGAGGTTCCATCGTGAAGCAATTCGCTGAGAAGACGCAGGAGGAGCTCAAAGCTTTCCCAGTCTCCGTTGCTCTCGTCGAAACCCTGCTGGGGGATGACCCACTGGTTCCGAATCTGGCGACGCCGGCCGGGAGCAAGCAGTTCGCTCAACCGGCTTTGGTCACCGTCCGCAAGAGTTATTCCCAATCGGGCAAGCTCCGCGCTCATATCTCCCCGGCAGGTGGCGAAGCGCTCGGAGAGGATCTGGCGCACGGCTGGCTCGTCATCGTCGAGGAGCTTGACCAGGTGAGGAAGCTCGTTCTCAACATGCATCGCTAATATTGCTCTCGCCGAGGGATGAGGGTTTCATTCTTCAGGCCACTATTGTTGTCAGGCGAAGAATGGTGCGCGATGCTGGATTTGAACCAGCGACTTCTAGCGTGTCGAGCTAGCGCTCTACCACTGAGCTAATCGCGCGTCGGATAACGCGGGCAAGATGGCCGGGGCCCTGCCATGGTGCAAGGAAGATTTGTTGGAGTGGCAGCTGGAAACTGCACGGGTGAATCCTTCCCCGGGAGGCTGTGTGCCAGAATGCTGGCTCCTGACGGCTGACCGGGACCTTCTGATGGCATGCTTTGACTGTGGTACAAAAAAGAGGGACGCCGTTAAGCGTCCCTCTTGCACAAAATCAGTGTTCGTCTCGCGACGTTAGCGGCGTTTTCTCGCAGCCTTGCGCTTGGCAGGCTTGCGCTTGGCAGCCTTCTTCTTGGCGGGCTTGCGCTTAGCAGCCTTCTTCTTGGCGGGCTTGCGCTTAGCAGCCTTCTTCTTGGCGGGCTTGCGCTTAGCAGCCTTCTTCTTGGCGGGC
>Ga0310342_100001694_pt1 | contig 13820 bp, 13 predicted proteins | sample S15DNA20500_MG_FD_206155 | JGI IMG/M metagenome (GOLD analysis project Ga0310342, IMG submission 206155) | Marine microbial communities from station ALOHA, North Pacific Subtropical Gyre - S1503-DNA-20-500_MG | ecosystem: Environmental > Aquatic > Marine > Oceanic | place: Pacific Ocean: North... | reverse complement strand
GTTCACGGTGCGTCACCAGTTGGCCGAGTTATTGAAGATTCCGGTATCGAAAATTACTGTCGTTCCGTGTGAAATTGGGGGAGGTTTTGGTGGCAAGATCGCCGTTTACGAACCGCCCGTTGCCGCTGTGCTCAGTCGCAAGTGTGGTCGCCCGGTCAAAATTGCCATGCGCCGCGATGAGGTATTCGAAGGCACAGGGCCAACGCCAGGGTCATTTATGCGCGTCAAGATGGGCGCCACCAAAGAGGGTCGACTGACAGCCGCCAAAGCATGGCTGGCGTACGATGCGGGCGCCTTCCCTGGCGGCATGATCGGGCCCGGATCGATGTGTGTGTTCAGTTGCTACGATATCCCCAATGCCACGGTCGATGGCTACGACGTGGTACTCAACAAGCCCAAGACCCAAGCGTATCGGGCACCGGGGGCCACCCAGGCTGCATTGGCTACCGAAACGGTCATCGACGAAATCGCTGTTGAGCTAGGTATCGATCCGGTTGACTTCCGCTTGAAAAATGCCGCCAGGGAAGGCACGCGGCGGGTCGACGGCCCGACCTACCCGCGAATCGGGCTGGTCGAAACACTCCAGGCCCTCAAGGAAAGCGAACACTGGAACTCGCCGCTGGAAGGTCCCAACCGGGGACGGGGGGTGGCGTGTGGTTTTTGGTTTAACGCCGGCCTAAAATCGAGCGCAACGGCCAATGTCAATGACGATGGTACCGTGACGCTGGTCGAGGGCTCACCCGACATCGGCGGTACCCGCACTTCGCTTGCAATGCAATTGGCAGAAACGCTGGGAATCACCGCTGAAGAGGTCCACCCACAGGTGGTTGATACCGACAGCGTTGGCTACACCGATGTAACAGGTGGCAGTCGAGTGACGTTTTCGACCGGGCTAGCCACCCACAAGGCCGCGCTGGATATCCAGGACCAAATGATCGAGCGGGCAGCCGAATTGTGGGGGTGCCAACCGGACGACATTCAAGTCGACGCCGGGACCTATGTTTACAACGACCACAAGCGAACCTTCAAGGAACTGGCAGTTGAGTTGTCCAGCACCGGCGAGGCAATCGTCGGACGCGGTGCGGTGAATCCGCAGGGATCCACCAACGCCTTCAGTGCCAACATCGTGGACGTAGAGGTCGATCCGGAAACTGGCAAGGCAAAAATCCTGCGTTTCACAACGGCCCAGGACGCAGGCAAGGCTATCCATCCCAGTTACGTAGAGGGCCAGATGCAAGGAGGATCGGTGCAAGGCATCGGTTGGGCATTGAACGAAGAATATTTTTATGATGACCGGGGTGCCATGAAGAATGCCAGCTTCCTCGACTACCGGATGCCCACCTCCTACGACGTGCCGATGATCGAAACAATTATTGTCGAGGTCCCCAACCCAGATCATCCGTTTGGGGTGCGCGGCGTCGGCGAGGTTTCGATTGTCCCACCCCCGGCCGCGATCACCAACGCCATCCATCAGGCAACCGGCATCCGTATGCATCACTTGCCGATTTCACCACCCAGATTGCACCAGGCAATCGCAGAACGAAACGGCCAATAAAACCCGCCCCGCGGGAAAGGTACTGCCGTGGTAACCGTCTTTATCCCTGCACCCTTGCGAGATCTCACCGGCGGTCTTGCCGAGGTGGAACTGGAAGCAGTTTCACTGGGCGAAGTGATCGCTCGGTTGGAAGCCCGGTTTCCCGGGATAAAAAACCGGCTTTGCGACGGCGACCAACTGTCACCGGCACTACAAGCCTCCATCAACCATGTCATGACGCGCCAAATGCGTTCCGAGGTTGGTCCCGACAGCGAAGTCCATTTTCTTCCCGCCATTGGAGGTGGCTGAGCCGACGACGACCCCAGCTGACGACTCGCTGCGCATGAACTCTGTCGGGTGGCAGATCGCAGATGGCACCAATCATCCAGAACGGGACGATTACGCGACATGGCACCCCAATGGAAAGCAGCTGCTGATGGTTTCTGAGCGAAGCGGCAACCATGACCTCTACCTGATGGACCTGCCTCGCTAACTCGACTGGAAGTTCCCAAACAGGTTTGTCCCTTTTGGATGCAAGGCGTTTCCCTGATGTCCAAGGGCGAAAAAACGTCGCACGCAGATATCCGGATGACCTTGAAACAAAACAACCATAAACCTGTAGGGTCACTCAAATGATCTTCTCTCCAGCCAATGACCAGATTACCGTCAGCAGAAGGCACACCCGGTAAGCTTGCTCAAAAAGAGTGGCACGATATAACATGATGAAACATGAGTTGCTTCCGTTGGTTCCAGCGACACGCAAGCCTTTTTTAAAATGCTCAATGGCAACCTGAAAAACAATTCCAACCTGACTGCAGGCACAACACAGAACGCCTGCTATGACTTTTATAGGTAAACCGGCAAGGAATGGATGACCTACCGAAAACCTGCCTTCCCACCTGGACGGTCGGGGAATTACCGGAACCAAAACCGCTTGGCCTACGAAATCTTACCGGATTTATCGGGCCCGGTATTGTCATGTGTGGCATTCAACTTGCCGGCGGTGAGTGGTTGTTAGGTGCAGAGGTCACAGCCCGATATGCGGGAGCCCTGATGTGGATTGCCGCAATCGCGATCATCGGACAAGTCTTCTACAACATGGAGTGTGGCAGGTACGCGCTCTATACGGGTGAACCTGTCTTCACGGGGTTGATGCGGGCCAAACCTGGACCTCCATTCTGGATCGGAATACTACTCCTGCTCAGTCTGGGTACTTTTATTCCTGCTCTTTCAACACAAGGAGCGGCCGTACTGTCGGCACTCATTTTAAACCGCATTCCGACAGAAGAAGACCGCTGGCTGATTACAACCCTGGCATTCACCCTGCTGGGAGCCGTTTCCTTGCCGATCCTGGTGGGCGGAAAGATCTACAACATGATGCAAGCTGTGATGACCACAAAAGTCTTCGTCGTGCTGGGCTTTTGCCTGATCATTGCTATCTTGTTCGTCAGCCCCACAAATTGGTGGAAGGTTTTCAGTGGATTCGTGAAAATTGGAAACGTACCAGCCGTATTGGGTGAAGATCGTAACGGCAACAAGCAACTTGATCCGGGTGAAGATTTCGATCGGGACGGACATTTGGACGTCGTGGAACCTGCCAGCCGTGATCAAGATGGAAAAATTATCAACTTTGAAGACCTCGATAGTGACGGGAAATGGGATGGCGAAAATGTAACGAACGTGTTCTCTCATCGCATACAACATGGCAAGTGGCCAACGGTGTTACTGACTCAAATTGCATTGCTGGGTGCGTTTGCCGGTTACGCAGGCGGTGGTGGCCTAAGTAATTCGACCTATAGCAACTACTGTCGCGACAAAGGATGGGGAATGGGAAGCCTGGTTGGCGCTATCCCCAGTGCTATCGGCGGACGGGGAATCACCCTCAGTCATATTGGTACCGTATTTGAACTAACCGACGAAAACCTGCGTCGCTGGAAATCGTGGTGGAGATATATTCTCCTCGACCAGCTATTGATTTGGATGCCCGGTTGCTTCATGGGGATGGCCCTGCCAGCCTTGCTTTCAATCGAGTTCTCACCCTATTCGGAATTATTCCACAATACGGCCGGATTGGACTGGGCCCAGGCAGTCATCTCGGCCGACGGAATTCGCAACGCACCTGATTTCAGCAACTTTTTTTCCGAAGCTCTATGGACCACCACCTTAATCGTTGGCTTGCTTGTACTTTTACCAAGTCAGATGTCCATTATTGAAGATGTCTGTCGTCGCTGGACTGATCTGCTTTGGTCGGGAAGTCGTCGTGTTCGCGAAAATATGCAGCCACACCAGATCAGTCGTATTTATTACACCATTCTGGGAATCTATGTGGTGTGGACATTTCTTTGTGCGTGGTATTTCACCAAATATGAAAACCCAAAAGTGATGGTACTACTGATTGCCAACCTGAATAATATTGGTTTGGGGCTCACCGCGTTCTTTGTCTTAAGAAACAACCTTGTTTATTTACCGAAACCACTCCGACCCAATTGGGTCCATTGCGCGGGAGTGATCGCCTGCGGCACATTTTATCTCGGTTTGGCAGTACTCGTGTTTGGGCACAAACAACTTCCCATACTACAAGAGCTGTTGTTTGGCAACTGAAAGAGAGTGGCCCTTTGAGGGCATCCGGTTTGCAAATCGGTCCTGATAGCCGCCTGACAGGTTTGCCTCAAACTACACCTCGAGAATCAAACGACGGGCTCAAATTCGGGTGGACCGCGACCTGTAGCGACCTGCACTCCTTTTGGCATTCACCGCTCTGCGTAACAAGCACGCGCGCCAAGAGTTCGATCCTGGCTAATCTTCCAGAATCCCGATCGTGGACGCAAAACTATCCTGGTATGGCTGGGGATCGACGCGCGCATCAATCAGCGTGGTCCGATCGGCAGCCATTGCCACTTTTAACTCTTCGTCCAATTGTTCTGGCGTCTCGACGGTAACCCCTCTTAAGCCGCAGGCGTTGGCAATCGCGGCAAAGTCGACCGGCTCTAAATCGAGGGCAAAATCTGGCATCCCGCGAGATTTCTGGCGCGACTTCATCGTTCCCAATGCCCGGTCATTGACGATCACCAGCGGCACCGCGATGTTCATCCGGGCAAACACTTCCAGTTCGCCCAACCGCATGAGCGTGCTGCCATCTGCACCAATGCCCATCATGGGAACTTCCGGTTTTGCCAGCTTGGCACCGGCAATGGCAGGAATCGTCAATCCCATGGTGCGTCCGCCTGCGGTGCAAAAATGGGTCCCGGGCCGATCAAGGGGCCACAATTGGTGAAGCATGATGATAAACGCGCCGGTCTCTGAAAACAGGATGCCGTCACTTGGCATCCTTGCGCGCATAATCTCGAGAATATCTTGCACGGCCAGGCGGGCTTGGGGCGGCCTTTTGAAGTGCTGGAGAATGGTTTTGCGCGACGCGCGAATCTCCTCCTCGGAAAAACCCTCCCGGCTCGAACCGGATAACAAACCTTTCAGGGCCACACGAAGGTCACCGTCGACGCGCACTTTCGGACCGATTGCAAGCGACTCGTATTCGGGCCGGGCAACCAGTTCGCAAGTCGGCAGCTCAATGTTCCATGGCTGGTCCGACGCCAGCGAGTCAACTCCAACGATCAGCGCCACGTCCGCCTTGGCAATGATCTCACTCTCACTGAGATTAGGGGTAAATTGTCCGATGAAGGGACCTGCCCAATGCGGATCTGATTCGGGAAAGACCCCGCGGGCGTCAATGCTGACCAGCACTGCAGCGCCGATTTCTTCGGCCAGCGCCCGCAATTCCCCAATTGCGCCGGCCCGGATCACGTCACTGCCAGCCAAAATGACTGGGCGGGTTGCCGCTTGGAGCAACTGGCGCGCGGTGGCAATTTGCTGCGGGTCTGGTTGACAGGCGGTCGGAGACGGACTGCCAGCGCCGCGGGGGGCACATTCCGCCTGGCCCAGGTTGGATGGGAAATCAAGCAGCACCGGCCCGGGCCGCCCGTCGGTTGCCAAATGAAAAGCCTGCTGAAGACTTTCTGCCGCTTCCTCAGGGCTCAAGTTTGCGTAATATTTCACCACCCCGCCAAACAGACCTTCGTGCGGACAGAGGCTCACCAGGTCCTGGTGGGTTATGCCCGTAGGTGCACTCTCACAGCAGCAGACCACCGGGGCCCGCTCAAAATGGGCATTCGCGGCGCCGCCGGCCAGGTTCCCCGCACCGACGCCCTTAATCGCCAGTGCAAGGCCAGCCGTGTCTTCCATCAAGCCGTAATAAGCGGCCATGATCGCGGCGGACGACTCGTGGGCAACGCTGACAAACCGGATACCCAGTTGCCGACCAAACTCAACCATCTCCAGCGGTGACCCGCCTCCGGGAAGCCCGAAAAAGTGCCTCAACCCGCGATCCCGCGCTTCTGCCATTATCAATTCTGCAAGCTTCATTCGATACTCATTTCGTTTTTTCTGGATTGAAGGCCTGTAGACTCTGCGTCTCCCTGGGAGGCCGCACCAGTCCTGCCACGACTCGTATGCATTGCCCTAAAGAGCCAGTGCCGTGTCATGCGAGCTACCCAGATACCATGCGTACTCGTCAGGCTGGGAGACGTCAATGGTCTCTCGCACACCTGCCATTCTCCGGATGAAAAAGAGGTGACTTGTTTGTGCTTGAAATCGGAGGATCCAAATGGGCATGAATACTCTTGTGACTAGGTCCATGAATGCTGGCTCCCTGGCCTTGGTTGGCTTTTAAGAGGATTGTCTGGCCTTGGCCATATCCAAGGCAACGTCTTCAATCATGTCTTCTTGCCCACCCACGGTTTTGCGCCGACCCATCTCAACAAGGATATCCCGAGAAGAGACGCCATATTTTTCACTGGAGCGCTGAGCAAAAAGCAGAAAAGAAGAATAAACGCCAGCATATCCCAGGGTAAGGGCGTCCCGATCGATACGAATAGGTTGGTCCATCATGGGAACAACGAGGTCTTCAGCCACATCCATGATTTTGTAGAGGTCGACTCCGTGATCGACTTCCATGCGGTCGAGCACGGCCACAAATACCTCAAGGGGCGTGTTGCCGGCGCCGGCTCCTAACCCAGCCGCAGAACCATCAATCCGATTGGCACCCGCTTCAATGGCCGCCAGGCTATTTGCGATGCCCATGCCCAGATTATGGTGCCCGTGAAATCCCAATTCGGTCTCGCTCTTCAAGGCAGCACGGAGGGCTCCAATACGCGATGTTACATCCGCTGGAAGCATGTAGCCAGCCGAATCGGTGCAGTAGAGACAATTGGCTCCGTAACTTTCCATTAGCAAGGCTTGCTCGACCAGGTTTTCAGGAGTCACCATATGGGCCATCATCAAGAAACCAACCGTGTCCACGCCGAGGTCTTTTGCAATGCCGATGTGTTGAGCTGAGACGTCGGCTTCGGTGCAATGGGTCGCAATTCGAAGGGTCGATACCCCACAGTCGACGGACATTTTAAGGTCGTCGACGGTGCCAATTCCGGGGATGGACAGGGCAGATACTTTCGCCTTTTTCAATTTAGGAACGACCGCCTTTAAATACTCTTGATCGGTGTGAAGGGGAAAGCCGTAATTAATAGAAGCGCCGGCGAGTCCATCGCCATGAGTGACTTCGATGAGGGGAATTCCGGCCTCATCGAGTCCCGTGGCAACATCAATCATTTCATCGAGTGTAATTTGGTGCCGCTTCGCGTGCATTCCATCGCGCAGACTCATGTCGTGAAGGGTAACCTTGGTACCTTTGAGATTCATCGACGTGTCTCCTTAGTGGGCCGCTTGAAGGTTAAGGGTGCCTTTGTCGATTTCTTCGGCGAATAATTCGCCGGTTCTCAAGGCAGCTGCCGTCATGATGTCGAGGTTGCCGGCATATTTAGGAAGGTAATCTCCCAATCCTTCAACTTCCATAAAAACGGAAACCCGCCGTCCGTCAAAAACAGGGCCGTTTTTCAGGGTGTATCCAGGAACATATTTTTGCACCTCCTTGACCATCGTGCGAATGGACTCGGTGATGGCTTTTTCGTCCGGCGCATTTTCGGTTAAACAATGAATCGTGTCTCGCATGATAATGGGAGGATCGGCTGGATTAATAATAATGATGGCTTTGCCTTTCTTTACATTTCCGACTTGCTCAATTCCGGCACGCGTGGTGCGAGTGAACTCGTCAATATTGGCGCGCGTACCCGGACCAATGGAAGCGGAGGCAACGGTGGCCACAATTTCGCTGTATTCAACCGGTTGAACCTGGCTGACAGCGGCGACCATCGGAATGGTTGCCTGCCCACCGCAGGAAACCATGTTGACGTTTCGGTGGTCACCAAGTTGGTCGTGAAGGTTCACGGGCGGAATGCAATAGGGGCCAATGGCCGCTGGAGTCAGGTCAATCATCATCACGCTAAATTCGCGAAGCGCTTGGAAATTGATACGGTGAGCTTTGGCGCTAGTAGCATCCAAGACGATTTGAATCTTATCGTCTTGGATGTGGGGAACGAGCCCAGCGACTCCATCGTGAGTGGTTTTCATTCCGGCTTCGCGTGCTTTTTTGAGGCCGTCGGAGTCGGGGTCGATGCCCACCACCCACACAGGTTCAATCCAATCACTGCGAAGCGCTTTGTAGAGTAAGTCGGTGCCAATATTTCCCGATCCAAGTATTGCGGCTCTAGCTTTCATTCTCATCTCTTCTTAAGTCAAATTGACTCTTCTTGATTGAAATTGAGGGAAATACCGCCGATGGCCTTAACCTCTAAACTCACCGAATCTCCGGCAGCGACCTGCCACCGGGAAGCCCGAAAAAATGCCTCAAACCGCCATCTGCTTCGGTCACCCTTGGCGACAGGTTGTCCACGCTACCCTCCTTGCACCTTTCGGACAAGCCGGCAAGACAGGTTATCACAGCACGCCGTTTGGGATATTTTGAGAGACTCATCTTAGGGGATCCTCCGGTTGGGTAGGGCGCGACGAGCTCAGGCCAACCTTCCGCAGGTGGTTTGACTGAATTACCAATACCACAGGTTTCCAGCAGGTTCCGAAAAGGCGTTTTTTTATCGCCGAATAAGACTGGAGGTGGTTTTTCTCTTGTCGTATTGCACTACGATTGCCGTGTCGTCGCACCGACTGAAATAACCAAAGGGCAGCCTGTTATTTCTTTAAGAGGAAGTCGTACTCCGCGTGGCCTGATGAAATATCGCAGGTCAATTCCGTCATGAGTCGGTCGCTGTAGCGAGATGGTAAATACTGTTTTTCAACGGGTGCCAGTGGCGATTCTGGACCCCCGACATGCCGTTCACCAATCTTTTCGAGGCCTTCGATCACCACTTTTTTTGGACCAGGTGCCACGTCCACCCGATAGCGACCACCCTGAATAACGGTCTCGGCGCCCGGACCACGGCCGTCGGCCGGGATAAAGGAAATGAATCCCTGCTGAACAGGTTGCCCGTCGTAACGGACCTGGCCACTGATTGGTACCAGGTCGTTTTTGCTGTTGCAGCCTACGATCAGCAGCAGACACGCAATTTCCAGCAGGCTGCTGAGTTTCGAGTTCGAAACCAGGTGTCGATGCATTTCTGCTTTTTCTGCAAATTTGAGATTAGGGCGAAATGGTTTTCTACTGGGTATTGATATTGGCTGCAGTCTCGGCACCAGCCATGGAACTGAGTGCTTGCCAAAGGACCAGGTCAACTGAATCGCCCACAAAGTGGATAGAGCCATCTGCGAGTAAAGTGTTCACACCACCAGGATGTTTGCTCCGCGCACTTACGCTGACCGTCGCAGCATCATAAGTAAATTTACAGGGTGCAGGTTCATTGGGGTAGTCGAGGCACACGATGCGGTCAATTCCAGAATTTGGCGTGTTCTTGGTCATAAACTGTGCGCAACCGTAGTCGTCGTTGAGAACATCGCCCCGGAAGTCAAAGGTCTTGTCTTCGACGGCCTGCAAGTATTCTGACATCAACAAGGTCTTGGAAAGCCCGTCGGTAATTTGACGAAAGGGGAACTGGCGATTGCGAGCCCACGGTGCTTGCAGGTAGCCAGGGTTGTTTTGAGAAAAGTTGCCGTTTCCCCAGTTGAGCACGTAATTTCCACGTGATCGCTGATGCAAGTCGTCAATCCACATACCGATGCGGTCACTCGGGCAAAAATACGTGGGGATCTGCACCATGGTGAGCGGTTCGTTGCCAGGGCCCCAGTTACCCTGAACCGAGGGTAGGTTCCAATCATATCTTTCGGCCAGGTCCTGCTGCTCAATATAGGGCCAAAGTGCTGGTTGGTAGCTATGGCGAATGCGGAGTTTTTGCGGATCGTCATCTATAAAATAACTCAGCTGAGCATATGGCAGCGCGTTATTCGCGGTGTGATAGTTGTGGGCTGCCAATCCCCATTGCCTGAGGCGGTTGGTGCATTGCGCGCGTCTTGCAGATTCGCGCGCCGCCTGTACCGCTGGCAGTAGTAGTGCAATCAAGATACCGATGATTGCAATTACGACCAAAAGTTCTACCAGCGTGAACCCCAGCAGGAACTGTCTTTTTTCCCGGGATGCCCGAAACGAAAGTTGTTTCATCGACTGGATCTTCTGTTCATGCTTTGGTCGAAGGATAAAACTGCACGCACAGCCATGATCGGGCTGCGCAAAGTGTCAGTATAGCACGAATCACAGCAGGTGAAAGTTGAGTGATCGCGCGCAATCGAAGAGGCCAGGCCCCAGATTGACCACACGCTTTCCAGGACGTTGATGCCCGTATTAGGCAGTCCTCCCAAGCAATTGCAAGGCGCAATGATGCCGCGCTCAGTGCGCGCCGACCTTCAACGTTTTTGCAGAATCGGTAAACGTAACCAGCGGTATGATCCAGAAAACGGTTCTCAAGCGACGGTACCCCCTGACGAGGCCCTGAGTGTTTTCTTCAAGACCGCTTGAAAGTGCCAGCTCTACTACCTGCGGCCCGGCTCTACTCTTTGCAGCGGAGAGCAGCGATGCCAGCCAGGCTGATTACCACCAGGAGCAGAGTTGCCGGTTCCGGAACGGCTGCGCTGCCGCTGGCCGCAGTTTGGCCAAAGGCACTTGCCCACTGCTGATAGTGGGCCGCGCCGATTGTACCACCAATTGCATCATTGGCCAGCGTATTAGAAGTCCCTTCGGCATCCTTGTACAGCGTATAGTCGGCAGCATCAACGGTGCCATCATTGTTGTAGTCACCGGCCAGGCCACCACCAGCTGCGGGCTGGGTGAGCACAATCGAAGTCTGTACAAACGTGTTAATTCCATTGCCCCCTACGAGATCTGGATTGGCAGGCTCGACATAAAAATCGATCGTGTCGCCAGCACTCAAGCCATCGATCGATCCGCTGTAGGCTACGGTCTGACTAGACATCGTTGAGTCGTCCGGAGGAGCAACCGCTGTGGTCAGGATTTGCGAATTCCCTTCATCGCCGTTGACCACTGCGCGAAGTTGCATCAAACGTTCTGGTGAATAGAGTTGCTGGAAATAGCCGTCAACATTAATCGCGCCGGCAGAAAAATCATCCGGTGCAGTCCAGGTGAATTGTCCCAGACCGTGCCCCGTGACTGCATCGGTTCCCAGAGGTAGATTGTCGGTCGGACCTGCTGACCAATTTTCGTCGGCAAGGTACCCGTACTGGCCATTTGGATTCCCTGCCTGATCCACACTACAAGTTGCCCCATCACCCTGGCACCAACCAGCCTGGCCTGACCATGGGATGGACGTGGTTGGCGTGCCAACCGTGTTTTCTGGAAACCTTAGTTCCCATTCGCCACTTGCTCCCAACGTTGTCGTTGTAGGAAGCCCTGCATTGTCTTCGACATCCTTTTGGAACCACCATCCGAGATCGGTCCGGTAGCCGTCGTAGGCCGGAGGTGCTGTATAGTCAACACCGTTGGTAAACCATTTTGTGTGGAGGTAGTCTTCAACAGTTTCGGTATCGGTAGCACTTAGTACGTCGTCGTACACCAAGAATTCAGCCAGGTCGCCTTGCCGCCATTCAACAGAGTTTGCGCCTTGACGTCCGAGTACAAACTGTGAGGTGAAATTTCGTGGCGCTGCGGTACCCTCAGCCACAAGCGTTCCGTTCTGATAAATCGATGATGTGCCTCCTGAGGCATCGTGCACCAACCTGATGATGGAACTTTTGTCAGGATTCGTGAAAGTGTTGTTATCCGGATTTGTTAGATTGTCGGTAAAGCGCGGCCACGATTGATTGGTGCTTGCGAAATCAACCGTGCCAAAGTAAACCGATTCTCCTTGATTGGTGAAGTCCCAATTGGAATAGAGTGTTCTATAGGCAAAGTTGTTTACGTTCGACGTATTCATTACACCGAAAATCGTAAAGTCTGAACTCGTCTGCACCTGACCATCGATGGTCATGTAGTCATCATGGAAATGCACGACGGGAAGTCCGTTGAGCCCGGTGAGATACAAGTCCGGTGCATCACTTGGCCCGCCAGCGCCCCCGACTGATGTTGCCGTGTGTCCGTTGCCCGACGAATCGTTCCAGGAGACAACATTCCCAGGGCTGGCAATACCTGCTGCAGGCTGACCGTTGGTAACGACCCCCTCGTCCGCCTTGAGCCACAGCTTGAGGTCTGTGGTGTAGTCCAGCGTCACGGCTGCTGCCGAGTTGAACAGCCCAGGCAGTGTCAAAACGATGACAGCTACCGTTGCAAGACGATGAATTTTAACAGCAAGGAGAAGCCGCACTACAAACCCCTTTCCAGCCTTAGTTGGTTTCCGGATTTAGCAAAAAATCCGTCCCTCTAAAACCGAGTTTCCAGAGGGACGGTATTGGTTTGCAAACTGAATTTACAATGTCATATTTTTGTTAATTATGACCAGCGTCTTCGCAATGTGACCAGAGAGCCAAGTACCAGTCCCAACAGACTCATTGTTGTGGGCTCCGGGACTGCTTCGGTAATGGTGTACTTCATAAATACCGTCATAGGCGGTCCAAGAGGATGGTCTGGGTGTTCGCTGGGCGGCACGATGATGTCAATGCGGTCACCTGGGACGACATCGATCAAGAGGCTGCCACTATTAAGCGATTCGGCAAAAGTGCGCCGGTTCTCATAGCCCCAGAGGTTCACAAAGTCGCCGCCGCCGGTAGTTCCCTGACTTGCGGTATATCCGTCAGCGATCAGGGCGTTATTTTTTTTGATTTTCCACCAAGTGGGGCGCGGTGATTCCGAGTTGTAGATGTAACCACTGACTTCTACCTGGGAAGTTGTATCCGCATCCGCAGTCCAGCTGATCATGTAGTCGGCATGGCCGCCCACCTGTTCGTTATTGGGGTCATTGACTCCATGAACGTTATAAAAATTGGGGTGCAGGCCATCAGTATCCACATCAAAAATTGGACGCAGGTTCATGCCAGGCTCCCCGATGCCGTAGTGTTCCCCAAAACCCCACTGGTCAGCGTCATACCAGGTCATAATGTCACCAGAGTTGCCCCCTCCATTCCACTCGGCAGTACGGTAAGACCACTGGCCATTGACGGGGCTATTTTTTTTCCCGTCCGTACGCGCATCGTGTACATCAAGAGCTGCCGCATGCAGATTTGCACAGCAGAACAAAATAATAACTGTACTTGATAGTCGTTTCATTAAATCAGCCCTCCCAAGTATTAAGCAGTGAACATTAAGCAGTGAACATGCACGCCGCCTGGATTTTCCGGTGGTGGAGATACCTACCGGTGCCGCTGGAGACCGCATGGCCAACCGCTGCAAGTACCGATAGGACACATAAACCTACACCTACCTATTTCCCCGAGCATAACCTATCGGGGGGGGGAATTCAATGACTGGATAGATTTTTAATAAAATAAATGGACCTATAAAGGGGGATATTGCCCGGTCCAGCAGGGCTTGAAAGGGGAAACATAAGTAACGAACCCAGGATAATTAATTCACCTATGAATTGGAAAAAGGGTTGGCTCGAGTCATCAAATAACATCGGGCTAAACATAATTAGTACCAGTGATGGAAAAACCATCCGGCCAAGCAGAACATTAGCAGATAAGAAAACCACCCTGTATGCGACTGTATCTGGTACGTCAGATTTGGTTTTTGTCACCAGAATTATGCAACTAGAGATTAAGGGATATCCAGTAGTTAATACACCATCACCCGCGGGGCACTCGATACTTGTATTATCGCCGACCGTCTTCAGGCTCAAGCGAACTTCACTCGTCGCCGTAGTGCAACAGAAACTGGGCCAGCAGCCTGGCGTTGTCCGGGGCCTCCTTGGCACATCGCATTACGATCGTTGGCCAACTGTGTGAGCAC
>Ga0310342_100001692_pt1 | contig 13821 bp, 11 predicted proteins | sample S15DNA20500_MG_FD_206155 | JGI IMG/M metagenome (GOLD analysis project Ga0310342, IMG submission 206155) | Marine microbial communities from station ALOHA, North Pacific Subtropical Gyre - S1503-DNA-20-500_MG | ecosystem: Environmental > Aquatic > Marine > Oceanic | place: Pacific Ocean: North... | reverse complement strand
CATGGGAAGCCTGCGCGGACTGGCACATGCCGGTGCCCGGGGCGACAACCGGGCGGTGATCATCGCCTTTGACATGGACGCACCGCAGCTTCGTATCGCCGAGCGCATCGGCTTCTGCAGCCAGGCGCCTGTCCTCGATGAACCTTCAGCGCCCCCCACGCTCAAGGCGCGCTTTCAGAATGCCTCTTTGGGCCAGCTGCTTCGTCGGGACCGCCCAGCCCACCGTACCTACACCCCGGAGATCGCCTGGATCGACGGGGGCCAGATTCGCTTCGAGACCTATGACGGGCGTTTGCCCACCTGATTCCTTCCGCAGTGGCCGCTCATTCTTCCTGGCCGCTGCACCCTCCACCCCGGAGAAACCCCATGAGTGAGTGCATTGTCATCACCTCAGGCAAAGGCGGTGTCGGTAAGACGACAACTACGGCCAACCTGGGCGTGGCGCTGGCCCTGCAAGGCGCCACAGTTGCTGTGGTCGATGCGGACATCGGCCTGAGAAACCTGGACGTCATCCTTGGCCTCGAGAACCGTATTGTCTACGACCTGGTCCATGTGATCGAGGGCGAGTGCCGCCTGAAGCAAGCGCTGATTCGCGACAAGCGAGTCGAGGGCCTGTTCCTGCTGCCCGCCGCCCAGACCCGCGACAAGAACGCGGTCACTCCGGGCCAGATGCGAGAGCTGGTCCAAAAGCTCAAGGCGGAGTTCGACTATGTCTTGATCGACTGCCCCGCGGGCATCGAGCAGGGCTTCAAGAACGCCGTGACCGGTGCAGACCGGGCGGTCATCGTGACCACGCCCGAGGTCAGCGCCATCCGGGATGCGGATCGCATCATCGGAATGGTCGAGGCTGCTGAGCTGCCTGAGCCTACCCTCATCATCAACCGCTACCGCAGCAAGATGGTGCAGCGCGGCGACATGATGAACAAGGAAGACATCCTCGAGATCCTGGCCATTCCGCTCCTCGGAATGGTGCCGGACCACGAGGAGATCATCATCAGCGCCAACCGCGGCATTCCGGTCTCCTTCAACGACGAGAGCATCGTCGGTGAGGCCTACCGGCGCATCGGTCGGCGGATGGCCGGCGAGCCGGATGTCCCGGAGCTGGACTTCTCGGACGGAGGTGGTCTGTGGACCACGTTCAAGCGCTGGGTGGGTCTGCAGCCCGCTCAGGAGGTGGCGTCATGAACGAGATGAAGCAACTCCTCAGCCGCATCTTCCGAAATGCTCCTCAGAGCAAGGAAGACGCCAAGCAGCGTCTGAAGATTCTCCTGATTCACGACCAGGTCGACCTGACCCCGGCCCAGCTGGAGGCCATGCAGGAAGAGATCACGGCCGTGATTCAGAAGTACGTAGAAATCGATCGCGAGAACACGGAAGTTCGCCTCGAGCGAGGTGAAAACCGGATCGCGCTCATCAGTTCGGTGCCCGTGCGCCGTGTAATCGAGCGAGGCGCCGTTCCTGCATAGAGCGCCCCTCGACCTCCCCCATAGCGCCGCGTCTTTCCCCCGAGACGCGGCGCTTCTCTTTTTGGGCCCCGGTGATGGGGTAGATTGTGGACCACCGCCAGATTCCAGGTAGGAGACGATATGCGCGACGACCCTATTTCCGGCCCTGAAACCGGGAGTGGGACGGCTTCCGCATCCCAGCCACCGTCGGGCTCCAGGCGTGTGCTCCTGGTCATCATCGGTCTGGTACTCCTGCTAGGTCTTGCAGACTACGGGCTGCAGTCTGGCGCCGGGTCTGCGCCTGTGGGCACACCGAGGGCCAAGACCCTTCCGCAGAAAGTGGCTCCAGAGGCGGGACCGAGATGGGCTACCGCCTCGGAAAAGGCGAAGCATCAGCGCTTGGCTACCGAGATCACGATGAGAAAAATGGAGGGTAGCCTGAAGATGTATGCCTTGAAGAACAAGGGTCGCTATCCCAGCACCGCACAAGGGCTGGCTGTGGCCAGAAAGTACTTTCCCAACAATGATCTTCCCAAGGATGCCTGGGGCGGTGACTTTGTCTACTACTCTCCGGGGACCCACAGCCAGCAACCTGTTGAGCTGATCAGCCTGGGCAGGGATGGTCGGGCCGGGGGCGAGGGTGCGGATGCCGACATCAAGAGCTGGGAATTGGAAGAGTAGGTTCGCCAGCAGCACGGCGGGCTGCAATCGGAGGGAACCTCGGTTCGACAGTGGAGGGTCTTGCTACACCCCCACCATCCCCGCTTCTCTGACCTTGTCCCAGCGCTTCTCGAAGCGGTGCCACTGCCCTGGAAAGCTCTCTTGTGCCTCGGTCAGGGTCAGCGGGGGCTGGCCGGGTCGGGCGGCCTCGATGACCTCTGCGAGCCAGTCGCGCTCGTCGGACCGGCCACCCACCACCACGCTGCCGTCTGCGTGATGGAGCACCATGCCGTCCGGCGCGTCGAGGACCTCCCCACCGAGCCAGATGAGCCGATCTCCTGAGGATGAAGCCCGATCGATGGCCTTCTCGATGCGTCGCGGGGACTCGGTGGTCGGACACAGGGGCGGGTCGAACCAGATGTGGGCCGGCCGCTCGAGGTCCTCGCCCTGCATCCAGGCCTCGAGCGCGTGGACCAGGTCCCGGTCGAAGCGATCCGGGTCGGCGCCGGTGGGGTCGTCATGTGGAATGTCATTGGTGGCGAACAGCGGGCCCTCTGGCAGCGGTGGAATGGTGATTCCGAAGCGCTCCGGGTCCTGGTAGACAGGCGCATGCCGGGTCAGCACAAAGCGGTGCCAGAAGCCGCTGGTGAGCAGGCCGTGCGCAAACATCTGGCGGACCATCTCCATGGCATCCACCGTCTCCTGCTCGGTCTGGGTGGGAAAGCCGTACATCAGGTAGGCGTGCACCATCACCCCCGCCTCCTGGAAGGCGGCGGCGGACTGCGCGGCCTGCTCCACCGTGATGCCCTTGTCCATCAGCTCCAGCAGCCGGTCACTGGCGACCTCCAGTCCCCCCGTCACGGCGACCAGCCCGCTGGCGGAGAGCAGGCGGCACAGGTCCGGCGTGAAGGTGGGCTCGAAGCGAATGTTGCCCCACCAGGTGACCGCCAGGCCCCGGTCCAGGATGCCGAGCGCCAGATCGCGCATGAGCTTGGGCGGGGCGGCTTCATCGACCATGTGAAAGCCCGACTGCCCGGTCTGGTCGATGAGCTCCTCCATGGCGTCGAGCAACCCGTCCACCCGGGCGGGCTCGAACCGGGAGATGTAGTCCAGGCTCACATCGCAAAACGCACACTTCTTCCAGTAGCAGCCGTGCGCCAGGGTCAGCTTGTTCCAGCGGCCATCGGACCACAGCCGGTGCGCCGGGTTCAGGGTGTCGAGCACCTGCAGGTAGTCATCCAGCGGCAGATCCCCGTACCAGGCCGCCGGCACAAAGCTCCGGGTGGGAGCGCTTGCCTCGTGCAGGCCTTCCGCCGTGCGGGTGCGGTGGCGGTGGTCTGCGCCGCCTGAGAAGTGCTCCAGCAAGGCCAGCAGCGGGCCCTCGCCATCGTCATAGGTCAGGGCATCCACGCAGTCCCAGAGCCGCGGCTCGTCGACGTCTCTGAGCTCCGTGTGGATGTAGCCCCCGCCCATCACCACCTTGGCACCGGCGGCCCTGGCCCGCTTTCCGATGCGCAGGCCGGCCACGAGCATGCCGGGGAAGGGCACGGAGATGCCGACCACGTCGGGCTCTCGCTCGAGCATGGTGTCGGTGAGCACGTCGAGCATGGCGTCGACCACCGTGGTGTCCTCGAGGCGCTCGGCGATGGGGTCGTAGCGCACGGGACCGGTGGCCAGGTGGTGCTGATACCGAGCCAGGCCAAAGCCCGGATCAATGCCGGCAGAGATGAGGTCCGCGAGGTCCTCCAGGTACAGGGTGGCCAGGTATCGGGCCGCATCGTCCGTCCCCATGGGACCAAAGCGCTCCAGGTCCGCTGCATCCAGCCTGGGCCCGCCGGGTAGGAAGGGGGTGTCCAGGATGCGGCTGGCCAGCGTCCGGTCCCGGCCAGAGAGAAAACGCAGCACCGGCTCCACCACCCGGCAGTGCTGCTCCCGCATGGCCATGGCTCTCCAGGCGGGCTCTGGGAGCGCACTGGCATCCGCGAGCGCATCGAAGACCTGGGTGAGCCCGTCTGCGGAGAACACCCGGTACACCAGCTGCAGGCCGAGGTCGTGCAGGCTGTGGGCCTGCCCGGCATCCCGCAGTGCTCGCGAGAGGTAGGCAATGGACGGATAGGGCGTGTTCAGCTGGCACAGCGGGGGCAGGACAAGGGCGGTGTGCACGGACTCACTCCATGGCCAGGACCGGCATGGTCCTGGCATCCATCTGCCAGACCATACAATGATCCGTCAGATCGGGCCCCTTTTGGGCCTCCAGTCTTGGCCGAATGTAGATATTTGCAGGCGTTGCGTCCATCGAACAGAGTAAAAAAATACCCCATTTCACTCATGAGTTCTGCGCAGAGATCCGTCTTTCTTGAGGACCGTGTAGATAGGCCCGCCTGAGGGCCAGCTGAAGCAGAGGACATCATGAAGATTTTCAAGCTAGAGACGCTTGCTCACGCCAGGGCCCTGACCCAGGCGGTCTATGACACCTACGGACTGACGTATTGTCGCCCGTGGCTGAACGATCCGCAGCGCATCCTGGAGCTGAACCAGCGTGGGGACGTGGTCAGCTTCATCGCCATGGAGGAGCATCGGGTGTTGGGACACCTCGCCGCCCTCCGTCCGCACTACGAGCTCCGCATCGACGGCGGTCCGGTATGTGATCCGGGAACGGTAGAGGTGGGTCTCTCCATCGTTCATCCGGATGCCCGCGAGACCACGGTGGAGCACCAGCTCGCCGCAAAGGTCTTCGCTTGGGCCCACCGGGCCGGCTGTACGGGTGCGGTCATGAAGTGCGACACGCAGAACACCTCGCGCCAGCGGATGGCGGAGATCATGGGTGGTGTTCCCACGGCGCTGTGGTTGGGTGCCATTCCGAGGGGGATGGAGAGTGAGCGCCAGGGGCTGGCCGGCTCGGGGCCGGTCAGTACCCTGGGCCACTACATCCGCATCCACGGCGACGGTGTGCGACCGATGCATGCCATGAGGGATGAGCGCTGGATGTCCGAGACCATGGCGCGGGCAGGTCTGGAGCGGATCGATGCGGTGGGGGGCGTGCCGGAAGAGGGACGCAGCGATCTCGTGATCGACTACTGCACGACGCGTCTGCGCGCGAACGTGTTCGTTCACCGGGTCGGTGCGGACCTGCTCGAGCGCCTGGCGGAGACCACCCTGTGGCTGATGGGTGGACACATGGAGCACATCAGCTTTGCGCTGCCCGCCGATAGCCTGCGGGTCCGACAGACCCTGCCCCAGCTGGGGGAGTTTGGTCTGTTCTCTGCTGGAGTACTTCCGTGCTGGCTCTCTGGACGCCGGGATGCAGTCCTGATGCAGGCGGCCGCGTTCCCTGTCCTGGATGCTGCCACGGTCCGGATTCGTGGCAGTGCTGCAGAGGGCGTGAGGGAGGCGGTGTGGAGCGGATTTCTCCGAACACGCCCCGCCACGACGGAGATCATGGGGATGTCGGGCGTACCCAGTCGCCTCCGGAGAGACGAGCGCTACGCCAGCTAAAGACTTGACGGGTCCACTCCATTGCGGAGGAAAACCCTCAAGAAAAATGGGCCGCGTGGGGCGGTGTAGTGGCCCATAGCCCGGTTTGTTCGTGGATTTCGCGAAGGTCAAGAATCGCGACCATATCCGGATTGTGAGCCTTTAAAGCTGACAATTGCATTGGTAGCCTCGTTAGGTGGCACCACAAGACATCGTTTCGGAGGGACGCCGAGAGGTGACCTTTGTCGAGGCGCTTGGCAAGGGCGGGTTTGGCTCGGTCTATCTGGCAGACGTCCGAGGCAAAGACAACTTTGTTCAGCGCATCGCCGTCAAGGTCCTCAATGAGGAGTTGGGCGACGAGAAGGACCTGGTGGCCCGCCAGAGAGATGAGGCACGGATTCTGGCCCAGCTCAACCATGACCACATCGTAAAGGTCTTCGACCTCTCCGAGATTCATGGTCGGCCCGCGGTGTTCATGGAGTATGTCGCAGGCGTGGATGCGGGTGAGCTCCTTCGGAAAGACCCAATCTCGCCCCGGGCTGGCCTCGAGATCTCGGCCGCTGTGGCCAGTGCGCTTCATGCTGCTTGGGCCACCACCAGTCCTGTGACGGGCAAGCCGCTGCACGTGGTGCATCGCGACATCAAGCCATCCAACATCCTCCTGAGTGAGCACGGAGGGGTGAAGGTCCTGGACTTCGGCATTGCCCGGGCGGACTTCGATCGAGAAGGGCAGACCCGGACCTACCAGTTTGGTACCGCTCGGTACATGGCACCCGAGCAGTGGCTCGGCGGGACGGTGGGACCCGCTGTCGATGTCTATGCACTCGGCATCTCGCTACTGGAGTTGCTGTGTGGGGAGTGGACGCCACGTCTATCCCTCAGGGTGGACCAGTTCGAGCAGGAACGGGATGCGGCGATTGAGCGGGTTCGAGATCCACTGTGGGGAGCGGTCTGGTGGCGAGAGCTTTTTGTTCTGCTCCAAGCCATGCTCAGCTTGTCGCCGGACGACCGACCCCGGGCCCGAGATGTCCAGGAGACCCTCCTCGACCTCTCGGAGAAGATAGGCGGTGAGAGCCTCAAGCGCATGGCGCAGCGCAGGATTCCGGCCTTGATGAAGCAGCGTCGAAATCAAGGCGCAGGGGTCCCCTTGCTGGGCGCTACGGACACCTGGCTCCGCTCGGAGCCGGACCCGTCCATCCTGACCGCTAGCAAGCGATCCGCGCCGGTCGACCTGCATTCTGAATCCCATGCTCTTCGCCTATGGGACCGGCACGGCGTGCAGTGGGTGGCCATGGTGATCGGGCTGTTGGCTGCGATGACGTGGATGATTGCGGGGTGGTTGGGGGACCAGGAGAGCTCCGTGCAGGCTGCGCCCGTGGAGACAGAAGTGCGTGCTCCACCAGACATCCCAGCATCACCGGAGGTGGTGACCGCCGGCTCCGAAGCGACATCAAGAGACACTGAGAAGCCGCGGGACCTGCCCCCTGACGAGGTCATCATTGTCCGCCTTGAGTCTGATCCCCCAGGGGCCCGTGTGCGCGTGGACGGGCGCCGTCTGGGGCGTACGCCGCTTCTGGAGGTCGAACTGGGGGTGGGGAAGCACCGGGTACGGATGCGGGGAGCGCTGGGTACGGGCACGCGGAGCGTCGAGATCCGCTCCGGTGCGCCGACTCGCTACACCTGGCATGAGGCAGAGGACCAGTGGTCTGCGGGCTACTGACTCAGGGCAGGCCCCATGCAGCGCGGTGCTGGGCGTAGGTCGCCTGGTCCAGAAGTACGTAGAGGGGGTGGGCACCTGGCTGAAGCCAGCCAAGCAGTGCTTCCAGGTCTGCCGCAGCCATGGCGGTACAGCCGGACGTGGGCACCGCGCCGTCCTTGCGCCAGATGTGAAAGAAGATGGCACTTCCAGCACCCGCCACTGCGGCGGGCGCCGCGTTGTGGTGGATGACGATCTTCAGTCGATGCGCTGGATCTCCCAGCTTCATGCGCTGGGACTCCTCCCACTCGGTGAGCGGGCGGTCTGCGGGCACCAGGATGTGCTGGTTGTAGGTCGGGGCGCTGGCGTCCTCCACCCAGAGGTCCCGTGCTGTGACCTGGTGGTAGGTCCATGTCGTGCGGCCTGGGGCCTGGGCTGCGTCTCCATAGGCATCCCCAATCCGGAAGATGCCCGCCGGTGCCCGCCAGTCCCCTTCGCGCTTGGTGGGGAAGGGCGTGGCCATGTCGCCATGCGCGCCTCGGCCCCAGGCCAAGCCCCGCTTTCCAATCCGTGCCGAGGATGCTGTGCCTACCTGTGTCCAGGTGGTGGATGGGTCGGGCCGCTCGAATCGGCGAAGGGTCACCTGACTTGTGTCGATGTCCGTCGCGACGGCGAGTACCAGCTGTTGGGTCTGCGCTGGCATGGTGAAGGCCTGGGCGGTGGCGGCTGACATCAGGCAGCACATGACCATGGCGAGCGTCTGCAGCATCAGTGGAACCTCCAACCCCCAAGGCCTATCTCGATTTCCTTGGACGCCGGCCCAAGGGGACACTACAAATGCGAATCGTGGGCGCTACGACCGGAGGGTGGATGATCGGCGCAGAGATCATCTGGAGCCTGCTGGCGCTCAATCAGATTGCTGACGCGGTCCGGAACCGTCGACGTCTGAACGCACTCTCCGTGCTGAAGCCCAGCGACGTCGCTCCGGATCCAGCTCTCCGATTTGTTGTAGCCCCCGGGGTCACCCTGGATGCGGAGACCCGGGCTGCAGCCGCCGCCCACATGCGCATGCACGGCATCGCTGCCCTGGACCTGGTGCCGGGCAGGCTCCCGCTGGCCACCGCCTGGAGCATTGCCTGCCACGTGGATGCGGAGGCCAGCCGATCTGCGGGCTGGCACCAGGGGGCGACCGCAGCCCACGCTCTGGTGGCGCCTTCGTCCCTCCTTCAATCCATGGGCATGGCGGACACGCCTCCGGATCTGGGCACTTTTGTCGCGCTGGCAGGGGAGGTGCGCAGGCGAGTGGATGGGGCCCACGACCTCGCGGTGGCCCCGAGACTGGAGGCCATGGACTCCAACCCCTTCTTCCGGGCTGAAGTGCTCGCCGCTCGCCTGGCTGGGGGCGTGGGGCCGGTCGCCTTTGGCATGCCGCTGATGTGGTTGATTGTCGGCCTCGGGCTGTGGCTTGCGCCATGGGCTGGTCTGGCGGTCGTGGTGCTGCTGCACCTGCAGCCGGTACTGGCCGTACTGGGCCGCCGCTTCGAGGTCCGGGGCTGGTGGTGGCAGCTGTTCCTTCGGGTGCCTGTGGACGTTCTCAGCTGGACCCGTCTGATGGGATCGCGGCAGATCCCACAGGCGCAGGACAAGGCGGATCGTGACACCTATGCAGCGCTGGTGGCAGACGGTCTTGCACCCTTCTTCGAGCCGGAGGCTGTGGCGTGCCCCCTATGCGGCAGTGAGGATCTGAACGATCACCTCAGTGTGCCGGACTTCTACCAAGGCAAGCCCGGGCGCTTTCGACTGCGCCGGTGTGGAGACTGTCGCCACATCTTCCAGGATCCACGCCTGAGCGCTCGGGGGCTGGCCTACTATTACCGGGATGCCTACGACGGGCGCAATGCCTCGGGCATGGACGTGCTGTTCGGCTCGTATACCCAGCCCTACTCGGACCGCGTCGAGATGGTGACCCGGCACCACGTGGTTCGTCGGTGGCTGGACGTGGGCTGTGGACACGGGCACCTGTGTGCCCGAGGACAGGTCATGCTTCCCGATGCGCGGTTTGAAGGACTGGATTTTGGGGAGAGCGTGCAGACCGCCTTGGCCCGGGGATGGGTCCACGCAGCCCATCGCGGACTCTTCCCAGCGTGCGCCCCGGACATGGTGGGCGCCTACGATGTGGTGAGCATGAGCCATTACCTGGAGCACACCACGAATCCCCGTGCAGAGCTTGATGCGGCGTACACGGTGCTGGCGCCGGGTGGCGTGATGATGATTGAGTTGCCGGACCCCGATAGTCCCTGGGCCAAGTGGCTGGGACGGCTGTGGATGCCCTACTTTCAGCCGCAGCACCTCCATCTCCTCTCCACCATCAACCTGGCCAGTCTCCTTCGGGAGGCAGGGTTCCAGCCGGTCCAGTGGGAGACGGGTGTGGCGCACCAGGGATCCGATCTCGTGCTGTCGGCCTACACCTTCCTGCGCTGGCTCTCTCCACCCCTGGACGCACCCTGGCGGCCGATTGCGCGCCCGCTGGCCCGGATCTGGGCAGCGATGGTCTGGACGCCGGGTACCCTCCTGCTTCTCCTTGCGGCCCTCGCGGACTGGATGCTCCGGCCGCTGGGCAAGCGCCTTCACCACGCCAGCGCTTTTCGGGTGCTGGCCCGGCGGGTCAACCGGCCTGTGGGTCCTGCCGAGGAATGAGCGCTCGGTGCCTCAGAAGGTGCTCTTCATCTGGACAAAGAACGTGGGGGCCACAAGGCCGAACTCGCTCTGGACGCCCAGTCTGCGGGCGGCTTCTTCATCGGGCAGCGGCTGGAAGGTGGCCGGGTCCACCAGGTCCATGGGGTCTACATCCTCTGGCCGGGCGCCCAGTCCGATGAACGCGCCGGTCATCAGCTCTGCATTGTCGGCCACTGAGCATGTGAGCGTGGGGCTCAGCAGCGCACTGGAGTCCTCCAGGTTGGCAAAGGTGGCCAGGCCGCCCTGGACCAGTGGAGCCAGCTCCTGCTGAATCATTGCGCCCAGGTAGGTGCGCCCCAATTGCTGGAGCTCTCCGCGGGAAAACCGGTCTCCCAGGGCGAGGACCAGGTACTCATCTGGATCGGTGGCGCCCAGTGTCTGTACATAGGCCTCCACAGAGAGGTGGGTCTTCTCCGCGGGTCGCCAGTCTGTTCCGATAACGGCGCGAACAAAGGCATCTTCTTCGGTGGCGAGGGTCAGCGTGACGTCGCTGTGCAGCCCCACAGGGCCCACGCTACTCGCCATACCGAATCCCATGACGGGCTCGCCATGCACCTCGCCCGCCAAGGCGTGCAGGTCGGTGACCCCCACGGTCACCTGACCCTCGGTGAGGAAGATCATGCCGTCCAGATCCCAGTCGCCCCGGTAGGCGGCCACTGCCGTCAGGCGGCCACTCGTGCCGAAGAAGCCATCCACTCGGACCGCATCCACTCCCGGTCGGTGCGAGGTGTCCACGGTAGTCAGGCCGAAGGGGCTCACCAGATCCATGGGAGTGAAGAACATGCCGGTGCCAAAGCCGATGGGCTGTCGCCCGATGGTGATCTCCATCCCCTCGGTTTTTGCCCGCAGGTGGAGCCAGTCCATCCGCGCGCGCACGTCCAGGCTGCCATCCAGATCGGGCGCCCAGCTGAGGTCTACGGCTTCAGGCGGCTCCACCCCGGTGCCGGTCTGGACCCAGGTGGCTTGACCGGTGCTGCTGGAGATGATCGGGTGAGCGGTCAGCTGGAGATGGGCCCCGAGCTCCATGCGGCTCTTTACGCGCCCCGTCACGCTGCCCATGCCGCTGGCGCCATCGGGTGCAAGGATGGCGTGTTCCTCCGGCATGGTGCCAAAGAAGAAGCTGCTCAACTCCCCGTGGACCTCTCCGGTCACCGGGGAAGGGGACTGGGCCCATGCCGCACCCGCTAGCAGCGTCAGGATCATCGGCGCTCGTCGCTCACGATCTGACCATCGACCAGGCGCACCACCCGGTCCGCGGCCTCCATGACCTTGGGGTCGTGGGTGGCAAAGACAAAGGTGATGTTCTTGTCCTGGTTGAGTCGGCGCATCAGCGCGATGAGCTCGGATCCTGTGGTGGAGTCCAGATTGGCCGTAGGCTCGTCTGCGAGCACGAGCGCAGGCTCGCCGGTGATGGCGCGTGCGACGGCGACCCGTTGCTGCTCGCCCCCTGAGAGCTCAGCAGGGCGGCGGTTCTCCTTGCCCGAGAGGCCGACCTCGTGGAGGGTCTTCATCGCCATGTCCCGGCGCACCTGGGGATCATCACCTCGCAGGACGAGCACCATCTCGGCGTTCTCGACCGCGCTTAAGACCGGTACCAGGTTGTAGGCCTGGAAGACAAAGCCCACCCGGTCTCGCCGGAGGTCGGAGAGGGCGTTGCCGCTGAGCGCACTGATATCGGTACCCTCGATTTCCACCTTGCCTGCAGTGGGGCTATCCAGGCCGCCGATCAGGTTGAGTAGTGTGGTCTTGCCTGATCCCGACGGGCCCATCAGGGCCACGAACTCTCCGGGGCCAATCTGAAGGTCCACGCCGCGGAGCGCGTGCACCTCGTGACTGCCCTGCTGGTAGGTCCGTGCGATGTCTGTGACTTGGATGAGTGCCATGGTCTGCCTACTGTTGTTGCCGCATGGCCGGGACGGGCTCCATGGTGGAGACCTTCCAGGCTGGCCAGATGGCTGCGATGAGTGTGAGGAAGAATCCGCCGATGCCGAACACGATCATCCGCGGCCAGTTGTAGGAGGAGTAAAACACCGTCGACATGACCACCCCCCCGCTGCTCATGCCCTCGCCCATCGACTCCGAGAAGTCCAGGCCGTACTCGGCCATGGGCCAGGTCAGGGCCGCCCCCAGGGCGGTCCCGATGAGAATGGAGATGGCGCCGAGGACTGCGCCCTCCAGCAGCACCAGCCGTGCAAGCTGACGGGGCTTCATGCCGATGGAGAGCAGCACGCCGAACTCTCGGGTGCGCTCGAGTACGCTCATCAGGAAGGTATTGAACACGCCCATCGCGACGATGATGCCGAGGATGGAGATCATGCCCTGGCCGATGGCGCGATCCGCCTTGATGAAGGCATCGATATCGGGGAGCGCCTCTTTCCAGGAGAGGACTTCGGTATCGCTGCCATCGATCGATGCGCGGGCCTGGTCCACCGCCTCAGGCCAGTCATCCGGGCTGTTCAGGTGCAGCGTCACCTGGGTCGCGGCATCGGGCCTGCCGAGTACGGCCTGCGCGGCCTTGAGCGAGAACAGCACGATGAAGCCGTCCTGGTCCGCAGCCCCTGTCTTGAAGATGCCCTTCACGCGGAAGAGGCGGCTGGTCATCTCATCGCCGGCCTGGGTCATGAAGACGACCTTCTTGCCAATCTCGACATCGAGGTTGTCCCTGAGCTTCTCACCGATCACGATGTCTCTCTCGCCGGAGACCCACTCACCATCGATCAGGTACTCATCCATCGCGCCCACAAGCTGGCTGTTGGCGGGCTCTACCGCGCTCACGGCGACGGGGGCGGAGTTTGAGGGGGAGGTGAGGAGTCCGCCCAGGAAGGTTCGCCGGACGACGAGCCCTTCTGGGTCGATGGCCTGCAGCTTGGCCACGATCTCGGAGGACTGCTCCACCATCCGGTCCCGCTCCCCTGTGGCCTCGTAGCCTTCCGCCTGGACCACCACGTGCCCGGCGAGGGCCCCCACACCCTTGCGGATGGTGTCCTGGTAGGCGCCGTGCTGCAGGCAGATGGTCACATCCATCAGCGCCATCCCGAGCGCGATGGCGCCCATGGTGATGAGCGTGCGGCGTCGGTTTCGCAAGAGGTTGCGTGAGGCCATCTTCAGCAGCATGTCTACTCCTGCCTCATCGACTTGACCGGGTCGAGTCGGGCTGCGCGCAGGGCAGGCCAGAGTGCAGCGAGAATGGAGATGATGTAGGTCATCACCACGGCCTGGATGATGGGCTCAGCACGAACCACGCCCATGAGTCGGCCAGAGAATCGCACGCCATTGAAGGTCAGATCCCCGTCCATGAATTTGACGCCGTGGGTCACCAGAAACCAGTCCAGAAGGCCGCCGAGCGAGAGCCCGATGATGACGGACATGGTGCTCAGCGCGGCCGCCTCGGCCGTGATGAGTGCCACCACACTCCGTGGTCGCATGCCCAGCGCCTTGAGGACTCCGAGCTCCCGGGTGCGCTCGAAGACGGTCATCATCATGGTGTTCAGGATGACGATGCCGGCAACGCCCAGGATGATGAAGAGAACCACGCTGCCCATCTCCTCCTGCATCTTCATCATCTCGAAGGTCTGGGGATCGATCTCGATCCAGGTGCGTACGAGGGCCTCGTCTCCGGCCTTCGATGTGCGCAGGTCTTCTGCCAGCTGATCGAGGTCGGTGCCGCGCTTGGTGACCACTGTGATCTCGTGGGCCCGGTCTCCCATCACGAGCAGCTCTTGAAGATCGGTGAGGTGGGTGTGGGCGCCGAGGTTGTCGGTCTGCTCGTCTCCGGTGGACATCAGCCCCACCACCTTGAGCAGGGTGTTG
>Ga0310342_100001691_pt1 | contig 13825 bp, 15 predicted proteins | sample S15DNA20500_MG_FD_206155 | JGI IMG/M metagenome (GOLD analysis project Ga0310342, IMG submission 206155) | Marine microbial communities from station ALOHA, North Pacific Subtropical Gyre - S1503-DNA-20-500_MG | ecosystem: Environmental > Aquatic > Marine > Oceanic | place: Pacific Ocean: North... | reverse complement strand
CTTTAGTGCATACTTATGGATTTTAGATGATTCTATTCAATTTATTTCATCTTCTTATTCTAGTACATTATCGGTAGCGCTAAGCGTGCAAGCAAGGCGATTAATATTATCGGACTGGTTTAAAGAGTTATTCCCTAATGTAGAACTAGCAAGAGATGAAAAGCAAAAAACAAAATACAGCACCCCAAACAACGGATTAAGATATGCTACCTCAACTGGTGGATCTATTACTGGAATGGGGGGGGATGTTATTGTTATAGATGACCCACAAAACCCACAACACGCAAGAAGCGATAAAGAGCGAGAGAACGCAAACACTTTCTTTAATGAGACACTAAGAAGTAGGCTAAACGACCCTAGGGTAGGAATGTTTATTATTATAATGCAAAGATTACACGAAAACGACTTAACAGGTATGTTGCTGGGGTTAGAACCTAATGAATGGGATCATATTTGTTTACCTGCTGAATTGTCTAAAAACGTAATACCAAGCGATTTAATGGGTTTTTATGTGAATGGGCTACTATTCCCCCAAAGACTAAGTAAAAGAGTGTTAGACGGCTTTAAAATAGGTTTAGGGACGTATGGGTATAGTGGTCAATACATGCAACTACCTAGCCCATCAGACGGCGGAATACTTAAAAGGGAATGGTTTAAGGTTGAACAAGCCATAAAAGACGTTAATTTTAATGAAGTTAATAGAAGCGAATTAACATGGAATTATTACCTAGATACTGCATACACAAGTAAGCAAGTAAACGACCCATCCGCCATGATAGCGGTTACTTTTTACAATAACTTTTTATATGTTAGAAGGGTTGAATCTGTAAGAAAAGAGTTTCCAGCATTATGTAAGCACATCATACAATTTGTAGATGATAATGGTTATACCAACTCTAGTAGGGTTAAGGTAGAGCCTAAAGCAAGTGGTAAAAGTATAGTACAACAACTTAAACAAACTACGAAACTAAACATATTAGAAGATAAGCCACCAACACAAGATAAGGAAAGCCGTGTAAATGGTATTAGTCCATTTGTAGAGAGTGGTAGGGTTATTTTGTTGGATGGTAGTTGGGTGGGTGGTTTCCTAGATCAATGTTCTGCATTTCCTAATGGAACTCATGATGATGAGGTGGATTGTTTGGTAATGGCTATTGAAAATGAAACAACAAGAAAAAAGAGTATAAGGGCGTTTGTGTAAAAAAATTGTATATTTGAAAAAAATGATTATAAGATAGTAATGAAAGCAACTGCAATAATAAACGGAAAAGAGTGGAATATCCCTATGGGTTATAGTGAAATATCTTTAGGAAAATTTAAAGCCATACAGGATTTTTTATACTCAGAACACAACAAAGAAAGAACGGAACAAATAATTAATAGTGAAATTAAAGATGAAGAGGACATATTAAACTTTATGTTAGATTTTATTAATTATGTTGTGGGGATACCTAAAAAAGAACTTAAGCTAGTTAGGCGTTTTAGTGAGGGTGAAAATATAGGGATAGAAGACTTGTTTTATGCTATGACTTTCTTATTTACCGTTCCTAAAATAGAAAACCCAGAGCCATCCGAAAGCATAGGTAATTATCATTTCATAGATAAGATCGATTTAACCCAAGCCATATTAAAGGATTTAAATTTTATCGAATATACGGAAGCCAACTCTATGATAAGGGCTTTTAATAAGCTAGGTGATGGTCGTTACGAGTATCTTAATTTGTTGTTAGGAATAATGTATAGGCCAAAAGTAAAAAAAGGATGGTTTAGTAAGTGGGTTATTGAAGAGTATGATAGAGATAAGGTGAAACAACGAGCTAAAGAGTTTGACAACTTGGGTATGGATAAAGTTTGGAATTGTTTGTTTTTTTTTACTCAATTGAAAATAAAATCACTAAAAAATATAACCAACTCTTTAGAGGAGGAGGTAAGGGGTCTGGGCGTTTAAGTGGTCAAAGTTGGAATATAATGAAGTATGACATAGCAGAAAGCGGAGTATTTAATAAAAGGGGGTTAACGCCTTACGAATCTGTTAACCGTGAAAACCTACATGACGTGTTAAGGTATGCCAATGTTCGGGCAGTACAATTAGATGAGCATAATAGGGATGTGACAAGAAAAAATAAAAAACCATGACAACAATTAGTTTTCTTATTGGTGTTTTGTTTGGTTTATTAATTTTAGACTTAATAATGAGAAATGAATAAAATATTAGTAGGGGTGGTGACTAACCAAGTCAAAGACTATTGTTATCCTAAGTTTGCTAAACAGTTAAGGGGGTTACAAATACAGGGGCATGATGTTTTAATTATAGATAATTCTCAAAGGGTACAACCTAGAAAGGGGTTTAACACCTACAATTATAGGTTATGGGATAAGATATTTAACGAGTGTACTATTGAGAACATTAAAAGACCAGAAGACAAGAAATTAAATGCATTAGTATTTATATCTCTAGATTGCATGAATATACTTAGGGAAAAGTTTTTAGAGGGTAATTATACTCATTTGTTTATTCTGGAATCCGATGTATTTATAGAGAAGGATACAGTACAAAATTTATTAGATATGGATTGTGATGTGGCTAATTACACTTATTTAATGAATTTGAAGCGTTTTAATGATTTAACATTATGTGTTCAATCTACTAATGACAATATAAGCCTAATGATAAACCCCAAAGATTCAAGAGCTTTGATAAATACAGGAGTAAAAGAATTTGGAAAGGATATGTTAGGGGGTAGAATGTTAACCCATTCAGGATATGGGTGTACATTGGTTAGGCGTGAGGTATTGGAGAAAATAAAATTTAGGGTCGGTAAAACTCAAGACGGTATATTAAGTTTTCCTGATGGGGCATTCCATACCGATGTATTATCTAATGGTTTTACTGATAAATTGAATACTGATTGGTTGCCGATACATGAGAATTTAAATAATCAAACAATGGATATGATGAGAATTATAACCTATCAAAACAAAACAACAAGAAGACAAAGGAGGTCTATAAGGTGATACTATTAATATCGTTTTCGGTTTTATTTATTTATTTAGCAATACTAATAATAAAGTACAATGATTAAAAAGGTTTGCATTACGATTATCTTTGGTGATTATGACACATTAAAAGACCCTACTATAATATGTGATGATTGGGAGTATATCGTTATAAGTGACAGGCAGCACAAATCTAATGTATGGAAAACAAAAAGGTTAAAATTAGATAATAGATACAAATTAACTAATAAACAAAAAACTGGCTATGTTATCACTCAAATACATAAAATTATAGATTATAATATTTGCTTAATGGTTGGTGGTCAAATACAGATAAATACGGATTTAAACAATTATATATTAGATAGTGATTTTATTGCATTAGATCACCCTAGTAGGGATTGTATTTATAAAGAGGCTATGGCCTGCATTATATTAAACAAGGATAACCCTAAAAGAATTGCCATGCAAGTACATAAATATCTTGATGATGGCCTTCCTGTTAATAGTGGCATGATACAAACAGGTGTAACCGTAAGGAAAAACAATAAAAAAGTTAATCATTTTTGTAATATGTGGTGGAAGGAAATATTATTAGGCAGCCATCGGGATCAACTAAGTTTTAATTTCGTTAACTGGAAGTTCCCAATAGGTTACACAACGATAAGCAGTAATCTAATGGATAAGGAATTTAAAATACATAGGCATAACCCTATAAAAATATGATCAAATGAAAATACTAATAACAGGGTGCGCAAAAAGTGGAACAACATTATTAAGAAGGTTGTTTCATGCTTACAATTTAAATGTATGCGTTAATGAGGGAACTATTAACCAATTGATAAATATGGATTACGATGTGGTTAAACGCACATCAAACACTATATTTTCAAACAAACTTAAGCCGCATGAAATAAAAAAACAAAGGCAGTTAATTTTAGATAATAACATAATAGTAATTAATATTGTAAGGGATAGGGTGGACGTTGTTCGCTCAGAAAATGGATATGTAACAAATGAAAGGTATGATGATTGTCTGCTACAATTCTATAATAATAGAGACATAATAGATATAACTGTTTACTTTAATGAGTTAATAGAAGACCCCGACATGGTGCAGTGGGATATAAGTAAAAAGCTAGGGTTAACTCCTGAATTTATGTGGTCAGATTACCCCGTATTTATAGATGAATCAAAAGAAGTTTTTACCAAAAACAATTACAAATTAAGAAGGATAGGTGAGAAATATTAAAAGAATATCGGCCACTTAAATAAACACGAAATAAAATATTGCATACTAGCAACTAATCAAAATTAAATACGTATCTTTGTAAGAATACAAAAATTTCCTTACATTGAGCAGATTTAAAGAAGTAATAGATGAATGTTTACTAGTTGCTCAAGCATTCACAGACATAAGTTCAGATACGTATCAAGAATTAGGAGCAGTAAATTTTGAAGACAATGATAAATTATACCCTTTTTTCTTAATTGATAAAAGAAGCATTGATGGAACGGTAGACAGTTTTACTAGGGTTAGCTTACCAAAATCAACAACTTATACCCAAAGATTTTATTTTTTTAACACTTATACAGAAAGTGAAAAAAACACCATTACATTACAGGAAAAGGAAAACGAATTAAAAGAAATTGCAGATCAGTACTTCGCTGAATTAAGAGTTAGAAACGAGAGTGGTGAAAATGGATTCTTTTTGGTTGGAACACCTTCATTTAATGTAATAGACGAAACACATAACGAGAAATTAATACAAGTAAGTTATACATTAGAGATTAAGGCATTACCCGATAATTGTGCTTTAGGAACTTTTGTTTATGATGGCTTAGATAAGGCTACAAATTTAACTGCCACCACCATTAGTAGTACTCAAATTGATTTATCATGGACAGATAATGCTACTACTGAAACGAATTACGAGGTTTATAGGTCTACCGATTGCATTAACTTCTCACTAATAAATACGATAGCAGCCAATAGCACATCATATAGTGATACTACCGTTATATCTAATACTTCTTACATGTATAAGATTAGGGCTATAAACACTTTAACAAACGGTGAATTTTCAAACATTGCAATAGCTTGTACTAGTGGTGGGGGCGTAACTCCTTCTGGAATACTTTATAGGCGTGTTAATTTTACGGCCATGAAAACAAGTTATAGAACTGGTGATGATGCTTATAACAGGATAAATAGCCCTTTTTCTGTAAAACCAGCTAATCCGTTATATGTTGCCGCATTAGATTACGCTGCTACCGATCCATTTTTAACCTTATTAGATAATAACGCTTTTGGAAATAAAAATAGGTTTACGAATTCATTGGGGTTAACAACTTCATACGATGGAACTGGTGGCGAATTAGTGGGTTATGCAATAGACCATCTAACAGGCTTGGGGTGGATGATAGCAATACAAGGGTATGTTAATTGGAATACAGCAATAGATACCCCATTAACTACAACCTATGTAGGGTTTACAGATTTTAGAATGCCAGACTTAAAAGAAAAGGTATCAATTTATGATTACCAGATAAGACTTGATTATGCGCCTTTTAACCTTTCTTCATCGTGGATATTCTGGACATCTACAACTAGGTTTGATTTTACATCAAACGCAAACTATATGAACCATACCGGGGCGATAGGAATCTTAAGTAAAACAGCAAGCAGGCAGTACATTGTGTGTAGGCATCATTATTAAAAAAAATTAAGAAATGAACGCAACAGGAACAATTAACATAACAGAAGATTTAACGCTTATTAATCCAACCCTAGATATTACTAAGGTTGTTTATGATTTTATTAAGCATACAGTAAGCATAGAGTGCTTATTTAAAGAGGGGGCTTATGAACATAGTAGAACATTTGTGTATTTAAATGATGGAAAAACATCATTAACCATAGATGATATATATACATTTTTAGCGAATGACCCAGTATTAGGAGTGTTTAGTTAATGATTAATGAGGGTGACATATCAGTATTAGGTCAATTTATTATAAATGAATTAGGTAAAGAATTAATAAAACAGAATCACAGGGCAACGGGTAAACTAATAGAAAGTTTAGATTATAGGGTTATACAAAGTTTGCAATCTACCGACCTATTAATAGAGATGAATAACTATGGCGAATATGTTAATAAAGGAAGACAAAGAGGTGCTAAGCCTGTGCCAATACCAGCCCTTGTTGAATGGATTAAACAAAAGGGTATTGAAACCAATAATAAAAAAGTTCTCGGTATCGCATTTGCAATACAAAAAACAATTGAAAAGCAAGGAATACCCACAAACAGAAGAAAGCAAAAGTATGGCAAGAGTACTGAGTTCATCGATGACACTCTAACTAGGATTACATTAAAAATAAATAGCATGATATTAAACCTGCTATCCAAGAAGGTAGAAGCAGAAATAGACAACTTATTAAAAATTAAATAATGGCCTTAACCGAAACAAATCCGCTATCAGGCATACCAACGAGCAGCCCATATAGGCCTGCTTTTGTAGATTGTTCTAGTGATAGTGTTAACATTATAAGGGTTATAGCAGACGTTTACATTAATAATTCAGTACTCCCAGTTGCTACGGTAGAAAAAGAACCAATATTAGGTACAACGGATAATTTTAGAATAGAGATAGGAGATATTAGTAAGAAGTATCTAAGTTCGGAATTTCATACTACATCCTCATTTCTAGAAGTACATGATAACATAATATCTGCAAATTATTTTACTTTAACTCTTTACGAAGTGACAGACGTTGCAGGACTATTAGTAACTTCATGGGCTGAAGATGGTGCTGGTACTGGTGGGTTAATCACCCCTTTTAAGTATCAATTCAATGGCGTTAATAATCATTTACAAAACTTAACTAACTATTTTTGTGATGGAGTTACTAAGAAATTTTTAACAGATAGGCCGCAAAATAGCAATATATCTAACACTCAGATATATCACTGCGGCATACTTCCAGATGTTGAAGGTTATGCAACACTAATAAGTATAGAAGAGTTTGACGGAAAGAATGGGGCTGGAACATCATTGGGGGTTTCTGCTACATCAACATCGGCAGCATCACGTAGAAAGGCATCATATACAATAGACCCAACACAACTAAACGCATCTACAAAAAGTGTAACTTATCACATACAAGATAATACCTTTGCTCAGATAACAGAATTTTTCACTATTAACGTGGTCGATACTTGTGGTGATATTGTTCATTTATTTTTTCAAAACCATTAGGGGCAATATGATCAATATTTCTTTTCTGGCAACCAAACACAAAAAACAAAAACAAAAACCAAGTCTATATTAAATAGGCTACCATTAGATTATAATGTAGAAGACAGGGGTAAAAGAGACATTAAAAAGATCAATACAAGGGAGTTTGAAATATTCACAAAAACGGAACGGCCTGAAATAGTGGAGTGGTTGGCTTCAATAGGCGAAAGTGTAGACGTTTTTATTATAATAGGGTCGGATAGAGTGCCTATTAATGTTAAATCTGTCACATCTAATATAGTAGATGATGAAGATGCAATCATACAAATAGACGTTAAATATACATTATCTAACGAAAGAATAAACCAAATTGGATAGGGTACAAATAGAAATACAAGATAGTGATAACTCGATACTAGGAGTATTAGAAGTTGGCAATGTTAAGAACTTTCCATTATCATTGACTACTTCAATAGCAGACCTACGTGATATTACTACACGGTCGGGTAGTTTTTCTGTATCGTTTAAAGTGCCTAGCACTAAAGAAAACGATTCTCTTTTAGAGCATATTTATTTAAGTGATCAAAAAAACTATAAAGATTTTGATGCGGAAAAGGATTGTGTTATACGTGTAAATGGCTTAGATATAGAGAGTGGAAAGGTGCAAATAACAAAGATAAACTCATTAGGTAGGGCGGATGCCAATAGTTATAGCTTTAAGTTCTTTGGTAATAATATGGGGTGGGTCTTAAAAATGAAGGGAAAGAAAACAAAGGATTTACCTTATTTAGATAAGACGTTAGTTTATGGAGATACTGAGGTTCAAGCAAGTTGGCTTGAAGAAGGAGGTAACGACGAGCCTGTTTACTCGGTAATTAATAGAGGTGAAAGGATAGACCCCGATATGGTTAATGTATCTGATTTAAGGGCTGATTATTTTGCGCTAGATTATCTAAGGTCAGCATTTAATATGGTAGGATATAACTTTCAAAGTGATCATTTTGAATCTACTGATCAAAAGAAATTATATATACCTTTTTTTGGTAAGAATTGGAAGATAGAACAGGATGAAATCGATGATGCTTTTGCCAATGTAAAGCTAACAAGTAACACAACTAATATAGATTTAACAATACCTTTCGCCCCCGTTGTAAATGGTAAGATATTCTCTATACAAACACTACTAACAAATGAGTGTAGTTCTGTTTCAATAGTACCACCTAATCAGTTTTACACTTCTGCTGGTTCTAGTGCTTCGGGTTCTTATACTGAAATAACAGATACGGGTAATAATTTTTCTGGTGGTTCTTATACAGTGCCTCAAGATGGATTCTATAAGGTTTCGGGATTTTTCCAAACTAATTACTATTATTATACTTCTACGCCTGAAATTATTTCAGGACAATTATCATTAGGTGTTACCCATTACATTTTAATAAACGGTACAACATCACACCTATTAAATACTACATCTTCTGCACTTGTCCCGAATGCCCCAACTATTCCGTACAGACAATCTGAAAACTTTTATAGGGAATCTAATTCTATCTTTTTAAGTGCTGGGGATACTATTCAGGCTTATTCTTTATTTAGTGGTTCTAATAATGGGGCTATTACATCATCTACTATATTAGCTAGTATGTATCATGGTGGAGGTACTTGGGTTAAGTTTGAGTTATTGGAAGACATGGAAGAAGGCGATTCTTTTAATTGGGCTGAAAAATCGGATGATGAAATAGCGGTTTTTGATATTGTGATGGATATTTTTAAAACATTTAATTGCTATGTTAGGACTAATCAAGCTACAAAAACTGTATATGCAGAGCCTCGCGACAACTTTTATAAACCATTATCTGACGCTGTTAATAAAACCGATGCAATAGATGGAAATAAGCAATTAACACTAGAATATAATTCTAAAACCTATAAGGATAATCATCAGTATTCTTACGCAAATGATAGTAATGATGCCTACTTAAATGAAAGAAATAAGGTTATGGAATCCGATTGGATGAGTTATAAACACGTTTATCCAGATAAATTTAAAGATGGTACATCTAATTATAAGTTAAGCGTAATGGCAGCGACCTACACCATGGAAGACAACTATATGATAATGGGGTCTGGAGCAATTGGGTTTTCAAGTGGTTCTCTAGCTGGGCTTTATACTTCTAGGCTATGGAATGATGCCGATAGTATGCCAATACATTCAGATGATTTTGCCCCTAGATTGCTATACTTTGCATATGGTAGTCAGTCGGCATTGCTTCCCGTTAATTCTAGGCATCTTTTAAATTATAAAGGTGTTGCCTTAGAGGATATTCCTTATGGGCTTCCTTTTTCTATCCGAATTTCAGGGGCTTATAATTATGCACCAGTAGACGGCAATTTATCATTTAGTGATGTTTCTACTATTGCGGAGAATGGTTTATGGCAGGAATATTTTAGTAAAACAAGCCAAGAGATAGAGGACGGTAAAAGGCTTAATATAAATATGCTTTTTGATTTGGCTGACTGGGTTTCTTTTGATTTTAGAGATATTATATATTTCGATAATCGTTACCCAGAAGTGGAGGGCTATTGGCGTGTTGAAAAAATAAAGGGATATAAACCCACTAGTAATGCTATAAGCACCTCTATTGATTTAGTACAAGCAAGGACATATCCAAAGGTGGCTAGTGGTAATTTACTAAACCCATTAGACACTAAAAGCGGGAGGTATGGGTTAAGACTTGGCGGTGGAGGTAAGAATAGAACGGCCACAAGGCAATCAAATATACCCACTACCATAATAGGACAAAATAATTATGCAGTTGATAATAGTAATTTTGTTGTAGGTAATGGATTACGTTCTAGCGGTCAAAACCAGACAATAATAGGTACTTATAATGAAGATAATAGTACCGATATATTTCAGTTAGGCGGTGGTACTAACAATGATAATAGGAGAAGCATAATAAGAGTTGATGAAAATGGTAATGTATTTATTATGGATAGCCCTGTGGATGATGTTACAGATCATCACGGAGGGTTTTATTTGATAACTGAATACCAAGAAATAACAATAAAAGAAAATAAACAAATGGTAAACTTTAACGGGTTAGAGATTTTGGGAACTTTAAATATTAATGGAGATTTAATCTTAAGGTAATGGCAAAAATAGATATTAAAATAGAAGACGGTAGTGCATTGGGTAACCCAGATACAGGAAACTACTTTGTATTTTTTGATAGTAGTAATTCTGACTTACTAACAACTAGGGATAGTTTAGGGGTTGACACTACTTATACTGGTGGTGGCGGAGGGGGGACTCCTTTCCCTCAATCAGTAATAAGCCTAAGAAGCACCGACAATACAACAACCATAGACCAAACATCGGCAACAGTTCTTGATTGGGATGCTGAAACTTATAAAGATACGGGCTTTTCGCATAGTAATGTTACTGATAATAGTAGGATTACAGTAGATGAGGCAGGCACTTATCAGGTAGCAGCAAGTATAAGAATGTTATCATCTGAGCAAAGGGCACAATTTGTGGCTAAAATATTAATAGATGGCGTTGTCCAGCCGCAACCATACGGCAGCTCTTACATAAGAAATAGTGGAACTTCATCTGATTACTGGTCATGTGTGATTAATCCACCTCCAATAAAACTTACGGTGGGGCAATATGTAGAGGTACAAATACAAGTAGAATCACAAATTACAACGGCAATAACTGGCACATTTCAAGGGGGTGAATCTAGTTTTTCTATTATTAATCTTCAAGGCACTAAGGGTGATGATGGGGCAGATGGTGCTACTGGTGCAGGTAGCAATATAATAGTTAAAAAGAACGGGGTAACAGTTGGAACGGTTTCGGATGTCATTAATTTTATAACCTCTTTAGACGTAGTAGATTCGGGAGGCAATGAGACTGCGGTAACTATTGGCGATATGCTTAAAAGCGTTTATGATCCAACCAATGTAAATGCGGATGCATTTGACTATGCAAATGCGATAGGAATAACACAAATAACAGATAATATTATAACACCATCAACTTTAAATAGCGACCAAGATGACTATAACCCAACGGGCTTCTCTACTTGCAATATGATTAGACAGCCGATAAATGGAGATAGGATTATAACAGGATTTGAAGCCCCCCCAGCTGGAGTTAATAGGGTTTTTGGTATAAATAGTATAGATACAAGTGATAGAATTAAATTCAAAAATAATGATAGTGGAAGTTCTGCGGCTAATAGAATACTTTTAAGAGATAATGGGGGCGACAAAGAACTACACGAAAATGAAACCGCAATTTTTTGGTACGACCATGTAAGCAGTAGATGGCGACCATATAACAGGATAGGGTAAAAAAAATTAAAAACATGGCAAAGAAATTTTACAAAGAAGATAACGAGGCAATACCAGCCATAAGGTTTGAACTAACTAACCCTACTGGGTTTACAGAAATAACAGATACGGAAGAACTGGATAAATTATATATTTCTAGGCTTAGAAACATGAAGCGTTTAGGGGTTGCTTATTTAGAAAACTTTAGTATAAAAAAGTTTGGAGGTGGTTTAAGGGACGGAACTCTTACCCCTCAAAACATTGACTACACACTAATAAGACTTTCTCATGTTACAATGTGTATTACGAATGGATTTTTAGAGCAGGCAATATATCACATGGGTAATGATTTTGGGGTAATAAATCAAGCAGACATAGATAATGGATATACTCAAGAAATACACGATGAAATAGTAAACGATTTAACAAACTACATAAACCAATAACCATGAACAAAGAACAAAAAGAAATTTTAAAAAAGATTAAAGTATTATTTAAACAATTAGAGGCTACTATTCAGGAAGAAAGGGATGATTCTTTAGATGCAAAAAAGCATAAGGATGAAGATTGGGAGGGGGGAACTCCAATGGGAGAACTACCTAACTAGATGATTAGGTGGATTTTCATATTATTTATTTTTGCCAAAACAGTACCGTACTATTTAAGTAAAATCTTTGATTTAAGTTTTGAATCTATTAGGTTGTACTGGATTGTTTATAGTGTTATACTTTTTATGTTGGTTCTATTAAATTATAAAAGGGAAGGCAAATCTGTTCCAAACCTATTAATAACGTCGGTATTATTTGGTACTTTAATTATAGATATATTAAATTTTTCATATCAAATATATGATATGAAATTTTCATTATCTCATAGTTGGAAGTTTAGAGGTTATTTTTCGGTATCAATATTATTTTATCTTTTTATTGCTCGTAATCGTTACCGTTGGCGAAACTTAAAAAGTGATGAATATAACCCATCAAAAGTGCAGGCTATTTACAGTAAGCCAAATTCAATAATAACTATTTTAGGGGCTACGGCATCTTTAAGCCCTAAATGTTCTGTAAGATATACATATTTAGATAAGACAATTAGATTTAAAAGGGGCGTTAAAGCACCTATGATATGTAATACATCTATTAAGGAAACAGAAATAATAGAAGACACTGGTTTTTCAGGTGTTTACTTTATGGAAAGGTGGGAAGAAATAAAGGGAAAGGAATTTAATTTATTCACTTTTAATTGTAGGAGTCTATTTAATAAAAAATTAAAATAATGGCAGATAAAACATTAGCAATACGATTACAAATTGAGGGCAATAAGCAATTACAAGACTTAGGCCGTGCAATAGATAATGATGCAAGAGCATTAAAGCAATTAAACAAAAGGATAAGAGAGGGAAAGGGGGCAACCGACTTAGATATAAAGGCAAAGAATGGGTTAACAGCTAGTTTAAAAGCTAATAGAAACGCTTATAGAGATAATGAATCAGCAATATTAAGGCAAAACAAAGCATTAAGAAAGAATAGTGGTTTTGTGGCTGGTGTTAAAAAGGGAGTGGGGCAATGGGCTACATCTATGATAGGCGTAACCATTGCTATTGCTGGAGTAACTAAATTAGTTGGTAGTGCTGTTAAGATATTTAAAGACTTTGAAGAGGCTAATAGTAAGCTGGCAGCAGTAACTAGGGCTAGTGCTAATGAAATGAAGATAATGTCAGACCAAGCTAAAGAACTTGGTGGAACTACTGCATTTACAGCCTCAGAAGTAACAGGGCTTCAGATTGAGTTTGCGAAGCTCGGATTTCCTACTCAGGATATTGTCCAGATGACCGATGCTACATTGGCTGGCGCGGCTGCTTTAGGTAGCGGCTTGGGTGAGCAAGCGGCATTGACAGGGGCTTTATTAAAACAATACGGATTAGATGCAAGCGAAGCTGGTAAGGTTAATGATGTATTAGCTGAAAGTGCTGCAAGTTCAGCTTTAGACTTTAGTAAACTTTCAACGGCTTTACCAATAGTAGGGGCAACCGCAAATGCGGTAGGAGTAGATTTACAAGAAACTACTGCAATACTTGGTACTTTATCCGATAGGGGCTTGGATGCTTCTACCGCTGGTACTTCGTTAAGAAATGTATTTTTAGAATTATCTAAACAAGGCTTGACAATGGATCAAGCTATGAATAAAATAAATAATTCTACCGATAAGGCTAAGACTTCAATGGAGTTATTTGGTAAAAGGGGTGCTACT